>Ga0172372_10002009_pt1 | contig 31200 bp, 26 predicted proteins | sample LakKiv5m_2_FD_114544 | JGI IMG/M metagenome (GOLD analysis project Ga0172372, IMG submission 114544) | Freshwater microbial communities from Kabuno Bay, South-Kivu, Congo - kab_092012_9.5m | ecosystem: Environmental > Aquatic > Freshwater > Lake | place: Democratic Republic of the Congo...
AGGCCGCTTTGGGCCTTTTTCAGCAACCCTGCTAGGTACTTCTGGGCCTCGTCTCCGACGAGGCCGGATCAACACCTGGCAGGTGCTGAAAAACGCAAAGCCGTTTTTCAGCAGCCTGCTAGACGGCCCGACGCGAGCGGCGCTGGCTCACGGCCACCTCGGCGCCCCAGGCGTGCACGTCGCCGTCGTCGCCGGCGCCGATGAGCATCGCCTGGGCGGTCCGGCGTCGCGCCGGCACCTGCCCGGCGGGCGTGCCGACGAGTCCGAGCCCCACGACGAGCAGCCCGCGCGGCGGGGCCACCTCGACGGGCTCACCGTCCTCGTCGAGGGTGGGGACGATCGACGGCAGCGACAGGCGACGCGCAAACGGGCGGCCGCCGGCACAGACGAGGACGTCCTCCGCGACGGCAGCGACCCGATCGAGCAGGTGTTCGTCGTCGACGAGGGGGGCGTCTTCGTCGTCGTCCGGGCTGCCGTGCAGGGCCATGACGCCGCGGGTGTCGTCGAGCGACACCACGGTCGTGGTGGGCAGTTCCCCGAGCCGCCGACAGATGACGTCGCCGAGCGCCTGGCGCGTGCGCACGAAGGCGTCGAGGCGGGCGGCATCCACACCGTCGCGGGGGCGCAGCTCGTCGAGGGCGTGGATGTCGATGGCCGAGACGACGAGGTCCGTCGGGCCGCAGGTGAGTGACGCCCCGAGCGACTGCAGCCGCGTCCAGACCTCGAACGGCGAGGGGCCGCCGACGACGTGGTTGCCGCAGGCGATGATGCCAGCGAGGCGGTGGTGCTTCACGGCCGCAAGCACGCTCTCGAGGGCCGCGAGGTCGCCGGCGATGTCCGTGAGGCACAGGATCGGGCGCCCGACGAGCCGCGGCGTCGTCGGTGGGGCTGCCGAGAGGAGCGACCAACCGTCCATGTCCCGAATGGTACCGGCGCCCCGGCGCTCCGGCAAACGCGCGCGGCGCCAGCGAAGGGCTCCCGCCCGACGTGCTCCGGGGGGCCGCGTGTGCTAAGGCCGACGCCGTGGACGTCCTCGTCGTCGATCCTGGTGAGCTGGGTGAGCTGCTCGCGACACTGCTCGAGCAGTATGCCTTCAGCGTCCGCCGCGTGACGAGTGGCGAGGCCGCCCTCGCCGAGGCCCTCAACGAGAAGCCGGCCGTCGTCGTCGTCGAGGCCGAGCTGCCCGACACCAGCGGCCTCGACCTCGGTGAACTCCTCCGCGACGAACTCGGCGCACGCGTCATCCTCACGCACGGCCCCGGCCTGCTGCTCGAAGCCGAGGGCGACGTCGTCGACCGGGTGGCCCGCCTCGACGGCGCCTTCGTGCGCTCCTTCCGCTCGCTGTCGCTCATCGAGCGTGTCGCCGAGCTGCTGCAGCGCACGCTCAGTCGGCCGGGCACCGGCAACATCCCGCGCCCCCTCTCCTCCACCGAGGGCTACGCCGTCGACGAACTCGCCGAGGTCATCGAGGGCATCGGCGGCCTCGACGCCGTCGAGATCGACGATGGCATCGACGTCGTCCTCGACGAAGAGGCAGCCGACGACTTCCAGCTCGCGCCGTTCGACCCCGGCGCCTGGACCCCGATCGGCAGTGGCGGCGACGACGACGACGTCACCCTGAAGAACGGTGCCCCCGCCAGCATCTCGCAGGAGGCGGCCAGGCCGCTCGACGAGGTCCTGCACGAGGCCCAGCGTCGCCACACCCAGACCTTCTCCCCCGGCGAACTTGCCGACCTGTGGGCCCGGGTGAAGGAGCGTCGAACGACGACGTCGCCGACCCCGCCACGGCCGGCGTCGTCGGGGCAGTTGACGCCGCGCATCCTCGCCGACCTCCTCGACGCCTTCCATCAGGGCCAGACGACGGGCGAGCTGTGGCTCGGCGACGCCCGTGGTCCGGGCCGTCGCGTGCTGCTGCTGCAGCGTGGCGTCATCGTTGGCGCCCGCAGCAACATCGAGGGTGAGGACCTCATCTCGCTGCTCAAGAAGCGCAAGGCCCTCAGCGACGACGACGCCGACGCCGTCGCCTTCATGTTGAGTCAGAAGCTCCACAAGACCGCCGTCGAGGCCGTCCTCGCCCTCGACCACGTCCCCGAGCGGGTCTTGAAGAGCGTCGTCGAGGAGCACGTGCGACGCGTCGCCATTGGCGCGTTCTCGTGGACCCGCGGGCGCTACCAGCTCACGCTTGAGGGGCGCGCCACCCGCGAGCCCCTGCAGGCCGACGTCCACGTCGGCGACGTCATCGTCCACGCCATCATCCTCACCGAGAGCGATGAGGCCCTGAAGAAGGCCGCCCCCGACGACGCCCGCTTTGCGCCCGCCGGCGATGCCACCTACGGCCTCGAGCACCTCAAGCTCTCGCCGCAGGAGGCCCGCGTCGTCATCGCCATGGACGGCACCAAGACCATCTCCGACCTGCTGGCGCTCTTCGATCAGGTGCCGCCCCGGGCCATCCGCGGCCTCGCGTCCGGCCTCTTCTGTCTGCACCTCACGCGCTTCCAGGGGCGTGGCCCGGCGAAGGCCCGCAACATCTCGTTCTTCTGAATTTCCTCGTGTATTCCGGAGATGGCGGAGGAACCGCCATCTCCGGAATACACGAGGAAATTCAGGCGCTTATTGGTTTCGGGCGCAAGCGCCCGAAATCCTCGACACGCTTCGCGTGTCGGGAATTTGGACACATGTTCATCAGCTGGCGCTGATGAAATCCCCGCTGCCGCGCGCTCCAGGCGCCCGACCATCTGATGGTCGTTTGTGCTCGCGCTCGCTTCGCTTGCGGTCGCTTGCGCTCGAAACGGAAGCGGCGGGCCAGGCCCGCCGCTTCTGATTCATTTCAGGTGCAGTCCGCTCAGGCCTGCGCGGCCGGCTGCGTCGCCGCCTGGACCTTCATCTGGAAGCCACCCTCGAGGGCGTTCTCGAGGACGGTGTCCACCGTCTTGGCGAAGATGAACTCCATCTCGTCGCGGACGTTCTTCGGGATGTCCTGCAGGTCCTTCTCGTTGCGGGCCGGCAGGATCACGCGCCGGATGCCGCCACGGTGGGCCGCCAGGACCTTCTCCTTGATACCGCCGACGGGCAGCACGTGCCCGCGCAGCGTGATCTCGCCGGACATCGCCGTGTCGGAGCGGACGTTGCGCCCGAGCAGCAGCGAGACGATGGCCGTCGTAATCGTCACGCCCGCCGACGGACCATCCTTGGGGATGGCGCCGGCCGGGAAGTGGATGTGCAGGTCGCTCTTGTCGAGGAAGTGCTCCTCGGCTGTCTTGGCGATGCCGAGGTCCACGGCCTTGCTGCGGATCCAGCTCATCGCCGCCTGCGCCGACTCCTTCATCACGTCGCCGAGCTGGCCCGTGAGGATGAGCGAGCCCTTGCCGCCCATGCGGGTCGCCTCGATGAAGAGGAGGTCACCGCCGGCCGCCGTCCAGGCGAGGCCCGTCGACACGCCCGGCAGCGAGGTCCGCTCCGCACTCTCGTTGTAGTACTTCTCCGGCCCGAGGATCTTCTCGAGGCGGTCGGCGTCGACGACGATCTTCGTGAAGGGGCCCGACTTCTCGTCGTGCTTGGCCACCTCGACGGCGACCGCTCGGCAGACGCTCGCGACCTCACGCTCGAGGTTGCGGACGCCAGCCTCGCGCGTGTAGCTCGTCGCCAGCTTGAGCACCGAGCTGTCCGGCACCTCGATGTGCGCCTCGGTGATGCCGTGCTCCTTCGTCTGCTTCGGCACGAGGTGCTGCTTGGCGATGTTCAGCTTCTCCTCGAACGTGTAGCCGGGGACCTCGATGATCTCCATGCGGTCGCGCAGCGGCGCCGGGATGGTGTCGAGCTGGTTCGCCGTCGCGATGAAGAGCACGCGGCTCAGATCGAACGGCACGTCGAGGTAGTGGTCGCTGAACGTGTTGTTCTGCTCGGGGTCGAGGACCTCGAGGAGCGCCGAGCTCGGGTCGCCGCGGAAGTCGTGGCCGAGCTTGTCGATCTCGTCGAGGAGGAACACCGGGTTGTGGGTGCCCGCCTTCTTCAGGCCCTGGATGATGCGACCGGGCAGCGCGCCGATGTACGTGCGGCGGTGGCCGCGGATCTCGGCCTCGTCACGCACACCGCCCAGCGCGATGCGATGGAACTTGCGGCCCAGCGCGTCGGCGATGGAGCGACCGAGCGACGTCTTGCCGACGCCGGGGGGGCCGACGAAGCAGAGGATCGGGCCCTTCATGTCGCTCTTGAGCTTGCGGACCGCGAGGTACTCGACGATGCGCTTCTTGATCTTCTCGAGGCCGTAGTGGTCGTCGTCGAGCTGGCGCTGGGCGTTGCTCAGATCGAGGTTGTCCGTCGAGGACTTCGACCACGGCAGGTCGGCGAGCCACTCGAGGTAGGTGCGGGCGACGGTGTACTCCGCCTGGCTCGGCTGCATGTTCTTCATGCGCTTGAGCTCGCGGTTGGCCGCCTTCTCGGCGTCCTCCGGCAGGTGGGCGTTGCGGAGGCGCTTCTCGAGCTCCTCCATGCCGTTCTCGTCGTCGTCCTTGTCGCCGAGCTCTTCCTTGATCGCCTTGAGCTGCTGACGCAGGTAGTACTCCCGCTGCGTCTTGCTCATCTCGCCCTTCACCTGCGAGTTGATCTTGTTGGAGAGCTTCATGACCTCGAACTGCCGCGAGAGCAGCTCGAGCACGCGCTTGAGGCGCACCTTGAGGTGGACGGCCTCGAGGATCTCCTGCTTCTCCTCGATGGTGGCGTCGATGTTGGCCGTGATGAGGTCCGCGAGGTGGCCCGGGGCGTTGATGCTCTCGAGGAGCTGCTTCGCCATGACCGGGATCTCCGGCAGCATGTCGATGACTTCGCGGGCCGTGTTCTTGAGGTTGTGCGACAGGGCCTCGACCTCGACGTCGCCGGTGCCCTCATCCATCAGCGGCGTCACCTTCGCCGTGAAGAAGGGCTCCTCCTGCGTCATGCCGTCGAGACGGAAGCGGGCGATGCCCTCGACGACGATGTTGAAGCCGTCCTTGCCGGTGCGGGCGAGCTTGATGATGCGGGCGGCGGTGCCGATCTCGTAGAGGTCCTCGTGGGCGGGGTCGTCGATCTCCGGCGCCCGCTGGGTGACGATGCCGAGCAGCGAGTTCTCGCGCGTGGCCTCTTCGATGAGACGGATGGTCTTCGCGCGCCCGATGGTGAGCGGCATGACCGCGCCGGGGAAGAAGACGCTGTTGCGCAGGGGCAGGATCGGCAGCTCGCCGGGCAGATCCTGCGGCTTGAAGTCGGGGCGGTCTTTCTTCTTCGACGTCACGGGGGACTCCTTCGTGGCCGCGACCGACCACACCCGCTCAATATAGGCAGGGACCCCTCGCGAACAAGTTGCGCACCGGGACCACCCCTGACGGGGTCCCCTCGCACCTCGGCCTACACCGGGCGCGCGATCCGGCTCAGGGGTTGGGGCCGCGCTTCCAGAGCAGGCGGGCGGCGTTGATGAGGTTGCCGCGGCCGAGGTCGTCGGTCGTCCAGTAGCCGCGGACGTCGCCGTTCTGGTCGACCAGGACGAAGCGGCTCGTGTGGGCGATGTCGAAGAGCTCGCCGGGGCGCTCGCTGGGCTCGCCGACCTCGAGGAACATGCGCTTCACCAGCAGCTCCTTGAGCTTCGCCTCGTCGCCGCCGACGAAGGACCAGCGCGGGCCGTCCCAGCCGAAGCGGCTCGCGTAGCGCTTGAGCACGGCGGGGGTGTCGTATTCGGCGTCGACGGTGAAGCTCACGAGCCGGATGGGCTTCTTGTCGGGCGACTGGAGGTCCTCGACGTGGGTGAGGACCTTGCTTAGGGACTCCTGCTGCGGCGGGCAGACGGTGGCGCAGCGGGAGAAGAAGACCGAGGCGATCCAGACCTCGCCCTTGAGGGTCTCGTTGCTGATCACGGCGCCGTTCTGGTCGACGAGGGACCACTCACCGAGCGACGCAAGGGGCGGAGGAGCCCGCATCGCGAACGACTGCAGCACCGGCAGGATGGTGAGGGCGATGGCGCCGACAACGAAGGCGATGACGAACGGGTTCTTCCAGATGGGCGTCTTGCCCTCGGGCGTCGTCGACGTCGTCGAGCCGCTGGCGGGGGCGCTGTCGCTCATGCCGTCGTCCCGAAGAGGGCGAAGAGGACGCGGTCGGCGGCCAGCGCCCCGAAGAGCACGGTCTGCCACACCAGGCTCGCGACGAAGGCCTTGCGCGCCCAGGCGTCGACGGCAGCGCGGTCGTCGTCGGCGGCGAAGCCCTGGGCGCACACGACCGTGAACCAGACGCCGACGAGGGCGGCGATGAAGGCGAAGACCGGGCCGCCGATGCCGAGGGGCCACAGCGAAAAGCCCAGCGCACACAGCGGCGCCGTCGTCGCGAGGATGAGGGTCTTCGTCGTCGTCACGCCCACCGAGGTCGGAAAGACCTTGTGGCCGGCGGCGACGTACTCGCGCTCGCGGTAGAGCGAGATGGCGAGGAAGTGCGGGATCTGCCAGAGGAACGCGATGGCGAACAGTGCGAGGCCGATGACCTCGAGGCGGCCCGTCGCCAGCGTGCTGCCCATCAGCGCCGGCATCGCGCCGGGGACGGCGCCCACGACGAGCGACCACGGGCTCGTGCGCTTCATCGGCGTGTAGACGAGCACGTAGAGAAACAGGCTCAGCACCGCGAGGCCAAGGGTGAGCGGGTTGCCCTGCAGCAGCAGCAGCGGCAGCGACGTCATCGTCAGCGCCAGGCCGACGAGGAAGGCGAAAGTCGGCGACACCCGCCGGGCGGCGACGGGGCGGTCCTTCGTGCGGGTCATGAGGGTGTCGACGTCGCGCTCGATGAGCATGTTGAACGCGCCGGCGCCCATGACGATGAGGGTCACGCCCAGCATCCCAAGGGCGCCCCGCCACAGGGCAGCGCTGTCGAGGCTCGGGGCCGCGAGCAGCCAGGTGCCGCCGCCGACGATGGCCGTCATCACGGCGATGCGCGGCTTGCCGAGGGCGATGGCGTCGCGCACCGTCGCGAGGAAGGGCTGACGCGGTGCGTCGATGTCGGCGATGGGGGAGGTGACGACGTCGGACACGACGGCAACGAACCGTCTGGAGCGTGGAACGTCAACCGCCGATCTCCCCGGCCCCTGTCGGGGCGGCCCGGGTGCGGCGCCGGGCCGCGCCTCGACGGGGTCGCCGCGGCCGTGGGAGAACCGCGCCATGGCGCCACCGACGACGACACCCAAAGCCCGGACGATGCAGCAGCTGCTGCAGGAGTGCACCCCCGACCGCAAGCTCCTCATCCTCGGGCCGGGGCAGGAGAAGTTGCAGGACTCGCGCTTCGCGATCGCCGAGATCGGCGAGAACTACATCGCGATCCGCCTGCTGGGCGACGAGCAGATGATCATCCCGTTCTCGTCGCTGATCATGGTCCGGGCCGAGCGCACCCAGGTCACGCTCCGCCTGCGCTGACGGGACTCAACCCAACAGGGTCGTCACCTGCTCGACGAGGGCGGCGACGTCGACAAGGGAGATGGCCCGGCCCCGCTGCTGGGCCACGCGCAGGGTCGGGATCGCGCCGCGGGGGAGCTGCCCGAGGTCCGTCGGCAGGCGCAGCGACTCGATCTCGTCGACGGCGTCCACCAGCAGGCCGAGGTGACGGACGGGCCGCTCCAGCAGCAGCAGGCGGTTGGCCTCGGCGACGGAGCGGGCGCCGGGGGCGCCAAGGACGGCAGCGGCGTCGACGACGGTGACGACGCGGCCGCGGTGCTGGGTGATACCGAGCAGCGCCTTCGGCAGGCGCGGCAGCTGGGAGCGCTGCCCGGGGGGCGTGACCTTCTGGACGTCGGCGGCGCGGATGGCGAAGCGTTCGCCGCCGGCCTGGAACAGCAGGCAGAGGGTCCGCTCCGCGGCCGCCGTCGTTGTCGTCATCTCAGGCGGCCCGCCCGCGCGCCGGCACCACGGCGACGTCGCGGGAGTCTTCGACCTCGCGCTCGAGGCGGAAGCGGCTCACGACCTCTTCGAGTTCGAGGGAGATGTTCGACAGCTCGAGCGCCGACGACGACAGCTTCTCCATCACCGTCGTCTGCGAGCTGACGGCCTTCTGCACCTCTTCGGTCGACGACGCGTTCTGGCGGGCGAGGTCGGCGAGGTGGCCGATGGCCTGCACCATCTCCTGGCTGCCGCGCAGCTGACCCGACGACGAGCGGGCGATGGTCTCGCTCTTTTCGGCGCCACGCAGGGCCGACGCCACGATGCCGTCGAGGGACTGGATGATGGAGCGGAGGTCCTCGCGGCTCTCCTTCAGGTCCGTCGTCGACTCGGACATGCCGCTCACGGCGGCCTCGGCGTCCTTCTTGAGGTCCGACAGCAGCACGGTGATCTGGTCGGCCGAGCGGCCCGAACTCTCGGCGAGCTTGCGCACCTCGTCGGCGACGACGGCGAAGCCGCGACCGTACTCGCCGGCGCGGGCGGCCTCGATGGTGGCGTTGAGGGCCAGCAGGTTCGTGCGCTGCGAGATCTGCGTGATGACGTCGACGATCTTGCCGATGGCCTGGCTCTTCTCGCCGAAGGCGAACACGCGGACGCTGGCCTGCTCGACGCGCTGGAAGGTGTCCTGCAGCTTCTCGACGGCGAGGTTGGCGACCTCGGTGCCGGTGCGGGCGGCGGTGTGCGTCTCGCCGGCGGCGCGGGCGGCGGCCTCGGCGGCGCCGGCAGACTTCTCGATGCCGTCGGCGATCTCCTGCATGAGGGCGCTCGCCTTCAACACGAGCTCGCGCTGCAGCTCGGCGGAGCGGGCGATGTTGCCGACGCTGCCGGCGACGCCGGCGTTGGCGGTCGTGACGCGCTCGGCGGCGGCGCTCAGGGTGTTGGCCGACGACGCGACATGTCGGGCGGTCTTCTGCAGGCGCTGCACGAGGTCACGCAGGTTCTCGAGCATGTGGTTGATGGCGTCGGCGAGGCTGTCGACCTCGTCGGGGATCTGGCTCGGCACCTCGAAGTGCACGAGCGACGAGAGGTCACCGTGCGAGATCGACGTCGCCGACTGGTAGAGCGAGTCGAAGTTGCGCGTGAGGCTGCGGGCGTAGACGAAGCTCAGCGCCAGGGCGATGCAGGTGAGCAGGCCGGCGAAGGTCAGGACCGGTCCCCAGCGCAGCGTCTCGTGCTGGTTCAGGGACAGATTCACGGCGATGTAGAGCACGATCGCCGCAAACACGGTGATGGCGTTGCCGAAGAGGATCTTGAGGGCGAGCCGGCTGCTGCGCTGCATGGCGCCGACGCTACCCCAGCGACGTCGTCGGGCGTGCGAAACGCCGACGTGTCTCTGCCCGGTCCGGGGGCACGAGAGAGGGCGCCTCGACGGCGCCCTCCCTGCAAGCCACTGCTGGCGACGACGCTCAGCCGACGACCTTGAACAGCTCTTCGCGGCTCAGCGTGGAACCCGCGTTGTTGCGCGCGTTCTTGGCGGCCTTGCCACGGGTCTTGAGTTTGCGGTTCCGGACGGTCTGGGTCTGCTTGCAAGCGGAGGCCATGGGATCACCTGTGTCCACCAGGGGACGGATCGGCGCGGGATCGCGCGGAGACGTGGCACCGGTAGCAGGCGGTGGCCGGGTGCTCAAGCCCCTCGCTTGGGGAGGGGCCGGGTGCTCTTGCCGTCCTTGGTGCGCTGCCGCAGGGCCTCGTAGAGCAGGAGGGTGGCGGCGTCGGCCGCGTTGAGGCTCATGTCGGTCGCCGCCATCGGGATGGCCGTGACGAAGTCGCAGGCCTCCCGGGTGAGGCGCCGCAGGCCGCGGTCCTCGCCACCGATGACGAGGACGACGTGGCCGGTGGTGTCGACGTCCCAGGGGGCGCGGTCGCCGTCGGCCTCGGCGCCCACGATCCAGGCACCCTTCTCCTTGAGGATCTCGAGCGCCCGCTTGAAGTTGATCTCGCGGGCGACCGGGATGCGGCACAGGGCCCCGGCCGAGGCCTTGATGGCGGCGGCGGTGGCCTGGGCGGCGCGGTCGGCCGGGACGACGACGAGGCCGGCCCCGAGCGCGTAGGCGGCGCGGGCGGCGGCGCCGAAGTTGCGGGGGTCCTCGACGCCGTCGAGGGCGAGGATGACCGACGGCAGCTCGGTGACCTCGTCGACGGAGATGTAGGGGAACGGCGCGCACGACAGCACCACGCCCTGGGCGGCGCCCTGCTCGCGGCCGCCGGCGAGGGCGTCGATGACGTCGAGGTCGACCTGGCGGGTCGGGATGCGCCGGGCCTTCGCGTCGGCGACGAGGTCGACGAGGTCGGGGCTGTCGGTGTGGTACAGCTCCACACACCGGGACGTCTGGTGTTCCACGGTGGCGCGGACGGCGTGGCGGCCGATCACACACAGCTCAGGTGGCAGGGCCGAGCGGCTGGCGCCGCCTCCGGCTGCGGCGTTGCGGGCCTGGCGACCTCCCGCCTGGGTGGCGGCAGGGCTCTGGCCGCGGCCGGCGGACGTGGAACGTTGGCGCTCCCAGGGGGCGCGAGGGGTCTTCTGCCTGCTCATGGGGACCGTTCCTGCAGGCCTGCGGCGATGTCGTCAACGATGCCGGCGGCGGCGGCGCGGCGATCGGGCGCGCTGCGGATCGGCCGGCCGACGACGAGGACGTCGGCGCCGACGGCGATGGCCTCGCGGGCGCTCAGCGTGCGGACCTGGTCACCGGCGGCGTCGCCGGCACCGCGGATGCCCGGGGTGACGACGGTGAGTCCGGGGGCGGCGGCCTTCACGGCGGCGACCTCCCGCGGCGAGCAGACGATGCCGGGCACGCGGCTGTCCCGGGCGAGGCGCGCCAGCTGCGGGACGAGGTCGGCGGCGCCCAGCGTGTGGCCGGCGGCGGCGAGGTCGGCGTCCGACAGGCTCGTGAGCACCGTGACGGCGAGGATCCGGGTGCGGTCACCGGCGGCGTCCGCGGCGGCACGCAGCATCGCCGGGCCCCCCGCCGCGTGTACGGTGAGGAAGCGGACGTCGAGGGCGACGGCGCGACGGACGGCGGCGGCGACGGTGGCGGGGATGTCGTGCAGCTTCAGGTCGAGAAAGACGTCGACGCCGCGGGCGCGCACGGCCCGCACGAGCTCGGGCCCCTCGGCGACGAAGAGCTCGAGGCCGATCTTGAAGACGCCCACCTCGGCGCGCAGCTCGTCGACGAGGGCGAGCGCGGCGTCTCTCTCATCGACGTCGAGGGCGAAGCACAGGTGGTCGCGGGCAGCAGACACGGCGGACCTCGTTCAGAGGACGGGCGGGGGCTCGCGCACGGGGATGCCGTGACGACGGAGGAAGTCGGCAGAGTCGCGCCAGAAGCGGCGGGCCTCGGGGCGCCACACGAAGGCCTGGAAGGCGTGGGGCTCGCGGCCGTAGATCTCGAGCTCGGCGTCGGCGCCGATGGCCTGCAGGGCCCGCGCGAGGCGGAGGTGGTCGTCGACGAGGAAGTCGCCGCCACCGACGGGCAGGAACAGCGGCGGCAGCGGGCGCTTCGGCGACGGCGCCGACTCAAGGAAGGGCAGGGGGCTCGCGACCGGATCCTCGACGGGGACGCCGCCGCGGCGGGGCAGCCACTCGACGAGCTCCTGCACGCGGTCGTCGAGGAACCACGAGAACGACGGCGCCTGCCGGCGGAAGCGATCCGGATCGCCGACCTGGAAGACGCCACAGGCCGGCATCGCGGCGGCGATGTCGATGTCGTCGATGACGTCGAGCCAGGGAGCGTTCACGTCGAAGCTTCGGCCCGTGACGAGGCCCATCACGATGTTGGCGCCGGCGCTCTCGCCGGCGAGGACCACCGTGCGCGGGTCGGCGCCGAAGCGCTCGGCGTGTCCCACGGCCCAGGCGAGGGCGTCGGCGACGTCGGCGCTGCCGGCGGGGAAGCGGTGCTTCGGTGCCAGCCGGTAGTTCGGTACGACGACGACGAAGCCGCGGCGCGCGAGCGTGAGGGCCATGACCCAGTGGGTGTCCTTCGACAGCCCGCGGAAGGCGCCGCCGTGCACGTAGAGCACGAGGGGCAGGCCAGCGGCGTCGCGGGGGCGCCAGATGTCGCAGGTGTGCTCGACGAGGCCGGTGCCGAGGTAGGGCACGTGGCGGGTGACGACGACGTCGTGGCGGGCCGGATCGGCGAGCGGGACGCGGCGGGCGAGGGCCGCGGTGCCCTGGAGCCCGGCGTGGATCGCGGCGCCGCCGGCGCGACGACGGAGGCGGGTGAGGGGCATGTCAGCCTCCCGGGATGAAGGGCAGGATCGAGCGGAGGTCGTCGTCCTTGAAGGTCAGGCCGATGCCGAGGAACCAGTCGACGCCGTAGCCATCGACGCTGTTGTAGGGGCGGAGCGTGCCCTGCTCGAAGTTCCAGGCGTTGAGGGCGTCGTCGATGCCGGCCGAGACGTAGAGGTGCGGGATGGGCTGCGCCTTCACCACCGAGCGCCAGCGCGGCAGGTAGAGGCCGGCGATGTCGTCGGTGACGAGGCTGTCGCGCGGGCCGCGGGTGCCAAAGAGGTCCGAGCGCAGCTCCAGGCGGTTGTCGAAGAGGAAGAGGTTGGCGCCGACGCCGCCCGTCGTCTCGATGAGGCCGGCCCGCAGCACGAGGAAGTCGAAGAAGCGCTTGGCGAACATGGCCGTGATGCGGAGCTGGTTGTCCTCCTCGCGGATGCTGCTGCGGGTGTCGTCGCCGTCGCGCTCCACCTGCACGAGGCGCTCGAGGTTGCCGCCGTCGTCGACGAGCTCGACGAGGTAGAACTTGTCCGGCTTCGGCTGCAGCTTCAGCGACAGCGTCGTCGTCGTGAGCTGGCGGTTGACGTTGTACCAGGAGCCGATGTCGACGTGGGTCTCGAGGCTCGTGAGGCCCGAGACGAAGTCGGCGGCGCCATTGACGGCGTTTTCGACCTTCATCGCCATGCCCTCGTCGGTCAGCAGCCGGCCGACGGTGCCCTCGCCGCGCTCGACGCGACCGGCGACCTCCGACAGCGACGTCAGCGTGCGGTTCAGCTCGGTGACGGTCTCTGTGAGCTGGACGACGCCGTCGCCGACCTTGTCGCCGTTTTCACCCAGCAGGCTCTTGAGCTGGGCTGTGACGTCGGTGAGGTCGTCGGAGATCTTCCGCACGCTCTTCATCGTGGCCCGCAGGTCGCCCTCATCGGTGCTCATGACGGGCCTGCCGTCCTTGTCGAGGATGGGCTTGCCGTTGTCGTCGACGAGGGGCACGCCGCCACCGCTGCCGGCCGAGGTGAGATCGGCGATGTCCTTCGTGATGCGCTGCACGTTGCCGACGAGGAGCGAGAACTGCTCGTCGTTGGTGTTGATGAGGCGACGCGCGTCCTTGAGGATGTCGTCGATGGTGACCGTCAGGCGGCGCAGGTCGGTCATCGCCACCTTGTAGAGCTCGTCGAGGGGCGGCGAGTTGCCGTCGCCGTTGACGAAGCGGTTCAGCTGGCTGGTGATGCCGCGGATGTCGGCGGTGATGCCGCCAATGTCGCCATCGAGCTTGCGGGTGATGCTCCTGACGTCGGCGACGATGCCCTCGGCCTGGGCCAGAAGGGCGTCGGTGCCCGTCATCGAGCGGACGTTCACGATGCGCTGGCCCTCGGTGAGGGCCGTCGGCGAGCGACCGAGCTCGAGGAAGAGGGCCTTGGCGCCGAGCACGCCGAGAGACTCCTTGCGGATCCAGGTGTCGGCCGGGACCGTGACCACCTTCGTGACCCGCATCGAGACCTTCGCGACCCGCATCGGCTCGTTGCGCAGGGCCTTGAGCTCATCGACCGTCTTCGCACCCGTCTTGTCGACGAGTCGACGCAGCACGCCATCGAACTCGTCGTTGGGGGCGACGACGACGTCGGCCGTCGGGTCGATGATCGTGCGGGCGCGCTCGTCGAAGTCCGTCACGAATTCGCCGACGGTGACGGGGACGAGGCCGATGTCGGCGATCTCGCCCACCTGCAGGCCGGCGACGGTGATCAGGCTCTTGGCGTTGATGCCCGAGGCGTCGGTCAAGTAGGCGAAGTAGCCGACGCTGTTGCTCGCATCGAGCGTCGACTTGGAGGAGCTCGCGAAGAAGAAGATGGCGCAGGCGATGCCGGCGACGATGACCAGGCCGGCCCGGAAGGCGTTCTTCGCGTCGTTCACGCCCCCGGCTTAGCACGCCCGTCGGCGCGGCGCTCCAGCGGATGACGGCACGGCGTCAGCCGGCGTGGACGGCGAGGACGACGCAGGAGATGTTGTCGTACCCGCCGGCGCGGTTCGCCAGTACGACGAGCTCGAACGCGGCGCGCGCCGGATCCTCGTACTCGAGGACGCACTGCAGCATCCGCGCGTCCTGCTCCTGGGGCGGGGCGCCGGCGCCGGCGGCGAAGTCGGCGACGCCGTCGGAGCACAAGAGCAGCCGATCGCCGGGCAGCAGCCGGAGCCGGAACAGCTCGGGCTCGAAGGGATCGGGCCGGCAGGTGCCGCCGTCTTCGATGACGACGCGGCCGACGACGCGGGTCAGCGCCGTCCCCATCTGGATGTGCGCGGCCTCGCGGAAGCTCAGACCGAGGCGCAGCGCGTCGGTGCAGCGATCGTGGTCGATCGTGATCTGCTCGATGCTGCGGTCGCGGATGAGGTAGGCACGGCTGTCGCCGAGGTTGCCGATGGTGCAGTCGCCGCCGACGACGAAGGCCGCCACCAGCGTCGCGCTCATGACCTGGTTGGGCTCGTTGGGGATGGGCGCGTAGCGGCTGTTGATCTCGGTGGCGATGCGCTTGCCCGCCGAACGGGAGATCTGCTTCAGGATGTCGGCCCGCTGCGGGTGCTCGAGGGCGAGGGCCTGGGGGCCCGCCTTCTCGAGGCCGGTCCAGCGCTGCAGCGCCGCGACCTCGACCTGCTCGGCCGCGAAGGCGCCGTCGCCGTACTTCGAGCGCGAGACGCCGTCGGCGATGACGTACAGGCCCGTGCGGCCCGTCTCGTCGGTGACGCTGAGGGCGCGATCCTGCTGGCCGCTGCCCCGACGCGCCTTGGCAAGACCCGCGTGCTGCTCGGCCCAGCCCTCGAGGAGGACGGGGGTCTGCTCCTCGGTGGCCCGCGTCTCCTTGACGAGGCGCTGACGGGCGAGCTCGAGCTGCTCGCGCAGCCCCCGCGCATGACCGATGCGGCGCAGCGGGTTGGGATCGAGGCAGGGGCGCAGCGCCGGCCACAGGCCGAGGGGGCACTCCGGCCGGAACACCCGCGGCGTCACGAGGAACGACGGGTCGGTGTCGATGTCGAGGGGCGCCCGCCGCGCCAGCAGCGCGTAGAGCAGCAGCGCGACGGCGTAGACGTCGGCGGCGGCGGTGACGCGGTAGCCCATGCGCCTACGGACCTCGGGGGCGCAGAACACGCCGAGGCCGCCCTGGGGCAGGCCCGACTGGGGCCAGAGGCCGCTGACGGCGTAGAGCCGGACACGGCCGCCCTTCTCGATGACGATCTGGCTCGGGTCGAGGTCGTAGATGCAGCAGCCGGCGCCGTGGAGGCTCTCGAGCAGCTCGGCGAGCTCGATGCCGAGCTCGATGGTGGCCATCGCCGGCAGCAGCTTGTCGTCGTCGGCGAGGTAGTCGACGACGGTGTTGCCCTTGGGGCGCTCGAAGACGCGGATCGCCGCCCGTTCGAGGGACACGCGGCAGCGCGGCCGCACGAGTCGGTTGTCTGGCAGGCGATCCCACGGCGGCTCCGCTGGCGCCTGCGGCATCCACACCGCCGTGAAAGGCTGCCCGGCGTCGACGCCGTCCTTGCTGAGACGGGCCTTGAAGAAGACCATCCCGGCCTGCTCGCCCAGCGAGTCCTCGAGGCGGACGATGGTGCCGTCGTCGGCCGTGAGGGTGTCGCCCGGGTTCGGCGGCGTCGGGCCCTGGTCGGTCCGCTGCTCGTCGAGCGGCGCGCCCTCGACGGTGGCGCCCTCATCGGTGGAGACGTGGGAGGCCTCGTCGCTGCCGGCGTCGCGGGTCGGCGGCGGACGGTGGATCACGATGTCGGCGGTCTTCTCGTCGAGGTGGGCCGGCAGGAGCCCCTCGAAGGCCATCATGGCCGGCATGCGCGCTTCGTCGAGGACGGGCGGGTCCTCGTAGAGGGAGGTCGCCGGCGCGAGCGAGACCCGGCCGGGCTCCGACGGCGCCTTCGGTCCATCGATGGTGACGACGTCTTCGTCGAGGACGACGGCGGGGCCATCGGCGTCGCCTTCGACGATGGGGGCCCGGGGACCCATGCTGATCGGCACCGGCAACATCAACGTCGACAGCTCGGCCGTCTTCTGGTCCTCGAAATCGTCGGGGGCGTCGACGGGGTGGCCGGCGTGGAGCGGCGACACCATGGCGGACAGTGGCCGCTCGAGGGTGTGCTCGAGGCTGGCGTCGTCGTCCATCGCGCCGATGGGGGCGTGCAGGCCATCAAGGGCCTCCACGGCGAGGTCGAGGGTCGGCTTCGCCAGCGTCGGCGTCGGCGTCGACGTGGACGCCGCGGCGCCATCATCGGCGCCGCTGGGCGGTAGCTCGGGCACGTCGTCTGGTTTCACGCGACTCCACGGCGGGCGGACGCCCCGTTTTCCCATCGTCCGCGCCGCCGGCGCAAGCCAGTGGCCGACGTCGGCGGAGACGCGGTTGCACAACCGGGCGCCTGCTCCTAGTCCGTCCAGGACGGCCCATCGGCCGGATTCGCACCCTGAAGGGACCCTGCGGGGTGCGAATGCCCCGTACATCCCCGGCCCGGGCCGGCGGATGTGTGATGGCTCCCCACGTCCGGCGTCGGCCGTGGGAATCGACCCGGCTGCGGGGTGGTTCGGACCCGGTCCGCCCACATGGCCTGCAAGGAGCGCCCGTGCATCCCGTCCTGTTCAAGCTGCCGTTCATCGACTGGCCGCTCCACACCTACGGTGTCCTGATCGTCACCGGCTTCCTGATGGCCATGTTCGTCGCGTGGCGGGAGGCCATCCGGCAGGGCCAGTACGCCGACGACGTCCTCGACTTCGCCTTCTGGGCGCTGCTTGGCGGCATGATCGGCGCCCGCATCGTCTTCATCATCGTCAACTGGAAGCAGTACTTCGTCGACCAGCCGTGGGACACGGTCATGGGCGTCAGCGTCCCGGCCGTCCTCGTCGTCTGGAAGGGTGGCCTCGTGTTCTACGGGGCGGCGCTCGGCGGCTTCATCTCCTACCTGCTCTACGCGCGCAGCCGGAACATCCGCGGCGCCGAGATGCTGAAGCTCGCCGACATGATGATTGTCGGCCTGCCCCTCGCCGCCGCCTTCGGCCGCCTCGGCTGCGTGGCCGCCGGCTGCTGCTGGGGCGACGCCGCCTACACCCTCGACGCCGACGGGCACTTCCACTCGACGATCCCGCTGGCCTTCCAGTTCCCGAAGGGCTCGTTGGCCTACACCTCGCTCATCAACAGCGAGACCGCCGAGGTCGTGCGCGCCATGAAGACCGTCGGCGCCACCGCCCCGCTCATCCCCATCCAGCTCATCGACGCCTTCGGCGAGGCATTCCTGTTCCTGGCCCTCCTCGTGGTGCGGTCGCGCAAGTGGTTCCACGGCCAGGTGCTCTTGACCTACGGCATCCTCTACCCGCTGTGGCGCACGACCCTCGAGATGTTCCGCGGCGACGGCGAGCGCGGCTACATCATCCCGGGCCTGCTCTCGACGAGCCAGTTCATCTCGCTGCTGGTCGCGTCGGCGTCCCTCGTCGCCATCGTCGTCATCCGGAAGCGGGCCATGCAGAAGCTCTCGCTGACGTCCGCCTGAGTACCGGGCTGGCGCCAGTGGCCTGTCGCGAGCGCCCTCCGGGGCGCTCGCCCATTTCAAGCGAGGCGAGGCCTGGAGGGGCCGCCGTCACAGCCGCCGCCTTGTCGCTGAAGCGGGCGCCGGATCGGGGCGTCACGGGATCATGCGCCACACCGCCGCCCTCGCCCCCGCCGTCTTCGCCCTCGCCACCGGCTGCGCGCCGAGCATCGAGGTGGATCACTGGCAGCCGGCCGCCGTCGACCTCGCCGGCGCCCGCCACGCCATCGTCACCGACGCCTTCGGCCGCGACGGCAGCGTCGACGCGATCGGCGGCATGGGCCTTGATGCGCTGCGCCAGTCCCCCTGGTTCACCCAGGTGACCGACCTCCGCTCGCGCGACCGCCTCGAGACCGACGGCATCGAGGCCTGGCTGCGCCACGGCACGATGGCCGCCGACGCCGTCTACCTCCGCTTCGACGTCTACGAGGACCTCGCCGTGGTCTCCGCCCACGAGCGCGCTGTCGAGCAGCCCGATGGCAGCGTCGCCATCGTCGTCGAGGAGCAGGTCGTGGCCACCACCCTGCTGGCCCTCACCGTCGCCGATCACGACGGCGTGCTCGTCGACGAGCTGGAGCTCGAAGGCCGCCACGAGGTGGTCGGCCCCGTCGACGACGCCGTCATCGCCGGCGCGATGGAGCAGGCCGCGCGCGCCGCCGTCGCCGTCGCCGTCGCCGAGGTCGCCCCGCGCCGCGACCGCGTCGACGTCCCCGTCGATGAGCGCGACGAGGCGGTGAACCGCATCGTCCGACCGGCCGTCGACGGTGGCTTCATGGCCCGCGTTGCCGCCGCCGACGCCCTCGCCGGCCTCACCCAGACCCCGGCCATCTACAACCGCGCCGTCCTCCTCGAGTCGGTCGCCGATCACGAGGCCGCGCTGCCCCTCTACCGCGAGGCCGCCCGCGCCGCCGACGCCCCCGACTTCGCCGAGGCCGTCCTCGCCGCCGCCGAAGCCCGCGCCGCCGACGCCGCCGCCCTCGGGATGTGAGCTTCTGTGGGTGTGGGGGCGGAGGAACCGCCATGTCCCCCACACCCGCAGAAACCCAGGCGCTCATTGATTTCGGGCGCAGGCGCCCGAAATCTGTCGGCCTCCGGCCGACGCTGAACACCGACAGGGGCCCGCGTGGTCATCCTGCAGGCGACGGGCGGCTCAAGAGCGCGGCACCGGTGATGTCGGGCGCTTGCGCCCGAATTCAGCTGTTGCCGTCGGCGCCGAGGGCCACGCTCTGCACGTTGACGCCGTTGTTCCACTCGGAGCCTGCGCCGATGCCGCCCGAGAGGGAGCGCTGGCGGACGCCGCTGATCTTGCCGGCGCCGTCGTACTCGAAGTCGACGAGGGTGCCCGACATCCAGCTCGTCCTGCCGCCGACGCGGCGGGCCCGCAGCAGCCGGCCGTCGGCGCCGAAGTCGAGGACGTAGTGGTCGGTCTCGTCGACGGTCTCGCGCTCCTCGATGATGCGGCGCTCGGAGAAGTAGACCCGCTGCGGGGTCTTGCCGTCGGCGTGGAAGGCGACGCGGGCGTTGGTCGTCGTCCACGAGCGGATCCACTCCTCGTCGACGCCCCGCGGGCGGCTGCGGGAGACGCCGCCGGCCTCGCCCTGGGCCTCGAACCAGGTCACGGCGCCGGGGTCGATGAAGGCCGCGACGGCCCGCAGGCTCGGGAAGTAGCCCTCGAGCTCGGCGACACCGTCGGGGATCGGCTGCTGGCGGCTCACGTCGACGCGGCGCCACGTCGTTGCCACGCCCGCACCCTTGTCCTTCGCGAGGGCCCGCACCTCCTGCAGGGCCTTGAGGTCGTCGGCCGACAGCACCCTGGCGACGACACCCGACGGCTTGCCCTCGGCGAGCTGCTCGTCGACCTGCTTCGTGCCGGGCACCCGCGACCACTTGTCGGTCTTGTCGTCGTAGGTGGCGGTCTCCTCACCCTCCCAGAACGACGGCGTCGTCACCTTGAAGTGGGTCGCGGCCCACGGATAGTCCGGCTTGAGCTTCGCGAAGGCCGCGGCGGTCGCCTTGCGCTCGCCGATCCACGACTTCAGGGCGGCGAGGCGCGCCTTCTCGGCCTTCTCGCTCCACGGCACGTCGCTGTCGACGAAGACCTCGACGTCGGAGATGCAGCCATCCTTGTAGACGCGGCCCGGCCAGGTGCTGTCGACCCGCAGCGTCACCGACGACACGCCCCGACCCTTTTCGATGGCGACGACGATCTCCTGGGCGCCGAGGTCCTTCTTCAGCGTCGCCGTCGCGGTGCCGGTGACGTCGCCGCCGGCGTCGCGCACGAGCACCGTGACGTCCTTCGGGGCCGCGTTGGCGTCGAGGAGGTTCTTCGACTTCTGGTAGCCGTTCCAGACCCGCAGCCGTACCGAGCGGGCCGACTTGAGGTCGGACAGCGGAATCGTGACCGTCTGGCCCTCGCCGTTGCCGTCGACGCCCTCGACCCAGGCCGTCTTCGGGTCGCCGTCGAGGAGGTAGGCGGGGTGGTAGTTCTCGTCGTACTTGTTCCAGTTGGACTTCAGGTAGGACGACGCCGTGGCGCGGTCGCCGTGCATGCGCTTCCAGTCTGGCGTGGGTCCGGCGGAGGCGGTGGCAGGGACGAGCACGAGAGCGGTGAGGAGGAGGGGACGACGCATGGACGCGACCGTAGCGCCGTCGGGCCTGTCGCTGCACTCCGGGGCACCGGCGTACCGTCGTGGAGCGTCCGGTCGCGGCCCTGCTACGGTCCCCGCGATGTCACGCTCCTGGCTGATCCTGCTGCTCGCGTGGGGGGCCACCGCCCACGCCGTCCCGCTCACCATCGTGGGCACCAACGACCTGCATGGCCAGGTCGAGCGCGTCGCCGCCCTCGCCGGCCACGTCGACATCCTGCGCGCGCAGGCGAAGAAGGCCGGCGGCGCCGTCGTCCTCGTCGACGCCGGCGACATGTTCCAGGGCACCCTCGAGAGCAACCTGAAGGAGGGCGCCGCCGTCGTCGCCGCCTACAACCGCGTCGGCTACGACGCCGTCTGCATCGGCAACCACGAGTTCGACTTCGGCCCCGTCGGCGACCACGTCGTCAGCAAGGCGCCCGGCGAGGATCCGCGCGGGGCGCTGAAGGCCCGGGCCGCGGAGGCGCGCTTTCCGTTCCTCGCCGCCAACATCCTCGACGAGCGCGGTGCACCGGTGGCCTGGCCCAACGTGAAGCCGACGGCCCTCGTGAAGGCGGGGCAGGGCAAGGCGAAGATCCCGGTCGGCTTCGTCGGCCTCGCCACCGTCGACACGCCGAAGACGACCATCTTTTCGAACGTGAAGGACCTGCGCTTCGCCGCCCTCGAGGAGACCGTCCTGCGCGAGGCGGCGGCGCTGCGTCAGGCTGGTGCCCGCGTCGTCGTCGTCGTCGCCCACGCCGGTGGTCGCTGCGATGAGCGCGCGGCCGTCGACGACCTCGCCACCTGCGAGGCCGAGGCCGAGATCATGAAGCTCGCGCGGGCGCTGCCGCCGGGGCTCGTCGACGTCATCGTCGCCGGCCACACCCACCAGACGATGGCCCACGTCGTCAACGGCATCGCCATCATCGAGAGCTGGGCCAACGGGCGCGGCTTCGGACGCGTCGACCTCGACGTCGACGTCAGCGGCAAGGGGCAGACGAAGCTCACGAAGGTCCACCCGCCGCGCCGCCTGTGCGGCGACGACAAGGAGAAGGACCACGTCGCCATCGACGCCTGCACGCCGTCGCCCTACGAGGGGGCGACGCCGAAGGTCGATGCGGCGTTGCTGAAGGCGATCGCGCCGTACTTCGCCGACGCCAAGGCCCGTCGCGCGGCGCCGATCGGGGTCCACGTCGAGGCCGAGATCAAGCGCGGCTACGACCGGGAGAGCCCGCTTGGCAACCTGTTCGCCGACCTCATGCTCGAGGCCGCCCCCGGCGCCGACGTCGCCCTCATGAACGGCGGCGGCATCCGGGCCAACCTGCCGCCAGGGCCCCTCCTCTACGGCGCCGTTTTCGAGATGATGCCCTTCGACAACCGGATGGCGACGGTGACGATGTCGGCGGCGGACCTCCGCGCGATCCTCGCCCGGAACCTCGCCGGCACGAAGAAGGGCGGCATCTTCTCGACGGCGGGGGTGCAGGTCACGATCACCTGCGACGACCTCGGGCGGGCCGATCCAGTGCTGACCCGGGCCGATGGTCGCCCGATCCCCGACGACACCATCCTCAAGGTGGTCACCACGGACTTCGTCGCCGGCGGCGGCGACGGCGGCCTCGGCGTCGGCCCCGACCGCGTCGTCGTCGACGAGGGTGATCCGCTGCGGGAGCACCTCGCGGCGGCGCTGCGTCGTCGCGGTGGGCGGCTGCGGCCGGACGATCCGACCATTGCCCCGGCGACGCCACGCCTGCATCGTCCCGGCGCCGCGAGCGCCCGCTGCGGAGGCGCCTGATGGCGACCAAAAAGGCATGGAACATCAGGGCCTTCGAGCCCGGCGCCGACGACGCCGGCGTGGCGAAGCTGCTGATGCAGGTGGCAACCTTCGATGGCGGCGTCGCGGCCCTGTCGCCGGCGATGCTGGCGGCGCGGCTGCAGCACCCGTCGGCGCATCGGGGGCAGGCCTGGCGCGTCGCCGTGAGCAGCAACGGCACGATCATCGGCGCCCTCCTCGTGTTCTTCGTCGGCACGCTGCGCACCGAGGTGCTCGTCGCCGTCAACCCCGCCTTTCGCCGGCAGGGGATCGGCCGTGGCCTGCTCGACCTCGCCCCCCGCGAGAAGCGGCTGCTGGCGACGTCGCGCACCAGCGTCGGCGGCGCGAGCGCGCTGCTGCAGGCCGCCGGCTTCACCGAGCGCCACGGCAGCCTTCTCATGCGGCGCGAGGTCGGCAAGGCGCCGTCGCTGCCGGTGGAGGGGATGGCCTTCAACGATGATCCGAAGAAGGACGCCCGCCGGGCCATCGTCGCCCTCACGGCCGCCCTCGGCGACGACGTCGACGACGATCGGGGTTGGATGAAGGCGCGCCTCGGCCGCGATCGCGTCGGCGTCATCTACCTGCAGGCGCCGGGCGAGGACGAGGTCATTGTCGACGCCGGCATCTGCATCGTCGAGCCGTCGGATCGGGCCCGCAAGGGCGAGCGGACCGCGTCCGGCGAGCCCATCGTCGGTGTCATTGCCGACGTGGGGTTGATGCGGACGATGCGGGGCAAGGGGATGTCGCGCGCGCTGGTGCGCGAGGGCGTTCGCATGGCGGAGCGCCTCGGCTTCCGCTTCGTCGAGGTCGCGGCCGACAAGCGCAGGGCAGCCGCTGTCGAACTCTACGAGCGCGAGGGCTTTGAGATCGTCGACGAGGAGGTCCACTGGTTGCGCCGCGAGCAGCGCGGAAGCCGGTTCTAAAGCACCGGGTCTGTCTGGAACGGTGGTGTGCCCGTCGGGCTGCTATACGCGGCGCACGAGGTACCGATGAGCCAGGGATTGTTTGCGCTGCTCGATGATGTCGCGGCGATCGCCAAGGTGGCCGCAGCCAGCCTCGACGACGCCGCGGGCCAGGCCGCCAAGGCGAGCAGCAAGGCTGCCGGCGTGGTCATCGATGACGCCGCGGTCACCCCCAAGTACGTCGTCGGTTTCGCGGCCGACCGCGAACTGCCGATCGTCGTGCGCATCGCGAAGGGTTCGCTGAAGACCAAGCTCCTCATGCTGTTGCCCGGCGCCCTGCTGCTGAGCGCGGTCGCGCCGTGGGCCTTGAATCCGCTACTGATCATCGGCGGTGCGTTTTTGTGCTTCGAGGGCTTCGAGAAGGTCCTCGAACTCGTGGGGGGCCATGCCCACGCTGCCGAGCAGGAGGCCGCCCCCGCTGACGCCACCACGCTCGAGGATCAGCGCGTCGCGAGCGCGCTGCGCACCGACATCATCCTCTCCGCCGAGATCATGGCGGTCACGCTCGCATCGGTCGCGGAGTCGTCGCTGTGGATGCAGGCCATCGTCATGGCCGTCGTCGGCGTCCTGATCACGTTCTTCGTCTACGGCGCCGTCGCCCTCATCGTGAAGGCCGACGACATCGGCGTCGTCCTCGCCCGCCGTGACAACGTCATCCTCAAGATCATCGGCCGCGCCCTCGTGACCCGCATGCCCGGTTTCCTGCGGCTGCTGTCCCTGGTGGGCATCTTCGCGATGCTGTGGGTCGGCGGCGGCATCGTCCTGCATGCCCTCGCGGGTCTCGGCGTCGCCGGGCCCGAGCACGTCGTGCAGGACATCGCCGCCGGGGCCGGCAAGGCCGCTCCCGCCCTCGTCACGGGCGGCGTCGCCTGGTTCGTCGGCGCGGTCCTGTCGGCCCTCGTCGGTGTCGGGCTGGGGGCCGTCGTCGTCGGCGTGGTCACGGCCATCGGCCGCGTGCGCGGCGGGCACTGACGCGTCGGGATCCTTGCTGACTACTGGTCGCCAGCGAGCCCGAGCTCGGCCTTCTTGACGACCCGCAGGTACTCGGTGTCGCGCGTTGCGAGATTGCCGGCGGCGTCGAGAGTGTCGCGGTCGACGGCGACGACCTTGTCGAAACCGCCCACGAAGACCCGGCGGCAGCCGACAGCGATGGTGCGACCGAAGCTGTCGACGGGCACCGTGGCGATGCCGACGGCGCGCGGCGGGCTCTGGCTGAGGTCCAGCTTCACGAGGTTGTCGGTGCCGCGCCCGAAGAGGACCCAGGCGAAGCCCCCGCGGGCCGCGATGCCGCGCACGTCGGGACCGAAGTCACCGGGCAGGACGTAGTCGCCGGCGTCGTCCTCGGGGAAGACGAAGTCGTCGTCGGCGCGCATGACGATCACGCGGCCCTGATCGCCCAGCAGCAGCTTCTGGGTGGCGACGTCGAAGGCGATGCCCTTGTTGGGCAGGCCACTGCCGAAGGAGTGGATGCGCGCGGTGTCGAACTCGGTGTCGAGGACCGAGACCACCTGGGGCGGTCCGCCGTTGTCGGAGGCGATGACGACGTAGCCGTACTCGGCGCTGGCGGCGACGTAGCGGGTGGTGCCGATGCTGAAGGCCGTGGTGCCGAGGTAGTCGTCGCCCTGGTGGAGTACCTCGGAGACGGCGCCGACCTCGGGGTTCTCGGGGATCGTGCGGACGTTGATGCCGAAGCTCAGGATCTGACCGCCGAGGACCTCGACGTGCTTCATGGTGCCGAACGCTTCGAGGGTCACCTGGGTGCGGCCGGTGATGTCCTGCTGCGTGAGCGTCGAGCGCTCGAACTGGTACAGGAAGCGATCGCCGACCACGTAGAGGCGATCGTCGGCGCCGATGGCGAGGCCGGAGGCGCCCCAGCCGTTGGTCTGGGCGTTCGGGTCGTCGTTGTCGATGTTGACGTTGGCGGTGGTGCCGGCCGGGAACTTCCGCAGCAGGCCACCATTGTCGAGCGCGAACACCTGGACGGCGTCGACCTCGTCGTCGCGGACCAGCAGCAGGCGCTCGTTGGCCTCGCACGCGGGGTCGTCGTCGTCCTCGCCTTCGCCTTCGCCTTCGCCCTCGCCTTCGCCTTCGCCCTCCTCACCTTCGCCCTCGCCTTCACCTTCGGCGATGACGTCGGCCTCGGCGTTCTGGAGGACGCCATCGACGTAGAGGGAGCAGCCGCCGACGGAGGCGACGACGCTGGCGAGAACGGACGGATACAGGCGGCGCATCAGAGGCTCCCCACGATCATGAGCGTGACCCCGGTGACGACGAGCAGGCCGCCGGCGCCAAGGGCGACGTCGCTGCCGAGGGCGAGGTTCCTCGCTGTCGTGGCGCTGGCGTCGAAGTCGGCGCGGGAGACCGCCGAGGCCTTGTCGAGGGCACCGGCCTCGAGCGCGGCCAGGCTGCCGACGGCGCCCGCGCCGAGGAGGCTCGCGCTGCCGAGGCCGGTGATGACGGCGCCGGCGATGAAGAGGCCGTTGCTCCCGCGCTCCTCGATGTCGGCCGCGATCGGGGTGCCGATGCCGCGCCGGGCCAGCAGGGACTGGATGAGCTCGCGGGCGGCGCGGTCGATGGCGTCTTCGTTGGCGCGTGTCACGCGGGCGTCGTCGCGGTCGAGGACGGTGCCGCGGCGCATATCGACGAGGCGGGCGGTCACAAGGGCGTCGCCACCGATGCGGCCGACGACGACGGCGACGGTGTAGGCGGCGCCGATCTGCTGGAACGAGCCGCTCTCGAAGCAGCCGTCACCATCACAGCTCTGCAGGGCCGACAGCTCCTGGGCGCCGACGAGAACCTCGAGGTCGTGGGGCGAGACGATGTCGAGGCGCGGATCCCGCGCGAGCTCGACGCCGAGGCTCTGGTCGAGGGCGCTGCAGAGCTCCTTCGACATGTCGCGCGCGCAGCGCACCGGCAGCACGGCGACCCGGATCGTGCCGGTGCCGATGCGATAGGCCGGCATGGGCTGCTCTTCCTGGGCACGGACGGCCGGCGCCAGCAGACTGAGGAGGAGGGCGGGAATCAGCGCGCGCATGCCTTCGTGTACCGCGCTGCGCGTGGATTCGACGACGCACTGTGACATGGACACTGTGGTGCGGCGACGTACCTGCACCTACATGGTGCACCGTCAGAGGTCGTCGGCGGGGTCGACCTCGAGAACGTCGAGACGGAGATCCGTGAGCTGCCAGAGGGGCAGGCCACGCCGGTCCATCCGCCACATGCCCCAGCGGACGCCTTCGTCGTTGTCGCTCGGGTCATCGAGGATCTGGGTCATGTCGACGAGGAGCTGCACCTGCATCGCCCGCACGAGCTGGACGAGGTCGGCCTCGCGGGCCCCGCTCAGCAGCAGGCGCTCGACGACCTCGCGCGACTCCCCGACGTCACGCCGCATGCGGTCGAGGAAGCGCCCATCGCGGATCACCCGGCCCCAGAGACCCTTCAGGAACACGAAGCGACCGATCTGATCGTGGCCATGCTCGACGTGGGCCCGGGCCCACCGCTCGGGGTCGCGCGCGCCAAGGGCGGTGAAGACGCCGGTGAGGGCCTCGATCCGCGCGTGCATGGCGTCCGTCGACGACGACGGCGTCGGATCGACGGGTGCCGGCGCGGCCTTCTTCGTCGGCGCGGCCTTCTTCGCGGGCGCGGCCTTCTTCGTCGGCGCGGCCTTCTTCGCGGGCGCGGCCTTCTTCGTCGGCGCGGCCTTCTTCGTCGGCGCGGCGATCTTCGTCGGCGCGGCCTTCTTCGCGGGCGCGGCCGCCTTCGGGGCGCGGGCGGTGGAGCGGGCGGGCGCGGAGTGACCGGGGACACGGGGCATGGGCGCAGCGTGGCGGTGGCGACGTGATCAGGTCAAGTGGCGGGCCCGGATGGAGGTGGGGCAGCATCGCGGCGTGCTCCCCCTGCTTGGCCTGTTGCTCCTCGCTGCCCCTCCGTCGGAGGAGCGGGTCTTCCTGTCACCCCTGCGGGTCTCGGAGGGCGTCGACGGGCCCACCCGCCTCGCCGTCGAGGAGGCCCTCGTCATCGCCGCCCGGGCCCGTCACGACGGCGTCGTCGGCAGCGCCGACCTCGCGGCCCTTCTCGACGCCGAGGCCGCTGTCCAGGCCGCCGGGTGCGACAGCAGCGGCTGCGAGGCGGAGCTGGCCGACGCTCTTGGCGCGCCCGAGCTCATGAGCGCCCAGCTCGTCAAGCTCGACGCGTCGACGTGGGTCCTGTCCCTCAAGCGCCTGCGGCGGAGCGACATGCAGGTGCTCGCCAGCCACCAGGTGACCCGCGAAGGTCAGAGCCCCCTCGTCATCATCGAGGCCATCGATGAGCTCACCGACGTCGTCGTTGGTCCCCGGCCCGGGCGCCCCCTGCTGCTCGGTGGGAGTGTCGTCGCCGGTGTCGGCGTGGCCGCCGGCGTCGTCGGCGGGCTCATGCTGTGGCAGGGCGTCGAGCGCTTCAACGAAGGCAAGGCGGCGCTCGATGACGGCGACGCGCAGAAGGCCTTCGAGATCCGCCGCGACCACGAGTGGCTGACGCCGACCGGCGGCGCCCTCGCCGTCGTGGGCGGCGCGGTCGTCGTGGGCGGCCTGGCGTTGATCGGCATCGAGCTTGTGAGTGGAGATGGACCATGAAGCGTATCGCGATGGGGGCCTGCACACTGCTGGTGGCCGGGGCCTGCGTCGACTGGTCGACGCTGCCGTCGTCGCCGCCCGGCGGTGAGGGCGAGGGCGAGGGAGAGGGCGAGGGCGAGGGCGAGGGCGAAGGAGAGGGCGAAGGAGAGGGCGAAGGCGAAGGCGAAGGCGAAGGAGAGGGCGAGGGCGAGCCGGCCATCGTCTGGACCCTCCTCGACACCTTCCGTCAGGAGAACCTCAACAGCGTGACGTCGACGAGCGCCGGCGACGTCTTTGGCACGACCCGCACGCTGCTGAGCGGCGACCTCATCGCCGTGCGGCCGGAGGGGCTCGAAACGCCCTTCAGTTCCTGTGGCATCACGATGAACGGGCCGGTGCTCCTCGGCGACGACGACCACTGGTGGGTCGGCCTGTTTGGCGGACTTGGCCGCTTCGACCCCGACGGCACCGCGTGCGAGACCTTCGAGTACGACGAGGCCAACAACCGCCGCACCGTGGGCCTGATGTTCGAGGGCGTCATTGTCGCCTGGAACGGCAACGCCCTGATCTTCGATGCCGACCCATCGACGCGGACCGAGGCTGACGCGGTGGTTCCGGTACCGACACCGGAAAACCGGGCCCACGACGGCACCTTCGTCGTCGACGGTGATGCGCTGCATCTCCTGCTTGGCCCGCCGGATGGAGCCTTCGGGCCCCGCGCCCGGATCGCCTACACCGTCGACGTCGCGGGCCGCACGTTTGGCGGTGCCCGCGCTCCCGTCGACGCGATCCTCAACGGCGTCGACGTGAGCGTGGCGACCGACGTCATCGACGGGCAGATGATCGCGTCGTTCGGCGGGGTGTCGTCGCAGGTGCCGATCTTCGCGGCGAACCCCGATCTCGCCGCCGCGGGCGATCGGGCCTTCGCCATCGGCACCGACGCGCCGGGCGGACGCATCCTCGTCGGTGGGCCGGCCGGCTTCCTCGCCGAGTTCCGGCCCGCTGGCGCTCGCCTGCTGACGCCGCCCCGGCTGCCGCCGCTGTTGCGCGTCGTCGACGGCGTCGCTGGTGAGATCTGGGGCATCGGTGGCGATGTCGTCATGCACTGGGCCGACGGCACGGTCGTCGCCGAGGGCCTGCCCGACGCCGTGTTCAAGGTCGAGCTCGTCGACACGGCGGGCCTCGTGGCGGTTGCCCCGGGGGTCGCCATCATGCGCACCAGCTTCACCTTCGCCGTCGTGGAGAGCGACGGCACCGTCACGCCGATCACGACCCAGGCCGAGAACGCGCCCGTGGACTCCAGCGGTCGCGGTGACCCGGGCTTCTCCGAGAACCGCCTCGTCGAGGTGCAGCTTCCGGGCGGTGGCGTCGCCAACGTCGTCGTCCATCGACTGCTGGGCGACCTTGTGCGCCGTTCGGCGGTGGCCTCGCACCTGATCCCCGAGACCGATGTCATCACCGCTGCTGTCGCCCCCGACGCGAGCGCGGTGGCGCTGCTGGTGCGCGGCCCGGAGGTGGCGCAGGTGACGGTCAAGCGCTGCGCCCTGTCGCTGGCCGACGCGAACCCGGTCGGGGTCTGCAGCACCCTCGGCTCCGTGCGCCACGACAACGCCGCCAACCTCGCCCTCGGCGAGGTGCAGCTCCGTCACTCCGCCGACGGCATCGTCGGGGCCCTGCCGGCCTTCCCGGAGTCCGGCGGCGGTGCGCAGGGCGTCGTCTTCGCGGCCTATGCGGAGGTCCCCTTCGTCAGCGTCGAGCTCGGCACGTCGTTCCTCGCCCGCACCGACGTGCGCACCTTCGGCCGCTGCGTGCTGACATCGTTCTCCACCCGGGTCGCGGCGATCCACGTCGACAACCCAGGGGACTTCCAGGTCATCACGGTCGACGGCGAAGTGCGCTCGGTCATGGGCGTCGGCTCGGCAGAGCAGGGCGACGGCGTGGCGTTCGCCGTCGGCGGCGCGGAGTCGTTCGCCGGCACGGTCTCCGCCGCCCAGCTCTACCGGATTCCGCTGACGAGCTGCGTCCCCGACCCGCAGAACATCACGATCCCCGGCGGCGTGCGTTCGCAGGCCGACATCATCGGCGTGGGCATCCGGCACGACGGCGTCGTCTTCGTCGGCGACGCCTTCGATGCGTTGTGGAGCGTGGCGGACGTGCCGTAGTCAGGCCGCGAGCGGCAGCTGGCGGTCGACGGCCTCGAACGACGGGAAGACCTCGACGATGGCCTCGGTCTTCTGCGGGCCGGTCTCCTGCTGCTCGCGCCACACCGTCTTGCGCAGGGCGGCGAGGGCCACCTCAAGCTCCTTGTCGCCGGGCTCGCGCGTCGTGAGGCGCTGGAAGAGCATGCCGGGTGCGATGAGCGCGCGGACGACGACGTTGTCGGGGTTCTTCGCCGCGAGGCGCTGCAGCTCGTAGGCGACGCCGGCGATGGGCAGCAGCAGGGGCAGCTTGACGAGCAGCAGGAACGCAGCGTGGGCGGCATCGCTCGCAAACACCCGCGGCACGAAGGGCAGCACGACGGCGAAGACGACGAACGACGTGAACATCGCGATGAGGATGAGGCTCGTGCCGCAGCGCGGGTGGGCCGTCGTCTTCGGCCGCGCGTGCTCGACGTCGAGGGGCTCGATGGCCTCCCACACGTGGACGCTCTTGTGCTCGGCGCCGTGGTACATGAACACCCGCCGGATATCCTCCATCTGCGAGATGAGGGCGATGTAGCCGACGAACAGGCCCATCTTCACGACGGCGTCGACGACGTGAAACAGCGTGCCGTCCATCGGCAGGGCGCTCTGCCCGTCGTGGCCGAGGAGCTGGCCGAGACCCCAGGCGGTGGCGTGCGGCACGCCCTTGAAGAGCGCGAAGGCGAACGCGAGCGAAAACAGGATCGGCAGCGCCGCCGCGAGGCCACCCTGCTCCCGGGCGGCCTGCGTCTTCGCTGCCTCCTTCTTCGCTGATTCGTCGTCGGGGAACGCCGTCGTGGCCGAGAACGAGAGGGCCTGCATGCCGTTGTACATGCTCTCGATGAGCATCGAGGCGCCGCGCAGGATGGGCTTCTTGAGGATGGGCAGCCGCTCCGAGAACGAGAGCCAGGCCTCCTCGCGGACGGTGATGCCGCCGTCGGGCGTGCGCACGGCGACGGCGAACGACTTCGGCGAGCGCATCATCACGCCCTCGATGACGGCCTGACCGCCGATGGTCGGGCGGGTCGCGCTCAGCAGGGTCTGGGCGAGGAGGGCGCGGGTACGGCGGGAGGGCAGGAGACGACGCATGGGCCCAGTGTGCGAACTCACAGGGCCGCCGTCGAGCGGGTTTCTGCGCCGGTCGACCGGGGCCGTCCGGTCGCGCGTTGTCCCCCCGGGGTGGGTGGCTAGCAGGCTGCTGAAAAACGGCTTTGCGTTTTTCAGCACCTGCTAGGTGTTGATCCGGCCTCGTCGGAGACGAGGCCCAGAAGTACCTAGCAGGGTTGCTGAAAAAGGCCCAAAGCGGCC
>Ga0172372_10002015_pt1 | contig 31146 bp, 17 predicted proteins | sample LakKiv5m_2_FD_114544 | JGI IMG/M metagenome (GOLD analysis project Ga0172372, IMG submission 114544) | Freshwater microbial communities from Kabuno Bay, South-Kivu, Congo - kab_092012_9.5m | ecosystem: Environmental > Aquatic > Freshwater > Lake | place: Democratic Republic of the Congo...
GCGAAACAACGCCGGGGGCTTCCGCCCATCCGCTCAGCCGCATGGCGGCAGCCTGCGGGCAAACGGCCCCTGCCGACGTCCCGCCAACGCCCTCGCCAGCGCGCGCACCTTCGGTGCGAAACATCGCCGGGGGCTTCCGCCCATCCGCTCAGCCGCATGGCGGCAGCCTGCGGGCAAACGGCCCCTGCCGACGTCCCACCAACGCACTCGCCAGCGCGCGCACCTTCGGTGCGAAACATCGCCGGGGGCTTCCGCCCATCCGCTCAGCCGCATGGCGGCAGCCTGCGGGCGAACGGACTCTGCCGACGTCCCGCGAACGCCCTCGCCAGCGCGGGCACCTTCGGTGCGAAACGCAGCCGGGGGCTTCCGCCCATCCGCTCAGCCGCATGGCGGCAGCCTGCGGGCAAACGGCCTCTGCCGACGTCCCGCCAACGCGCTCGCCAGCGCGGGCACCTTCGGTGCGAAACAACGCCGGGGGCTTCCGCCCATCCGCTCAGCCGCATGGCGGCAGCCTGCGGGCAACCGGACTCTGCCACCGTTGCACCATCGCACTCGCCAGCGCGGGCACCTTCGGTGCGAAACGCAGCCGGGGGCTTCCGCCCAACCGCTGAGCCGCTGGTCAGCTCCGCTTGAACGCGGTTTGCTACCCTGCGGCGACTGCGAGCAGGCTCGATCCGAATGGCAGTTTCAGGGGGCCTGCGAGGCGCTGCTCGGCACAGGACAGGGCGAGACAGAGATGGTTGATGAGCTTTTGCGGTACCCGCGGGGGGGCAGGTTCAGTTTTCCAGAGAGCTTCCCGGAGGCGAATGAGGAGCTTGACAGGGCACGTCCAGTGGAAGAAGTACTTCAACGCAAGCAGTTCCACTCCGGCAGTTCGGGCAAGTGCCCGGAATGATCCGCGGTCGAAACGAATATAGTGATGATTGACATCGTCATGGGTTGTCCAGAGCGCGTTCAGAGCAGGGACAGTGATGAGCATTCGTCCGTTGGGATTGAGCAGACTGCGGGCGTGTTCGAGTGCTGCTGCGGGATCAGGAAGATGTTCCAGCACATCAAGCATGAGGATCAGGTCGAATGTCTGCTCAGGCTGAAACGCTCTGTCGAACGGTTGACAGTAAATCTGGCGGCGCCACAGACTGTCTGGTGCGAGCGTTGTTTCGTCGGCTTCGACGCCAAACACCTGGCCGAATCCAGCGAGCCTGGAAAAAAGCAAACCGTCTCCACAGCCGACATCCAGAATATTCGCTTCACCATTTGCGCGAAATCCCAGGTGTTGAATCTCAGCCAGAATGGCTCGCTCCCGTGCCCGCCACCACCAGTGCTGCTGATACAGATCCCGGTACAGCTGTGCGTAGTCGCTCTGCATTTGTCTGCCTGCCATTCGAAGGCGAAAGCTGTAATGTGTCTTCGGAACATTCGATGCGATCCACGAGGTACAGTGGTCGCTGCTTGACCTGCTCATAGATCCGACCGATGTACTCGTCAATGACCCCAAGAAAAATCAGCTGAACACCCGCAAGAAACGTGATCGCGGTAATCAGGGCCGTGAAGCCCTGTGGTGAGCGGCTGAAGAACAGATGTGCGACGGTGGCGTACATCGTAAACATGGCTGCTCCGACAATCGTGAGCATTCCCATCCACGAAGCAGCTCGCAGCGGCACTGCGCTGAAGGAAAAGATTCCATCAGCAGCGAGTCGAAAGAGCTTCAGCCAGTTGTATTTGCTTTCACCGCGATATCGCGCGTCTCGTTCAACTTCGATGCCAGTTTGACGAAAACCGGCCCATCGTCGAAGTCCCCGCAGGTAGCGGTGGCGTTCCGGACAGGCCCGAACGATCCGCAGAACTCGAGCCGACATCAAACCAAAATCACCGGCCCCCTGTGGAAGATCAACATCCGAGATTCTGGAAATCAGCCAGTAGAAGCTGGCATAGGCCGATCGCAGCAGCCAGCCTTCGTTGCGTTTGGTGCGGATGGCGTAGACCACATCAAAGCCCCGCTGATGCTCAGCCACAAACTTCGGAATCGACTCGGGGGTATCCTGCAGATCGCCATCCATCAGCACCACGGCATCGCCCTCAGCATGGTCAAGTGCCGCTGACAAGGCCGCCTGATGTCCAAAGTTCCTCGCAAAATGCACGGCCCTGACCTGCGGATCACAGAGCACCATTGCTGACAGAATATCTCCGGTACCGTCGCTGCTTCCATCGTTGACAAACAGGAGCTGATGCTGTCCCGGAATCCCCTGCAAAACCGTTTTCAGTCTCCGATACAACTCCGGCAGGTTCGACTCTTCGTTGTAAACCGGGACCGCGATCGTAAGATTCATCGGCTGCAGCGTAACCTCCTCAGCCATCTGTGAAATTCCCGGTGAACCCGGATTTCGTACATCAAACTGTTCCACAGGCCGTATCATGCCGCTTTCCATAGGCACACCCTGAACCATCGTTGAGGCTGCACTCGCAGTAAACAAAGAAGTAAACGCTGCGTGGCAGTGGCCTTGCTGCACACCACCCCGAAAAACTTAAGTCAATCTGCCGTATTGCCGAATTCCGGGCGTTGTTGTTTCACTTGCTTCGAGCCAGTTTGCCCACTTTTACACTGTTAGGGTCGGCATAAACGTTGAACAACACAGGACCGACAAGATCCGGTTGTCCGCCAAATCGGAGTCTCAGCGGATCGCCGAAGCGTTGCCGAGCCCAGACTTCAAGAGTCTGAGCGTCCCTGCTGAACTCCCGCAAATAAGGCTGTTTAACCACTACCAGACGAATGCCCTCGCGATCAGCCAGCGAATCCAACTCCGAATAGTCTTGCAGCAGATCCGGCCTGAAAAAGTTGTAGAACAATCGAGTCGGATTGCGGCGACTCGACAAAAAATAGACTTCCGGGCAGTCCGGACCGGCAAGAATTGCTTCCCCCGATTCCGTGCGGCTGTGAATCTCTCCAATCAGCCGACCATAAACTTCCCCAAGTGAACGCTCAACAGTGAGGCCGCATCGGTCCAGATTCATTTTGATCCCCGACACGCTCTGCGGGGCTCCGGTCACCGGCCCCAAAGGCACGACAGACTTCAGTTCCAGAAACGCGAAAAGACAAAGCGTGATTGCCAGCATACGCCCCATTCCCCGTGGACGCAGTACTGAGTCTCTCGATGTGGAAGCCGAGCAAAACAGCAGACTTGCGCCGAGGAAAACCAGTGGTACCACATAAAGAAAATAGCTGTCGAGCGGAAGTGGGAACTGGACTTGAGCACCCATAACAAGCAGCGAACACACTGCAAAAGTCCTGCTTCGCGCGATCACCGAACCGGCACTGGCCGCTGCCAGTAACAGCGCTCCAGCAACAAATGGTGCGAGGTTCCGCACCGCATGAAAACAGACGAGTCGTCCGCGATCTGACAGACAGCCAATCGCCAACAACAGCCCCGATGATACTACAGCCAGCCAGCGAACGTTGCTTCGAGTAATACCTGCTGATGACGAACGCCCTACGATTGAACCGCCAAAACAGAAGATCGCTCCCAAAGCTCCCGATATCAGAAGGTGGGCAGGCCCCGGGAATGCGGCCGCCGCATATTCCAGCCGTCGCTGCGGAAGTACCACCAAACCCTCATACAGAGCTGATAACGCTCCCTCGCTCCAGTACCACACGAGCCAGCTTCCCACAGGCAGCATCACGCCGCAGACAAACGCTGACTGCAGACGCAGCCAGCGCCAACCTCGCTCGCGCAGTGATCCAAGTCCTCGCCGCCATTCCCCGTGGAGTACGAAAAAACCCAGTCCAAGTGCCGGTAAAGTCAAATGTACGGCCGACATCAGCGGATCACGAGGAGACCATAGCCGACTTGCTGCCAGACAGTAAACCAGTACGCAAAAACTGATCCAGCCAGAAAACACGAACGAACGTCGAGCCTCAGGCGCACAACATCGCTGCTCAAAATCCATCAGAAACAACACACCGGCCGCGATCAGATAGATGCCCGTCAGCTTGAACAGAAAAGCAGTACCCGCAAGCACACCGGCCGCCAGCAGCCATCTGAGCTGCCGCGTCTCTGCAAACGTTAAAAACGCATCCAGCAGCGCCACCGTCAAAAACAGAATGTACCACGACGGCAGCGACTCAGGGTTCAGTCGCACACTCCAAAGCCCGCAAAGCACCACCATGCCGCCAGCGTCCAGTGCTGAGAGCCACCGCCGCGAGACACGGTAGATGCTCACAAAAAACGGGAGACTGGCTGCCAGCAACAGCCAGCGTGTGGACTCCGTTCTCACCCCCAATAACTGAAATGCCCCTGCGTGCAGGACCGTCAGCAGGCCCGTGTACATGTCATCAAAATCGCGGTGCGGCAATTCCCCCTGCAGAAATCGCTCGGCCGCCTGACCCACCTGACCTTCATCGTGTGGAAACCACCCCGTCATCAGATCCGGCAGCGTCGCACACAGCACAATCGCCACAGCCACTGCCATCACAACACAGTCTGTTGCTTTTTCACGGCTCAGATGCACGGCCCACCACCCGTCGAACACACAGCGAACCCGGCGGAACTGTTCCGCACGCGGATTGTCCGCCCTGCTCAACTATACATCCGAACTTCCGTCAAGGTCCCGGGATTATTCGCGATTCACCGATGCACTCAATTTCCCCGGTGAAGCAGCACTGCTCCCGTTCAACAGCAGTGCTGCAGCCGTTCGGCCGTTCCGCAGCCACGCTCGGTCACCAACGACAATCGGATGATTCCACGTCTTGTCATCCAGCAAAGGCACCCGCCCCAGCTCTTCAAAACCGTCGCCCGTGGCCTTCACCAGCACCGCATCGCCGTTCTCTGCCGCTACCAGAATGCAGCCGGCCTGTGACAGCAGCACCGCCTGCCCAAACCCATAACGCCGACCGCGCCACCGCAAATCTCCGGTCGCAGCGTCCACACAGCAAAGCAGGTCCTGGTTAAAACCAAATACATTTCCATTGTAGACCAGCGAATCATTGAAGGACGGTCGCAGACGACTGGTCGTCCACGCTTCGGTCATGCTCCATGCATCGCCCTCCTTCCTGAAATCCACTCGACAGAGACCGACGCCATCGCCGAGCGACAGCAGCAGTGAATCGGGGCCCAGCTGCTGCGGGTCAACCATCGGCCCTGCATTCCACTTCGCGGGGCGGTAGCTGAACAGCTGCTCTCCCGTCTCCGCCTGTAACCCCCGCACGCCCTCCTTGTCACAAAACACCAGACACCGCTGGCCGCACAGTTCAAGATCTCGCACCGTGGTGTAGTTCATCCCTTCCGACTTCACCGACCATTCGATGTCGCCGCTCGAAGCGTTCACGGCAACCAGACCATGCCCGTTACTCCCGTCAACATGCACCACAACACGGCCCTCCACCAGCAGCGGAGAACCCGAGAACCCCCACATCGGCACTCGAGCACCAACTGTCGTTGTCATGTCCTTCTGCCAAACCTGTCGACCGTCGGCTGCGTTGAGACACGTCAGCAGACCCCGGCCACCAAGCGCGTAGACTCTGCCGGAGTGCACGGTCGGAGTGCTTCTGGGGCCGGCACCGGAGACAACCTCCGTAAAGCGACTGGGACTCGCATGGCTCCAGATCAGCTGACCACTCTCAGCCGAATAACACGTGATACACTCCTCTTCCCGCCGCTGCTCCTGAGTAAACAGGCGGTCGTTGGACCAGGCGAAGGAGGACCATGCCGGACCAACGGGGATCTTCCACAACACATGGGGCGGACGACGAGTCCAGTCGAGCGGACCGGCAGTATCACCGGCAATGCCGTCACCCCGCGGACCTCGGAATTGCGGCCACTCGCCCGCAGCGGCAGTACGAGCAATGTCCTCCACTGACTCTGAAGCCGATGCCGTGTTCTGGTTGCCGTCGGCTGCATCCGGAGATCGGCTTCCAAGGAGCGGCAGCGTCGATTCATGCACGGGCGACCACCGCCACGCAAACTCCGGGTAATATTCGCCGTCGAACCCTTCATTTCGTACAAGCGTAAAACTGAACCACGCAGCCGCAAGACAGCCCAGAGCCCATGTCCACGCCCGGTCACTGCCGCGCCTCACCGTCAACGCCCCTGTGATGGCAAATACAGCCAGAGGCAATCCGTAGATCAGCATGGCTGTCCGCAACGCCGGATCTGGATCGCTTAAACGCCCCGACAGAAGCGGAAGTGCCATCCAGCCAGCGAGCAATGAAAATCGATCACGAATCCGCAGACGGCTGAGCAGCAGCAGCCAGATCGAAAATAACAGACCTCCAATCACCGGCCCGCCCATCATCATGAAAAATCGAGGACGGTTGGCAATCGATGGCGTGACCATGAGCACCAGAGTCAAGGCAAGACCCCCCGAGATGATCCAGGCTGGCCACAACCGCGGTACTCGAACCGCAGCGCTGGTGATCGTCTGAGTGGCGTCGATGGTCATGCGGGGGAACTTCCAGAAAAAGGCGATGGGGCACCGTGTCAGGGAAAATTCGACGTGGCGAGTATCAAAGCCTGATTCTTGCGGTGCGGGTCCGAAATTCAATTCAAAAACACGCGAGAACAGCACGCTGCGCATCCTTGCGCTGCAGGCAGCCACAGCCGGATAACGCAGCTGAAATGTCCTGCAGTGCGTTCAGCCACGACGCCGGAGCATTGCCTTCGCGGCCACGTAATACACGATTCCTGCTCCGATCAGCAGCAGCACTGAATACGTCTGGGCAGGCTGCTCAATCAGCAAACTGACAAAGGCGCCAACGTAGGCCAGCAGCAGGAGTGCCGGGGTCACCGGGTAGCCCCATGTAAGGTAGGGGCGATTCGCGTCCGGTCGCTTACTTCTGAGTACAAACACAGCAGCCACTGCCAGCCCGTAGAAGATCAGTCCCGCACAGATCACGGAATTCGTCAGATTGTCGAAGGCCACGTACAGTTGCTCTGTACCGTCCAGGTCATCGCCGCCACCTCCCCCACCGGGCGTCCAGAAAGAAAACAACAGCACCAGCAGGATGGTCCAGACCGCCTGCAGAACGATCGTGTTCGCAGGTGTCAGATACCGTGGGTGGATCTTCTGCAGCCACGCTGGCACAAGGCCGTCGCGAGCGATCGCAAGGTAGATTCGCGGCCCCGTGATCATGTTGGAATTTGTGGCGCCGAATGTGGAAATCATCACGCCAACGGCAGCGAGGCTGCCCCCCACCGGACCGAACATCACTTCAAACACATCCGCTGCCACCGTCTGACTCTCTGACAGATGCGACATCGGCAGCACCGCGTGATAACTGATGTTCGCTCCCAGATAAACCACAATCACAAGCCCCAGACCAATAGCCATCGCTCGCGGCACATTCTTCATCGGGTCGCGAATGTCTTCCGCCACCGGACCCAGATTGATCCAGCCGTCGTACGGCCAGAGCACAGCAACCATGGCGATACCGACGGCCCTTGCAAATGCCCCCAGAACACTGACGTCCGCGGGCACCGTCCAGAGCGGTTTAAAGTTGTCAGCGCTTGCCCCTTGCCAAACAAAGGGCAGCACCACAAGGGCGACGAGGAATCCCACTTTGCTGACCGTGGCAATGCTTTGAATGCCCGCACCCACGCGGGTGCTGCGGTAGTTGGCAGCGGACAAGCCGATGACAATGGCCACGGCCATGAGCGTCTGCTGGAGCGAGTTCAGCGGTACGAGTTCGTTGAAGTAGAGCACCGTGGCACAGGCCAGTGCTCCAACTGATCCCGTGCGGACCACCCAGAATTCGGTCCACCCCCACAGAAACGCAGGCAGCTGACCAAAGGATTCACGGATATAAAGGTAAGGCCCGCCAGCGTTGGGAAACATGGCTCCCAGTTCGGCCAGCGCCAGCGACCCGCAGAGCGTGATCAGTCCCACAAAGAGCCAGGTGCCGAGAATCGCCAGCACCCCGTATTCGGCAAGCTGCTTATCAACGGAACTGACTTTGAGGAAGATGCCTGAGCCGATAATTGAACCGACAACGATCATCGTCGCGTCGAACAGTCCCAGCACTCGTGGCAGCTGCTGAGGCTCGGGCGTATGGACTTCCTGTGACATTTCCCGGAGCCTCCTTCAAAATTCGTATTCAGTTGGCGCTGGCGGCCGGAGAATCTGAAGGAGCGGAGCCACCGCGAGGATCCGCTATTTCCACCATCACAATCTCAATCGTATAGTTTTGCCCCGCTCCGCCACCACCACCAGGACCACCACCACCCGGCAGCCCTGGCAGCCCCGGAGGACCGCTGAGCCCCCCCGCTTCACCAAGGCCGCCCGGTGCTCCCCCGATGCCGCCCATGCCGCCCGCTGAACCACCGCTGCGGATCAGCACATCGACCGTTCTGCGCATCCCGGAACCACCAGCTTTGACACCGTCCATCCACGTTGTCCCGCGAGCCGTATCGGCACGCTGAATCGCACCTCCCATGCTGCGGTAATGTTCCAGAGCGTCCTTGCGTTCCCGCTCTTTGGTGGGAGCAAAGGATGTCCGCGCGTAGTAAATACGGGTTTCTGAAATTCCAGTTCCAGCAGCGGCGTTGGCCGCAGGTGCAAGCTTCAGCAGCCCCGTGTACTCAAATTCTCCGCCTCGGTGAGCCCGAACTGGGAACCCTTTCGGATTGGCCGTCATCCTGCCGCCCCCCTGAGACATGCTGCCCAGTTTCGAGACGTAGTTCTGGACAAGCAGCTGTGTCGCAGCGCTCCACGAATCCAGCGGCGCTGGCTTGTCGTCGTCGTCCGTCCGCGGTGGTCGCTGACGACGCAGCGATTTCAGAACGACCAGAGCACCAGGATCGGCCATGCCGTCCGGGAATACTCCAGCAGCGTTCAGCGCGTCCGCTCCGCCGGAATGATGCTTTTCAAGAGCTTGAAACAATGCTTCACGGACTGGTTGCAGCGGCAGACTGCCCGCAAGTCGCAGCAGTGATTCTGAGCTGGAGAGGTCGGGAATCTGGTCCAGCCGGGTAACGACTGCCTGAGCGAACAGGGGGGTGAAGAAGAATTCAGCGGTGAGTGTCAGCACGGCATCAGGAAGACGCTCGAGCGGAGCGGCAGCCACCATACCCGCGGCTCCAAATCCAGCTCCACCGAATCCCGGAGCACCCAGACCACCGGAGGATTCGCCACCACCAAATCCGGGCGGACCGGCAAGTCCACCGGGACCACCAGGAATTCCCGGGAGTCCTGGAGGAGCAGGAAGTCCGCCACCAGCACCACCGGGCGCACCGGGCATCGCGGGCAGACTGGGCGGGCCCGGCAAACCACCGCCACCACCGCCAGGAGCACCGGGCAAGCCGGGAAGACCCGGGGGACCGGGCAGACCGCCACCAGCACCCGCGAGACCTCCGGGCAGCATTCCCGGGCCACCCATCATTCCTGGTGCACCCGACATGCCGCCAGGAAACTGGCCGCCAGCACCCTGGGTCACGGGAGCGGCAGCGCTGGTCAAGCCCGTCTGCTTACCAACGATCTGAGCAGCCACGCCGGCCAGTGTTCGCAGGCTGGCAGACTGAGTTGTGATTGGAAAACGTTCCGGATTGGTGAGCATCGCCAGCAACACCTGACGCGACTGGTCCGGGTCCACCTGCTGATGATTGCACAATGCCAGCACAACAACTTCCACTGTCTCCTCAGGTGTGAGTGGACTTTTGACGGTGCCGTTGACGATTTCCAGGAGTCCCTGCCACGCTTCGGCGGAGTTGTTTGCAAGGAGGCCTCCGGCGATGCCTTTCAGAAGTTCGCGATCAGTCATGGTGGCCACGGAGGGAGCGGCGGGCGCACCACCGGGCATTCCGCCCGGACCCATACCCGGCATCCCACCCGGACTCATACCGGGAAGGCCGCCCGGAAGCATCCCCGGACCAGCACCACCGGGGGCTGAGCCCAGTCCGGAATCCAGCGTGGCCGTTCCTCCTGAAGTTGTCTGCGAGCCACCTGGAGCCTGACCAGCGGCGGCGCCGGCATCAAGCAGGCCCGTGGAGCCGCCGGGGGATCCGAGCCGTCCCCGCATGGCACCGGCGGCTGGACTGGATTGCCACGCCGTCGCGTATTCGATGAGCATTAAAGAGATGGAGTCGAGCGGGGCAGGGGACAATGAGGACTGTGGGGGCGGTTCAGATGTGGGTGGTCCGCTGGGAACACCGCGGCCGCCAGGCTTTCCGGGCAGCGGCGGGGCCGCACCCGGGTCGCTTGAACCGTTGGGCAATCCGGAAAGTCCCGGAGCACCGGGGGCGCTGCCATAACCGGGAGCACCTGGTGGAGTGCCATAGCCGGGAGCACCTGGGGCGCTGTCATAGCCGGCCGCTCCGGGTTCTGAACTGACTCCGCTGCCATCGTCTTCTGATTCTCCTTGTTTGCCGTAACCTGGAGCAGACCCGGGGGCCTGAGCGGGCGGGGCCGCGGGCTTTTCGTTGGCAGCGGCGAGGAGCCCCATCAGCAGATCAGCAACGGTCGCGTCCCCCGGTTTCGCTTTGACTCGTTTTTCGATCACCTGCAGCACCCGGCGGTCACGGGCAACGACCGCTTCGCGAAGTTGCTTATCTGTCCATTTAGACACATCCGTGGGACGTGCGGGGGCAGCAGGTGCAGACGGCGCTGAACCAGGAACGCCACCGCCAGGCATACCCGGCATACCTCCGGGCATCCCGCCGCCGAGCATTCCGCCCGGCATACTGCCGCCGAGCATACCCATGGAGGCGCCGGCGCTTGCGCCACCAGCACCAGCCGGAGGCCCCATAGGCATGCCGCCCGGGGGACCTGACTGGCCGGAGGACGCTGCTGCCGCAGAACCGGCATCGGAACTGAGTCCATCCGGAGGTGCCGTTGGCACGTTGCTGCCACCGGCAGCGGCACCAGCCGCAGCGAGGTCGCCGCCGCTGGCATCGACACCAGCCGCTGCAGCCGCACCGCCGCCGCCACCACCGGAAGCCGCAGCAGGTTCAGATTCGGAGTCACCACAGCCAGGAGCGATGGTTAACAGTCCGCAGAGAGCGACTGAAGCGAGAAATGAATGGAGTCTGCGGCGAAGATTTGTGCACACGGGCTGCTGCTCCGGAAACTTCAGGGGAAACGTGGCAGGTCGTTGTGGAGATTACGACTTTGGCTGGGGCGATGCAAGCTGGAGGCCGCGTTACGGCAGGGAAAACTGTGAGTTTTTTCAGGATCTGCGGGACGGACGGACGATTTGCCCGTGCTTGCCTTCCGTGGGGAAAAACAAGACTACGCCAGAATCGCCTCAATCGGCATTCCGTGGTCAATCTCCAGTCGTTTGCGGCCGGGAATTTCAAGCTTCCGCGAATCGAGTCCAAGAAGTTTCAGGATCGTCGCGTGCACGTCGGTGACGTAGTGCCGATCCTCCACTGCATGAAAACCAATCTCATCGGTCGCTCCATGGACCGTGCCCCCGCGAATGCCACCGCCAGCCATCCAGCAGCAGAAACCATAAATATGGTGATCGCGGCCGTCAGACCCCTGTGAACCCGGTGTGCGGCCGAATTCCGAGGCGAATATCACCAGCGTTTCATCCAGCAGACCGCGCTGTGCGAGGTCCTCAAGAAGTGCCGCCACTGGCTGATCCACGGCCAGCGCGTTGCGCTCGTGGTTGGCCTTGAGCCCCCCGTGAGCATCCCAGCTGCCGGCTCCACCGGCGCCGTGCTGCACCTGAATAAACCGCACACCACGCTCCACCAGTCGCCTCGCCGCCAGCATCTGCATGCCAAAGTCACGGGAGTGCGGCAAATCGATTCCGTAACGGTTTTGAGTCGCCGCAGTTTCCTGACGGAAGTCAACCGCTTCCGGCACCGATTGCTGCATTCGAAATGCAAGCTCGTAAGAAGCAATGCGAGCGGCGAGCTGAGGATCATCGGCGGATTCCTCGGCCCGGCGGTGATGCAGCTCTCGCAGCAATCCCGAAGCGATGCGCCGCGAATCCGGCGACTGAGCACGTTCGGGGCGTCCAAAGTCCAGCGGATTTCCCGGGTCCACTCGGAGTGGTACCGCGTCGTGAGCAGGCCCCAGATAGTGACCGTCGCGGCGATTCCAGTATTCCCGGTTGCCAAACGAGATATACTGCGGCAGGTTGTCGTTGAGCGATCCCAGCCCGTAATGCACCCATGCACCAAGATTGGGGAATGAACCATCATTCTGATGCCGGCCGGAATGAAACTGCGTCTGCGCTCCGTGGTTACTGTCGGTCGTCCAGAGCGATCGCACCACCGCAATCCGATCGATCTGCGAACCAATCCGCGGAAACCAGTCGCTCACTTCAATCCCGCTGTCACCATACCGACGAAAACCGACCTGCAGCGGATACAGCGTGTTCCTTTGATTTCCGTTGCCATCCGGAACCACCAGTCGTTCGATGGCCAGCCGCTGCGGGTTCTGAACGTCGGCGAACGGAGTTTCCGCGATTGTTTTGCCCGCGTACTTAGTCAGCATCGGCTTCGGATCAAAGCTCTCTGCATGGCTCAAACCGCCGTTCATAAACAACCAGATGACACTTTTGACTCGCGGCAAAAACTGCGATCGACCATCCGGAGGCGTCCAGTCGGTCGAATTCTCCAGCGAAGTACTCGCCGATGTTGCCCTCGCGTCGCGATGCAGCATGGCGGCAAGGGCCACCGAGCCAAGGCCAAAGCCGGTGCCGCGTCGAGTCAGTGCAGGGTGGGGAGGCAGAGCGTGCATGGATGCGAATTCCTGCTTCAGCGAACGGTGATCAGGTCATGATGATTCAGCAGCACCTGAATCAACTGTGTGCGAGCAAATTCAGCGGGTGCAAGGTCGGGCTGGGACGCAGCTTCCGGAAGCTGCTGCCATTCCGAAATCGCCTGCCTCGCAGCAGCCAGTTCGCCGGCTGTCGGTTCAGCCCCCAGCAGCAGCAGAAATGCGGCCGAGATGAAGCGGTCGTCATCAGTGGCCGCGTGAGGAACCAGGCGAAAAGAATCGGCAGTGACGCGGGCTGCAATCAGCGGCGCGGAATCGAGCACCAGTCGACTGTTGGAAAGCGCGAGTGCCTGCTGTGGCACGATGCTTTGTTCACGGCGATAACAGTCCGTGACAAGCGCTTCATCGAACATGGTGAGAAACAGATTTCGATCGTTGTTGGAATGATGAAAGTACAGACTGCGGCGTCTGGAATCAGCCTGCTGTGCCGATGGAACAGGGGGGCCACCCAGCGTGGGATCGAGAGTACCTGCAAGGGCAAGCAGGGAGTCGCGCACGAGCTGGGATTCCATGCGACCGGGAAGCCGTCTCCAGTACCAATGATTCTCAGGGTCCGCCGCGATCCTCGAATCGCCTGGGGGCGGGCTGGTGCTGCGGCGGTAGGCAGCCGACAGCACAATACTGCGATGCAGCTGCTTCAGGCTCCAGCCGCTTTCCATGAATTCCGCCGCAAGCCAGTCCAGCAGTCTGCTCTGCAGCGGTTCAGGGGCTTTGAGCCCGAAGTCGAAGACCGTGGGAACCAGAGGCTGACCGAGATGCCGCATCCAGATGTGATTTACGGCGACGCGAGCCGTGAGCGGATTGCGACGATCAGTGATCCAGGCGGCGAGTGCGGAGCGTCTGCCGGTACTCTGTGGCAGAAATTTCGGGACAGGATCATCAGTGCCGGATGAGAAGAATCGAGTGGGCGTCCAGCGAGCGCCGATGAATTCGGTGAGCGGTGCTGCGGGATCGACCTCGCCGCTGACTGCGGCTTCAGCTCGCACCAGGGCGTCTTCCGCTGCTTTTACCGCTGCCACAGCCGCAGCGGTCCGGTCAGCAGGGGCTCGCTGATGTTCACGCTGAGCAACCTGCAGCGAATGTCGCGCGGAGGCAACCGCCAGCAGTCGCGCGGCGCGAATGGCGGCCGCGTGAGTTTCCTGACGAACAGGTGCCGTGGCGTCCTGCCAGATCGCACGCAAAGCTGCCGTTCGGCACTCGACTTCACTGACCTCCGCCACTGCCAGCACCACCGCCGCTTCAGCCGTGTCGAGGTCCTGCTGAGCGGTTACGGCGTCGGGTGCCGCGGGAACGCCATCCGCGGACAGACTGCCGGCCGAGCGCAGCGCCGTTGCCGAGTCCAGCGGAGCCAGCTGGAATTCATGAATGGCAACGATCGCGTCGAACGTTGTTATCTGCAAGGTGCCGGGCCGACGTTCGGTGGCCAGCTGACAGGCCAGCACAGGTACGCCGTTGAGCGAGGCGTTGAGCAGTGATCCGCGAACCTGAACACGCAGCAGGTATTCGATGCCAGGCGCAATCGGCAGGCTGCGTACGGCGGGAGGAGGAGGATAGTTCCAGCGACCGCCGGCATTCCACGCTGCATGTATCTTCGATCCGGGCGACTGTCCGCTGATGTAAACATTCTGCTCGTAGTAGTCAGCTCCACTGTCGGCCGTCGGGTGGCCCGGAGCCGCGTCGAAGCTCAGTCCCACACTGCGGTACTGTGAACCGCCCACGATGGTGAATCGCACACTGGCATCGAAATCCTGCGGGTGCTGTTTTAACAGTCGCAGGGCAGCACGACGCGGTCCGTCCTGCTGCTGTTCAAGCCTTCCTCGGGAGTGTTTCCAGGAGCCGGCGAAGAGCTGCCAGCGGGTCGGATCAAGCGATTGAAACGGATCTGCGACGACGCCTTCTGCTGTCTGAGCTGCTGCTGTCAGAGGCTGCCTGCCGCTGGCATTGCGAGCCGTTTCCAAAGTCTGCCTGGCAGCATCACGGCTGGCTGTGGCCACCTCCAGTTTTCGCCGAGCCGCAGTCATGTACGCGTCCGCCACCCATGTGCGACGCTGAGGCTGCCAGGCTTCAACTGGCAGCGTGACCGGGGTGATCGTAATGGGCGCAAAGCTGAAGACAGACGGCATTCCCGGAGCGATCGGCTGACTTTTGTCGGGACGCTTTTCGTCGCCGCGAATGTAGAGCCATGTCGGGTCATCAGGATGCGCGTCAAACACCCGCGGAATGCCGTTGCGCTCGAGATCAGACTCGCCCGGAACAACATCCAGTCGCGCATGGTACGGTTCGAAGAAAGCCCGCAGACGATAATAGTCGGCCTGATCGATCGGATCGTATTTGTGATCGTGGCAGCGGGCACAGTTGAAGGTCAGTCCGAGGAACGACTTACTGACATGCTCAACCGTTTCATCCATCCACTGCGGACGATTGAACAGGAAGTAGTTGCGAGCCAGAAAGCCGGTGGCACGCAGCCGGCTCAGGTCCTCGGGATGCAGCTCGTCCGCAGCCAGCATCAGCCGCAGCATTTCGTCATAAGGCTGGTCGCTGTTGAGCGATTCCACGATCCAGTCACGCCAGTTCCAGATGTGCTTCTGACTGTTCCGCAACTGATCGCCCAGCCCCCACCAGTCGCTGTAACGCCAGATGTCCATCCAGTGCCGCGCCCAGCGTTCGCCATGACGAGGATCCGCAAGCAGACGGTCCACGGTCCGTTCATACCAGTCGCCCCGCGGATCACTGCGAACCGCCTGCAGTTCTTCGGCAGTGGGAGGAAGGCCGATCAGATCCAGCGACAAACGTCGCAGCAGAAGTTCCCGAGAGGTCTCCGGAAGCGGCGCGAGATCCTGCTGGCGGAGCTGTGCTGCGAGCAGCAGATCGATGGGATGGGTTGATGAATTCACGGCCAGCCTGTCAGCCAGAGCCACATCTGAAACAGCCGGAACGTCCGGACGCAGAATGGGGCGAAAGGCCCAATGATCGCGAGGATCTGTTTCGGGCTGGTCCGTGATCGGAGCCGGCGCTCCGGCGGCAATCCATCTCTGCAGCAGCAGTTGCTGCTCGACGGTGAGCGGCTCTCCGGCATCTTCCGGCGGCATCCGGTGATCGGAATCCGACGCTGAAACTTTCTTCATCAGCAGACTGCCCGCAGCGTCACCGGAAACAATGGCCGGACCTGAAGTGCCACCGCTGCGAATGAACGCCGCAGTATCCAGACGCAGACCGGACTCCTGCCGCAGCGCACCGTGGCAGGCGGTGCATCGCTGACGCAGCAGCGGACGGATGCGACTGACATACAAGTCGTCGCCGCTGTCCGGTGTTTGTGCGATGGCCGCCTGAGCCCCTGAGAGCAGCAGCACGACCGCCCCCAGCACCGTCAAAAATCGATTGACGGCAGCGATACGCGTGAGCGACATCAGCAGCCTGGCAGAGATCGGGAGCAACATGCGGGTGGGACTCCGGAAATATGCGCGTAGCGGGTCTTTGATGGGTCTTCAGCGGCTTTGAATATTAGCAGGCTTTCGCGGCTGGAACAACACCCGCGTCCTGTTACACTGCAGATGCACCCACGGAATTTTCAAGTCCCCGTCTGCCGGAGCTTCCCTGTGACCAGTTCACCACCGCAAGTGCTCAGAATCTGCATCGCTGCTCTGCTCGCCACTGCTGCACTCAAAGTCTGTCGGGCCGACGAGCCGGCGGCCGGCGCGGCTGCTGCTGAACCGGCGGCGATGGTCTTCCAGAATGGCGAGGCTCAGATTGTGCCCGAATTCCGCAAGGCTTCAGAATGGATTCGTCATTTTCTCTGGGTGGAGACCGAATTTGACTCAGACGGTGACGGCAAACGGGACCGCATGCATGTGGATGTGACGCGTCCCGGACAAACCGATACCGAAGGACTCAAGGTACACGTGATCTACGAAACCAGTCCCTATTTTGCCGGAACCGGAACCAACAATCCCGAATTCTTCTGGACTCCCCGACAGCAGCTCGGTCAGGCTCCACCTCGCCATGTCTTCCCGCCCGATATCGATCATCAGAAGGACATGGGCATGATCTCCGATTCCCATGTTGGCGAGTGGGTGCCGCGGGGATTCGCTGTCGTGCACTCCTGTTCGCCCGGCACCGGCCGGTCTCAGGGCTGTCCAACCGTGGGCGGCCAGAATGAATCGCTCGCCCCCAAAGCCGTCATTGACTGGCTCAATGGCCGCGCCGCCGGCTTCACAACTCCCGATGGTTCCGAACGCGTCGAAGCCACGTGGTGCACCGGCCATGTCGGCATGACGGGAACGTCCTACAACGGCACCCTTCCCCTCGCTGCTGCCACCACCGGAGTCGAAGGACTCAAGGCCATCATTCCCGTAGCCCCCAACACATCCTACTACCACTACTATCGCTCACACGGGCTTGTCCGCCATCCCTGTGGCTACATGGGCGAAGATATCGATGTGCTCTACGACTTCATCGCCAGCGGTGACCCCGCCCGCCGAACATGGTGCGATACCGAAGTCCGCGACAAAGTGATGCTCACTCAGCAGGACCGAGTCAGCGGTGACTACAACGACTTCTGGGCCGGTCGCGACTATATTAACCAACTGCAGCCGCTCCGCGCTGCACTGCTGATGGCTCACGCCTTCAACGACTGGAACGTCATGCCCGAACACAGCGTCCGGATCTATGATGCCGTCCGCGCCAAAGGTGTGCCCGCACAAATCTTCTTCCATCAGGGCGGGCACGGCGGGCCTCCACCGCTGAAACTCATGAATCGCTGGTTCACCCGCTATGTCTGCGATGTTCAGAATGATGTCGAAAAGGACCCCCGCTCCTGGATCGTCCGCGAAAGTGGCACTCGAGGTAATCCGGAATCCTACGCCGACTATCCACATCCGGAAGCGTCCACGGTCAGGCTGCGGCCGCGCAAAGGAGGGGAAAAAACCGGTCCACTGCAGCTGCTGAGTGCCGCCGATCCCGCCGCTGGCGGTACCGAAAAACTGATCGATAATTATTCCTTCGACGGAGCCACACTGGCAAAAGCCGACTGGACTCAGCACCGACTCCTCTACGCCACCCCAGCTCTCAAATCCAGCATCCATATCTCCGGAACTGCCACCCTGAAGATTCGACTCGCCAGCAGTCGCCCGGCTGCAAATCTGTCAGTCTGGCTCGTGTCGCTCCCGTGGACCGACAGCCGCACCATTACCGACGACGTCATTACCCGCGGCTGGGCTGATCCCCAAAATCACAAATCCCTCACCGAAGGCAACCCGCTTGAACCCGGTCACTTCTATGACCTGACCTTCACTCTGCAACCCGATGATCAGGTGCTCAAGCCTGGCGAAAAAATGGGCCTGATGATCTTCTCCAGCGACCGCGACTTCACACTCTGGCCGGATCCGGGCACCGAACTCACCATCGACCTCGATCACACCGAACTGCATCTTCCAGTCGTCGGCGGAGAACAGGCCTTCACCGAAGCCATCACGCCGTAGCCGCCTGGCAGACGCAGATGCATCAGCTGTGAATTCTTGGCAACGCACAGCCAGCCGCGATGATCTCCGCCTCCCGTCCAGCCAGCTCCTCCAAACGAGCATTCACCACACAGGCTGACGCAAACAGTTGCGTCAGCCGCAGGTACGTCGAGTGATGCCGCGCCTCTGACTCAAACAAACTCCCGTAAAAATCCTGAAGTTCAGGATCCGCAAGATGATCCCGAAGCAACTGGAATCGCTCGCAGCTGCGCGCCTCGATCAAGGCCGCAATAATCAGACGGTCCACCGCACGCTGCGGCTCCTGACCCCGAACCAGCGCCTTCAGCTGGCGCCCGTAAGTCCCCGGCCTGAGTCCCACAAAACGGATCCCCCGACGCTTCAGCAGTCCCCGAACCAGTGCAAAGTGCTCAAGCTCCTCCCGCACGATTTCTGACATGCAGTCACACAGTTCGTCATGCGACACGTAGTCAAACATCAGGTCCATTGCCGTCGATGCCGCCTTCTGCTCGCAGTGGGCGTGATCGATGAGCATTTCAGGGAGTGATTCAGAGACCTGCAGCAGCCAGCGCTGCGATGATGCGGAGTGCAGATGGAGCATGTTGCCGAACTGTACCGGAAAGAGGATGAATGGATGAAGGGATGAATGAATCGATGGACTGCAGAACTCAGCAGACAGCATGACAGCTCATCAAACCTTCATCAAGGCCAGCACAAACCAGACTTGCCACTCCGAAACGCTCTAACGGGCTGCCGGCTGATGCTTCTTAAGCTGCTGGATGAGCGCTGGTGCGAGAGCGTCCGCAAAGAGCCTGCTGCCGTCTGCCGTGACATGGCACCACGGGTCGGCGTAAAGCGTTTCTTCGCTGTTCTGAAAAAGTCCAGTAAAATCCAGAAAATTGACTCCGGATTCTGCCAGTTTTTTTCCGCGACTTCGCAGCCGTGGAAAGATGGTGACCGCAAGAACCGCGTGAGGCTGTTCCGGCGTCAGGCACAGCTCCCGCTCGGTCTGCGTGAATGTCTTTGTTCCCGACAGATACTGAGAAGGCTGCAGGCAGTGCAGATAGGCAATGCCGTTGGCCTGACAGAGTGCCGCCAGCTGCTCTGAACAGCGGCCCCAGAGCTCCACAGCGTCGGTAATCGCCTGATCTTCTGCGGGCGGAGCTGGCCCGTGATGCACAAAACTGTCCCGCCGCGTCCCACTCACAGAACCCGCCAGGTCCAGCAGCTGTCGCTGAGCCGACTCGTCCCGGGCCAGCCAGATCAGCTGGTACAACCCGAAAACCCGCAGAGGTGAATCGAGTGCAGCCCGGGCACGTGCCTGGCGGGCCGCACGAAGACTCAGCAGCTGCCACGCTTCACTCGACTGACGCGGATCAGTCATCACCAGCGACCGCGCGTGCCATGATCGTGGATATGCGATGGACGTGCCCTGTCGAGCATTTTCAAGCACCGCCAGCACGCCGTCATTAAAACCATCGAGATTGATGATCGCATCGAATTCGCCGCCAAGTGCCAGCACATAGCTGAGTGAAAAGAGCTGTTGCGGCTGCTTGTAGCCCGGGAGCGCCAGCCGCACAATGCGAAGGCGTCGCGCTGACAGTTCCGGAACCTCAGCCAGCAATTCACGCAGCCGTGACTCCGCTTCCCACGAAAATCGCCACGCCACCGAACCACCCGTGATGCCAATGATCAGTTCGTCGGGCGAACGCTTCCAGACAGAAGGCCCGTTGTCGCGAAAGCCAAACGCATTCGTGTTTGCACTGCGACCGTCAATGGTCTCAGGAACCGCCAGTTGCGGATTATGTACCCAGCCAAGAAACGGATGGATGGTTTCAGCAGCACCGCTGCTGGATGTCGCGCCGGAGGCCGTTTGCTCCTGACGAAGTCGCAGCGCCGCCGGGCTGGAACCAGGCAGCACAAACAGCAGCCAGACCCACGCCAGCAGTTCGCCCAGCATCAGGCAACCGCCGATGACGAACCCGCGAAAGAGCCAGAGCCGACGTCGAGAAAGCACTCCACTCATCGCGGAAACTCAATCGACTTCCCCTGCCACGACGAAGCCCCGACAACAGCCTCCGCCAGAGGCAGACCCTTCGCAGCGGTCTGAGTTACAATCGGAGACTGCAACGCGGCAGCAATCGGAAGCAGTTCGAGCGGTACAGTGCGGGTGAGATTCAGAATTGACGGCTGATGGTCGAGGTCAGGTGAAAGATTGGGCAGCACCAGTCGCTGGGCCGGTGGCTCGAGCAGCGAGGCGATTGCTACGAGAAACTCGGTGTCGTCACCGGCGCGGATCGTGAGCATTTTCAGCTGCGGACACTGCTGCCTGACCAACTGAACCGCGCGGCGAATATCCCAAACTCGCATACCGTCAATTGTCAGGCCCAGCAGCTGAAAGCGGCGGGCAATGTGGATCTGTTTGGCGGCGTTTCCCTGCCACGTCACTGCAGCTCCGGGTCGTGGAATAAACACGGCCGTGGCAGAGCCAGTTGAAGATTTCGCGGCGAGGTCGAGTGCCTTTCGGGCGGATGCCTGATCGAGCGCCACGACCAGTTCCAGTTGTTGCAGACTGGTGAGCTGCGTTTCAGGTGCGTGCAGAATGTCCAGCTGCAATGGAACACCGGGCTGACTGTCAAATGTCAGGCGAGTGCCCGTGTGCGGAGCATTGGCGGTGGCTCCCGGCAGCGGATCGCAGTGAAAATCAGCCGACAATGTGTCGGCTGCGGGCCAGCCGCGGAAGCAGCGATCCTCAAGTCGGGCTCTGAGTTCCGTGATGAGCGATGTCTGTCGCTCCAGAATCTCCTCGGCGGTCGGCGTGCTGGCAGCCGCCACGAAGGTTTCATCGATTCGAGTGTTGAGCTCGTCGGTCGGCAGCTGCGGAAACACTTTCAGCTGCGGTGGCTCAAAAAACTTCACCGCCGTTTTCTCGATCATCGATTTGTCACTGCGAAAGAACCGATTAAACCAGCGAAATGCGTGAATATGCAGCTCCTGAGTGTCCTCGTGAGGCCCTTCAGTGATCTGCAGACCGAGCTGCTTTTCGGCACCGTACAGACGGTAGATGTGACGCGTCTGGCGATGGACATCAATGACACCCTCCAACGGAAAAATTCCGTCTTTATCGGTGTTGGAAATGAGCAGCGGTCGAGGGGCGACAAGGGCCGCGACGAGTGCGAAGTCCCAGCGATGAAAATTCAGCATGTACATGCAGTCACAGTGGCCTTCGATGCAGCCGTCAATGACATGGGTTCGCATGGAAGTAATGCCGGCCACCGGTACGGCACACTGAATGCGGTCGTCCAGAGCAGCAATCCACCAGCTGTAGGCTCCACCACCGGAACGGCCCGTGACGCCAAGCTTCCCCGCGTCCACTTCAGGACGGGATTCAAGGTAATCAAGGGCCCGAATGCAGTTCCACGCCTCTACACCCGCAGGTGTGTAACCCCGCGAGTTCCACCACCAGCGATTCAGATTGTTGGTGCCGTGGTGAATGCCCTCGATTTCTCCAAGCTGCAGCGTGTCAATCGTCAGACAGACATAGCCATTGCGCGCGAACCAGCCACCGTGGTGCTGATAATGTGTCTTGTTGCCCAAACTCACCCCGTCCTGCTTCACCCGGCCATGGCCACAAACGTAGAGGATCGCCGGGAGCGGACCGGTCTGCACTTTCGGACGATAAAGGTTGCCCGTGACGTAAAGCCCCGGCAGAGACTGAAAGTGCAGCCGTTCGACGACGAATTCCGGATGTTCGACTGTGCCCGTGACGACCGGAATCAGCGGTGTCTTTTCGGGAAGCGGTGCCAGCCCCAGCATATCGAACAGCTGCTGACGCAGCACCGGACGATCCGCCTCCCAGTCCTTCAGTGTGGCATAACGAGTCAGCTCTGAAGCACGCTCGATCCGGGAAACTTCGTCTTCAAAGAAATCCGCCAGCTCCGGATTCTCGGCCATCGACCAGCCCTGAGCGAACGCAGCCTGCGGCAGGCAAAGAAAGAAAAGGACCACCGCAAACAGTGGCCGTGCGAAAACCCGAAGATGCAGAAGGAGCGACATATCAAACTCCGGAATTGGAATCACGTAACAAATCGCAGAGACGTACCAAAAATGGAAGCGACGCCCGCAGTGTAATGCGAAGAGTGATGCCGGTGAACTCTGGAGTCAGGGATTGCCTGCAGCCCATCGGCGAACAGACGGAACAACGACCAATAAACTGCCGCCACGAGACTCACACACGGGGTCTGCATCCTGCCATAAAGCTCGATGGCCGGTATGCTCCACGCTGTTACGCGGCTCGGTTGATATTCAGCCACCATCCGGAAATTCCGGACGACCGAAGAAAGGCTGACTGAAACCATCATCGCTCGACAACAGCTGCCAGCACTTCCAGAGCGCCCGAGGGTAGTGGAAGAAGCTTTTCCAGAGATTCCCCTTCAGGCTCACGGAAATTCGACCATCCCGATGCAGATAACCAAACCATTCACCATGAACTCGATCGTGAAAATGTCGAAATGACCAGTTGAAGACTTCACAGTGCCAGTCGAGATACCGAGCTTCACCGGTGAGTTTCCATGCCAGCAGAGTCGCAATTAATGCCTCGTTGTGTGGCCACCAGAATTTCATATCATGCCAGTACTCCTGAACGGGGCGGTCAAAAACATCTCTGAAATAGAACAGCCCGCCAAACTCGGTGTCCCAGCCGCGATTCCACATGCAGTCAAGCATTCCACATCCCAGCGCCGTGAGCTTCCTTTCACCGCGTCGCATGGCCTCCTCCAGCACAAACCATGCCCCTTCAATCGCGTGCCCCGGATTCAGCAGCCGTCCGTCAAAATGATCGGCAATGCTGCCGTCAGGCTCAACGGATTCCATCACGCATCCCAGCTCCGGCTTGCAGAACAGTTCCGCTATCTCCCGAAGACAGCGATCGATCCATCCGGAAAGTTGACCGGAATCTGCAGGGGTACCTCTGAGTTCCTGTGCGGTGGCGATTGTGATCATTCGCGGTGCCAGCCCCAGCAGCGGGCGTTCGCCTGTGAATTTCGGAGCCATTCTTCCGGGTGTGAAGTTGACATCCACAAACGACTCAAACAGCTCTCCTGATAATTCCGCGGAACGCGGGTTCCCGGTCACCGCTGCGTGTCGCGCGAAGGCGATGGATGCAAATGCTTCTGAATACACATAGCGTCGCAGGCGGACTGGCCTGCCTTCCCGTGTCACGTGGAAATACATCTGCCCACCCGCTGACGTGCCGGCGGGTGAGGATTCCGCTGCCGAGAATCCATGTTGCCTCAAGAACTCCAGACCACTCTCAGCCCACTGCACCCACTCACCACGGCGTGGGTCCTCCGACAGCTGGTTCGTGCCCGCAAGCGTCAGCAGCATCCAGGCCATGCGTCCCTGAGCCCAGATCGACTTATCGGTGTCCACAACTGTGCCATCACGGTCAACACAGTGCTGGTAGCCTCCGTATTGCCTGTCGAGACAGCGCGGGAACCAGAACGGCAGGCATTCGTCCAGCAGCAGTCGTTTGTAGAGCGAGGCGGCAGTGGCGCGGCCTGAGGGAGATTTCAGCACTTCGGGCTGAAGTTGAATCGGAGCGGTTGTCTGTTCCTGTGTCATGTGAGCAGGCCGTCAATCACCCGCGCTGGCAGCACGCCCGTCAATCGCTGGTCAAGCCCCTGATAGCGAAACGTCAGCCGCTCGTGATCATATCCCAGCTGATGAAGAGCCGTTGCGTGGAAGTCCCGGATATGCACCGGGTCCTTCACAATATTGTAACTGAAGTCGTCTGTCTCACCATAAATCGTGCCTCCCCTGAATCCACCTCCGGCCATCCACATGGTGAAGCAGCGAGGATGATGGTCGCGACCATAATTGGCACGGCTTAAACCGCCCTGTGAGTAGATTGTGCGACCGAATTCACCGCCCCAGATCACCAGCGTTTCATCGAACAGGCCCCGCTGTTTCAGGTCGGTGATCAATCCGTAAGCCGGTCGATCCAGATCCCGACACTGATCCCGCAGTCGACCGGCGACGTTGGCGTGAGTATCCCAGTTGTTGTGATAGATCTGCACAAAGCGAACACCCCGCTCCACCATGCGCCTGGCCAGCAGCATCGTGTTGGCAAGAGTCCCGGGGCGCTGGCTGGCTGCACCGTACAGTTCCAGCGTCGATGCCGGCTCAGACGACAGATCCGTCAGCTCCGGAACACTTGCCTGCATCCGAAATGCCAGTTCATACTGCGCGATCCGCGTGCGAATCTCGGGATCGCCCAGTTGTTCATACGCCAGAGTGTTCAGAGAACTGAGGCCATTGAGCGTGCTGCGGCGAACTTCCCGGGGTACGCCCGCAGGATCATTCAAAAACAGAATGGGATCTCCGGACGTGCGAAATGCGGTTCCCGCATGTTCTCCGGGAAGATAACCGGCCGACCAGAGCCGCGCTGAAATCGCCTGCACCTGCTCCGTGTTGGTTGGGCGAGCCACCATCACCACGAAGGAGGGCAGGTTCCGGTTGAGTGACCCGAGACCGTAGGAGGCCCATGCGCCCAGACACGCGCGGCCCGTCACCTGGTTACCAGTCTGCATCAGACTGATGGCGGGTTCATGATTGATGGCTTCCGTGTGCATACTGCGCACAAAACAGATGTCGTCCGCCACACGCTGCAGATTCGGCAGCAACTCGCTCATCCACATCCCGCATGCACCAGCCTGAGTAAAGCGGAACATGCTGGGAGCAATCGGGAAGCGTGCCTGCCCGGACGTCATGGTGGTCAAACGCTGACCGCCGCGCACCGATTCGGGAAGGTCGCGGTCGTACCAGTCATTCATCACCGGCTTGTAATCGAACAGATCCATCTGCGGAGGGCCGCCCACCATGTGCAGACAGATGACCGACTTCACACGCTGCGCCGCGTGCGGGAGGGCCGCTCCGGGAAATGAGCCTGTCTTTGGAACAGCATCAGTGGCGGCTCCTGAATCGCCGGACAGTGCCGCAAGCGCCGCGGTGCCCGTGAGACAGGAACCGGACAGCAGCAGGTGTCGTCGCGTCAGATTCAGTTTCAGATCGTTCGGCAGTCCCATCTGTGTTCTACCTCGTCTGGTTGATCATCACTTGTTCAGGACTTCGTCAAGATTCAGGAGCTGATTGCAGAGCAGTGTCCATGCCGCCAGTTCAGCGGCGGGCACGGTGGCAGCGTGCATTTTTTCACCGATTTCGATGAGCTTTTGAGCATCCTGTGGATGAGCGGCGTACCACGAACGGAGTTCATTGAGCGACTGTTGCAGCACGGTCTGCTCAGCCTCGGTGGGACGCCTGCTCAACAACAGTTCATAAATGCAGTGAAATCCTGCGATGTCATCTGCTGCCGACTGGATCAACGCACGTTCCGCCAGCACCCTTGCGGCTTCGACAAGCTGTTCATCGTTGAGAGCTGCGAGAGCCTGCAGAGGGGTGTTGGTTCGTTCGCGACGCACCACGCAGTATTCGCGGTTGGGAGCGTTGAAAATATCCATCGATGCAGGTGGCGCCATGCGTTTGATGAAGGTGTACAGACTCCGACGGTATAACCCATCGCCAGCATCGCGCTGATAACTGCGGGTGTTGCTGACGTTCATCGCGATCGCCTCCCAGACACCGTCAGGCTGGTACGGCTTGACGCTCGGGCCGCCGATGCGACGAACCAGCAGCCCGCTGGCCGCGAGCGCGTTGTCCCGGATCATTTCGGCGTCCATCCGGAATCTCATTCCACGGGAAAGCAGTCGATTGTCAGGATCGCGGTCGAGAGCGTCCGCAGTGACAGCGGCGGACTGGCGGTAAGCAGCGGACGTGACGATCAGACGCACCAGACGCTTCACATCCCAGCCGGACTCGCGAAACTCGACCGCCAGCCAGTCCAGCAGAGCCTGGTTGACAGGCAGCTCGCCCGATACCCCCAGATCGCCCGTAGTCCGCACGAGCCCGGTTCCGAAGATCTCCTGCCAGTAGCGATTCACGGTGACTCGCGACGTCAGTGGGTGTTCTTTACTGACCAGCCACTGAGCCAGCCCGAGGCGGTTTCCGGGGGCGTTGGCGGGCAGGGGCGGGAGGACATCCGGAGTGCCAGCGGCGACCTTTTCGCCACGCTTGTCATATTCTCCGCGCGTCAGCACATAAGCTGTGGGCGGCTCGGAGCGCTCGGTCATCACATGTGCGACGGTGCCACGAGCGCGGATTTCCGCCAACTCCCTCTCCAGCTTCTGCTGCTCAGTTTGCAGCCGCTGCGATTCCGTATCCACCGCCCGATGCCAGAAATCTCTGAGCACCTGCTGATGCTCGGGGGTGCGCGCCGCTGGAGTCACCTGCAGCGCGGCTGCGACCTGACTGACGCCGGCCAGTACCTGCACTTCGTCTTCGCTCAGCAGCCGCGAATGAAGCTGAAGATCACGCACAGCAGCCGTCACGGACTCGCCCACCGCACGCTGCCCCAGCCGGAATGCTGTGCCTGTGCGGATCGACTGATCCCTCAGAGAATCGTTCTCGATATTCACTTCCTGAAGGCGGCCATTGATCCAGACTCGTACACCCGCAGCCGATCGGCGACCGTCCCATGATACCACCGCGTGGACCCACTCGTTTGCAGGGATCTGGTTGCGAGTTACAACCTTGATGGCCTGATCCGGCCACGTACCAACAATATGCATTCCGATGCGTCGCTGCTGCAGCCAGAAATCCCAGCCGCGAAAGCCCGGAGGAGCCTCCATGCGGGCACAGATGGCACCGTAACCGTCAGAGGCGGGCGCCTTGATCCACGCTGCGACGGTGAAGCCGGAACCAGCGTCAATGTCTCCGGTATCGGCAAGATCAAATGCAGCACCCTGCAGCGCGAGTGCTGGCCCCTGAGGCGTGGATTCCCAGAGCGCAGTCGCTGAAAGCGGCACTTCCTGTTGGCCCGTCATACGTCTGACGATTGCAGATCTGCCTTCGGCGGATGGCCCCACCAGCTGCAGCTGCAAGGCCTGCTGGCGGACCGTTAAGCCGGAACTCTCCACTGTCGCCGCAGCCGCCCACGCGGTGAACTCGGACTCCCCTGCCGCACGTCGCGCAGCCAGTGCCCCGCGAGCCCCCTCGATCAGACCCGGCAACTCACGAAATCGTTCCCGGTCCTCGAACATCGGCACCTGAATCACCGGCGGCGTGTCGCGGATGTTGCCGTCCCGAACTGCCTGCGTCGTGTTGTTGAACCAGGCAGCCAGTTCGTAGAACTCCTTTTGGCTGAGCGGGTCGAACTTGTGGTTATGGCAGGTTGCACAGCCAGCCGTCAGGCCCATCCAGACAGTCGATACAGTCTCGGTGCGATCGCGGGCATAGAGAACTGCATACTCTTCATCGATAATTCCACCTTCGTTGGTGGTCATGTTGCAGCGGTTGAAGCCGGAGGCGATCTGCTGATCCAGTGTGGCGTTCGGAAGAAGATCACCGGCGAGATTTTCAATGGTGAACTGATCAAACGGCATGTTGCTGTTGAAGGCCCGAATCACCCAGTCCCGGTAGGCCCACATTTCCCGATAGTTGTCGAAATGAATGCCGTGAGTGTCGGCGTAACGAGCGTAGTCCAGCCAGTACCTGCCACGATGTTCACCCCATTCGGGCAACGCCAGCAGTCGATCGACATACCGCTCGTATGCATTGTCAGCCGGGTCGGCGAGGAAAGACCGCAGCAGTTCCGGCTCAGGCGGGAGCCCCGTGATGTCGAGAGCAGCCCGTCGTGCCAGCACTTCACGGGATGCTTCCGGAGCAGGCTTCAGACCGACCGCGGCCAGGCGAGAGACGATAAACGCATCGAGCGGGTTCCGAACCCACGCGCGGAACTCCGATGGAACTTGTGGGAGCGGTTGCTTTGTCGGGGCGATGTAGGACCAGTGCTGTTCATAAGGAGCTCCTGCACGAATCCATTCTGTGAGCAGCTGCCGCTGACGTTCTGTGAGTGTTTTCTTCACTTCAGGTGGTGGCATGACCTCGCCGGGATCATTTGACAGGATTCGCCGGATCAGTTCGCTGGAATCCGGTTTTCCGGGGTCGATAGCCCCAGCGCTCAAGGCAGCCTCGCGAAGGTCCAGTCGCAGATCAGCCTTGCGGCTGGCACTGTCCGGGCCGTGACAGGAAAAGCAGGCCTCAACGAGAATTGGGCGAATGTCGGCGTTGTAGCCCGGTTCCTGACCGCAGGCGGAGGCGACGAGCAAACAGACGGCAACGCAGGTCAGAACCTGAGAACGCAGATAAAGCAGGGGCATCTCACGCTCCAGTCGTACAGGGGCAGACGATGAAACAGCCTGACAGCAGCTTAGTCTCGGGATCTGTCGCCATCAAAGTCCAGCAGGAAATAATCGCATTGAGAGCAGTTCCAAAAGCCGGAACCCGCAGATACCAGGTTTCCCCGAGTGTGGGAAACCCGAAAACGGAGTTGGATCGTCGGCTTTGGGGTGGCATTTCCGGGAACAACCAGTGGACAGGCCACAGCCCCGAAACGGAGAAACCAATGTTTTCTGGCACGATTCAGCATATCAAAGTGGAATCAAACGCTCCACCAAACACTCGGAATAACCGCCCAAACCAGTTGCCGGTGACACTCATTAGTGAAGACGAATCCGTGCAGGCGAACGTGATTGCAGCCTTCAGACTTGCGGGACTGCACATCAGTGTGTTTCTGTCGCCGTTTCAGTTTGAGCAACGGCCGACGCCGACAGCCACAGAAATCCTGCTGATCGACCAGGAGCAATCGCTCGCGCACGAGGATCCCTTCATTTCAAGGTGCCTGCGTCAGCCCGTTCCACCGCGAATCCTTCTGCTGGCCGAAAAGCCTGAGACTCGACTTGTCGTCGCCGCCATGAAGGTCGGTGTGGCGGCCGTACTGGAAAAGCCGATCTCCGCTGAAAGCCTGCTGCGAGCCGTGCGGATGGAGCTGGAACGGCCTGAAATTCAGAGTGATCCGGGGAACCGTGCCGAGAGACCGGACCGCAGCGTGGCACTGCAGAGTCTCACTGATCAGCAGCGCCGGGTAGCGGAGCAGATCTATCGGGGACAATCGAATCGCCAGATCGCTGGTACGCTGTCGATCGCAGTGAAAACCGTCGAGTCGCACCGTGCCCAGATCATGGCAAGGCTGAGGCTGAAGTCAGTGGCGGAGTTAATTCGACTGCTGGATCAGGTGAAACGGTCGTGAGTCCGTGTTGCGACGCTTCGCTGGATTGTCAGCGGCGGCACACGCAATGGACTGGCATAAATGACAAAACTTTTGTAAGACAAGCGGTGTAGAGTAAACGACAGGAGGTTGAGGTCGATTTCAGACAGCTGAAAGGACAGATCCGATGCACACCACTTCCACATCTCCCCTCCTGCGTCGCACCGTTCTGCGGGGGCTCGGGGTGTCCATGTCGCTGCCGTGGCTGGAGTCTCTTTCCTTTGCATCAGGGGAAAAAAGCGTCCGCAACGATCAGCCGCCCACACGAACGCTGGTCACCTTTACCGGCATGGGGTTCCACTCTCAGCACTGGTGGGCCAAAGGGCAGGGGCCGGGTATGGAACTTGGCCCATGCCTCGCGCCGCTGGAGCCGTGGAAGGAACGCCTCGTCTTCCTTCGGGGCCTGTGGAATGAACAGGCGAACAAGGGCGCTATTCACTGCATGCAGACCGGAAACATGCTCAGCGGCGCCCCGTTGTCGGGCGGCGAAGTTCGCACCGGCGTCAGCTTCGATCAGGTCATGGCGCAACAGCTTGGCAATCGCACACGAATCCCGTCGCTCGTGCTGGGCTGCGAAGGTCCGATTCCAGGGCTCCAGGACGGCCTGCCTCTGCTTTACAGTTCGCACATTTCCTGGAGCACCGCAGTTTCCCCGACATGGACCGAAACGCGGCCGGCGCTGGCATTCGACCAGCTGTTCCGTACCGACCGCAACCGCGGTGACCGGCGCGTGGTTGATGCCGTTCTGGAAGACGCCAGGTCACTGCGACTGCGACTCTCCCTGTCTGACCGTCAGCGGTTCGAAGAGTATCTGGGGAGCGTTCAGGAGATCGAAGGCAGGATCAAACGGGCTGACACACAGCGCGATGCTGCCGGCTGGCAGCCCACGCTCTCGGCTCCGGATCGCCCGCGACCTGCCGACGGTATCCCCTCCGATATCCCGGAATACTGGAAGCTCATGAACGACATCGTGCTCCTCGCATTCCGCACCGACTCCACCCGGATCGCAACCCTGAAATACTGCAACGATGGGTCCGCAGAGACCCACACCCATTGCGGCGCCAAGGACCAGCATCACCAAATGGCACACTCCCAGCCAGCGGAACTGATTCCACTCAACCAGTTCTTCATGTCACAGCTTGCCTACCTGTGCGAACAGATGTCAAAGGTTGATGAAGGCGGTCGCTCACTGCTCGACAACTCCTCAATCATGCACTGTTCCAGCATGCTTCACGGCAATCACGACGCTCGCCAGCTCCCGATTATTCTGCTCGGCGGAGCCGGAGGCAGACTCCAGGGTGGTCGAACACTCGATTTTCTCGATTCGCCAAACAGACGGATGTGCAGCCTGTTTCTGCATTTAATGGACTGGGGTGGCCTCGAACTTAAACAGTTCGGAGATTCCACAGAGCGACTGGCAGGCATCTGAACGGTGGTTCGTCGCGGCTGTGCCCCGAGCGGCTGGGCGGAAGCCCCCGGCTATGTTTCGCACCGAAGGTGCGCGCGCTGTCGAGTGCGTTTGTGTGCCGTTTGCCGGGCTGTTTGCCCGCAGGCTGCCGCCATGCGGCTGTGATTGCGTTTGGAACCAGCGGCTGGGCGGAAGCCCCTGGGTGCGTTTCGCACCGAAGGTGCGCGCGCTGTCGAGTGCGTTTGCGGGCCGTTTGCCGGGCGGTTTGCCCGCAGGCTGCCGCCATGCGGCTGTGATTGCGTTTGGAACCAGCGGTCGGGCGGAAGCCC
>Ga0172372_10002017_pt1 | contig 31121 bp, 27 predicted proteins | sample LakKiv5m_2_FD_114544 | JGI IMG/M metagenome (GOLD analysis project Ga0172372, IMG submission 114544) | Freshwater microbial communities from Kabuno Bay, South-Kivu, Congo - kab_092012_9.5m | ecosystem: Environmental > Aquatic > Freshwater > Lake | place: Democratic Republic of the Congo...
ATCCCATCCCGAACTCAGAAGTTAAGCTTTTCATCGCCGATGGTACTGTGCGCAAGAGTACGGGAGAGTAGGACGTCGCCAAGATCTTTTTTACTAAATATCAAAGACTGTTTAAGCAATTAAACGGTCTTTTTTTTTGCATTTATTAAAAAAATAACTATGATACTCATCTTAATGCTCATTTAACAAAAAAGGAGTTTTTATGAGATTAAGTAAACTTAAAAAAATTGGATCGATGATCCAAGGCAGCAAGGTGCGCAGAACTTTGTGCCTAGTTGGAGTCGGGATGGCTGCGATGTTTTTAACGAGTTGTAGTTCTGATACATACACTATTAAGCCTTCAAGTCAAGTAGTCGATAGAGCTTTCGATACGCCTAAATCAAATAATGAAGGAACGGCTGTTTATTTAGGTTTTGATGAGTCTTCTTCGGGTATTAGAAGAGAGGATGAGGCGTTGTTTTTGATCGTGAAAAAAAATAATGAAGAACCTTGGAAGTATCTAACTCTAGAGAGAAATACAGGCGGTTTTCCGGCTCCCACTGTCATACAAAATGTAATTATTACACCAACCGGAAGAGCTGCAGCGTTTTGGAATAGATCAAACGACCCTACCAAGCTTTTCTATGCGTTTACAAACACTGCTTTAGATAAGATTGACGAAAGTACTAGGGGGTCTTTTACACTCCCAACAAACGGATCAGCTGAAGCAACAGGCCTGAGTGCCATTTCTTTAGCAACAAATGCAAATAATCAAGTTGTTGTTACTTGGGATTTAGGTGCAAATAGTAGGAGTACAAACCCTGTATCACAGTTTGCTGTTTTTGACGCTAATGGAACTTTAACAAAAGGACAAACAAATTTGTTTAGTTACACTGATGGTGAGTTTTCAGAATCAGACTCAAGTACCTTTCCTCCTAAAGTTGCAATGGATGCAAGCGGTAATATTTTGTTTGGTCAATCTGGAAGTTTTGAAACATTATTTAAGTATTTTTCAGGTTCAACCTTAAACTCAACAGCAACAAATAACGGATATAATTCTTTGTATAAGTTATTAACTTGTAAAAGCACAGCTCAGGGTTTGTTTGGTATTTTAACAGATACGCCTCCAACTCTTGCAAGTACTTTACAAACAGAAGGAAACCTTCAACTTGTCTATTATAATCCTACAGATAATAAAATATACCTTGCATCAGGTGGAGCAGTTACTGGAAATCCATTAACAACGGATCTTCTTCAATTTTGGGATGCATCCAATACACCAGATTTAACTAAATCCTTTTTTATTACAGGATTATCGGCTGATACATCAGGTATCACTGCAAACGGATTGACGTTTAGTAGTCCCACTACACTTATAACAGTTTCACCTACTCAAAAAATCAGTAATAATGCTGGAAGATTAACTGGATTTACTGGAGGGACTGTTAATTATGCAGGGATTAGAAATGGTCGGTTTATCGCTTCAGTGACGGGCTCATTTTGGGGGGGACTTGGAAATTTTGCAACAGGAGAGGTTTCCTTTGTGAGAAAACTCTCAAATCAAGTACCAAGTAATGCTCAAGTTTCTATCGGGCCAAACGGAGAGTATGTCTTTTTCTGGACCGATCCCTCTGGTAGAGTAGAAACATATACCCCTTCAAGTGCTTCTCCAACACTTAGAGGAGCGCTGAATAAATTTTCACCTGTGAAAGCGCAAAAAGGGGTTGCAAGACCCTAGGGTAGAAAATAGGTGCCAAATGAGTTAGGCACCTATTAAAATCTTTTTGTATAAATATGGCAGTAGGGCTGCTTGAAGTTTTTTTTGTAATAACTTTGATGATAGTCCTCTGCTTGATAAAATAGCGTTGCCATAGAGACCTTTGTGACTGGATGATAGCCCCTTTTTCTAAGCTGATCTAAAAGATGCAGGGCTTGCTCTTTTTGATAATCTGTTAAATAAAATATCTCAGAGCGGTACTGATCTCCAATGTCAGGTCCTTGCTGATTGAGCTGCGTTGGATCGTGGATTTCTAAAAAGTATTTAGCAAGATCATAATAAGAGAGCCTCTCTCGATCAAAAATCACCTCAACAACTTCTGCGTGATGGGTAAGATTAGAGCAAACTTCCTCATAGGTTGGGTCTACAACAGTTCCTCCCATATAACCAGCTTTTACCTCAATCACACCCTTTAATGATGAAATCAGATGCTCCACTCCCCAAAAACATCCTCCAGCAAAGTAGGCTTTTTCATATCCTTGCTCTGTGAAGGCTGGTATAAATCTTAACGATAATGAGTTAACGCAGTATCTTTTGTTTTTCCTTGTAAAAAGCTCTCCTAGAAACAAGTGGCCAAGGTGAGCGCTGCATCTAGCGCATAAAATCTCTGTTCTTGTTCCATCTGCATCTAGAGTTTCTTTGATTGAATCTAAGGCGGGCTCATCAAAGCTTGGCCATCCACAGGCTGAGACGAATTTATCTTTTGATGCAAATAAGGGAGCGTCACATCGTTTGCAAATATAGATCCCAACTCCATCGAATCTCTCAAACTCTGAAGAAAATGGTGGTTCTGTATGTTTTTTTGAAATGATGAGCTCTTCTTCGAATGTAAGTGGATGATAGCGATGCATAAAGTTACCCTAAATAGTTGATAAAAACCTTAGGGTAACTAATGAGATCTTTTAAATAAATCTTGATCCCAACGGCAGCTAGCAAGAGCGTTATAGACTCCGATATTAGAGAGGGATTTAGAAAGCTCTAAGCACTCATTAAAATCTTCCATCCTCAAATTTTCAAAATGTGCAAAATAGACTAGAAGAGGGTGTATAAGAGAGGCTCTTTGAAGTTTTATGCAGGTATGGTTTAAAAGATCACAGCTTTCATCCCATCCAAGCTGCTTAAATGGAGAAAAGGTGAGAAACTTTAGGCAGATCTCATCACTTGAGCTCTCAAGAAGATTCTTAAAAATAAATAAGTAGTTGCTACTTTTTAAACGCTCAATTTTTGATGTATTAAATAACCTTAAAAGTAGAGCTGGAGAAAGTAAAATATCAGAGGAGCTAAAAAGGGAGCTAAAGCTGCTCTCATCAAGAAAGTTAAATTTAGGATGAGAGACTAGATGATGAAAAATATAGGGAGAGCTTTTTTGCGCTGAAAGCAAAAGTAGATTGCAATAACTCTCAGAACAGAGCTCTAAAAGAGCTCCGCTTGTAATCAACTCTCTTGCTAATCTTTCCTCACCTGCTTGAATCGATTTTGCAAGTTTTGCTTCGTATAAACAGATAGAGTCTATCTCATCTTCAGAAATTAAATGATGAGGCTCACTGCTTTCTAAATCTAAAAGATAGCTGTAAGCTAAATTTTCTTGCTCCAATTCATCTCTTAAAAAAGAAGATAGAAAAATCTTAGAGATTTGAAGATGAGATTTACTTAGAGCTCTTAAAAAACCTTGGTTGATTTTTTCTGTGCCTATCTCTTGAAATTTGTTACCTGAGAGAAGCATCTCAAAGTTTTTTTTATCATTTGTTTCAATTAGATAAAAAAAGAGTTTTTTCAAAGCCGAAGTGCTAGCCTTTTTAATTGCAGGATTTCTGTAGAGAAATTCTAAAGATTTTTGTTTCTTTTTATGAATTAAAGTTCTTAAGCATAAAGAGTAAAGACTTTTCGAGACTACTCTAAAAAAGTTCTTATCAAAACACTCTTTGATCATTATTACATCTTCTTGGATGAGAAGGTGAAAAAAAAGAGATTCTTTAGCTTCTAAGCTGAAATCGATAAAATGGGAACTTTTAGCGATATGATCTACGATTTTTTTTGAGTTGTCACAAACTGTATAATAATCTAGCTCTTCAAGAAAGATTTCTTCGATATCTTCGATATTAAACATACAAAGTGATCTAATTGAAAGAAGTTGCTCAACCACTTTTGCGCATGTTCCATGCTCTACTTTTGATAGAAGATTTGTTAAGTTAACATCACTTAGTTGATCAATTAATGGAGAGTTTAGAAAAAAATTTAGAAGAACTGGATCTCTTAGCTCAACGGAAAGATTAAGAGCTCTTTTATACATGTTGAAATCACATGAGAGTATTTTTGGGCTTGTGATAAAAGCGTAGATTTTTGAAGCGATAATTTCTAGATCTTCATCGGATATACTCTCAAGAGCGCACTCTTTTAGTGTGGTAAGATCGAGTGGGAACTCTTGATGCAAAAAGGTTCCAAGAATCGCTAAAGCATTTTCTGCAAATTCTTTTTTGTTTTGTAGATCCGTTTCAGAAAGCCTCTCACTTGGAGCTGTAAATCCATACTCTTGCCAAAGAGCCTCTGGAAACATCTTTTCTAAGATTAAAAGTTTATCAACTGAGAGAAAGCTTTCCTCACTTTCTTGAGTTAAAGGCTCGCTTAAAGTAGTGGAACTTTGTGTTTGAGCATCCCAATTCTCCTCAAAAGATGGAGAGGGGACCTCTACTCTTTTTTCTCTCTCTTCATTTAGCAGCTCAGGAGGTTTTGGGCTGAGATAATCATATTGCACTGGCTTAGAGCCAGAGATGCTTGATTGATAAGAATAAGACATAATTTTAACTTAAACAGTGATTTTTGAACGGTTTTTTTTCAGTTCAATATAACCTTGCTTAAGCTCTTCTTGGTAAACAATCCATAGACCCAAGGAGACGATAATCGTTGAGAGAAAAATTACAGGAGAGGGTTTTTCTCCTAGAATAAAATAACTGTTAAGAGATGCAAAAAATGGACTTAAAAGCCCAGCAAAAGAAAGCAAGGTTGCAGTGAACCTCTTTAGCATATAACCATAGAGGTTATAGCATAATATATTAGAAATAAAAGTCATTGCTAATACAGCAAATAAAAAGGGAGTAAAAGAGCCTGCTTTCACAGGAATTGGGGACCATGCATCAATGAAATAAGAATGCACAAGAGCCATTACTCCACCAAAAAACATGCTAACACCATTTGCAACAAGTGGAGAGAGATCTGTTTTGACAAGAACTCTTAGAAGAATCCATCCGTAAACAGAAAATAAAGCCGCTCCAACAATTGCAAGATCAGCAAGAGATACATTTGTCCAGATCGTCAAAAGATTTTCTGATCCAGACTGCAATTTTAAAACAGGAATAAATCCTAAAAACCCAATCATCAATCCAAGACATTTTTTGAAGCTCAGCTTTTCTTTAAAATGAATATAAGAAAAGATCACAGAAAAAAAAGGGGAGAGTGAGTAGATAAAACATGTTTTAGCAGCGCTTAGGTGCTGAAGACCAAAGTATTCACACACATTTGTTAAATAAGTGCTAAAAAAGCCAAGAAGGGCTAAAGATAGGTATTGCTTTACCGTCAGCTTTAGTTGTTTTTTTTCTTTAATCCAAAGAAATCCTAGGATCAAAATGCCAGCTAAAAGCATCCTAAATCCTGTCAAAAAAAGAGGTGTGCTAAAGGCAAGGGCGAGTTTTGCAATAGAAAAGCAGCTTGACCAAATGGCATAGACTAAAAAGATTAAAGAAATAGACATAAAATAAAATTAATAATTTGGCACTAAATTTTAACAAAACAAATCAAAGAGATCAATCTTTTAAAAAATTTAAATTTCATCATTTAAAATTTTATTTCTATATGAGTCCATTAACTTTACCATAAAATAAAGGTTGTGAACAGATGTTAGAGAAAGAGCTGTAAGTTCTTTAGCTTTAAAAAGGTGATGAAGGTAACCTAAATGAAAGTGTTTACAAGTCGGGCACCCGCATCCTTCTTCTATTGGCTTAAAGCTTGTTTTATAGCACCCTTTTTCTATTTTTAAAGGGCCGCTTGAAGTAAAGGCAACTCCATGCCTTGCAGCTTTAGTTGGATAGGAGCTATCAAAAGTATCAATCCCAAAGGGAATGCATCTTTCTAAAGATTCTAAATCTCCGATCCCAAGAAGGTGGTTGGGTTTATCTTCTGGCAAACGTGGCATCGTATAACTTAAAAGATCAAACATTTCTTGCTTTGTTTTACCAAGGCTTCCTCCGACTGCAAATCCATCAAAGGGAAGATTTGTTAGATAATCGATACTTTTTTTTCTTAAGCGCTCATCTACTCCACCATGAATTACGGCATACATCGCTTGTGAGTTTTTGTTTTTAAGGTGGTGCTCAAGAGATCTTTTTTCCCAAGAGTGTGTTCTTTCAAGCGATTTTTCTAAAGCTTTTTGGGCAATATGATAAGGAGGTAGTTCATCAAAGGGAATAATGATATCAGCTCCAAGATCCTTTTGAGCTTGAACAGAGGTTTCTGGTGTAAGAAGGAATTTTTGACCATCTCGATAGGATCTAAATAAGACACCATCTTCAGTGATTTTTACAACGCTTTGAGAATGCCTTTTTGTTCCTTGGCTCTTTAGCTCACTTGCAACAGAGCCGTAAGCTAAACTAAAGACCTGAAAACCCCCAGAATCTGTAATGATTGGAAGGTTTCTGTTGATAAATTTATGAAGGCCGCCAGCTTGCTTTACAACTTCTGTTCCTGGCTGAAGCATTAGATGGTATGTGTTGCAAAACATGAGCTGAAGACCGATGGAATTTACAAGCTCATTATCGAGCGCTTTAAGCGTCCCATTTGTTCCAACCGCAACAAAATTGGGAGTCTCAATAATTCCATGAGGCGTGTAGATTTTTCCAACGCGGGCTCTTGATTTTTTTGAGGTATGAATAATTTCAAAATGAAAATCTGTGGCAGTTGTCATAAAGATATGTTTTTGTGAAATTTTTTAGAAAAGTTGCTAAAGGGAGACATCAAAATAATCGTAATGACTTTTACAAGGTAGCTCATGATAAGAATATTCATAATAGAGTGGAGCTGACCATAAAGTGCTAAAAAGCTAAAGGCTGCTGTGTCAAAAAGCTGAGAGAGAAGAATCGGAGCAAATAAAAGGATAAAAGCAGGAGACCTTGGAAAGAGCTTTTCTATTTGATGTTGAAGGAAAATGTTAAGCTTTTGAGCGATGAACCCAACAACTAAAGAAGAGATCGCAATTCTTGGAGCAAAGCTCAAAATAGCTCTATAAGAGCTGTTAAAGGTGTCGTGTGCACTTGGCAGATAAAGAAGGTGAAGCTGAGATAAAACAATAAATAGGATTAATGTAAAAAGTAAATATCTCGGGGCTTTTTCAGCTTCCGATCTTCCAAAATGCCTTTGCAAAAGAGCTAGCGTAAAATCACATCCGATGATATAGGCATCAGTGCACGTCACAACTAAGGAAAAAAGATTCGCTTGCTTTAAGACAAAAAGATTTGCAGTAAATCCTAGAATGCAAAATAGGCAGATTAGAGCCTCTTTCCCAAGGCGAAGAGCAAATAAAATCGCAGAGGCGATTAAAAGAATGTGAAAAGCAAAATAAACTTCGTTCATTTTCAATTTGAATGAGTAAAACAATAAAAGAGAGGAGTAGAATACACGATCTTTCGACAAAAGGGTAGAAAATCTTTTTTTTGAATAGATATAAAAAAGTCAAAGAAATTTTTACTTTATCCCTCTTTCTTTGACGATTGCTTCTTTATAAGAAAATCTTGAGTTTCTTCTTATTTGAGCCTCTTTAAATCTTCTTTTTTGACTTTCGCTCTCAGGCAAGATTTGAGGAATCTTTATAGGCTTTTGGTTTTCATCGAGTGCAACAAAGGTGAAATAAGCAGAAACTATATGACGCCTATCAGATGTTTTTGGATTTTCAGCAATTACTTTAAGACCAACTTCTAAAGAGGTATTCCAGACTCTATTGACTGCAGCTTTAAAAATTAAGTGATCCTCAATTGTTGCAGGTGCTAAAAACACAAGAGTATCTACAGAGGCGGTGACGCAGGTCATCCCGCAGTGTTTTTCGGAAACAACCAGAGCTAGACGATCAAGGATGGACATCACAAGACCTCCAAAGACAGTTCCATTAGAATTAAGATCGTTTGGGAAGATTCTATAGGTGTAATCTTCCACTGATGAATCTGAAACTTTTTTTACTTCTTTTGGCTCCATGTCCCTCTTAATCACTTATGACCTTAATCTAGCATCTATCAAAAAAAAATTGTTAAAGTCAAGGTTTACTAAAAAAAAGAATGTGAATAACTTGATAAAAGATATTTATTTTTTAAGAGAAAGGAGGACCATGCATCAAACAGTGAAAAAAGTAGCAGTGACAGGAGGAGCCGGGCAGATTGCCTACAGCCTCTTATTTAGAATCGCAGCGGGAGAAATTTTTGGGGAAAAACAAGGAGTCTCTTTACATATTTTAGAAGTAGAAGATGCTTTGAAGTATTTAGAGGGGGTTGTTATGGAGCTTGATGATTGCAGCTTTCCTCTATTGAAAGAGATAAAAATCGGATCTAGCGCAAAAGAGATTTTTAGCGGAATCGATTTAGCTCTTTTAGTTGGAGCAAAGCCAAGAGGACCTGGGATGGAAAGAAAAGATTTGCTCTTTCAAAACGGGAAGATCTTTATCGAGCAGGGAAAGGCTTTAAATCATGCAAAGCCAGATGCAAAAGTTCTAGTTGTTGGTAATCCCTGCAACACTAACTGCTTAATTGCCATGCATCACGCAAAAGAGCTCTCTTCTTCCAATTTCTTTGCTATGACAAGACTTGATGAAAATAGAGCTAGATCGATGCTTGCTAAAAAAGCTTCCGTTAGCGTCTCAGATGTAGAGAGAGTTTGCATTTGGGGAAATCACTCTGCAACTCAGGTTCCAGATTTTCATAACGCTAAAATTATGCATCAATCTGCAGAAGCCCTCATTTCTGATCAAAATTGGCTTGAGCATGATTTTGTCTCAAATGTACAAAAAAGAGGAGCTCAAGTGATCGCTGCAAGAGGAAAGTCTTCCGCTGCATCCGCTGCTAATGCAATCATTGATACATGCAAGAGTTTATATTTCCCAACAAAGAAGGGAGAATTTTACTCGGTTGCAAAACTCTCAAATGAAAATCCCTATCACATCAAAGAGGATTTGATTTTTTCTTTTCCTTGCAGAACTTTAGAAGATGGAGCGGTTGAGGTAGTAGAGGGATTAAAAATAAATTCGTTTCTTAAAGAAAAGATTACGTTGACAGAAAACGAGCTTCTAGAGGAAAAAAAACTCATATTAGATTTGTTATAAAAAAGAGGGTGTCATGAGCAAAGTCTTATTTGAAATCACAGAAGATCATCTTGAAACAGGACTTCGAGGAGTTCCAGTTGGGTATTGTCCAACTTCTTTTGTTGATCCAATTAAAGGACTTTTCTATCGAGGAAGGGCTGTCTCTGAGCTCACTGACCACTCTCCAGAGCAAGTGATCTATTTACTTTATCACGGAAAAGAAGGTTCTTCTAAAGAGATTCAAGAATTTTCAAAGCTTCTGCATGATAGAGGACATCTATCACAGGCAGTGATTCGTCATATTCAAGCGCTTCCAAGGCAAGGTCATCCGATGAAGCTTTTTTGTGAGGCTCTTTTAATTCTTGGAATGCTTGAATCTCAAGAAGATTACAAAGAGGATTGCTTAAATTTAATTGCGAAAATCCCTCATTTAGTTGCAACTGTTATCAACTATCATGCAGGTTGGGGCGAAACTCCAAATCCAAATCCAAATCTTGGATACATGGAAAATTTTTCCGCCATGCTAAGAGCGCCAGGAATAAAAGATAAAGAGAAGTTTACCGATGTTTTAAAGCTTTTTAATATCCTACATTATGATCATGGGGGGGGGAATCTTTCTACCTTTGTTGGTAAAGCTGTAGCATCAGGTCTTGAAGATATGTATGGGTCTATCGCCTCTGCCATGTGCGCTTTAGCAGGGCCTAGACACGGCAAAGCAAATCAAGATTGCCTTGAGTTTGTTCAAGAGGTGTTAGAGCAATTAGGAGAAGAGGCTTCCTTATACGATGTTGAGAAATTAATTCAGCAAAGGCTTGATAATAAGCAACTGGTTTATGGATTTGGTCATGCGGTTTTAAGAGCTGAGGATGCGAGAGCTTCAGTGCTTTATGAATACGGAAGAAAGAACTTTTCTCATGATCCTTTAATTCATATGGCGCTACTTTTAAGAGAAGCTGGGCCTAAAGTTCTTTCTAAAAATCCTAAGGTTTCCAATCCCTATTCAAACGTGGATGCTATTTCTGGCTCCATTTTGTGCGCCTCTGGATTTAACTACCCTGAGTATTTTACAATTTTATTTGGCCTTTCAAGAAGTGTTGGAATCGCAATTCAAATTGTTTACGAAAGATGTATTGCAAGAGATGGAAAGGGGACGCCAATTATTCGTCCCAAATATATCTATAGACATTAGCAGATAGTGCAGCTGCTTGATTCAGAATACTCTTGTTTGATTCTTCTCAGCTCTAAAGAGATTTCCTCCATAGTCGGGCGCTTTTTGGGGTCCCCGTGCAGGCATTTTACTATTAGATCAGCTAAAAGCTCTTTTGGATCCATTTGCCTTACTTTTTTCTTGGTTTCTTTAGAAAGTTTTTTCATCAAAACTTGTTTGTTAGCCTCGAGATTGTATGTCACCAAAGAGACTCTTAGAAGAAAGGATTTTGATGATTCACCTTTTTCAAAGTCAAAGGGGAAATGACCTTGAGTGAGAGTTTCATAGGCTAGAATTCCAAACGACCAAACATCAGTTTTATTTGAATAGGGACCTTTTTCTTTCTGGAGTTCTGGAGCCATATATTTAGGTGATCCAGACCGGAAAAGGTCATGCGAAGAAATAGAAGCTAAGCCAAAATCTAAAATTTTTACTTTTTTAGATTTTTTTTCAATCATGATGTTTTCAGATTTTAAATCTTTATGAGTAATTCCTTTGCTGTGAATATGCGCGCAGCCACTTGCGATTTGAGCTAGCCACTCAATATAAACTACGTTTGGAAGGGAAATCGCAGTTTGCCTGATCGAGTCTTTAAATGTATTACCTTCTATGCATTCAAGAAGTAATCTTGGAGATTTGTTTTCGTCATAATAAACTGCTTCAATTGAGGCAAGATTTGGGTGGTTTAACTGCAAATACATCAGAGCTTCTTGCTTCAAAGAGGCTTGTGTTTTTCTCCAATCAGTCTCTTTCTCAATAGTATCTTTAACTGGACTGAATTTAACGCCATTATATTTAAGTGCAAAAGAGTGGATTTTAGAAGATACGTTAGCAACCCAGCCATACGCTCCACTCCCAAGCATTTTTTTAAAATCGTATTGGATATCAAACATCTTTTGTAGGACAAAAAAATGCGTTCTTCTTGGAAGAGTGAGATTTTCTTTTATAAAATATCTTTGAGGGTTTTGTGGATCTAAATTCATCAAATCAAAAGAAGTGTAAACATACATCTCGATCCCTTCTTCTAAATTTTTTAACAAAGAGCGAAAGATCTCTTTTTTTCGTTTAGCATCACTCTTACTTAAAAAAATTTGATGATCAGAAGATGTGGAATGAAAAGATAGAAGCGGCAGCTCTAGATCAAGTTCTTCAAGTGTTCTTTTTTCTTCTTTTCGCTTTTTATGAGTGTGCAAATCAAGATAGGAAAGAGGGTCCACCTCTGATCTTTCTAATAATTTTTTTAGAAGCTCAAGGTTTGAGCTAATTTTATCTTTAGATTCACTTGGATCAAAACCTGATTTAGGAATGGAATCATATAAGTCCAGAAACTGAGATTGAATTTCTCGATAATTTTGTGCGTTAGAGCATCTACTTTGAGGATCTAGAGAAAGTTTTGACATTTGCTTACATAATAAATTAATTGAGCTCATATTTAAAACCTAATTAAAATTAGAACGGATATTATATTAAGTAATATTGATTGAAATCAACTTGTTTTATTTTTTTATTAAATACAAATAAAAACTTTTTTTTATTTTTAAATCCAGAGCTGTGCTAGATTTCAAAAATAGATTATATCTTAGCAAATGGGGGGCTATGTTAAGTCAAATCGAAAAAAGTTTCAATCGAGCTTTATTTGATTCAATTCAAAGGAAAAAACTTTTTTTTACTTTTCCATGTGCTTGTTTATGCGGCCTTTTTTTTGTCTTTTGTCAAATTGTTTCAAAATCTTCTGGAAAATGGATTCAAATGTTTTTTAACTTTCTTCCCATTTTTTTAGCTTTTGGAGTTCTTTTAGCAGTTGGAGTGGTTTTAATTAAAGTTTATTACTTTGAAACAAAAAAAACTGAGCATAGCTTTAAAAAAATTATTTATTGCTCCTCTCAGATGCTTTTAAATATTGCCTACTTAGCTCTTCCTTTTATTTTAGCCTATATTGCAACCTGGATTGTCCTGGGGATTTTTTATCTTTTGAAATCTATCCCTTTTTTAGGTGAAGCATTTGGTTCTTTATTTGCTTTTATCCCATTTCTTCTAGTCTTAATTGGGATTTTACTCACTATTTCTACTCTTTTTTCTCTTTTTTTTTTAGCCCCTGAGGTAACCCTTAAAACAGGATTAAAATTTTCATTAATTAAGCAACTGGTTACAAAACTTAAGCTAAGCTTTTTTTCTGATCTTGCCTATGTTTTAATTGGAATTGCCCCAGCTTGGATTTCCTTTAAAATTTTAAGTCTAGCTGCTAAACTAACTTATAGTTTGTGTTTTAGTGGATCTACAGAAGTTGCTTTTGCTTTTCAGTCGCTCTTTATAATGATCCCCTTTTGCGCTTTAATGACCCCAAGTGTGATCTTCTTTTTCAATTTTTCAACAGAGTGTTATCTGATGAATGAAAAAGAGTGATCTTTTAAATCCAATGTTATGTCTTCAAAAAAAACATCAATTGCAATTGTTGGAGCTGGGTTCGCAGGGCTTGCTCTTGGCTTTCATTTATTGAATTTATCCTCTGATGTTTCAGTTACAATTTTTGATCAAAAAGGAATTGGAGCTGGTGCATCAGGTGTTGCCTCAGGTCTTTTACATCCATTTCCAGCCTCGGCCTCAAAACTTAGCTTTAAAGCATCTCAAGCTATGCATGAGTCTTTACTTCTTTTGAAAGAGACTCAAAAAGTTTCATCTTCTCCCATTTCAAATCAGGATGGAATTTTAAAAATTGCAAGCACACAAGAGCAGAAAATAGAGTATCCTAAAATTGCAAGGCGCTATGAAAATTTAAGCTATCTTCAAAGCGAAGGGGTGAGAGGGTATGCTCAATTGAAAACCCCCTCGCCAGCTCTTTATATTGAAGGGGGAGTGACTGTCTTTTGTAAGGCGTATCTCGATGCCCTCTGGGCTCTAAATCAGAAAAAAAATGCTTTATTTATCCAAAGAAAAATTGAGAAATTCGATGAGTTAAAAGAATTTGATCAGGTGATTTTTTGCGCTGGCTCTGGGATCAAAGAGCTGAATCTTCCTGGAAAATTTCAATTTGTAAAAGGTCAAATTCTAACAGGTAAAAGTAGGTGCAGCTTAACGACTAAAAGCCTAATTGCAAGCGGATATATTACACTTACAAGTGATCCAAATATTTTTCATGTAGGAAGCACCTATGAGCATCACTATAGCTCTGAAAAAAGTGATCAAGAAATTGCTAAGAAGATTCTTTATAAGCAGTGGAGACCCTACTTTGATTTAGAAAATCAGATAGAAATTCTTAGTGTGGATGCAGGAATCAGGGTGATGAATCCAATGAATTATCTTCCCTATATTAAAAAATATAGCGATAGCACCTTTGCTATTTTAGCGCTTGGATCAAGGGGGCTTTTATATCATGCTCTTTTAGCAAAACATCTTGCCCTTCATCTTATCACAAAAAAATCGACAGACATTTTTTCTGATTTTCTAGTATAAAAGCAAAATAAACATCAAAGAAATAAATCGATGAAAGGCACTTTTACCTTCCTTGGAACATCCGCCTCTGTTGGCGTTCCACTTATTGGCTGTAAATGCCATGTATGCAAATCAAGTAGTCCCTTTAATAAAAGATTAAGGCCAGCAGCTTTAATTGAGCTAAATGAGAAAAAAGTTCTTTTAGATGTAGGCCCTGATTATTATCAGATTGCTCTTAAACATGAAATTAATCATTTAGATGCTGTTTTACTCACGCATACTCACTACGATCATATTGCTGGACTTGATGATTTAAGGGTTTATCCTTTTTTTTCAAAAAAGCCTCTTGAAATCATCTGCTCAAAACAAACGGAAAAGGAGTTAAAGCAGTTTTTTTCTTATCTTTTTGAAAACCCAGGTTTTCAAAAATTCCAAATTACTCCTCTCGATGAAAATAAAAATCGATGCCGATTGTTTGATGCAGAGTTAACTTATGTGTTTTATTCTCAAATTGGGATGAATGTGACAGGGTATCGGATCGGAGACTTAGCTTTTATCACAGATATAAAAGAGTACGATAAAAAGATTTTTTCTTTTTTAAGAGGTCTTTCCACTCTTATTATTAGCGCAATCAATTGGAGTCCATCAAGAGCTCACCTCGGAATAGAGGAAGTGATTGAAATTGCAAAGGAGCTAAAACCTAAAGCTGTCTTGCTCACCCACATCGGACATGAGCTTGAATATGAAGAAACAAATAAAAAACTTCCTCCCTATATAAAACTTGCGTATGATGGTATGGAAGTGGATTTTAACTATTAACAACTAACGCTTAATTACTAAATAATAGCCCATGAAGCATCAAGAAATTGAAAAAAAATTATACGAAGATGTTCGTTTTGATCTTAACAGACTAAAAAATGCCATGCTTATTGGAGTCTATCAAAATGCAAAAGAAAAGCAAATTTGTCAGGAGCACCTCGAGGAGCTAGCTTCTCTTGCAAATACCTATGGGTTTGATGTTACTGAAAAAGTTCCATGTGGCTTAAAAAAAATCGATGCGGGGACATACCTTGGATCAGGAAAACTTCAAGAGCTTCTTGAGATCTCTAAACACTCCGGGTGTGATGTAGTTATTTTTGATGAAGACATATCCCCAAATCAACAAAGGAATCTTGAGAAGTTTTTTTCAAAACCAGTCATCGATCGAACTGAGCTTATTATTGAAGTTTTTGCAAAAAGAGCTCACTCAAAAGAGGCTCGCTTACAAATTGAACTTGCAAAAACTAGATACCAACTCCCAAGGCTTAAAAGACTTTGGACCCACCTTTCAAGACAATCTGGAACAGCAGGTGGAGGATCTGCTGGTGGAGGAGGTTATTTAAAAGGGGAGGGAGAGACCCAAATTGAAATCGATAGAAGAATCCTTAGAAAAAAAATAGCCGCTATGCAAGAGCAGCTTCAAATCGTGAGAGAGCAAAGACAAACCCAAAGGCAGGGAAGATTGCGATCAGGTGTTCCCTTGTTTGGAATCGTTGGATATACAAACGCTGGTAAATCCACCCTTCTTAATGCTCTTACAGATGCAGGGGTTCTTGCTGAAGATAAGCTTTTTGCAACTCTTGATACAACAACAAGAAGGTTTCATCTTCCAAATCAACAAGAAATTTTGCTAATCGACACAGTTGGATTTATTAGAAAACTCCCTCATACCTTAGTTGAGTCTTTTAAAAGCACGCTAGAAGAGGCTATTTACACCGATGTTTTACTTCACGTAGTAGACATCAGTCACCCTCTTTCTGAAGAGCAATTTGAAGCCACCCTTTCGGTTTTAAAAGAGCTTGGCATCGAAAATAAGCCGATGATTACCGTTTTAAATAAAGCGGATCAACTAGAAGATCGCTCAAAAATCATCAAATTTAAATTAAAATATCCTAAAACTGTGGTGATTTCCGCTTTAAATCGAGAGGGGTTTGATGATTTACTTAACCTAATTATCAAAGAGCTAAGTTCTTTAAGAAAAGTTTATACACTTAAGATCCCTCAAAGTCACTATCAACTTGTCAGCGAGTTGATGCAAAAAGGGCATGTCATTGAGTCTTGTTACGAAGAAAATGACGTTGTTTTAAAGGTTGAGGTTCCAAAAGAAATGGAACATAAAGTCATAGAGTTTATTTTTACACAAGAGGGGTTGTAAACTTATTTCTTAAATTAGAAAAAGAGCTTGAATAAAGCTCTTTTTTCATGGCAAAATATCGTTTTATTTTTTTATTCTAATGAAAATAGCAAATCGTTACAGACCCTTTTCCCACACACCTGGTACAAGCTGCTTGATTCCATCAACGCGCTCATTTGTGACTGTCTATCCAACTTTTATTAAAATCTTTTCTCATTTTGATAGCGAAGATTCAATTAAATGGAGCTTTAGAGGTCTTGTAAAAGATTTTACCGTGATGCAAGATCTGGAAAAGCAAGAAGTGGTTGTCTCAGGAATTGCTAAACAAGGGTATTTTTGCTATAGAATTTATGCGAAACTTGGGTCTCTTTATCTCGTTTTAGATAAAGCTCCTCTTGCTTGTTTAGAGGTAGAACTTTCTTTAGAGGGGAGGAAAGAGTCTAAAAATCTGAGCCTAAAATCAGAGCTTCTACTTAAAAAAAATATTTCCCATTTAATCCCATCTTCTTTTGAAAGGATTTCCTTTGGAGTTAGTAAAGCTCAAGATTGGGATCTTGTAAGAAGAAGGAAAGATCCACTTGAATACCTTCCATTTTGGTTTGCACTTGGTCAGCAAATTCCATCTGAGCAAGAACATGAGATCGAAGAGGTTTGTAGTTATCACCACCTCAAGCGAACAGAAAAAATGCTTTCAGAAAAACAAAAAGAGGGTTTTATTGAAACACTCCAAGAAGTATTTCAAGCAGGCTTTGATGGAATGCTTCTTCCAAGGCTTTATGATAGCTCTTATTTAGGCGTTGAAATTAAGACAAATGATGAAAAATTTTCACGCCCATACTCCCTTTTATCATTAGGATATAAAATCATAAAACAAATGGTTCTAGCCTCAAATGGAGCGCAAATTGAAGTTTTAAGTTCTATTCCTTCTTGTTTTCATTCAGGAAGAGCTCTAAATCTTTCGCAAAATGGGGCTCTTTTTGATCTTGAATGGTCAAAAAAACAAATTAAAAAAATAGATCTTACTGTTTTTGAAAAAACAGATTTTTTATTTTCTTTTCATAAGAGCATAAAATCCTTTAGACTTAGCTCAAAAAATCAGGTGATCTTAAAAGCTTGCCAAGCTGCAAGTCAGCTTAGTTTAGAGCCTGGTTTTTATACATTCGATCAATTCCAAAAATAATACTTTTTGTTTTTACTAGGAGCTTATTACTCTATGATGACAAAACAGATCTATCTTGATCTTATCAAAGAAATAGAAAAACATGATGAGTGCTACTATCAAAAGCACGCTCCACTTATTTCTGATTATGAGTATGATCGTCTTCTTGAAAAGCTTCATACTATAGAAAAGCAGCACCCTGAGTGGGTTGTCGCAAGCTCTCCAACGCAAACAGTCAGGGAAAAGTCTACAAAAGGATTTTTTCAAGTTGCTCATAAATCTCCAATGCTCTCGCTAAGTAATTCCTATTCCAAAGAGGAAGTGGAAGATTTTATTAAAAGAGTGAAAAAAACAATTCCTCATGAAGTTGAATTCACAGCAGAGCTAAAAGTCGATGGCATTGCTGTTTCTCTAAGATATGAACAGGGTGTTTTTACTAGAGGCCTTACAAGGGGAGATGGAAAAGTTGGAGATGACATTACAGAAAATCTAAAAACAATCCCATCTCTTCCTAAACAACTCTCTTCTAGCTCATTGAAAAAGCTTCCAAATCTCCTTGAAATTCGAGGCGAGGTTTACATGTCGAAAGAGACATTTTTATCCCTTAATCAAGAAAAAGAAGAAGCGGGAGAAGATGTGTTTGCAAATCCAAGAAATGCAGCTGCAGGTTCTCTAAAACTTCTTGATCCCAAAGAGGTCAAAAAAAGGGGACTGAGGCTCATGACTTATGCAATTGTAGAGCATGACATGCCATTTACATCCCAACATGAAGTGCATAAGGTGCTAAAGCAACTTGGGTTTGAAACTTTCTCTGAAAAACATTTTGCCCTTTGCAAAGATTCAAGTGAGCTGATGGAGTTTGCCGATAAAATTGAAAAACAAAGAGATTCTCTTTTATTTGAAATTGATGGGATTGTTATTAAAGTAAACACTTTAAAAGATTGGGATCTACTTGGAGCTACAGGTAAAACTCCAAGGTGGGCAATCGCTTACAAATTTGCGCCCCTGCAAGCTACTACAAAAATTTTAGATATTACTCTTCAAGTTGGAAGAACAGGGGTTTTAACGCCTGTTGCAGAGCTTGAGCCTGTTTTTTTAGCTGGAAGTACCATATCAAGAGCCACTCTTCATAATCAAGAGGAGATCGAAAGAAAAGACATCCGAATCCATGATACAGTAATTATTGAAAAAGGGGGAGATGTCATTCCAAAAGTTGTGAGCGTTGACCATTCAAAAAGAGCAAAAAACTCTTTAGCTTTTATCATGCCAAAAAAGTGCCCAGTTTGTGGCGCTCAAGTAGAAAAAAAAGCAAATGAGGTTGCAATTCGCTGCACAAACAAAGAGTGTAGTGCTCAAAATGAAAGGCGATTAATCCACTTTGCAAGTAAACAAGGGATGGATATAGACCACTTAGGCGAAAAAATCGTTCTAAAGCTCATGCAGCATAACCTTTTAAAAGACCCCTCAGATATCTATCGACTATCTAAGGAAGATCTTGAGATGCTTGAGGGGTTCAAAGAGAAATCGATTGCAAACCTTTTAACAAGTATTGAAGCTTCAAAGAAAGTGACTCTGTCAAAGTTTATTTTAGCTTTGGGTGTTCCACATATTGGAGCTGCAACAGCAGATTTGATTGCACATAAAGCAAAGCAGATCGAAAAGCTAAAAGATCTTAGGAAAGAGGATCTTTTAGAAATTGAGGGAATTGGAGAGATTGTAGCTGATTCTTTTATTCAATTTTTTCATGATCGAAATCATCTGAAGCTTATTGCATCGCTTCTTTCTTTAGGCGTTCAGCCCTCCTTTGAAAAAGCAGATCTTATTGAAAATCACCTTTTTTCTGATAAAACATTCGTTATTACAGGTTCTTTAGAGGAGTTTTCAAGAGATGAAGCTGCTAATTTGATCAAAAAAAGAGGGGGAAAGGTTAGCTCATCTGTCACGAAAAAAACAGATTACGTTCTTGTTGGGGATGAGCCAGGCTCGAAATATGATAAAGCTTTAGAGCTTAACATCAAAATCCTAGATGAAAAGAAATTTAAATCTCTTCTTTAGATCAGACTGCATTCAAAGAAGGGTTAAGAAAGAACCCTTCTTTGTGGTCTTTCGACTCATTTTTTTTAAGAGCTAAAAGCATACAAAATGGAAGAGAATTTGGTTTTGGCTTTACTCCATAAAAAAGTCTTACATCTGAAAGGATTTGAGAGTGGATGGTTAAAATCCATGCATTTTCAAGATGTGAAGAAAGGGGGGTGATCCTTTTACATTCCATAGGTTCAAATTGAACTTTTTGCCCTATAAATTCAGATTCTCCATGTCCCAGCTCTTCCCACTCAGCTTTTGAAAGAATCGGAATATGAGCTTCAAGTAAAGGTTTTTGCGCTCCTTCTTTTTCAAAAAATGGAAACAGCTTGTGGATATAATCGTTAGAAACATCTAAATAAATCATTCCACTATTACATTGCTTGATCACTCCATCATGTCTCAAAGAGTGTCTGATTCCAAAAATAAGACGAGGATCTTGATAAACAAACTCTTCTGCTTTTGCTTCTTTGAAAATAGAATTTCCTTTTAAAGACCTTAAGTGCTGTCCGCTAAAGAAATAATCCTTTGCAAAAAGTAAACTTGATTTTTCTCTTAAAATTAAAAGTTTTTCTAAAGCTGCTTTAGGATCAGGAATCTCTTTTTCTTGGTCTTTTAGTAAAAGCTTAACAATAGAGCGAGCGCAGAGGAGATTGCTCAAAGAAGAAAATTCTAATAAGTTTTTTAGGTGTTTGATCATAAGAAGTAAAGTTTGTTTTTCCTAATATTTTACTCCTTATGATTAATAAAGATAAATATTTTAATTATTATTATTACGTTTATAAAATAATTAAAATTTTAAGTAATAAAAACCTGAGGTTTCAGCTCAGGTTTAATTTTAAATTATAGAGAAAGAGGGTTTTAACTCTCCAATTAGAGTTTGGAAGTTAAAAGAGTGAATGTTTACGTGCTGTAGGGTTCCAATCAGAGAATCATCCCCTTCAAATACTACGTTTTTCCAGCAACGTGTTCTTCCTTTAAGTTTTCCATCTTCTCCACGCTTTTCAACTAGAACTTCAACGCTATTTCCCATGAAGTCTCGTCTCTCTTCTGCGCAAATATCGCTATGTAAATCAAGAAGCCTGTGCAGTCTATCTTGTTTAATTTCTTCAGAAATATCATCTTTCCAGCGAATGGCAGGCGTTCCCTTTCTTGGGCTGTAGGTAAAGATGAATGCAACAGAATATCTAAGATCTTTAAAGACTTGATAGGTCTCCATAAACTCTTCTTCAGTTTCTGTTGGAAATCCAACAATAATGTCGGTCCCAAGTGTTACATTTGGAACAATACTTCTTAACATTGAAACTTTTTCATAATACTGCTCTTTTGTGTAGATGCGATGCATTTTTTTCAAAATGCGATTCGATCCTGCTTGAATTGGGAAGTGAACAAATTCACATAAAGAGGGAAGATCCCTAATTGCTTGCATCAGCTCTACTGTTATATCGATTGGATGACTTGTCATAAAGCGAATACGCTTTAGCCCTTCAATTTTATCGAGTCTATACAAAAGATCATGAAATAGGCACTTCCAATCTGGTCGATCTTTTCCGTAACTATTGACGTTTTGTCCAAGAAGCGTAATTTCCTTATATCCTTGCTCAACTAGTAATCTACATTCTTTTTCGATATCTTCTGGGGGCCTTGAAACCTCTTGTCCTCTTGTGTAAGGAACAACGCAGTAAGTACAAAACTTATCACAACCTCTAATAATTGAGACAAAAGCCTTTACTTTATCATCTCTATGAGCCACAAGATAATCTAAGTTTTCTTCAAATACATTGTCTGTTTTAATCGCTTGTTTATCTGTTTGAATCACTTCATCTAAAATGTTATTTAGATCAGAGATGTTATTGGTCCCAAGAACGAAATCAATTTGAGGTAGCTTTTTAAAAAGACTTTCTTTTTTGGCCATTGCCATACAGCCTGTTACCCCAATGAGCGGCCTTCGAGCTTTAGATCTGCCTAGTAGCCCAATTTTACCCATTACTTTTCTCTCAGCTAAATCACGAATCGAGCATGTATTAAAAATCAAAAGATCTGCATCTTGCTCTTCGTAAACTCTCGTTAGACCTCTTTTTAGAAGCTGTCCTACCATGATCTCAGAATCTAGCTCATTCATCTGACATCCATAGGTCTTAATATAAAAATTTTTCGGATTTCTTGTGTTCATATGTGATAAAAAATGTTTTTCTTAGCGAGTTTAAAAGAAGATCCTTCATTATTGCAAGGGTAAAAAGGAGTCGGGTAGCAGGGGTGGGGATTGATGTCAAATCGATCAAGCTATCAGATCTTAAGCTTGATCGATGAAAGGTTTTAGTATCCGCCGCCGTTTAGAAAGTTGTCATATCTAGTTATGACCGCTTTAATATCAGCATTTGTGATTTGAAGATAAGATGGATCGGTTGGTTTTGCAATTAAATTGTTTATGTCCCTTTGGACATAACCTAGGTCAGAAATTGAATCATGCTCCGCGCTAATGAAAGCTTTTGGAAATTGCTGGTTAAGAGTTTGGATAGAAGATTGCATTTGTTGTGCTTGAATTTGAGCGTTTTGAAGCTCATCACTAGTTGGATGATTATTCACTGTTTTAAGGATTGATTTTAACTGGCTTTGGATATCTCTGATTTCATCCACAGCATCTTGTGTTAGACCGTGAGGTAGGCCTGAAGAGCCATAGCTTGAACTATGGGGGTTTGTTGGGTTAATATACATCTTTTCTCCTTGGTTTCTATCTAGGTTAATCTCTAATTAATCACTCTAATTTTAATTTAAACATTAAATCGTTTTTTTAAAAGTTTTTTAATTAAATTAAATAGATTAATTAAAAATTAATAAGATAAAGAGCTATGGATCAAAGGGGTAATTCAAGTCGCCTGGGCTTTTCTTTTATGTTTCATAGGGGAGGTTGTTTAAAAAATTATTATAAGATTGTATCACTGCATTTATATTTTCCGTGGTTCTTTCTCTAGGGCCCTTACTTCCAGGACCATGCATTCTACTAAGGGCATGAATGTTTGATTGCACTATATCTAGATCTTGAATTGGATCTTGAGGGCTTCCTGCAAAAGCTGATGGAAACTGATCCTCAATAGATGTAATTGAGGTTTTCATATTTATTATCTGGCTTTCAAACTCTCTAAAATCAGACTCAGAAGGATTGTTATGGATTTTTTGCACAATTGTTTGCAGGGTTGTCTCGATGTTTTTGATTTCATTAATAGATTCTTGATTTAATCCATGGGCGGGGTCTTGAGATCCTTGGTTTGAGTATTCATACGGGTTGATTGGGTTGATGTACATAAAACCTCCAAGCTTGATTAATGTCCTTTGACTTTCAATTTAATCCTATAAAATTATTAATACTATGTTTAATTTTTAAAAAATGTTTAGTTTTATTTAATTATCTGAAAATTAATATTTTATGTAATTTCTCTTGTTTATTATTAATTAATTGTTAAGTGGTTTTTGCAGCCTTCTAAAGGGGTTGTTTCTCAATTAGATTTAATTTGAATTGTTTTTTGTAAGTTATTATTTGAAAAATAAATGAAGTTAATCCTAATGCATTATAAGGATAATAAACTTTAATAAAATTTATTTTAATCAAAATTAATTTTTTTAAAAAGAGTTTTAAATGTTTTAATTATTTATAATAAATGCTGCAGCTTTATAAACATTAATAGGTTTTAAAATGTTTAATTTTTGTAAAAGCATCAAAAATCCTGAAAGTAATTTTAGATTGTTTTTGGATCTTCCATTTAGATATGGACTCGAAAATATCAAAGCAGGACTATCATCGAATGTATGTAATCCCTCTAAGGTTGCAAATATTGTTTTAATAGATCCTGATTCACCAAGGTTAAGAGAAAGACTTCTGACATTAAGAAACAGAGTTGTTTTATTAGCCGTGGGTCTCTTTGAGCTTATACCAGTTGTTGGGATAGTTGTTGCGGTTGCTGAGAAACGTTTCAAATCGCGAATCAATTTTCATCCGCTAATTTCAAGTCAAAAGCCAATCCCTGCTCACTATTATCATTGGTATCAAAATCTTGCACTATTAAAATCGGCACATAAAATCGCAATTGGGGCTGATAAAAAAAAGATAGAGTTTTTAGCTGCAAATTTTCTAAATAAAGTTACACCCAAAGCTCTTAGTCGATGGGTAAGTGAACTTGAGGGGATTAATCCTGAGTTTAAAACAGCTCATATTGGATCGTGCATTGATGAGTACAGCTACCATCGAGAAAACATAGATCATCATTACCTTTACGGAAAAAAGTTTAATAACGAGTTAGCTTATAAAGATCAGTCGCTTTTTGTTTTAACAGATACTGTCGAGTTTGAACTTTTATTTCCTATTTTGTTTGATGTAATTAACAAAAAAGAGTCAAAAGAAAGCTATGCAAATATCTTATACAACCATTTATTAAAACATTTCGATGAATTCCCGGAGGAAGGGTTTAATAAAAATTTTTCCAGGCCACTAATTGTAGATACAACAAATATTTTAAATGAATCGATACATGTAAAAGGAAAAAAGTCTAAAGATAAGCTCTTTAAGAGTTGTTATGAAAAATTTAAAACAGAGTTTGAATCGGCTCAAAATCAGGCGATAGAAAGACTAATTAAACTTCGCCCGACTCTTGCTCAGCATAAGAGTTTAATTCTTAAAAGGCTCCAGCAAAACACAAGTTGCATCAATAGAGTAAAAACTGAGAAGTTTTCTGGAATAAAGTTTCTTCCGCTTGGCTGTTATAATTCAAGTAAAGAGCAGCTTAATTCACCCTTAATATCTTTTCATAAAAACGATGACAGATGGGTAAATTTTATCACTAGTACGGGCATTTACATAAATGCAATTAATCTTAGAAGAACCATTTCGAATGTTTTTGATCAGTGCCCAGATATTGAATATAAATTAGATAAATCATTAGCCAACTCTAAACTCTCTACTCTTTATTATCCATCGAAACAAGCTTTTATGAATACCGCTTTATTCCAAAGAAGTTTAGCTCTTTATCAAAGTGATAAAGAAATCGATCAGACAAATTCAGTTAGATACGGAACTTCGTGTTGTAATTTAGAGGAGAATATAAACCTGATAAGGAAAAGACCCCATATGGGCGTGATGGGTAAACTTACTCTTGATTTAGTCCGTGGCTTTATCAATGAACTTAACGAGAATCAGTGGAGAGAAATTCATGAAAACTCTGTTTTTCTGCAGGTTTTTCAAACATCGCTGTTTTTAATTCAGCATCATATGGCTAATGCTGAAAGATCTGCAATTTCGAATGATTTCAATGAATTTATGAAAAGCATAGAGCTTATTCATGCAGAGCTTTCAACTCTTCTTGAACTAACCTATCCCTTTAAAAAAGAGGATTTTAATCAGATTTATAAAAAAGAGCTTCTTGGGAAATCTGTTCCGTTAAATCTTGAATCTCATACTAATTGTGGTCTTGGAAAATCAGCTACAAATGTGTTCGCAGGCGTAATGTCTGCAGCAATTCCTAAAGATGGTGTTTTGCAATCGGTTGTCGGCTCCGATTCATATTACGAGCATACCGTGCTCTCTCATATAAACTTTGATGCCTTCATGAAAAATCCCGCGGCTAAAAAAGCAAATCTTTATCATGCGCAGTTTCATCCAAACGTAGATGTTGGATCAAGCCCCGTAACTTATAAAAGAAAAGATATAGCAGCGGATGTCAGAAGAATGCTTTCAGAAGAAAAGGTCGCAGATAATTTCACTGTAGCAATCGACCTAACAATCGATGATTTTTATTCAGAGGCAACAAAAGATCTTCTTAACCAGTTTCAGGAAGAAATTTCTTCTGGTAAAATCAATTTTGTACTTTTTGCAAGCGGTCAAAAATTTTATAATGTTGGAATGGATCACTACTACGCAGCTCCCTTTTATATCGTGAATAATCAAGATAAAAAATGGGATTCCTTTAAAAATCTATTTTCAGACGCTCTTTTAACTCCTGATGATTTAAGCCTTCAGTGGTTTAATCTTGTTATGAAGTATGCTGCAGACGGGCTTAACAGTTATAGAGGTCTTATTTTTAATAATACTAAAGAGATTCTAAGGCGAATTCCTGAGTCCCTTATGTATGATTCAACAAAGAACCAAACATTGAGGGTGAATGGAATCGATGAGAGCATGAAGCCTCCTTTTGTTGACCTAAAAGTAATGGCTCCCAAAAGTGAACAAGAGAGTGAAAGCAATAAGATCAAAAAAAGCTTCAAGCAGATGCTTATAAAAGAGAAAATGGAGGCCTGCACAAGAGGAAGTTTTGGGTTCTTTCACTGCAATTTTGCTGTCTTCGGTGAGCTTGATGATCACGCAAGAACAATCCGAATTAACCCAGGGATTAACCCAGATGAGGTCGATAAGATAGTTGCTTTTTTCAAAGACCTTTCTACCAATGAAATTCAAAAATAGATTTTAAGAGGCTAAGGATGATTTAAAATAGATTTGATTTCATCTGTTAGATTGTCAATAAAATTTTTCACGCTTTTATTTTGGTCTAATGAGCTGCTTTGAAACGATTTCACTTTAAATAGAAGCTCTTTTTTTAGATGTTGATCAAAATATGGAGAGAGGTCTTGAATGGAATAGAGGAGAACCTCAAATAGCTCCTTTCGATCCATTGTCTTATTTTGATAAGCCTCAGCTTGCTCAATGATCCCTTCTAAAAGAATTTTATCTTCTGGTTTCAGTTTGAAGAGATGGTTCTCATTTTCAAATAATTCTTCAGGCCGATCTTCCCTCATGCAAAACCCTTAATTTAAAATAATTTCTAAATAATGTAACCAAACAAGCTATCTGTGCTATAAAATCTACTTTTATCCTAATCGACCATTTAATTTCATAAAATTACCTTAATAATTTTTTTTTCACTTTTTTTCTTGCGAATATTAAGATCAGTTCTTGGCAAAAAAGAAAAAAAGACTTATCCTTTAGACTTTTTAGATAAAAATTAATCGGGTTGAAAGAGAATGAACAAGCGCAAAAATAAAGAATCTACGCTTCTTCTTACTAAAGAGCAGGCTGGAGCTTCTAGAAAATGGTTTGTATTAGATGCAAAAGGTAAAACTCTAGGTAGATTTGCTTCTGAAGTTGCAGTAATTTTAAGAGGAAAGCATAAAACAACATATACACCGCATGTAGATGGTGGAGATGGCGTGATTATTATCAACGCAGAGCACATTTGCGTCACTGGTAACAAAGAAGTGCAAAAAAATTACATTTACAACACAGGATATGTAGGTGGTTTAAGAGAGATCCCATTAAACGTGATGAGAGGAAGAAAACCACAATTTATCCTAGAGCATGCAATCAAAGGAATGATGCCAGACAACAGACTAACAAGCCTACAGCTTAAAAGACTGAGAGTATTTGCAGGCGATAAGCATGATATGGATGCACAAAAACCTATTGCTGTTGAAATTAACTAACGATAAAGGAAACTTATGTCAAAACAAACAAAAGAAATTATTGGTGTAGGAAGAAGAAAAACAGCAGTTGCATCTGTTTGGCTAAGAAGAGGAACTGGTAAAGTTCTAGTTAACCAAAAAGATCTGAAAGATTATTTCCATTCAGAAGAACAAAAAAACACTGTTTTATCTCCAATCGTTAAGTGTTCTGCAGAAAATCAGTATGATTTAGTTATCAGAGTAACAGGTGGCGGACTAGAAGCGCAAGCAGTTGCGGCTAGACTTGGTCTTTCAAGAGCTCTAGTAGAAGAAGACGAAGATAGAAGACCGACGCTAAAAGCTGAAGGGTATTTAACAAGAGACCCACGTAAGAAAGAAAGAAAGAAATACGGTCAACCCGGAGCAAGAAAACGTTTCCAATTCTCAAAACGTTAATTTCTTACTTTGTTTCATTACAAAAAAACCTTTGGAAAAGCTCCAAAGGTTTTTTTTTTGTCTAAAATACTCAACGTTTATATTGAGTATTTTTCCATAAGATATTTTTTAAAATATTCTTCATTTAGGACTTCACCAGTCGCCCTTTTCATCAGCTCCTCAGTGCTATAGCGCCTTCCATGTCTATGGATATTTTCATGGAGCCAATCTTTAATGAAAGTAAGATGTCCCTGTGACACCCTTTCTTTCCAGTCAGGGAATAAAGAGATAAGCTGATTAAACATCTGAGCTGCATAGAGGTTTCCAAGAGCGTAGGTCGGGAAGTATCCAAAAAGTCCCCATGCCCAGTGAATGTCTTGTAAGCATCCTTCTTTATGAGTTTTTGGGGTGATTGCTAGATATTCATGCATCTTCTTATTCCAAACATCTGGAATTTGTTCAACTTCAATAGATCCCTCTAAGATTCCTTTTTCCATTTCATAGCGAAGAATCACGTGTAAGCAGTAAGTCACCTCATCTGCATAGATTCTTATCATCGAGGGTCTTACTTGATTGATAGCTTGATAAAATGTATTAAGAGAAACATGAGAAAAATGAGAGGGGAACTGCTTTTGAAGTTTAGGATAAAAATACTCCCAGAAGCTTAGAGATTGCCCAAGAAAGCACTCCCAAAGCTTTGATTGGCTCTCATGGATTCCCATTGTTAAAAACTCTCCGATTGGAGTCGCAAACTGCTCTTTATCAAGTCCTTGTTCATAAAGACCGTGTCCCGCCTCATGAATCACAGAAGAGATGTTAGCTGCAAAAATATCACTTGTTTTTACAACAGTTGTCATTCTTACATCATCTGGAGATAAGCTTAAGCAAAAAGGGTGATTAGAGGCATCTAACCGATAGGTTCCTTCTTCAAACCCCATATGTTTTAAAATTTCGTAATCAAACTCAAAGAGTTTTTCTGGAGAGAATTCTCCATATAAAAAAGTATCATTTACGGTTTTTTGAGAGAGTTTTTTAGTAAGATCAATTAAAAATGGTTTAAGTCCATTGAAAAGCTTATCGAGTTTTTTAACATTCATCCCTCTTTCATAGTCTTCAAGCAACGCGTTATAAGGATGATCTTTATATCCAAGATATTCAGCTTTTTCCTTAGTTAAGTTGATAATTTTTTTAAGGTGAGGGATAAAAGCGTTAAAGTCATTGTTGTTTTTAGCAACACCCCACTCTGAAACAGCTTCAGAAGTTGCTCTGGCGAATTTTTTTACGAATTCATCAGGGAGCTTTTTGCTTTTTAATAGATCTACTCTCCACTCAATAAGAGCTGCCTTTTGAGTCTCATCAAGTCCACTTTCGTCAAAAATCTTTCCAGTTTCAAGGTTAATAAGCGCTCCAAGAAGCTCTTGAAACTGAGTTGAGGTAAACTCTTTATGAATAAGCGCTTCAAGATGTTCTTTTTGCGTTGAACGAATCTTGAGTCCTTTTGGGGGCATGTATGTTTCTTGATCCCAATCGATTAAGGTGCAAATCGATTTTAGCACCTTAATCTCTTTAGCCTTTTCAAGTAGTTTTTCGTAGAGAAGTTGGGTATTTTTCATTTTCGTTATCTAAGTCTTAGGTTTTTTAGTTTTTCTTTATTAAATAGTTTTGAAACAAGATGCACAAAACTCTGTTTAAATGGAGTGTAAATGGCAAGACTCATTATAAAAATAGAAATAGCAAGACTTCCCATAATCACATCTGTTAGCCAGTGACATCCAGTTACAAGTCTTGGCATGATCCAATAGATGCTATATAAAAAAGCAATTAGACCAGCTCTTGCTCCCATTAAATGCCACATGCACATAGCAAACATAATAGCAGTTGTTCCATGATCTCCGGGATAGGAAGTTACTGAGTGTCCTTTCACTCGAATCCAGTTAAGTTTTTTGGAGAGATCTACCCCAAAATCACAAATTAGGGAAGGGCTTTTTCTATGAATTTGAAGGACATCAAGGCATAAATATCGATTGATAAGAATAATTGTAAAACCAATTAGAAGTGAGAAAAAAACCATTTCAGAAATTTTAAATGAGAGAGATTTATCTGTTTTTTTCATGAAGTAGACGGTAAAAAAAGCAATCATCACAACGTCGTGAAACCAATCAGCGAGATTGTGATTGGATATTGCCCAAAAACTTTGCCAAAAAGTGCTTGTTTCAATAAAGCTGCTGACCCATCTATAAAAAGCAAAATCTGCCTTTTCCCAAACAGGATGGGTTAAGGTAAAAAACCACGTAAATAAAAGACCTACCACAAGAAGTAGGGAAAGCAGAAGGTATTTGACCTTCCATGAGTTTTTATTAAAAATAATTGTTTTTAAGTTCATATCTTTTCTTATTTTAATTTTTACAACATCTTATGAAGCGATGAGTACAAAGAATTAAACTCAACGCAACTGGAGTAATTAACGCCTTAAAAGGGGAAACGACTTGATTTTCAGCTAGAATAAGAGCGCAATCAAGCAGTGTAATAAACCCAATCACCCCAAAAATAGACATACCATAAATTACAAATATTGGTAACTTTCTTGAAAAAATAATGCAAAAAGGCGCGCAAGCTATTATAATTAAAAGAGATATAATTGATATTATTATTTTATAAATTAGATGTGCTCTTGCTTTTTGAGGGTTTAAATCTATAAGATTATTCCCAGAGTGATTAATTTTGAATAGGGCGCTTAGAGAATAACTCTCATAATTTATTTCTTTCTTTGAGCCGAAGGTGTAATCCACCTCAAAATCTTCGAACTCTTTTTTTTCTTGGTACTCTTTAAGAATAAGATTTCCGCTCTCATTGCGAATTAGGTGTTCAACGTAAAATCCAACTCCTTTTTGAGCAACTGGGCTATACACCATTTTTTTAATTTTCCATATCTCATCTAAAGATGAGATAATATAGAGATCTTCAAATATATTTTCAGAGGGAAGGTGTTTGGAAAAAACAATCGTCTCTTTTGTTCTTAACTGAAGTTTATAAGCTGTAGTTCTTTTAAATGTCTTTTTTTTGTTTTTTTTAAGATTTTGCTTTTCAAATTGTTCTACATAAACAATAGAGCTTGGGATGAGCCACTGAAAATTGGAGAGAATTAAAAGAGTAACTAGAGTTCCAAATAAGAATATTGGTCTGAGAAGAACTCTTTTTTTAAGCCCTACTGCTAAAAGAGCAACAAGCTCTCTATTTTCATTTAATCTCGTTAAGACTTTTATTGTGGATATTGCAAATGAGATAAGAAAAATAATATCAGCCCTTTTCACAAAAAGAGAGTAGTAGTAAAGAGCTATTTCACTAAAATTCTTCGAGCCAAGGCCAACTAATTGCTTAGCATTTATTGAGTAATCAATCAGTCCATAAAATAGGTAAAATGAGAGAGTAATAAATAAAAAGGTGCTAATTAGGGATTTAAAGATCGACTTTTCCCAAATTTTTGTAAGGATCATGCAACCCCTCTTTCAAATTTTAAAGACTGCCAAAAGTGAATAAAAAGGATGATTAGAGCTGGAAAGAAAAAGAAAATTAAAGATAGAAATAAATTTTTGTGTACTGATTTGGCTATAAAAAAACTAGTAAATATGAAAAGAATTTGCCCTAATAAAAAGAGCTTACATTTTGAGGATGCGACTCTTGAGAGTCTTAGCCCAGAGTGAAGGCCAATTAAACTAAAAAGAAAGGGGAGTGTTAAAAAGTAGATTCTTTTAAAGATTTCATAAGATCCTTTAATTTTATCTTTTTTTGAATTATGGATCCATTTAAGAATGCATGGCTTCATCTTAAGGTCTTCAAAGCTCTCCTCTTTCTCATCTCGCTTGATTAGTTTTAAGAATGTTGAGGTTGGGATAGTAGAGGATTTCTGATTTTCAATAATCAAGGTATTAAACCCTGAGATATTTTCCTTTCCGTTTGTAATCGAAGAAAAATCGTTCATTTTTACTTGAAATGGATTTGCTGTGATTTTTTTTGCAAGAATGAGAGTAAGAAGGTGATTTGATGGGTCAAGATACCCAAAAATAAAATCTTTTCCTGATTCGATCTCCGACCCTGAGTTAATTTCCATGCAGCTGTTTCTTAGGTTTA
>Ga0172372_10002018_pt1 | contig 31106 bp, 27 predicted proteins | sample LakKiv5m_2_FD_114544 | JGI IMG/M metagenome (GOLD analysis project Ga0172372, IMG submission 114544) | Freshwater microbial communities from Kabuno Bay, South-Kivu, Congo - kab_092012_9.5m | ecosystem: Environmental > Aquatic > Freshwater > Lake | place: Democratic Republic of the Congo...
ACCCGCCGACTGCCGCTGTGCTGTGTGAGCCTGCTGCATCCCGGCACCACGGCGACAGCGTTGTCGGAACCCTTTCGCGGTTCGGTACCGGCCGACCGCCTGCTCAGCCCCGACCGGGCGGCATCGGCCTTGCTGGCTGTCCTGCAACAACGGGTCCCGGCGCAGAGTGGCGGGTTCTGGGCCTGGGACGGTTCAGCGATCCCCTGGTAATTCAGACAGCATGGGCCTGCAGCAGCTCCAGCGGGATCAGCTCCAGCGTGGATTGCTCGCAGGCCGAGAGCCGCACAGGCGGGGCCATGCCGTCGTCATAGGCCTCCAGCCAGCGTGCTGCGCACACACACCAGTGGTCACCGGGCTTGAGTCCGGGGAAGGAATAGGCGGGCATCGGCGTGCTCAGGTCGTTGCCCTGGGCCTTGCTGTAGGTCAGGAACGCCTCATTGACGACACAGCAGACCGTGTGCCGCCCGAGGTCGGCGCCAGCGGTGTGGCAATGGCCATCCCGCCGCCAACCGGTCATGGGCTGACAGCCACAGAGTTCTAGGGGCTCTCCAAACACGTTGCGTGAGGATGTCGGCATGGCAGAGACAAGGGGCCTCACAATCGGCCCTGGATCCGATTCACGGTCCGCAGGGTGGCACAAAATTTCGTCAGAAGGTTGACGGATTCCGGGGGGTAGGCATTAAAGGTCTTTGAGAACCTCTTTCGACCATCCTTCACCGCCACCGCTTCATGAGCTGGGATTTCACCGAAGATGCGGCCTTCCTGGCCCTGTGCGACGCCTACAAGGAGAGCGGTGAAAGCTCTGCCATGGAATTTCTGGCCCATGGCGAGGGGGCGTTTCACTTTCAGGAACTCGCCCAGAACGCCGCTGGTGAGGGCATCGATCTGAGTGATTCAGCCGACCTGGAGGATTTCCAGCAGGACGTGATCGACACCCTGCAGGAGATGTGCAGCTGAATCTGGCCCAGGTAACCGCGACTGGGCCTGATTCGCCGAGCCTTCCGCAACAGGGGCGTCAGCTGTAGAAGAACGCGATTTCCTTGTCCTTGAGCCCGTCCCAGCCGGCTCCCTTGAGCCGGGCGTCCAAGGTGGTCTGATCGAAGTGCTTGGCGCCGGTTTTGACAATGCGATTCCGCATCGACTTTTTGACGCCGCTGCGGGCCCGCTGACTCTCCAGCTCCATCACTTCGTTGTAAAGGGCCAGCATCGCTTCGGGAATCGGGCTGCCGTCTAGGTCGATTCCGGCTTGGATGGCGGCATCGACGCTGTCAGGTCCTGCGATGGCCATGCCGCTCCAACTGCTGGTATGAGCAGGTTAGGCGCTGAAGTAACGCGCCTTGCTGTGCAGGGCAACCAGGGCTGTGGTGCTCTGCTCGGGGTGGAGCTGCTCGCTTTCATCCATTGACAGCCCGATGCGCTCGGCCCCCAGCCAGAGCAGCTGTTGGCGTGAGTCAGCCACGTTGGGGCAGGCCGGGTAGCCAAAGGAGTAGCGGCTGCCGCGATAGCGCTGGGCGAGCACATCGCGCAGCGTCATCTCCACCGGGTCCGCGAAGCCCAGCTCACGGCGAATACGGGCATGCACCCACTCAGCCAGGGCCTCGGCCAGCTGTACGGCAAGCCCGTGGAAGTACAGGTAATCGCTGTACTGATCAGCGCCGAACAGCTGTTGCGCAAATTCAGTGGCACGCTCGCCCATGGTCACGGCCTGCATCGGCAACACGTCGGTCGCCGTTGCCGGGTCAGCGGATCCTGTGGCCAGATCGCGGTAGAAGTCGGCAATGCAATACCGGTTGCCTGCCCGTTGGCGCGGTAGTACAAAGCGGCCCAGCTCAGCGCCCGCAGCCCCAGGAGCGGCGGGGGCATCAAGCCCCTGGGGATCAAACACCACCAGTGCATTGCCGACTCGCCCGCAGGGGTAGTAGCCATAGGCGACCCGTGGGGTCAGCAGCTGCTCGTCGATGCAGCGGCCCATCCAGTGCTGGAGCACGGGTTCGGCCTTGTCGGCCAGCATGGCTTCGTACGCATCACGCGATTGCTGCTGGCCCTTGCGCAGCTGCCATTGGCCGGCAAAGAGGGCGTTGCGATCGAGGTAGGCGAACACCTCGCCCAGATCGATCTCGCCCTCGCTGAGCACCTGGCTGCCCCAGAACGGGGGGGCCAATACCTGCTCCTCAGGGACCGCCTCGGAGCGCGCGTCGCTGAAAGCAGGAACCTGGGGTTCGGCGCCGGACGGGCCATCAGCGCCCTCGGAAAGCGGTGTGGCTGGTTCGACCAGCTGCTGTGGCCCTGTTGTGTCATCGTCCCCGAAAGCACCGAGTCCCAGGCCATCGGGGATGGTGCCCAGGAATCCCTTGTGGTTATCCCACTGGTCAGCACCCTTGGCTTCCATCAGGGCATCCATGAAGCGCAGGTCAGCGAAGGCATCGCGGCCATAGATCACCTGGCCCCTGTAGGCCGCACGGCAGTCACCGTGCACGAAGCGGGGCGTCAGGGCGGCACCACCCAGGATTACCGGCACGCTGATGCCGGCCCCGTTAAAGGCCTCGAGGTTGTCCTTCATGAAGGCCGTCGATTTGACCAACAGGCCACTCATGGCGATGCAATCGGCCTGGTGGCGGCGCTGGGCCTCGATGATCGCGTCACAGCTCTGCTTGATGCCCAGGTTGATCACCTCGTAGCCGTTGTTGGTCAGGATGATGTCAACCAGGTTCTTGCCGATGTCGTGGACATCGCCCTTGACCGTAGCGATCAAAAACTTGCCCTTGCTGCTGCTCTCACCCTCGCGCTTCTCCATGTGGGGCTCGAGGTGTGCCACGGCCGCTTTCATCGTTTCGGCGCTCTGCAGCACGAACGGCAGCTGCATCTGACCACTCCCGAACAGTTCACCTACCACCTTCATGCCATCGAGCAGGAAGGTGTTGATGATCTGCAGGGGCGGGTAGGTCTGCAGGGCCTCATCGAGGGCCGGTTCTAGGCCGATGCGCTCACCGTCAATGATGTGCTGCTTGAGCCGCTCCTCCAGCGGCAGTTCGGCCAGTGACGGGCCTGAGGCGCGGGCCTCCTTGGCGCTGACCCCCTCAAACAGGGTGGTGAGCTCGGTCAGTGGGTCGTAGATGCAGGGGGCACCACGGCCGGCCGGTGCATCGTTTTCGAAGCGGCGGCGATCGTTGATCAGATCACGGCAGACCCGCTGGTGCTCGTCGCTGATCTTGGCAAGGGGCAGGATCTTGGCGGGACTGACGATGGCCGCATCCATGCCAGCTTCGCAGCAGTCGTGCAGGAACACGCTGTTGAGCACGATGCGGGCCGCTGGCGACAGGCCGAAGCTGACGTTGCTGACGCCCAGCAGCACATGCACACCCGGCAGGTGTTGGCGGATCAGGCGGATCGCCTCGATCGTGGCAGCGCCGTTGAGCCGATCTTCTTCAATGCCGGTCGAAATCGGTAGGGCCAGCGGGTCATAGAAGATTTCGTAGGCCGGAATGCCGAACTCGAGGGCATCGCGGTAGGCCCGCCGGGCGATTGCGATTTTGCGCTCGGCCGTGCGGGCCATGCCCTCTTCGTCGATCGTGCCGACCACCACACCGGCGCCGTAGGACCTGGCCAGCTCCAGCACCTTGAAGAAGCGCTCAGGCCCATCCTCGTAGTTCGTGGAGTTGAGAATGCACTTGCCCCCGGCCACCTTGAGGCCCGCTTCCATCTTCTGCCATTCGGTGGAGTCGAGCATCAGCGGCAGATTGACGTTGGTGACCAGACGGCTCACCAGCGCATGCATGTCGCGCTCACCATCGCGGCCGACGTAGTCGACGTTGACGTCGAGCACATGGGCGTTCTCCTTGACCTGACCGCGCGCCACCGCCACCAGACCATCCCAGTCTTCGGCGGCCAGCAGCTCGCGCACCTTCTTGGAGCCGCTGGCGTTGAGGCGCTCGCCGATGATCAGGAAGGAGTTGTCTTGGAGATACGGCGTGGTGCCGTAGATCGAGCTGGCTGCCGGCTCATAGTGCAGCGGTGGCCGAGGCGATTCGCCGCGGCGCACGGGCCGTTCGACTGGTTTGAGCTCGGCGGAGAGCTCCACCAAAGCGCCAATGTGAGCCGGGGTGGTGCCGCAGCAGCCGCCGATCACCTGAACGCCCAGGTCTTCGACGAAATGCAGGAGCTGCATCTTCATCTCAGTGGGGGTGAGCCGGTAATGGGCCACTCCGCCGATGTTCTCGGGCAGGCCCGCGTTGGGAATGCAGCTCACCACAAAGGGACTGTGGGCGCTGAGATAACGGATGTGCTCCTTCATCTGCTCTGGGCCTGTGGCGCAGTTGAGCCCCAGCACATCGATATTGAAGGGCTCGAGGATTGCCACCACCGCGGCAATATCGGAGCCCACAAGCATTGTGCCAGTGGTCTCCATGGTGACGCTCACCATTAACGGCCGGCGCTCTCCGGTTGCGGTGAAGGCCGCCTCGATGCCCTGCAGCGCCGCCTTGATCTGCAGCACGTCCTGGCAGGTCTCGACGATGAACAGATCCACATCGCCGGCGATCAGCCCCTCGGCCTGCTCGGCGAACGAGGCCTTCATGGTGTCGAAGTCGACGTGCCCCAGGGTCGGTAGCTTGGTGGTGGGGCCCATGGAACCCGCCACGAACCGCGGCTTCTCGGGGGTGCTGAACGCGTCGGCCATCGCACGGGCCAGCTCAGCCGCCCGCTTGTTGAGCGCAAACGCTTGATCAGCAATGTCGTACTCGGCCAGCACCAACGAGGTGGCCCCGAAGGTGTCGGTTTCGATCACATCGGCCCCCACCTCCAAGAACTGGCGGTGGACCGCCTGCACGGCATCAGGTCTGGTGAGCACCAGAACTTCGTTGCAACCCTCGAGTGCCGCGCCGCCGAAATCGTCGGCGCCCAGATTCATCTGCTGCAGCGAGGTGCCCGTGGCCCCGTCAAACACCAGCACCGGGCGCTCCGGGCTATGCAAGCGCTGGAGAAAACCGACGCGCTTGGCTGGCAGCGCCGATGGTGCTGGGATCGTGCTGGTGCTGTTGGCCATCAACCGTCAAGACGAACCCGGGTGACCCAATGGTCATAGGCGGGATCGCGGCCCTCCGTGATCGCCGTCAGACGCTCACGCAGGCGCTCCATGATCGGCCGGTCGAGCGGCAGATCGGTGGTTTCGATGCGACGCACCGGGGTCACCTTGGCAGCGGTGCCACTGAGGAACACCTCATCGGCCACGAACAGTTCAGTCTTGTCAACCGGGCGTTCCAGCGTCGGGATGCCCATGGTGCGGGCCAATTCGAGCACGCTGGCGCGCGTGATGCCCTCGAGGATGTCCTGATCAACCCCGGGGGTGATCAGCACCCCGTCGCGCACCATGAACAGGTTCATGCCGCTGGCTTCGCTCACCTTGCCGCGGCTATTGAGCAGCAGGGCCTCGTCAAAGCCGCTTTTGACTGCCTCGGTCTTGGCGAGAGAACTGGTGATGTAAGCGCCGCTGATCTTGCCCCGCAGGGGCAGAGAGCGGTCCTCCTGGCGGCACCACGAGCTGATCCGGCAGCTGACACCCTCAGGTGAGAGATAGTCACCCAGTTCGAGGCCGTAAATCAAAAAGTCGGTCTCGATGTTGTGCAGTCTGGGGGCGATGCCCAGATCACTGGTATAAACGAATGGCCGCAGATAGGCAGGCGACGACGGCCTGTTGGCCCGCAAAAAGGCCGTAATCGCCTCGAGAATGGTGGTCTCGCTGAGCTCCGTCAGCAGCAGCCGAGCGCTCTGGCTGAGGCGCCTGGCGTGCCGGTCAGCCCGGAACAGGAGAATCTCAGTCGCATCAGCGGGATTCGGCAGGGCCCGCATGCCACCGAAGGCACCGGTGCCGTAATGGAGGGCATGGGTCGCCACCGAGAGTGTGGCTTCGGCAAAGGGCACGCAGCGGCCGCCGAACCAGGCATAGGGAAGAAACTGATGCATGGCGTTCCGGGTCGAGGCGACGTCTGATCGGGCCTGGGTGACCCGATCTTCTCACTGCAACAGCAAGGATGGACGCATGCACAGGCCCGCACGCCGTCCCGGCAGTCATGACCCGCTCGCCCCGGGGGAGCTGATCGAGCAGGACCCGGCGCCGCTGCTCCTGCTGTCGAGTGCCGACACCGACCTGGCCGCTGTGTCCACCCTGGTCGAGCACGATCCCCAGATGCTGGGGGTGGCGATGCGGGTTCTGAACCTGCAAGCCCTGGCCAGCCCCGCGGTGATCGATCACTACCTGGCCAGCACCGCCGCCAACGCACAGATGGTGGTGGTGCGGCTGCTGGGTGGTCGGGGCCACTGGAGCTATGGACTCGAGCAACTGGGCCGCTGGGCGAGCGAATTCCCTGAACGCCAGCTCCTGGTGCTGGCCGGAACAGCCGACGAAGACTGCACCCTGTGCCCCCTGAGCACGCTCAGGCCCGAACTGGCCTTGGCCCTCTCGCGCTGTTGGCGCGAAGGGGGAGCCCACAACCTGGGACTGGTGCTCAGGGCCGTGGGGACGGTGCTGCGCGGGGAGGATCCGCCCTTACCCACTGCCCAACCCCAGGCTGACCCCATGCGCCACGACTGGCGCGATGACCCGGGTGCGCGGGTCGGTGTGCTGCTCTACAGGTCGTTGCACCAGGCCGGTGACGATGCCTGGATGGATGCGCTGCTCGCAGCTCTGCGGCAACGGGGCCTGTGCCCACGGGCGCTCTGGGTGAGCGGTCTGCGGGATCAGGCCGTCGCCGCAGGGGTCCATCACCTGCTGGCCCGTGAACGGGTCGGCGCTGTGCTGTGCGGCACCGCGTTTGCCTCAGTGCAGTTTGAGGAGGCCGCACTGGGTGCCCCGCTGTGGGACGGACTGGGGGTTCCGGTGTTCCAGATACTGGCCAGCACCCAGCCCGAAGCCGTCTGGCTCGCCAGCAGCATTGGCCTCTCGCCCCTGGATCTGAGCCTCCAGGTGGCGTTGCCCGAACTCGATGGCCGTGTCACCACCCGCATCGGCGCCTTCAAGGAGGTGGTCTCGGAAGCTGAGGAGGCTGACCTGGCCAGGCTGGGCAGCGTTCTGCATCGCTATCAGCCCGACCGCGAGCGCCTGGCCTGGATCGCCGAGCTCACCCAGCGTTGGATCACCCTGCAGCAGACGCCTGCAGAGCGCCGGCGTGTGGCCCTGGTGCTGGCCAACTACCCAACCCGCAACAGCCGTGTCGCCAATGGCGTCGGGCTTGACACGCCGGCCAGCACCGCCCTGATGCTTCAGTGGCTTGCCGAGGCGGGGTACCACCTCGATGCCGATCCTGACAACAGCGACGGCGGGAAGGGCTTGCCCGACACCGGCGATGCCCTGATCGCACGACTGCTAGAGGGACGCAGCAACGATCCCGAAAGCAGCCACCGGCCAGCTCTGGCGCACCTGCCTCTGGTCGAATACCTCACCTGGTACTCCGGCCTGCCTGATGCCGCCAAGGCCAACCTCGAGGCCCGCTGGGGGTCACCGCAACGTGATGCTGGCCTCGAGAGCGATGCGCAGGGGCAGCCGGGCTTTGCCATTCGGGGGCTGGCGTTCGGCCACGTGGTGGTGCTGATCCAACCGGAGCGCGGCTATGACCGCGATCCGGCCCTGAGCTATCACAGCCCCGATCTCCCACCAACCCACGCCTACCTGGCCCAGTACCTCTGGTTGCGGCAGAGTTTTGGCGCCCATGCCGTGGTGCATGTGGGCAAGCACGGCAATCTTGAATGGTTGCCGGGCAAGGGGCTCGGCCTCTCATCGCAGTGCTACCCCGAGCTAGCCCTGGGGCCCATGCCCCACCTGTACCCGTTCATCGTCAACGATCCGGGTGAAGGTTCCCAGGCCAAGCGTCGCGCCCAGGCAGTGATCCTCGATCACCTGACGCCTCCGCTGGGACGGGCTGGGCTGCACGGTGGACTTCTGGAGCTCGAATCCCTGCTCGATGAGTACTGGGAGGCCGAGCAGCTGGGCTCGCAACGGCTCACACCGCTGCGACAGCGCCTGGCCGAGCATCTCGCCCAACTGCAGTTGCCGGGGCTTGGGAGCAGCGTTGATTCAAAGGAGCTCGAGGCACGCCTGGATCAGGCGGATGGCTACCTGTGTGAGCTCAAGGAGGCCCAGATCCGGTTGGGGCTGCACACCTATGGAACCCTGCCGCCCCCCGGAAAGGCCGAAGAATTGCTGCTGGCTCTGGCCCGTCCACCGCAGGCCGGTCTCCCCGGGCTGACCCAGGCGATGGCGATGGATCTGGGGCTGGACCTGGATCCCTGGACCGATCCGGAGGAGGTCCCCCTGCATGATGACGACAGGCTGATCCTGGACCGGTTGCGGCAGCATCCGGCTTCGCTGCTGCGGCATGTGGGCGATGGGGTGGCCCTGCTCGAGGAACACGCCCTGGCGCTTGTGGCGCATGCCTGGTCAGCCCACAACCAGAGTGCTGACCAGCCGCTCTCCGGCCTGCCATCGGAGCTTCAGCCCATCGGAGCCGCCACCCAACGTTGTCTTGACCATCTTGAACAGGTGCTGCTGCCTGCGCTGGCAGCCTGTGGCACCGCCGAGCGCCAAGCCCTGCTGCAGGGGCTTGAGGGACGCCGCATCGCCGCCGGACCTGCGGGGGCACCGACCCGTGGGCGACCGGACCTGCTCCCGACGGGTCGTAACTTCTACAGCGTCGACCTGCGGGGCCTGCCGACCGAAACGGCCTGGGACCAGGGCCGGCGCAGCGCTGAGCTGCTGCTCGAGCTGCATCTGCAGGACGAGGGCGAGCACCTGCGCACCTTGGCGCTCACGGTGTGGGGGACGGCCACGATGCGCAACGGCGGCGAAGACGTCGCCCAGGCCCTTGCCCTGCTTGGCGTCCGACCCGTGTGGGACGGTCCCACACGGCGTCTGGTGGATGTGGAGGTGATCCCACTCCACGATCTCGGCAGGCCCAGGGTCGATGTGACCCTGCGCATCTCGGGACTGTTTCGCGATGCCTTTCCGCAGCTGGTGGGTTGGTTCAACAGGGCGACGGCTCTGGTGGCCTGCCTTGATGAATCGGATGACGCCAACCCACTGGCCGCCGCCAGCCGCCGTGATGGCAGCAGCGGCAGGGTCTATGGCAGTGCTCCCGGCGGCTATGGAGCCGGCCTTCAAGGCCTGATCGACAGCGGCAACTGGGCTGACCGCAACGATCTGGCCCAGGCATTCCTGACCTGGAGCGCCTGGCGCTATGACAGCGAGTCCGGGGCTGGCGGCGGTCTTGCCGCCGTTGCCGACCGCCAGGGACTCGAGCAGCGCCTCAGCCAGGTGCAGGTTGTACTGCACAACCAGGACAACCGGGAGCATGACTTGCTCGATTCAGACGACTATTACCAGTTCCAGGGGGGGCTCAGCGCCGCCGCAGAGGCGTTGCAGGGTCAGGCGCCAGCCCTCTGGTTCGCGGATCATTCGCGTCAGCAGCGCCCCCGCGTGCATCGCCTGGAGCGCGAGGTCGACAAGGTGCTGCGCTCACGGCTGCTCAATCCCCGCTGGATCGAGGCCATGACCCAGCATGGTTACAAGGGTGGTTTCGAGATGGCGGCCAGTCTCGACTACCTGTTTGCCTACGACGCCAGCACCGGTCGCATGCCGGATTGGAGCTACGGAGCTCTGCAGGCTGCCTGGCTCGACGACCCTACGGTTCAGGGTTGTCTACGCCGAACGAACCCATGGGCCCTGCGGGATATGGGCGAACGGCTGTTGGAAGCCCACCACCGCGGCCTGTGGGAGGGGGCCAGCCCAGAACAGCTGGACCGGCTCAAGACGTTGGTGCTGGAGAGCGAGGGCCTTACCGAGGGGTTCTAGCTGCGCAGTTCGCGGGCCATCGCCTTGAAGGGGTTGATATCGCCAGGTTTGCCGACCTGCCGAGTGATCTCGGGTTGGAACTGGGCATTGGCCTGCTCGTCCTGCTCCTTTTTGATGGCCGCAGGACCGCCGGGCACATTGACGCCGACGGCCGAACCCTTCATGCGCTGCTCGAGCTCCTTGGGGCTGAGCTGCTGGGCAAAGGTCTTCTTGACGGGCTTGGGAACGCCACCGGTGAGATTGGGCCCCTCCTCACGGGTCTGGATGCCCGCCAGGCCTTCGCTCATCGTCTCGAGACGGGCCTCCATCGATGCCACTTCGGCCACCATTTCCTTGTTGCCGGGGCTGTCGAGGGTGCCTGGGAAGGTGTGGCGGATCGTGTTCGAACGCTTCATGAAGGCAACATCCCCCAGGCTGCTGGAGGCTTCCGGTTCCAGATAGAAGCTTGAGTCCTGCTTCTTGGGGGCATTGGCCTCAGCGGCCGATTTGGCGGCCTTGGCACCGAGCAGACGATCGAACAGACCCATCAGCGAGGCAGAAATGCTCCTCAAACCCTAGCGGCCGCAGAGGTCGTAACCATGACTATCGGTCCCGCAACTCATCAAAAGGCCACAACGCCGCACCTCAGTGGCGATCGCCTCACACAACAGCGGAGTCGGCGACCAGATCGGTGCCATGTCGTAGTCGTACCAGGTTTCAGCGCCATCAAATCCCAGTGTGGCTGCAGCCCTGATGAGGGTGTTGAAGGACAAGCGGTAACGGCCTGGGTGGGCCAGCAGGGCCAGACCACCCGCCGCATGGATGGCCGCGACCACGACATCGGCCCGCAGCGCAGTGCCGATCTGGCTGTTGCCCTGCAGGTAGGGGGTCAGCGACGGATGGTGGGCGTCGAACCCAAGAGCCAACACATGCACCAGGCAGCCCTCCAGCAGGGCGCTGATCTCGACGCCGCGCCACAGGACTGGGGCTGGCTGATGCCGTTCCCGGGCCCGCTCCAGCACAGCGTGCGCCCCGTCATAGGCCGCCAGGCTGTGGTGGTCGGTGATGGCCAGATGCTCCAGCCCCAGGCTGAGGGCCTGTTGTGCCAAATCGGCTGGTGTGAGGCTGCCATCCGAGCAGAGCGTGTGGCAGTGGAAGTTCACCCGTGTCGGGCAACACTGCGGCGTGATGTCGACTAGCACGGCAGCGAGCGGGTGATGCTGCTGCGATCGTGGCCAGTGTCCTGCTGACATGGTCAGGCCCCTGAGCCATCAGCCTGGGATGCGAGCCGTTCCTCCCGCAACCGGCGCCAACGGGCATAAAACTGAATCGAAGCAGCCATAAACAGCACCAGGGCGACCACCAACCAGGTGGCCGCACCCGTAGGGAACTGGCTCTTGAAGACCACCAGCATCACCACAATCACAAGCAGCAGGGTCGGCAGTTCATTGAGGGCCCGCAGCTGACGCCCGCTCCAGCGGCAGGACCTGCGCTGCAGTTGGCCCATGAGCCTGTAGCAGAGGCCGTGATAGGCGAGCAGGGCCACCACAAAGGCGAGCTTGGCGTGCATCCAGCCCTGCTGCAGCCAGGCCGGATTGACGCTCAGGAGGCCCACCGCGCACACAACCGCGACGACCATGCCAGGGGTGGTGATGATGTTGGCCAGACGGCGCTCCATCAGGACGTACTGCTGCTGAAAGGCGTCTCTGATGGTTGGTTCGAGGTCCTCCGCTTCGCGGTGATAGATGAACAGCCGCACCAGGTAAAACAGTCCAGCAAACCAGACCACCACACCCACGATGTGGAGGGTCTTGAACCAGAGATAGGCCTCGGGGGGCCAGCTCAGGGCCAGCATCATGGCCGCGGTCATGCAAGGAAGGCTGCGCCCGCAGGTTACGGCTGGGCGATACACCGCGACGTCAGTCTTGAGCCGCGAGCTGCCGATGGTCGGCTGCCGTGGCCCGAATCGCGACGAGCTCAGCGGCATCCAGCTTCGCCAGCTGGCTCATCACCAGGCCCATGCGCGGGTTGCGTCCCAGCTGCGCCTGGTGACGGGCTAGGAAGTCCCAATAAAGACTGTTGAACGGGCAGGCGTCAGGTCCGTGGCGGGCCTTGACATTGAAGCGACACCCCTTGCAGTAGGTGCTCATGCGATTGATGTAGGCGCCGCTGGCGGCATAAGGCTTGCTGGCCAACAGACCACCATCGGCAAACAGGCCCATGCCGATCACGTTGGTCTGCATCACCCAGTCGTACCCGTCGATGAACTGACGGTGAAACCAGCCCGTCAGGGCCTGCGGATCGAGACCCGCAAGCAGTCCGTAATTGGCCAGCACCATCAACCGCTGGATGTGATGGGCATACCCCGTGGCCCTGATCTCGCCCAGCACGGTGTCCATGCAGGCCATGCCACTGCCCCCCAACTGCTCAAGCCAGGCCGGCAGAGGAGCCACAGCGCCAAAATGGTTGTGCTCGGCATAGTCGGAGCCGAGCAGCCAGTAGAGACCGTTGGTGTATTCGCGCCAACCCAGGATCTGACGGATCACCCCTTCGAGACTGGCCAGCGGTGTGCCGCGCTCGAGCCCTGCCTGCTCAAGGCGTCGGATCAGCTCCAGCGGATGGAGCAGACCCAGATTGAGATAGGGCGACAGCAGAGCATGCCAGAGGGTGGGTTGGGCGCTGACCATCGCATCTTGGTAGGGGCCAAAGCCATCGAGGCGGGTGGCGATGAACTGCTCGACCACCGCCAGGGCGCTCGGGCGGGTGACTGCCCAGCCAAACCTCTCCAGCGAGCCGGGCAGGGGTGGCAGGCCCGCTGCGCGGCGCCCGTCCTGGATGCCCTCGACCTTGGCCAGCACTGCGCCGGTGATGGCATCGGGTTCAAACCACAGGGGATCCGGGCCGTTGAGCCCCTTGGGCGGAGATTTGCGATTGTCGTGGTCAAAGTTCCATTGGCCCCCTAGGGGCTCGCCCCCCGGGCCCATGAGCACGCCGAAACGGCGCCTGCCCTCGCGGTAGAACAGCTCAAGCCGTAGCTGCCTGTAGGGCCTGGCCCAGGCAGCGAAGTCGTCGCGGCTCCACAGAAAGGCCGTTGAAGCGTGCCAGATCAGGCGGGGAGGTACCGACCGATCTGGCGCCAGGGGCTGCTCACTCGGGTCAAAGAGCCTGGAGATCGCCGAGCGAAACGGCCGCTCGGCCGGCTCCATCACGTGCAGCTCTGTGATGCTGTGCTCGACCAGCCAGGGTTGAAGCGCGTCGGCGAAGCCACTTGCTTCGCGATAGTCGACATGCCATCCGGCTTGGCCGAGCTCGGCGGCAAAATGACGCATGGCACTCCAGACCAGCACCAGCTTCTGGAGGTGGTAGGCCCGCTGGTGCAGCACACCAATGCTTTCGATCAGCAGCACCCGACAGCGGCACTGCGCTTCGGCCACTCCCAGTTGGGCAACAAGGTCGTGAAGCGCGGCCTGGTGCAGCGACAGCTGGTCCCCCAGGACCCAGATGCCGATGGTCATGCGGCCGCCTCCGAGGTGAAGCGGCAGGCGCGTTGGGCCACGGCCCTGGCATAGCCCCGTTCAACCGGACCCATGAGAGGCGACAGAGCTCCGCTGCGGCAATCGATCGACAGGCGTTCATGGCGTCCCTGCTGATCGTTCACCCGCAACCGCAGGAGCCAGGGGTAGGTGCTGCTGCGGGCAAACCCATCGCCGCAGACGGGACCCACGCAGATGCCGGGAGCCGCCAACACCAGTCTGCAGCCGCTGGCCAGCATCAGGCCTGTCAACCAGGCCGTCACCAGCAGGAGCACCAGTCTCTGCAGCGGGCGGCGCATCACAGGGCGAGATCAGCCATCGCCCCATCATCGGGCGCCATGGCCTCGGGGGGCGGCCCTGTCAGGCCATTTTGGGTGTGAAAATAATCCCAGACTGCTGCCGCCAAGGCCGGACCCATGCCGGGCGCCGCCGCGATCTGATCAATACTGGCCAGCTGGATCGCATCGATCGAGCGGAAGTGGGCCAGCAACTCGCGCACACGGCGCGGGCCCAGACCGGCGATGTCCGACAGGCGCGAGCGTTTCATGCGCTCGCCACGCTGCTGGCGGTGAAAGCTCACAGCAAAACGGTGGGCCTCATCGCGCAGGCGCCGCAGCAGCTGCACCCCCAGTTGGTCGGGCTCACTGTCGAGGGGCTCCCTCGCCCCCGGCAGGAACACCTCCTCGCGCTGCTTGGCCAGGGAACACACCACCAGTTCGTCGTGCAGATCGAGCTCCCGCAGGGCCTCCATCACCGCCGACAGCTGGCCCTTACCGCCGTCGATCATGACCACATCGGGCCAGTCGCCCATGCCGCCGGTATGCAGGGCGCTGTCAGATATGCGCCGCAATGCCGACAGATCGGCACCTTCGGCCTTGGCACTTGCCCAGCGGCGGAAACGGCGCCGCATGATCTCGGCCATGGCCATGAAGTCGTCGGAATGGCCCGAGCGGATCGTGCTGCTCTGAATCCTGTACTTGCGGTAGTGCTGTTTTGCCGGCAGACCGTCGATGAACACCACCTGCGAGGCCACCGCATCGCTGCCCTGGATGTGGCTGATGTCGTAGCCCTCGATGCGGCGTGGTGGAATCGGCAGATCGAGCAGCTGGGCGAGGTCTTCGGTGGCGAGCAGGTTCTGTTCGCTGCTGCGCTGGGCCCGTTCGAGCTCGTAGCTGGCGTTGCGCACCACCAGCTCGATCAGATCGGCCTTCTGCTGCCGTTGGGGCACCATGAGACGCACCTTGCGGCCCCGCTGTTCGCTGAGCCAGTCGGCGATCAGGGCCTGCTGGGGCAACGGATGCTGCAGCACCAGCTCGGGCGGGATCTCGACCCCCTCAACCTGGCTGTAGTGCTCTTCGATCACGGTCTGCAAGATGCGCCCCAGGTCCCCGGAAGCCGCCGCATCGGCCAAATAGCCGAGACGGCCCACCAGCTTGCCGGCGCGCATCTGGAACAGCTGCACCGCTGCCACCCGGTCGTTGCTGGCCATGGCGATGACATCGCGGCTGACCGAGCTGTCACCGATGCTCATCTTCTGATCGGCGGTCAGGGTGTCGAGCCCCTGGATCTGATCGCGCACCCGGGCCGCACTCTCAAAGTCAAGTCGCTCGGCATAGCGCTCCATCTGCGCATTCAGCAGCTCGAGCAGCTCGTCGTTGCGCCCCTGAAACACCATCGCGACCTGCCGCAGGGTCTGGTGGTAGGCCTCAGAGCTGATCTTCTGCTGGCACACCCCCGGGCAGCGACCGATGTCGAAGTTGAGGCAGGTGCGGTCTTTGTAGAGGGGCTGGGGCCGCTGTCTCAGCGGAAACACCCGCTTCACCAGGCCCAGGGTGCGGCGCAGCAGGCCCACATCAACGTAGGGCCCGTAGAAGCGGTCCAGGGGCGAACGAAAACGCCGCCGCCGGGTGATGAAGATGCGCGGATAGGGCTCACTCCAGGTGATGCAGAGATAGGGATATTTCTTGTCATCCTTCAGCAGCACGTTGAAGTGCGGCTGGTTCTGCTTGATCAAGTTCGACTCCAGAGCCAGCGCCTCGGACTCCGAGTCGGTGACGATGAATTCGATCTCACAGACCTGCCGCACCATCAGGCGGATGCGGGGGCTATGGCCATGGCCACTGCCACTCTGGAAATAGCTGCGCACGCGGTTGCGTAGCACCTTGGCCTTGCCGATGTAGAGGACCCGGTCCTCGCCATCGCGCATCAGATAGCACCCCGGCTCGCTGGGGAGTTCAGCCAGCCGGGCCTTGAGCCGCGCGGGCTCGTGCAGCAGGGGCGAGACGCTCATCCCCGGCGCCCGGTCGTGGTCAACCGCCGTAGTGCCAGCCGGTGCTGGAGAGTTCCAGGGCAGGGCCGTCGGCTTGCAGGGTGGCGGTTTTCACCTCGCCCACAAACACCGTGTGGTCGCCAGCGGCCACCTGACCCACCAGATCGCATTCGACGGCGCCGATGGCGTCGTTGAGGAGCGGCAGGCCTAGGGGCCCGAGGCTGAACGGCGCCGCATCGAAACGGCCCCCGATCGCCCTCTGAGGCTTGAAGAACACGGCGGCCAGGTCTTTCTGATCGGCCTTGAGCACGTTCAGCGAGAACCGGCCGGTGCGCTGAATGATGCCGTTGCTGGTGCTGTCGGATCGCACCGCCATCACCACCAGTGGCGGCTCAAAGCTGCCCTGGGTGACCCAGCTGGCCGTGAAGCCGTTGACCTCCTCACCCTCTGCCACGCCGCAGATGAACACCCCGTGCGGGATCTTGCGCAGCAGGATCTTCTTAGCATCGGCATCAAGGTTGGGGTTGGGGCTCATCGGGCTGCGGCATTGACAGGAACAACTCTAGAAACAGTCGTCACCCGCCATAGGCTCGACGCCAGCGAGGCCGGATTCATGCGCGCGCTCTACCCCGGCAGCTTTGACCCTCTCACCCTGGGTCATCTGGATCTGATCGAACGGGCCTGCCGTCTGTTTGACGTCGTGGTCGTGGCCGTGCTGCAGAACCCCAGCAAGACACCGGTGTTCAGCCTGCAGGAGCGGCTCGACCAGATTGAAACCGCCACCCGGCATCTGCCCAACGTTGAGGTGGGCAGCTTTGACGGGCTGACGGTGCAATACGCCCGCCACAGTCAGGCGGCGGTGATTCTGCGCGGGCTGCGGGCGCTCAGTGACTTCGAGTTCGAGCTGCAGATCGCCCACACCAACAAAAGTCTTGCTGCCGACATCGAGACCGTGTTTCTGGCAACGGCCACCCAGCACAGCTTTCTGAGCAGCTCGGTGGTCAAGGAGGTGGCCCGCTTCGGTGGGGATGTTCGTCACATGGTGCCGATGGGAGTGGCAGACGACCTGATTAGGCTCTTAAATCGGACATCCCCAGGAACCTGAGATGGCCGATCCGCAGATCACCGTGCTGGATCAACTCGATCAACTCGAGGAAGTGGTGCTCGACGGCAGCCGCATTCCCTTTAGCGGCGGTCGTCTTGTCAACGAAACCGATGCACTCGAGGTCATCGATGCCCTGCGTGAGGCCGTGCCCGGGCAGCTCGCCCTTGCCCGAGAGCTGCTGGCCCAGAAGGAGGAGTTCATCACCAAGGCCCGCCACCAGGCCGACGAGATCCTGACATCAGCGCGGCGGGAACGGGAGCAGTTGATCAGCAGCGCGGCTGTGCGCCAAGAAGCTGAACGCCAGGTGTTGGAGCTCAGGGAGCAGGCCCGACAGCAATGCGACCAGCTGCTGTTGCAGGGTCGCCAGCAGGCCGCCCAGGCCGAACAGGAGCTGCAGGCCCGCCTGGCGCAGATGGAGCAGCACTTCGCTGGTCGGCGCCAGCAGCTCGAGCAGGAGGCTGCCGAGCGTCAGCGTCTGTTGATCGAGCAGCATGACCGCAACCGCCAACAGGCCATGGCGGAACTCGAGCAGATCCGCCATGAGGGGCTGCGGGTTCAGCAGGCCAGCCAGTCCGAGGCCGAACGCCTGCAGAACGACGCTCTGCAGTTCCGCCAGCAGACCCAGCAGCAGTGTGATGCCGTGGTGAGCCGCAGCCGTCAGGAGGCTGCCGCCGTGGTCGATGGAGCCAACCGTTATGCCGAGCAGGTTCTCGGGGAACTCGAAACCCGACTACGGGATCTCAGCCAGGTGGTGCTTGGTGGCCGTCGCGAGCTGGTCAGGATGCAGAACCCAGAGACCCCGGGTGCGGGCGGCGCAGAGCCGACCCAGCTGTCCAAGCGTGCACGGGTGGCTAGCAAACTGCGTCAACTGGCGAGCTGAGGCCGCATGGCCTCAGCTGCAGAGATCGGTGTTCTGGACCTGCAGCAGCACGGCGCCAATGGTTCCGTTGGGATCCCCCGCGCCATTGCTGATCGCACTCACATACCGCGGACCGTCAGCGGTCTGCAGCACACCGCTGATCGACCGCACGCCGCTGATGGTTCCGGTCTTGCCCATGAATCGGCCCTGCAGGGGTGTACCGCCGTACAACCGGCGCAGGGTGCCGCGCTCTCCCGCCACGGCCATCGACGCGAGGTAGTGGCGGCCGTAGGGGTGGTGATCCATGCGCAACAACAGGGCTGCGAGCAGTCGACTGGTGAGCCGGTTGGCACGGTCGAGCCCACTGCCATCGGCAAGGCGCAGACCCTGCAAAGGCAACCCCTGTTCACCCAGCCACAGGGTCGCCCGGCGCCGCACTTCCGCCAGATCCCAGCTGCCGGAGGCCTGCCGCAGCAGCACCTCAGACGTGAAGTTGTGGCTCTCGGTGTTGGCCAGGCTCAGCAGGTTGTGCATCGAGGTTGACGCCTCTTCATGCAGCAGCACCGCATCGGCGGGCATGGGTTGACGGGCCGAGACCAGGGTGAGCTGAAGACGGCCGCCCTGTTGCGTGGCAGAGCGCTGTAACAACGTCTGAAGCCGCGATGGTGGATTAAGCACGGCGTCGTGAATGGCATTGCTGGTCACTGCCAGCCGCGTGATCGGTGCGCCATAGGCGTAGTAGCGGTCACTGGGATCCCACCCGATCGGCCACCAGGCCTGCGGCGGTTCTTCGGCGACCTCAAGCCTGACGGGAGCACCTGGCTGGCTGCTACCGCCGCCGGAACCGAGGACGAGCTTGGCAAAGCGTTGCAATTGGGGCAGAGCCAGATCCGGATCGCCCTCACCGGTCAGACGGAAACGACCATCGGCGAGGCGCCAGAGCTGGGATCTGAGGCGGTGGTCAGGCCCGAGCTGATCGAGGGCGTAGGCGGTGCTGATCAGCTTCTGGTTTGACGCCGGAATGCGTGGAATGGAGCCATTGAGATCGGCCAGAAGGCGGCCCTGAGAATCGGCGATGCTGATGCTCCAGACCCTGGTTTCGGTACCCACCAGTGCGGCCACGCGTGCCTGCAGGGCGGGGCAACTCACCTGGTGCTGAAGCTGGGGCAGGCCGAGCGGTGGCGGCGAGAGCGGTAGGGCCCTGGCCTGTCCGCCAAGCAGCAGTGCTCCACCAAGCCACCAGAGCAGGGATGACGCCATCACGCTCAGGATTGACCGAGCTGGAGCCCGGTGACACTGCCGATGACACGAAAGGACTCACCCTCAAGCTCCACCGGGGCGCCGATCTTGAGATTCTGATTGCCGAAGACCACGCCTCCGCCGGCGCGTCGGCCCTGGCCCTTGAGCACAAACCGGGCATCAAGGGTGGGCAGCGTCTGCTGGTTGGGATCGGGGGCCGTGACCACGGTTCCGTTGGGCTGAACCGCGGTCAGTCGGCGGGTCAGAGGAATCACCGCGTCGAGCTTAACGCTGCCATGGGGCTGGTTGCGAATCACGATGGCCAGCTTGCCGGCCCTGCGCGCCGATTCCAGAAGGGTGGCCGGTGAGGCGACTGCGACACCACGCACATCGACCATGACCGTGACAGGGGTCAAATCGCCGGTTGCCCTGGCGACCGTATTGCTGAGTTTGGGGCTCCAGATCACACCGACGGCAGCCAGCACGAGGGCGGCGGCCGCTCCGGCATCCACCAGGGTCCAGGAACGGGCACCACCACCTTGGGGAGCAGACGTCATGGCCGGACCTGAACTGAGCGGCAGTGTACGGAGCCTGGCGCTGGCAGGCCAGTCCGGCCATCAGTTGCGCAGCCCCTCGATCAGGGCATCGACGGCCCGCAGGGTTCCGGCGACGCCGGCGCCGGCGTCGCCGCTGAGCGTCGCGGCAATCGCTTCGCCATCGGGCTTCTGTTCAAACGTGGCGACAAGCCGATAGCCATCAGCGTCGCTGCGGTAAAGCTCCCAGGGACCGGGGGCTGCCTGTCGCAGCGCGCCACCGTCGAGGGGGATCAGCGCATAGGCACTGGTCCAGGTGGACACAAACCCGCGCCGGCGCTCTCGCGCGACGCTGCCAATGCCCACCGCCGCATCCTCGAGGCGACCATTGACCATGACGACGCTGCCGCGGTGACGCCCACAGAGCCGTTCAAAGACTTCATAGTCGGCGGCGGTGGGTGCCATGGCCAGCAGCACCCCATCGGTATTCGAACGCTGCTCGAGCTGGCGGAAATCAACGATGCGATCGGCCAGCTCGGGCGCGTCGCGGCGCGCCAGGGCAGCACCGCCGGCATCGCTGAACAGCAGCAGAACCGGCACCCCCTGCTGGCTCAGTTGGGTCAGCAAGCGCAGCACCGGCGCCAGCAGTCGCAGACCCTCGAAGCGCCATTCGATGCTCCAGCGACCCCTGTCGTTGCCCTGCAACACAGCCTGCAGAGCCCCAAGCGTCTGGGCTTCGGCAGAGCGAAGATCGGCTGGAAGCATCACAAGCGCGGGAGCTGCGGGCCGACCCTAAGGGTCCGGAGCCTCTGAACCGCACCTGGCGATGGCGGCGTCGAGCGCCAGGCAGACCCCGCCGAGCTGGGACTCCTGTAGCCAGGGCCCCAGGCTGAGGCGGAGGCCCGATGCGGCCTGTCCAGCGTCAAAACCCATGGCCTGCAGCACCGGACTGGCCGCCGGGCCACCAGAGGCAGCGCTGCAGGCTGAACCGCTGCTGGCGGCGATGCCCTGGCGCCACAGGGCACGCACCAGCTGTCGCCCCGGGAGCCAACCACCACGCCGGTCTTGCACTATGACGCTGATGTGGTGCGGCAAACGGGGGCTGTGGGAAGGATCGGGCCCGCTCAACTGCACCTGATCCAGTTGCGTCAGCTCGGCGAGCAGGCGGTTGCGCATCCGTTCGACTCGCTGGGCTTCACCATTGGTATGCGCCCGTTGCGCCACCTCGAGCGCCGCCGCGAATCCGGCTGCCAGCACCACCGGCTCGGTACCGGCCCGCAGTCCCCGCTCCTGAGCACCACCGCCGAGCCGGGGCTGCAGCTTCAGACCCGGGCGCACCAGCAGGCAGCCGATCCCCCGTGGTCCCCCCAGCTTGTGCGCGGTGAGGCTGAGCAAGTCCACAGGTAGCTGGTCAAAATGAATGGGGACATGCGGAGCCATCTGGACCGCATCGCTGTGCAGTAACACCCCATGCCGGCGACAGAGGTCGCCGATCGCCTCGAGGGGTTGCACGGTTCCGACCTCGCTCTGCCCCCAGATCACCGACACCAGACGGGTCGGGGGTTCCAGGAGGACTTCAAGAGCAAGAAGATCAATCCGACCCTGCCCATCGACGGGTAAGCGCTGCAGCTGCCAACCCCGACGGGTCAGTCGCTGGGCGGCCGCCACCACGGCAGGGTGTTCGACGGCTGAGATCAGCAGTCGACCGGGCTGCAGCTGCGCCGCAGCGCCCAGCAGCGCCAGATCAATGGATTCGGTCGCTCCAGAACAGAACAGGACCGCATCGGCAACAGTGCCGAGGTATCGGCCCAGCTGGAGCCTGGCACGCTCAAGTGACTCGGACGCCGCAAGTCCGAACCCATGCAGGCTGCTGGGGTTGGCCCAGGCGTCGCGCTGGGCCAGGGCCATCGCGTCCTGAGCCTGCGGCAGCAGCGGCGTGGTGGCACAGGCGTCGAGGTACAGCGCAGCGTCAGAGGTCACGGCTGAAACGGGCGCGGGTTCGGGCCTCGAGCGATTCACTGGCCATCGTCACCAGCCCGTCCAACGAGGTGTTCTGCAGCAACGCCATGGCCCGGGCCCGAGCCTCGGCACTGGGGCAGTGTTCAGGGCGCAAGCAGCCATTCACACAGGCCGTCGCACAGTCGATGGTGTCTGTGCTGCTGGGCTGGCTGGCTGGGAGTGATGCAGCGGGTTCCTCCTGCAAGGGACCCCCGCCCCACAGCTCAGGCGTGACCATGCCGTCGAACACCGCCTCAGCCGGGCCACTCATCCATACCGAGCTGTCGGGATCACCGTTCCATTCGATCGTGAGCGGTCCACCGGGGAGCTCCACCCGTGCCTGATCGGCACTCAGACCTAGCAATCGGCAGGCCACCAGCGTGGCGCAGGCGCCGGTGCCACAGGCCAGGGTGGGGCCCGCTCCCCGCTCCCAGACCCGCATGCGCAGATGGTCGGGCGCCAGCATCTGCACAAAATGCACGTTGGTACGAGCCGGGAAGGCGGGATGCACCTCAAGGGCTGCACCCAGCCGCTGCAGATCGATGGACTCGACGTCGGCCACCGGAATCACCACGTGGGGATTGCCCATGCCGGCGGCAGCAACCTCAAGGCTGGTGCCGTCGACCGTGAGGCTGCCCTGGGGGAGGCCCGCGGGTCCCGGCGCCAGGGTGGTGGGCACGGTGGCCGGTTCGAGATAGGGCCTGCCCATGTCGACCCGGATCAGGCCGTCGTCCAGCAGCTCGGGCACGATGATGCCGGCCAAGGTTTCGACCTGCCAGCGTCGCCCCGGCTGATCGCCATCGCTGTCGGCCAGGAAGCGTGCCAGACAACGAATGCCGTTGCCACACATCTCGGGTTCGCTGCCATCGGCATTGAAGATGCGCATGCGCACATCACCCTGGGCTTCGGGAGGGAGCGCCAGAATCACCCCATCGCCACCGATGCCGAACCGACGATCACACAGGCGTTGAATGCGCGCGGGGGTCAACGCAAAAGGGGCCTCGTCGGCCAGTGCCCTGCGGGCATCCACCATCAGAAAATCGTTGCCCAGACCTTGGTATTTGCTGAAATGGAGCACGGCAGAGGTGCGCTGGACTGACGGCCCGATCCTATGAACAGCGGCTTTGATCAACGGGCCCCGTCGCTCGACACAACCCAGCCGGGGATCAGGCACATTCAGGATCTGATTCGCCAGGCCACGGCGGTGCGGTTGCAGTTGCGCAGCGGCGACCAACTCGAAGGTGTGCTGCGTTGGCAGGACCAGCGATACCTGGCACTGTCTCCCGGAGAGGGCCAGCCGCTGAGCCTGGTCAACCGTGACGCGGTGGACCTGATCAGAGCCCTGATTTGACGACCTTATGGCACGATCTGGGCATCCGCCGCCGGCAGCCTTGAGCTGCCCACGAAGCGTTGTCTGAGCTGCAGTCCCCCGCCTCGCGCTACGAACCCCAGGCCCTGGAGGAGCGCTGGCAGGGGCGCTGGGCCGAACGCCGATGCGACACCACACCCACGGGCGGTGACCGGCCCTTCTATGCCCTCTCGATGTTTCCCTACCCCTCGGGAAACCTGCACATGGGCCATGTGCGCAACTATGTGATCACCGACGTGATCGCCCGGGCGGCCCGCATGCGCGGCCACCAAGTGCTGCAGCCCATGGGCTGGGATGCGTTCGGGCTGCCGGCCGAGAATGCTGCGATCGAGCGGGGTGTCCAACCCGGCCCCTGGACTGACCAGAACATCGCCAGCATGCGGCAGCAGCTCCAACGGCTGGGGCTATCAATCGATTGGGACCGGGAGGTCACCACCTGCCACAGCGACTACTACCGCTGGACCCAGTGGCTGTTTCTGCAGTTCCTGGACGCCGGTCTGGCGTACCAGAGCGACGCCACCGTCAACTGGGACCCGATCGACCAGACCGTGCTTGCCAACGAACAGGTCGATGCCGACGGCCGCAGCTGGCGCTCCGGCGCCCTGGTCGAGAAGCGCAAGCTGAGGCAGTGGTTCCTCAGGATCACCGCCTACGCCGACCAGCTGCTCGACGACCTTGACACGCTCACGGGCTGGCCCGAGCGGGTGCGCACGATGCAGGCCAACTGGATCGGCCGCAGCACCGGAGCCGAGCTCAGCTTTGAGGTGGTCGACGAGTCCGGCACAGGCAGTGGTCAACAGATCACGGTGTTCACCACCAGGCCCGACACGCTGTTTGGGGCCAGCTATGTGGTGCTGGCACCTGAGCATCCCCTGGTGGCGGTGCTCACCACGGCTGGGCAGCGGCCAGCGGTCGCGGCCTTTGTCGATTTGGTGAGCCGCCAGAGCGAGCAGGAGCGCACCGCCGATGACAGGCCCAAGCACGGGATCCCGCTTGGAGCCATGGTGCGCAACCCCGCCAATGGCGCCCTGATCCCGATCTGGATCGCCGACTACGTGCTGGCCGACTACGGCACCGGTGCCGTCATGGGGGTGCCTGCCCATGATCAGCGCGACTTCGTCTTTGCCCGCCAATACGAACTGCCGATGCAGCACGTGATCGTGCCCGAAGGCAGCGATGAACACGCCTCTGAAGGCGAGGCCTTCACCGGCAGCGGCGTGCTCATCCATTCGGGCCGCTTCGATGGGCTCAGCACCGGCGAGGCCAAGGCAGCGATCGTGGCCGAAGCCGAGGCCGGGGGCTGGGGCCGGGGCCGGGTGCAGTTTCGTCTGCGCGATTGGTTGATCTCCAGGCAGCGCTACTGGGGATGCCCGATCCCGGTGATCCACTGCCAAGACTGCGGCGTGGTGCCAGTCCCTGCTGAGCACCTGCCGGTCGAGCTGCCGCGCGATGTCGCCTTCAGCGCCAGGGGCGGTTCCCCCCTGGCCCAGCTCGAGAGCTGGGCGTGTGTTGACTGTCCCAGTTGCGGCCAACAAGCACGGCGCGAGACCGACACCATGGACACCTTCATGTGTTCGAGCTGGTATTACCTGCGCTACGCCGATCCGCACAACACAGATCTGCCGTTCACCAAGGATGCGGTGAATCGTTGGCTACCGGTTGATCAATATGTGGGCGGGATTGAACACGCCATTTTGCATCTGCTGTATTCGCGATTTTTCACCAAGGTGCTGCGAGACCGTGGGTTGCTTGGCTTTGATGAACCTTTTTCAAGGCTTCTGACACAGGGCATGGTGCAGGGAATTACCTACAAGAACCCCCAGACCGGCAAGTACATCGCACCCGCCGATGTGGCCGATCCAAGCGATCCGCGTGATCCCATTTCGGGGGATTTGCTCGAGACATTCTACGAAAAGATGTCGAAATCGAAGTACAACGGCGTCGATCCAGCTGCGGTGATTGAGCGTTATGGCGCCGATACCGCCCGAATGTTCATTCTCTTCAAAGCACCCCCCGAAAAGGACCTTGAGTGGGACGATGCCGACGTCGAAGGACAGTTCCGTTTCCTGCAACGTCTTTGGCGTCTGGTTGACGCCGCCATCGGACGCCGGCTCAGCCTGAGCGATCTCGGCAGCGCTGCTGCTGTTCAGGCAGCCAGCGACGCTGTTCAGAACCCCTCACCAGCGTTGAGTGAGCCCGAGATGGAGCTGCGACGGTCGGTGCACACGGCCATCGCCGCCATCGATGAGGACCTCCACGATCCCTATCAGTTCAATACTGCGGTAGCCGAACTGATGAAGCTTTGCAATGCCTTCAACAGTCTCAGCGAAGGCTGTCGCGAGCCGGTGTTGATCGAGGCCGTAGCTGCACTGGTTGTGCTGCTCGCACCCTTTGCACCCCATCTGGCCTCCGAGCTCTGGCAAAAGCTTGGGGGTCAGGGCGATGTGCACCTGCAACCCTGGCCGTTTGTCGACAGCTCAGCCCTGGTGCGCAGCACCGTGCCCCTGGTGATTCAGGTCAAAGGCAAGGTGCGCGGCAGTCTTGATGTGCCAGCCGATGCCGACAGAAAGACCCTCGAGCAGCTCGCCCTGGCGAGCGACATCGCCAGCAAGTGGCTCGAGGGCAAAGCGCCGAGTCGGGTCATCGTGGTGCCGGGCAAGTTGGTCAATCTGGTGCCCTGAGCTGCCTGTAGGTGAGGTTGAGACGCGGTTGCGTCAGCCGGCGGCGACGTGGCAGCTCGTGCAGCCAATGCTGCTGGGTGGGTGCATCCATCAGCAGAAGATCGCCATGGCCAAGCTCAACGAGCTGGCTCGGCCGCCCGGCGGCAAGGTGTGATCGTGGTTTGGGTTTGAAGCGCAGGCTGCGACACACCCCCAGACTGAGCGACACAATCGATGCGGCCGGCACCAGTTCAGGCTCGTCATCGGCATGGCAGCCCATGGCGTCATGGCCGTCTCTGTAGTGGTTGAGCAGCAGGGAATTCAGCGGATGTCCGCAGATGTGCTCAAGCTGCTGGCGCAACAGCAACAGGGCCTCCAACCAGGGCTGGGACTGCTGTTCAAGCCCGCTGTAGCGATAACGCAGGCCCGGATCGGCCATCCAGCTGGTCAGCCTTGGGATGGCATGGGTCTGGCCAAACAGATGAATCTGCTCCTGACGCCAGGACACGGCGTTCATCAGGTGATCCATCAGAGCATCGGCAGCGTCTGGTGCCAGCCAGCCCGTGTAGTGGCGCAAGGTCAGACCGGGGGAGTTGATGGTGCGCATCACGGTCGCGCTTGCTGGATGTCGCGGCTCACCGCTGGGCGGCCGTTGCAAAGGGTCATCGATGCCACGCCACAAAAAACCCCTGCTTCCGCAGGGGTCGGTGGATTGGGCGTCAATGCCCGTAGTACGTGTCAGCCGAGGCCGATCTGGCTCAGGATGCCCTGACCGGTGAGCAGCTCTGTGGCCAGACCGATCACAAAGCCCATCATTGCCAGACGACCGTTCCAGGTCTCGGCAAAAGACACAAAACCGAAGCGGGTGTTGGAGTCAGCCATGGTGAGTTGGTGAAGAAACTTGAAGCAAGTGTAAAGCCGTGTGAACGGCTTTGGATGTGCCCTCCGCCACCAAAGCGTTCGGATCTCACCCCTCGACAGCGGGTTCAACCCAGCCGGCGAAACAGCAGGGCATTCGGCTGTCCCCAGTCGCCCTCGGCCTGATACCCCCGCTGGTTGCCGCACAGATGGCGCAGGATCCAGAAGAGGGGCTCCGGCGACGACGGGGCAGCCGCTCCCAGATCCTGTTGCAGCTGCACCAGGTTGCGCGTCTGGCCATCGGCCAGGGTCAGCTCGATCTGTTGCTGCAGAGCCAGGATCTGGGCTGCCGCCTTCTTGCCAGCCTCCACACCTGGCTGGTGGTAAGCATTGATATTGACGAGTTCGCCGTAGAAACCCACGGCTCGCTCAAACAGGGCTATCAAGGCGCCCAGGCTGCGTTCGTTGAAGACCTGCAGAGAGATCGTCAGGCTCTGACGACCACCTTCGAGCAGGGCCGTGCGGGTGCCCTGCAGGAACCCATCAAGAAAGTCAGCCGGATTCTCACCATCGACGGGCTGAATGTCGCTGGGGTCATCGAGCGCCTCGATAAAGGTCACAAAAAAATTGTCTACCCCATCGCGCAACTGCTGCACATAGGCATGCTGGTCGGTGGAACCCTTGTTGCCGTAGACCGCGATCCCCTGGTGCACCACCTGTCCGTCACGGTCGAGCTTCTTGCCCAGGCTTTCCATGACCAACTGCTGCAGGTACCGGCTGAAGACCTCGAGCCGATCGCGATAGGGCAGCACGACCATGTCGCGCAGACCCTTGCCGCCGCCCGCCAGGTACCAACTGGCCGCCAGCAAGGCGGCGGGATTGCATTCCACATCGGTGCTGCGGGTCAACGCGTCCATCGCCGCTGCACCGCCCAAAAATCCACGCAGATCGGCTCCGATCAGCGCGGCCGGCAACAGACCCACGGCCCCCATGATGCTGGTGCGGCCCCCGACCCAGTCGGGCAGATCGAAGCGGTCCATCCATTGCTCGCTGACGGCCAGCTGGTCAAGATGACTGCCGGCCATGGTCACGGCAACGGCCTGGGCGTTCCAGCGCAGCCCGCTGGATTCGAGTCTGGCGCGGGCCTGTTCCATGCCGATGCGCGGCTCAGGCGTGCCCCCAGACTTGCTGACAACGATCACCAGGGTGGTCGCCAGACGCGACTGCAACGCGGCCAGGGTGCGGCTCATGCCCTGGGGATCGACATTGTCAAAGAAGTGGAAGGGCAGACCTCGGCCTTCCTCCTGCATCGCGCGGGTCATCAGCAGGGGGCCAAGCCCCGAGCCCCCGATGCCGATCCACAGCACATCGCTGAAAGGCTGGCCGCTGGGTGCTCGCAGAGAGCCGGCCAGCACATCACGGCCGAAGGCTTCAATGCGATCAATTTCTTGCCGAATGTGATCGCCGATGGCGGCGTCGGGCGCCAAGGCGGGGTCGCGCAGCCAATAGTGACCCACCATGCGCTGCTCATCGCCATTGGCAATGGCTCCCGCCTCGAGCGCCTGCATGGCTGCAAAAGCCTGGCTGAATCGGGGCCTCAGCTGATCGAGCTGCTGCTGACCTACCGCCATGCGACTCACATCGAGCCAGAGTCCGAGCGGTTGGTCATACCAGAGCAATCCACAGAAGCGCTCCCACTGCTGAGCAGGGGTCGAGACAAACGGATCAGACGCCAGCGGCATGGTGCTCAGGGAGGGAACCACCAGACGCTATCGGTCTTTCCAAGGCTTGGCAGCCCATGGGTATCCGGCTGCACGCCCCTGGGGGGTCAGCGTGTCAACCAACGAACAGGCAAGGGACAGATCTCCTGAATTGCACTATGTTTCTTCATGTTCTGCCCTTTCACCTGATCGGTCCCGATGCGGGTCTTCAATCCGCTCACCGAGCTGCTGGGCAGTCCCCTCTGGACCAAAGCAGCGTTCTGGCGCAAATCTCGGAGCCGTTTTTGGTTCCTCGCCCTGATCCCGGGGCTCCTGTTTCTGGCCCTGCGCGACGCCCCCGGCCCCCTGCTGCTGTCGGACCCCGGTCTGGTCAGCAGCATCAGCGAGCCCAGGGGGAGCACCGGTGCCGATCCACTGGAATTTTCATCGCAGGAACTGCAGCAGCTGCAGCGACGGTTCGGTGTTCATGGCCCGCAGCCCAGGTTGGCCCAGTTGTTCACCGAAGGCCTCGATCAACTGCAACCGCTGCGGTCGGTAACCCTGTCGCGCCTGGAGGATCTCAGGCCTGTCGTGATCACTGAATCGCGGAGGCGCGGCGTCAATCCGATGTTGGTCATGGCCGTGCTCTTTGACGAAATGCAGCACGCCAAACCAGGCGAGAGCCATCCGATTGTGGCCCATTCGGGCCTGTTCAGCACCCTTGGACCGGGCCAGCTCGGCCTCGGTGAGATGGTGCACCAAGGATTGCTGCGAGATGATGCCAGTGAGGCTGAGCTGCAGCAGGCACGCAACCAGTTGCTCGATCCCCAGCGCAACGTGGCCCTGCTGATCGGAAAATTCGCCAGACTCAGCGCAGAACTCGGCTATCCCCGCTATCGCATGTTGGTGGCCAGCCAGAGCCCCAGGGATGCCAAGTCCCTAGCGGTGCTGGCCTACCTGCACAACGGCAAGCTGGATTACCCCCGACGGGTGTTGCGCTACATGCAAGATCCTGAGCTGCACGCCATGCTCTATGGCCATCGACGCCATGTCACCTCGGCCCTGATCTGATCGCGTCAGCGGCAGAGCAAACCCAGAGCTGCCAGCCGTCGTTGCAGGGCCTGCCAGTCGAAGGTGCGAGGGTCGGCCCGCTCACCGCCCAGATCGACATGGGCATGGGTGGTGATGCGCTCGGGTGGAATGCCATAACGCCGCATCCATTGCGCCAACAGAACCGCTAGCGCGTCGTATTGGGACGCGTTGTAGCCGCTATGGTCTGGCTCATCGTTTTCGCCATCGAGCGGAGTCTCAAGACTCACGTGCAGGGCGAAGTTGTTCACCGAACCGCGGAAGGCCCGGTTGGTGATCACCCACTCCCCGTTGAAGGCCGAATTGCCAGCTCCGAACGCCCGGCGCGACGGGTCCAGCACCTGCACAATCGCGCCGTCGAGGCCGATCAGGGCGTGATAACTAACCTGATCGGCATCGTTCGGATGGGGAGTCATGAAGGTGTTGATCGCCGAGCCGATGCCATAAACCGTCTCGTGCAGCACGATCAGACTGGGTGTCGTCGACAGCTCACGACCAAAGGCATCGCGCCGGTGGCGATCGCCGTGGTTAGTGGGATCAATGCCAAGGGGTACCGCCGAGGATCGCAAAAGCGCTGCGCGCTGCTCCAGCCTCGAACGCAGCGCGGGGTCGCCCGCCGCACAGCTGGGGCGCAGGGGCGAGCGCCAGCGGGGCTGCGGCGGGGGCTGGGGTGCTGCCTCCGGTCCAGGTTCAACCAGCCCAGCACCGACCTGGCGGCTGACGCTGTGCTGGGGTCTGGCCATCAACAGCCCAGCTAGCAGCACCAGTGCCCCGGCCAGGCAGGCCAGCAACGTTCTGGTGTCGACAACTATCGGCTTCAGGCGCATGGCGGTCGCAGGGCAAGCCAGGCCTCACGGCGAGCCACAACCTCGGAGCTCGCCTGGGGAACGGCTGCGAGTGACCAGCGTTCCACCGCAGGTGCATCGGGCTGCAGGGTGAGCTGGCGCAGGCGACCGTCGCGGCTGATCAACACATCGCGCTGCGGGGGGTTCTGACCTGCAGGATGCTGGCCTGTAGTCGTGCCCGCGAGCAACACCTGGAGGTCTTCGAGGGTGCGAATCCGCTCGCCATCGAGGGCAAGGCATTCATCACCCACCTGCAGGCCGCTGCGCTGGGCTGGACCATTGCGCTCGCAACGACTGATCCAAAGTCCCCCGCAGGACCTGACGTCAAACTGGCAACCCAGATGGGGGCCTTTGCCCATCACAGGAGTCAACTGCAGTCCGACATCGGCCAGCAGGGGCTCAAGGGGGGGATCCTCGGTACTACTCAGCCAATGGGGCAACAGCGTGCCCAGATCGGGGGCGCTGGCCGAGAACATGGCGAGCAGATCGGCCTGGCTGTACCCCCGACGGCAGCGTCCATGGCTGCGCCAGAGGGCCTGCAGCACGGCACCGATCCAGCTGCCATGGCGGCGCAGGTGCAGATCGAGCACCAGCGCCAGCACTGCACCCTTGAGGTAGTAGCTGATCTGTTGGCTTGCGGCATGGGCGTGGGGCCTGTAGAGCTTCACCCAGGCCTCCTCGCTGCTGCTGAGCAGGCTCTGGACCTGACGGCCCTGGCTGAGTAGGTAGCGGTTGAGATCGTCGCCGAGATCGGCGATCACCTGCTCGGCGCTGCAGCAACCGGCGGCATAGGGCAACAGCTGGTCGAGATAGCTGGTCACCCCCTCGGCAAACCAGAGGCTCGGCACGACCACGGCATCGCCGTACTCGATGGGCGCCAGCTCAGCGGGTCGCAGACGCCGCACATTCCACTGGTGCAGGTACTCGTGGGCCACTAGTTGCAACAGCTTGCGGCGCCCCTCCGGACGACAGAGGGTGCGGCGACCGAACTGCAGCACGGTGCTGGCGTCGTGCTCCAGTCCGCCATAGCCCTGCTCCGTAAGGTGCAGCACAAACAGATAGTGCGACGCCGCGGGCTGGGGTTCGGCCAACAGCCGGCAGCAGGCCAGGCAGACCGCTTCGACATCAGCAAGCCAACGGGGGTCCTGGCCTGGCAGATCATCCCCCCAGGTCACCCACTGGTGAGGTACGCCGGCCACGCTGAAGGCATGGCTGGGGTGGGGGCCCGCTTC
>Ga0172372_10002023_pt1 | contig 31086 bp, 26 predicted proteins | sample LakKiv5m_2_FD_114544 | JGI IMG/M metagenome (GOLD analysis project Ga0172372, IMG submission 114544) | Freshwater microbial communities from Kabuno Bay, South-Kivu, Congo - kab_092012_9.5m | ecosystem: Environmental > Aquatic > Freshwater > Lake | place: Democratic Republic of the Congo...
CGACTCCTGCGGATCCGCCGACGTTGCCTTCTTCTTCGCTTTCGCCATCGCTGAACGCTCCTGACTCGTCTCCTGCGGGACCCATGCGACCGTCCGGCGCGACGACGGGACGACCAGCAATCCCCCGCGACCGGGCCGGAGGACCTCGGAAAAGGCCCGGGGAGCCGCGATTGCGGCGGCGCCAAAGCCGGACACGGTGAAAGGCGTGAACGACGAGACGAAGACCTGGGTGGTGGCGACCGACGGCAGCGCCCTCGGCAACCCCGGCCCGGGCGGCTGGGCGTGGTACGTCGACGACCAGTGCTACGGCTGCGGCGGCGACCCGGGACCGGTGACCAACAACCAGATGGAGATCATCGCCCTCACGCGCGCCCTCGAAGCAATGCGAGGACGGCACGTACTTTTCGAAATCGACTCCCAGTACGTCATCAACGCGGTCACGAAATGGCACTTCGGCTGGCGTCGACGCGACTGGAAGAACAGCAAAGGTGAACCCGTCGCCAACCGAGACCTGCTCGAGATCGCCCTCGGATTGCTCGCCGAACGGCGCCGAGACGGCCTGATCACCGACTTCCGCTGGGTCCGCGGACACGTCGGACACCCGCGGAACGAACGCGCCGACCAGCACGCGCGCACTCAGGCCGAGACGGCGAGACACACCGGCAGGCGCACACGAACGGGAACGATCCCGAGCGGTATGTGACCGGCGGCGTTTCCCGCGGACCGCGGGCCGTGACGAACAAAACCGTGCCCGACAGCGGAGACGCCCAGACAATCACCGGCCGTGAGCGGCACGGAAAACCACTACGAGACTCTCGGCGTGCACGTCCAGTCGAACCAGGCAGCGATCCGCCAGGCTTGGAAGCTCGCCGCCTGGGACCACCACCCCGACCTGAAACCGGAAACCGAACGCGCCGTGGAGACCGAACGCATGCGACGCGTCAACGAGGCCTACCAGGTACTCTCCGACCCGGCGCGACGACGACGCTACGACCTCGAACACGGCCTGATCCCGGCGAAATGCGCGCAGTGCGGCAAACTCGGAAGCCTGCGACTCGACGAACGCGGCCAGACCGTTCCGGTGTGCCCGGAGTGCTTCAGACCGGGACGGCAGGCGATCGCTCTCTAGGAGCGTCAAGCGAACCCGGGCGCGGAACACCCATGGACGCAACCGTCAGACAGGTGGGGCGACGGTACGAACGGGCGACGCAGCGACGCATCAGCGCGCTCAGCCGGGTGTACGCATCCCTGCTGCGACCGGAACTCTTCCACGATGACTACTACGACTTCGAGCACGCCATGAGCCCGAAACAGGCCGCGAAGCTGATCGGCGGAGCCTTCGAACGCAACTACGTAGACGAGCTCGGACCGCGCGCAGCCGCAGCACTACTCGCCGCGACGTCGCGCCGCTACTTCGCCACCCTCCACGGCCTCCGCGCGCTCCTCGTGACGACCCTGCCGACCCTGATCGTCGTCCACGGCGTGCGCACCGGACTGCTCCTACAGACCGTCCTCTACCTGGGGTCCCGCCCGATGGTGTGGACGAACCGCGGGCGAGGCGGACGCTGCGCCGACGCCATCGCCCGGTCACTGCCCGCGCACAACCCGACGACGGCGACACTGATACGTCGCACGTTGGCACGGCACCTCGACAGCATCCCCGCCGGCGCGGTCATCAGTGACCGCTGGGGAGAGAGCATCGTCGAACTGCTCCCCGTCGAGGAAGCGTCACGCGAGATCGCCGTCAAACTTGCCGACCAGTATGAAGGCAGCATCGAAGACCTGGTCGAAACCAGCCGGGCACTCGCCCGGTAAAGATCGGAGACCACCTCCCGCCGCGACCCGGCAGGAAGACAGAGAAGCGAGCGTCAGGCGAGCTCGCGGACGAGTCTGGCCGCGTGCAACGCGAAAGCGCCCGCCACGACGGAGACGACCTCGGCGCGCGACGCGTGGCTGTTGTCGACCCGCAGATCCACACCGTCCCAGGAATCGAGCGCATGCTCACCCTCGTGGTGCAAGGTCTTCGGGTCGGCGATGATCCCGTCACGAGCGAGCAGACGGGCGGCCTTGACCTCGGCGTCGACATGGAGACGCACCAGGAACATGCCGAGACGCGAGCAGGGACCGGCCTCCCTCGGGAACCTCCCGTCACCCATGTACACCGACGAACCTTGCGCGAGATGGGAGAGGATCCGCGGCACGGCGAGACGCACGTAACGGGTCGGATCGTCGACACGCGCCTCGTTCCCCAGGTACTGCAGAGCGCGACGGATCTCCGGGGTACGAGACCAGCCGGTGAGCCCGTGACCCTTGGTGCGCGTGACCGACCAGAGACCGTCGACGAGGACGCGCGCGTGCTCGTCGGACGTTCCGAGCAGCTCCGCCGCATGCGCAGCTCCGACGACCGGGTCGGAAAAGTCGGACATGGCGACGAGCAACTCCGAACACTCCTGCTTGAGCCCGTCGGCGATACCGACACGCACGTGATCGCCGGCGCCGAGCGCGGCGAGCACCGCCGGACCGACGGTGTCCTTCCCCGACGCTTGCGGACCCGACACCACCAGCGCCCGCACCCGGCCGGTACGCAAGTTCTCCCGCGCGGTATCGGCGACATCGGCGTCGACACCCATCGCGGACGCGACTTCTTCGAAACCTTCCCGCGAACGCCGATGATCGAACGCGGCGAGGATGATGGCGGCTGGGTGCGAGTAGATCATGGAACCTCCTTTCCCTACTGTGCCCGGGCAGGCCGCGCAGTCACCCAACACACCCACGCCAGGGAACCGCCCCCGGTCAGCGGCCGGCGAGACGCAACGAGAGACCGGCCAGGTCGACGTCGACGGCAGCGGTCAAGCCCACCACGACCTCGCACCCGGACGAGACCACCTCCACCTTCCCGTCGATGACAGAGGCGCAACCCGCGGCGGAGACCGTTACGTCGACACCGACCGGGACGCCCTCAATCGACCACGAACCCGTGTCCAACGCCACCGGAGACGACTCGACGACCGAACCGGCACGCATGGCCACCTTGACACCCCCGTCGGGAGAGACGACCAGCAGCGCGCGCGGACCACCAGTCAACAACCACGGCGGCAACGACACGCCGCGGAGACGGCCGTCGACGACGTCACGACGCGCTCCGAGCGGACCGCCGTCGTGACGAACCCATCCGTTCCACGGGAAACCCTTCTCGATGTCGACCGAAAGCAACCGGTAGCGCGACCGGTAATCGAAACCTTCGTACATCTCGAACCACGAACGGAAACAACCCATCCCCGAGCGTTCCATCGGCTCGCAGGACACGATCAGGTCGGGCTCGCGCTCCCAGACGTAGGCGCCGTCACCGTTGCCGTGACCGGCGATGAAATGCCTGCCGATCCGCGGATCGTCGGGGTCGAGTCGACGCATCGCCATCAACTCGTCGAGCATCACCGGCGTACCCGTCGGCGACGCCTTGCTGATATGGAGATCGTTGAGACCGAGCATGTCCACCGAACGAAACTTCGTGTAGTACGGGACGCACCCGGCCGGCTCCACCGCCAGCAGAGGATCGAGACCGCCGACCGCGAGGCGCAGAGCCGACGCGCCGTCGCAAATGAAGTCCAGCCACTGCACCGACGGGCGAGCCCGCCACGCCGCAGGGGCCTTCACTGACACCACCGACGTCACCGCGAGAACCCCAAGGACCGACACGGCGAGGACCTTCGACAAGACGCCCGGACCGGCCGACCCGGCGAGACGCACCAGGGCCACGACCACCAGCAGCACCACGACGGCGAAGTGACGGTTCCCCGGCATCCAGTCCCCTCCGACCCACACCACGTATAGGCTCCAGACGGCCGCCGGCAACAGCGGGCCGAACAACACCAACAACGGGACCCGTTCCCCTGACCGGGCGCGGCCGCGCGACCACACACCGGCGAGGACCACCACCGGCGCCGCGAGAAGCAGCGGGAAGAACCCGCGAGCGAACTCCAACGTGTAAAGGACGCCGATACGCACCAGGCCGAGACCGGGAACCAACTTCACCCCCGCGAGATGCGGGACCGGCGTGCCGAAATACCACTGCTGCACGGCGGCGAAAACAAGACCGAAACCGGCCACCGGAGCCACATACCGGAGAACGAACGACCGGAACCGCACGCGGCGGTCGCCACGAGGACGGGAAAGGAACGCGACAAGAAGCACCGGCGCGACCACCACCAGCGCGTCGGGACGCACCAGCTGGAGCAGGCAGAGCAGGAAGGTCACGACCACCATACGACGCCGGTAGACGTCCGGCACGTCGACGGTAGAGAACCACGAATCGGTGGCGAGCACCAGCGCCCACCCGGCAACCCCGGCGAACACCACGCCACCCACCCCGGCGAACGCCCACACCGCGAACGGCGCGCACAACATCACGAAACCACCCGACGCCCACCCCACCCACCGGGGCAACCCGGAACGCCGCGACGCGTAGACCACGCAGAGACCGGACGCCAAGACACCCGCGGACGAGAGCACACGCATGGTGAACTCGAGAGGAACGCCGAAGAAGCGGAGACCGGCGGCGAGCAACACCAGGAGCATCGCCGAAACCCCGTGCACGCGCTCACCGTCGTTCCACGTCATACCCTTGCCCTCGGCCAGACGCTCGGCGTAACGGAGCATGATCATGTCATCATCACAGACGTAACGGCCGAACAGGTACAACGCCGTCGCGAACGGGGCGAGAAACAACACCGCAAAAAGCGCCCGTCGGACGAGCGCGCCACCGAGAGAAGAACCCGCGAAAAAAGACATCCCGCACGACACCGTTCCCCACGAAGGCCCGCAGTCACCCAACCGCGCAAACGACGAAACCCCCCCGACCGCGGCCTGCTGCCACCCGGGACGGGACGGGGACCGTACCGGGCGTGGACTACGACGAGAACACGACCCCCCGCGCACGCGTCCTGGTCACCGGGGCCAACGGCTTCGTCGGAGCGCGGATCTCCGAACACCTCGCCACGCAAGGACACCACGTCCTCACCACCGACATAACCCCCTGCAGCAACGGGATGACCGGCGACCTGCGCGACCCCGGATTCCGCAGGACGCTGCTGCACTGGGCCAGCCCGGACGTCGTCGTCCACGCCGCCGCCCTCGTCCCCCTCACACGCGACCGGGAAGGCTTCACCACCACCAACGTGACGGCGAGCCGCGACCTCGCCAGTGACGCGCGACGCGCAGGAGCCAAACGTTTCGTCCTCGTGGGCTCGAGCGCCGTCTACGGCGCTCCGACAGAACATCCGATCACCCGAGACACCCCGACCCGGCCCATCGAACCCTACGGCAAGTCGAAACTCGCCGCAGAGAACGCCACCCGCGACGGTTGGAACCAGACCGGACTGACCATCCTCCGACCCCGCACAATCCTCGGAAACGGACGACGCGGCATCATAGGCACCCTGACCCGCTGGATCGACGACGACCTCGTCATCCCCCTCCCCGGAGGAGGACGCCACTACCTCCAACTCGTCGACGTCGACGACGTCGCCCGCATGGTCGAACACGTCATCGTCAACGCCGTCGACGGCACCTGGCCGGTTGGCGCACCCGGGACCGGATGCTTCGCCGACGAACTCAACGACCTCATCAAAGCGAACGGCTCCCGCAGCATCATCCTCGACGTACCGCGGCCCCTCTTCAAAACCATGGCATGGATCGCCGACCGGGCAGGGCTCATACCGTTCACCCGCTGGCACTACGGCACCCTCGGCCACGACTTCGCGTTCGACCCCTCATGGACCCCACCGGGATTCGTCTACCTCCACCGCAACGCCGACGTCCTCGCGACCATCACCCTGGGAACCTCACGAACAGGACACGCCGGGAACGCTGCGAGCCCTCACACCCGCACATGGGAGACCGGTACCCTCGACCGGGTCGTCAGCCTCCTCACCGCGCTCACCCGCATCGCGCGAATCGGTACTCGTATCGCCGGACCCGTCCTCCGCGTCGGAACACGACTCACCGGCGCCACCCTCAGACTCGCCGTAGGGATCGTCACCCGAATCGTCTCGTTCGCAGGACGGCGCACGTACCGCGTCCTGCGCTGGGGTGTCCGCAGCGCCCGCTCGAACCGGAACCCCGGAAAGCACTCCCTCGCCACCCGCGTCCTCCTCGGCCCACTCGTGAGACACGAGGACCCGGCCGTACACGGACGCGCCCTGACCAGCCTCAAGAAGCACCAACTCGCTGCCGGGACGATCGGATCGACCGGCATGGTCATCGCCGCACAGATCCACCGGCTCGGTGACCGAGACGCATCCACACACCCCGTCGGGAGAGTACTCGCACCTCTCCGTGCACCCATTGGTGACCTCGCCGCGAAACTCCGCGCCGCGCACCTTTCCGCAGCGCTCGCCGAACCGACACCCGGTACACGGCACCGAGCGAAACACTCGACAGGCACCCCCGTTCCACGGGGGCACGTCGAGCGACTCGTCATCGGATCAGGTCCGGGGGCGGCCATGCTCGTAACCGCCGCGAAGGAACGCGGGGAACACGGCATCGTCGTCCTCGAAGCCGGCGAACGCAGCAGCATCCCGACCGAACGCCACCACAGCCTCGAACACGTCCTCGCCGACTTCCAGAACGGCGGCGCGGAACTCTGCGTCTCACGACCGCTCACCCAGATCGCCCAGGGACGCGTCCTCGGCGGCGGCAGCGAAGTGAACTCCGGCTTCTACCACGACCTACCAGAGCACCACCGACACACCTGGTGCCGCGACCTCGACGTCACGGAGGACGAGTGGTTGGACGCAGAACGCGCCGTACGACACATCCTCGAGCTCTCCCTCGCACCCACGGCCATGGGCGACTCGGTCATCGCCCGAGGCGCCGTTGCGCTCGGCTACACGAGCATGCCGGTGGAGCGCTGGCGCAGCTACGACCGGGAAGGATTCCACCAACACGGCATGACCCGCCAGATCTGGGACAGACACCGTGACGTACCCGTCCTCACCGGGCGCGTTGCTGAGAGCATCGAAACCCACCCGGGCGGGCTCACCGTGCACCTGACCGACGGCTCGAGCATCCGGGCGCGGCGCGTGAGCCTCTGCGCCGGACCGGTGAACACCCCGCGCATACTCCTGGCATCCGACCTCGTCGCACGCCGCCGCCTCGCATTCAACCTCCACCCGATGGTACGCATCGTCGCAGAGTGCCGATCAGAGGACGCCGGCAGACGCGACGTCGACCCGTACCAGGCCAAAAGTGTGAACGGCTACAAGTACGGCGGTGCGGTCTCCACACCATCACTTCTCGGCGCCGCACTCGGCGAAGTCGTCGACCCGATCCGCGCCGCGACCCTCCGCTCGTTCTACGCAAGCTTCGAACCGGGCGGCCACGGCGGATTCCTCCCCGCGCCCGGCGGAGCGATCCCGTACTTCTCCTACAGCCGACAGGACCGCAGACGCCTACGCCAAGCAAGCGAGACCCTACGGGAACTCCTCGTCGCCGCCGGCGTGGAACCCCTGACACCGGTCGACACGGCGGCGAACCACCCGAGCTCCGTGCACGTCTTCGGCTCGATCCCAGCCGGCGGACGTCTCCTCCTGCCGGGAGGCAGCCTCCTCGCGGCCGACCCGAGGATCTCAATCTACGACGCCTCACTCCTCCCGGGAGCGCCGGGAGTGAACCCTCAGGGGCCGCTGATGGTGCTCGCACTCGTCCTCGCACGACGCCAACTCCACCTCTGAGACACCCGAGCTCCGGAGACCCGCGGGCGAGGGAGACGCATGCTCGCCAAGCGCACGACATCCGGGACGGTGATGGCCCGTGAACACGACACCGACAATGCTCCTGGCCATCGTCGAGAACGCCGCACCGATGGCGAAACAAATCGAGCTCACCATCCTCGTCGTCTGGGCGATGCTCCTCGGCGGGCTCGTCGGCATCGAGCGTGAACGGGCATCGAAGGCCTCCGGGATCCGCACCCACATGCTGGTCGCCGGGGCGGCTGCCATCGTCGTCTATATCAGCGAAGAGATCGTCGCCATCGGCGGTGGCGACGGATCACGCGGCATCCACGGGGTTATAACCGGCATCGGCTTCCTGGGCGCCGGTGCGATTATCCAGTCCAAGAAAGGTGTCGTGAGCGGACTGACCACCGCAGCGGCGATCTTCCACACCGCAGCGATCGGTACCGCGGTCGCCGCTGGGTACGGCATCGCCGCGACGTTCGGTACCGTCATGGCGATCCTGGTGCTCTACGGCATCGGGAGGTTCTCCCACAACCACCCGCTGCGACCGGAACGCCGGACCGAGCTAGAGGAACAGCGCGAGCAGTAAAGAACGCGCCCTCTTGAACGGGCGTAGTACTCAGTTTCCGGCGGAGAGCCGAACGGCCAGAGAGTCGCCGAGCACGCTGAGCGCCGCAGCGACCTCCCGCGGCGAGGCACCCGGACCGAGCTGGGCGAAACCCAACAGCGTGTCTTCCCCGACACCGCGCTCACCGAGGCAGATCACCCCGAGAACCGACGCATCGGTCACGTAGAGCACACCTTCGCAGGCATCGAGAACCGATTTGGAGAAGTTCGCCACATCGATTCGTGAGCGTGCCGCGATCGCCGCGACCACCACCGGACGCGCCTCGAGCGGCAAGGAGCGCTCGCCGAGAACCCAGCCCTCGGGTCTGGCGGCACGCACCAGCCAGCCGAGCGCCTCCTCGAACGCCTTGGAGCGCTCCCATGCCCCGCTCTGACCGGAGCCACGTTGGGAACGACGAAAGTTGCTCTTCGAACGAAGCGGCATCCCGGCCCGCAGCACGAACCCAGAGACCCACGGACCGGCCAAAGTCTCGCCCGGAGCGGCCTGCTGCTGTACCGCAAGGTCTGGGTTCTCGTCACCGGTCACGGTCAGGACCGTGACACGGGGGCGGCGGAAAACCACACACCCACGCCCGGTGGGCCCGAAGGCGGGGACGGCGCGGGCCGGATTGCCGAAAACCCCGAGCGGGACACGGTCCGATGCGTGATCGCATACCTCCGCGGGACCGCCCGTGCCAAGAACATCGTCGACGTCGACGGCGTCGGCTACCTCGTGCACTGCGTCGCTCCCCTTGCCACCGGCGCGCACGTCGAACTTCACATCCACACCCAGGTACGAGAGGACGCCATCACCCTCTACGGATTCATCGCCGAGGACGAGAAACGAGTCTTCGAAGCCCTCGTGAAGGTCACCGGCATCGGACCGACCAGCGCACTGGCCCTCCTCGCCGGCCTCGGAGCCGCAGGCGTCGTCGACGCCGTGGCACGCCGCGACACCAAGGCACTCTCCTCGGTGAAAGGCATCGGGGGAAAGGTCGCCGAGAAGATCATCACCCTCGTGAACCTCCCCGACGACATCGCCTCGAGCGCGGCGAACCCGTCGAACGAGATCGTCACCCTCCTCCAGTCGCTCGGATACGACCGCAGCACCAGTGTCGAAGCCGCACGCAAAGCCGGTGAGACCAGCGCCGCGAGCGGCGGGCTCGACGAAGCGCAGTTTCTCGCCGAAGCGATCAAGCACGCACAGGAAGGCAAGCGATGAACCCGTTACAAACAGTGAGAAGGTACGACGTGTCCGTCAGCGTGAACGCCTCAGTGGTGGTCACTGTCGAAGGACCGGAGGACATCGAGGAGTTGCGGGACTGCGACTACAACATTACCGACGCCATCGTCATGAAACAACTGATGAACGACATCGAGAACGGCGAAGCGTCTTTCGACTTGACCGTCGACGACGCATGGCCGACGCAGGAGGTGACGCAATGACCGACCTTATAAAACAAGTCAGCATGAACCTCCGACCAACGAACCTCACCGAGTTCGCCGGACAGCAGCAACTCGTACGGGATCTCAACATCCTTCTCGGTGCCGCGCGCGAACGGCGCGAATGCCCGGACCACATCCTCCTCGCCGGACCCCCTGGTCTAGGCAAGACCACCCTGGCCAACATCGTCGCCCAGGAGCTCGCCCTGCCTATGGTGAGCACCAGCGCACCGGCCATCGCGAAACCCGGCGACCTCCTCGCCCTGCTCACCGGCATCAGCACCCCGAGCGTCGTGTTCGTCGACGAGATCCACGCCCTCGAACGCCGCGCCGAGGAACTCCTCTACACCGCCATGGAAGACCGCCACGTCGACATGATCATCGGCGAAGGAGTGAACGCCCGAACTATCCGGCTCGAACTCCAACCCTTCACCCTCATCGGAGCCACCACCCAGATGGGCATGCTCTCGGCGCCACTGCGCGGTCGCTTCGGGTTCCTCGGCAGACTCGTCCCCTACACCGACACCGAGCTCGCCGGGATCGTCACCCGCAGCGCAAACGTCCTCGGTGTCACCATCGAGACCGAGGCCGCCGAAGTCATCGCGCGACGCAGCCAAGGGACCCCGCGCATCGCGAACCGCTGGCTACGACGCGTCCGCGACTGGGCTCAGATGCACCAGCGTAAGACCATCGACCCGGCGACTGCGAAAGAGGCTCTCGAAGAGTTCGGTATCGACGAGCTCGGCCTCGACCCGTTGGCCAGGGACATCCTCCAGACCGCGATCGCCCAGTTCAACGGCGGACCAGTCGGCATCGGGTCACTTGCTGCAGCAGTCGGCGAAGCCGAGAGCACCATCAGTGACGTCTACGAACCGCACCTCTTGCGCGAAGGCCTCCTGACCCGCACCAGACAGGGTCGCGTCGTCACCGAGAAGGGCTGGCAGCACCTCGGCCTCACCCCGGGCGCGAGCGCCGTCGTCGAACTCTTCCCAGAGAACGGGGCCTGAGCCGCGCCAAACGGGACGAGGCCGCCAACGATACGACCGGCGTCACCCAAGGACTTCGGCGCGCGCAACCGCGGCGAGCACCACGTTGAGGTGACGGTGCACGGCGACCGGCACGTCGTCGAAAGCCTGCTTGGCCTCCACGCAGAAATCTCCCACCAGCCCGTCACGGGCGAGAGCGCGCAGCGACTCGAGACGATCGGCGGCGTCCCTGACGGTCGTCCGCAGCGCATCGAGCGCAGACGGCACCTCGGCGAGATCCGCGAGAAGCCGGCGCGACGAAGCATCGATGTACCCGGCCGGAGACCGGAACGGGGAACGCACCTCGAACTCGAGCATCTCCACCTGGGTGGCGAGATCCTGGATGGTACGCAACGCGGGCCAGAAATACTCGCGCAACGAAGTGGACAGACCGCCGTAGGCGAGAAGCCTCTCGCGTTCAAGCGAATCCGCCCTCACCTGACGTATGCGAAGCAGGCGGTCGGTGAACACGGACTCGAACTCGGCGAGATCGGCAAACGTCTTGTTCACCGACTCGCGGATCGCATCGACGTGGTTGCGGCGACGGGCTAGCACGGCCTCGGAACGCGTCATCGGCACCGGCTCGTCGCGCCGCCGCAACTCGTTCACGGCGATCTCCTCGGCGCTGTGATCGAGTTCGAGCCGTTCGAGCGCGAGCCTCGGCTCTCGGCGTACCGCGTCGAGCCTCACCTCCACGGGTAGCACCGCGAAGAAATCCGGCGTGCAGACGATCTGAGCCGGGCGCTCCTCGAGCAGTAGCTCGAGCAGATCCGGCGCGGCGTTGTCGTGAAGACGGGCGAGGAAAATCCCCATCGACGGGGAGAGCGCCCGTCCCGGGCCGCGGACCAGCGCCGCACGCAGCACATCCGCAGCGAGCGCACGCGACGAAGACGGGCCGGCGACGGAACCACGGTCGGCAGTGGAGAGAATCTCGAGAGCGAAGAGGTCCCCCGTTCCCGTGGACACGTCGACGGCGAGACGGTCGACCAGACGAGAACGTAGCAAGTCGACGTCGACGCCGAACGCGTCGCCACCGGCGGCGGCGTGCGCGTAGAGCGACGCGAACAGGACGGTGCCGCCCTCGGACGACGGACCGGAGAGCGCCCGTTCGACGAACGAGCCGAACGCACGGGACTCGTCGTCACCGCGACCGGCGAGATCGGCGACGAGACCTGGCGTTACATGCAGCAACGCGTCGGGGTTGGCCTCCATAGCGTCGACGAGACCCGACACGGGAAGCTCGCCGGCGAAGAAACGCAGGCGCAGACGCGACATCGGTCCGCCGGCGCGACCGGACTTCGGCATGGACGCCACCTGAGCGGCGGCGAGCACGCGACGCTCGTCTCCGGAGAGACCCTCGACGAACGCTCGGACCGACGCCTCGTCGAACTGGCGTCCCGCCTCGCCCTGCGAGCGTGACGGGAGGAACCCGACGTCGAAACGAGACAACCGACCGTCGGCCGGGTGGAACGCCGACGCGGGGAACAGCCTCTCCCCGCGGACGCGCCCCTGATGGATGTCGCGCAGATCGTCAGGAACACGGACCAGGCAACGCTTCCCGTTCCGGACGACACCGACCGGGGAACCGAAGGTGAGTGCCTCGAGATCCCGGACCGAGATCTCCCCGGACACTCGCCCACCGTCGACCTGTCCGTCGAGAAAATGCGAGGATCCCTCGAACCGGTCGACCCGGGACGTGCCTTGACCGGAACGCACGACGACGAGCGTCTTCGGCTCGTCGTCGACCAGGAGACGGACGGTCAAGAACCCCTCCTCCCACCGAAGACCGTTGGCATCGTAGACGTAACCACAGACGGACATGACTGACCCCTTCCCGGGGCGTAACCCCGGACCCGGCGCCCGGCCGGGCGCCGAAGGAAACCGTTGCGGGGACGCCCGCCGCATCAAGACCCAGGAGCGGGTTGCGCGGTCGAAGAACGCACGCACGGTAGAGACCGGCATGAACTCAACCCGAAAGGGAGCCATCGGCGAAACCGCCGATTCGAAACAGTCGCGAAGAAAAACGTGGTGCGGCCAGCGGAACTGGACGACCACGGACCTTCAACCGACTGCACGGTTGATTGGTCGACGCCCGTCGGAAACGGGTCAGGACCAGGGACTTGCTTCCCCTACCTGAGGGCGAACGCCCCGCAATCGCCGAGCCGGAACTCCATCCGGCAATCTGTCCCCTTGCAGGGGTGAGGTATGCGGAAACATGTCCGCAACCCGACCGGTCCGCCGGTCACAGAAACGAGATCTTTGCAGAACGATCTCGGGCGCCGTGAAAGACGGCTAGGGGTTAGAGACGTACCCGAACACCTTCATCTCCTAGCAGGCAACCCCTGCTGACGACCCCCTTCACGGGAGCCAGGTACGCGTGCGTTCGCAAGAACGACGCCTACGGCCCCCCTGCAAGGGGGTCGTCGTCATTTCCGGGGTGTCGCCCCAACACGCGACAGGACGTAGACGGGTGGGACCATCACCGCGATGGACACCAAAGAGTACGAACATCACATCAAAGACCTGCGGGTCGAGCTCGCCAAACTCGAATACTGGGTGCGTTCGACCGGCGCCCGCGTCGTCGTCCTCTTTGAAGGACGCGACGCCGCCGGCAAAGGAGGCACCATCGACGTGCTCCGCACCGGTATGAACCCGAGAACCGTCCGCACCGTCGCCCTCCCCGCACCGTCACCAAGACAACAGACCCAGTGGTACTTCCAACGCTACGTCGAACACCTCCCGGCGGCCAGTGAGATCGTCCTCTTCGACCGCTCCTGGTACAACCGCGCCGGCGTCGAACCCGTCATGGGGTTCTGCACCCCCGAACAACACCAGCGGTTCCTCCGTGACACCCCCCACTTCGAGGAGATACTCGTCGCCGACGGCATCCACCTACGGAAGTACTACCTCTCGGTCACCCGCGAAGAGCAACACCGTCGCTTCAAGGCGCGGGCGGAGAACCCGACGAAACGCTGGAAGGTCTCCCCCGTCGACCTGGCCGCCATCGACCGCTTCGACGCCTACACCGTCGCCAAAGAAGAAATGTTCACCGCCACCGATACCGACACCAGCCCGTGGTACGTCGTCGACTCCAACGACAAGCGCAGCGCACGCGTGAACCTCATCAGCCACCTCCTCGCGTCACTGCCGTACGCGGACAAGGAACCGCCGAGCATCGAGATCCCACCCCTCTCGACGCGAGGAACGAGCGGCGTGGAGAGAGCCGGAGGACGGCACGCGCACAGGAACATCACCGGGCGCGCGAATACAGGGAGCAAGACCGGAGCGGCAGGCGAGGGAAAAACACCAGGCAAGACCGCGACGAGGCAGAAAGACGAAAGAGCCGCCGCCGACCGCTGACGCGGACGACGACGGCTCTCGCGAGACGACGGAACGACCCTAACGGACCGTTCCCGCCCCTTTCGGACGTACGACGCAACCCTCGAGCCTCGACGGGGCGAGCTTTTCCAACGCCTTTTCGGCGCGGTCGACGTCAGTGCCGCCACTCTTGACGAGCGCGACCAGCACGGCGCGGATACGAGACGTCCTGACGTCGGCCGGAGCCGCAGGGACGTTCCTCATGGACGGGTGATTCTGGCTCTTCTTGGCCACGATGCCTCCTAGGTGGTTGTGGATGGACGCAGGGGACCGTTCGCGCACAACGTTGGTCGTCAACAAGGCGCCGCGGCTAGCACGAGCGCACGGCGCAGATCCCGCGCCAGCACCCACGGATCCTCGAGACCGACCGAGATGCGCACCAGCGACGGGTCGACCGCCAGGGCGCTCCCCTTGTTCGCCGCGTGCGTCATGCTCTCGGGATGCTCGATGAGCGACTCGACGGCACCGAGCGACTCGGCCAAGGTGAACACCTCAGTCGACTTGACCATCGCAACGGCCGAGTCGCGTCCGCCCGCGAGACTCACACCGAGCATCCCGCCGAAGGCGCGCATCTGCCGCGCGGCGAGCGCATGCTGCGGGTGGGAAACCAGACCCGGGTAGTGCACACGAGCCACCGCTGGGTGCACCTCGAGCATCCGCGCCAGCTCGAGAGCGGTCCGGCTCTGACGCTCGACACGAACGGCCAAGGTGCGCATCCCGCGCAACACCAGAAAACTGTCGAACGGGCCCGGCACGGCACCCACGGCCTTCTGGGTAAAAACGAACTCCTTGGCGAGCGCCTCGTCACGCACGACCAAGGCGCCGAGAACCACGTCGGAATGACCGCCGAGGTACTTCGTCGCCGAGTGCACCACCACGTCGGCACCCATCGTCAAGGGCTGCTGCAGGTACGGGGTGGCGAAGGTGTTGTCGACCACCAGGAGCCCTCCGAAACCGTGCACCAGGGCGGCGAGCGCCTCGACATCGAACACCTTCATCTGCGGGTTCGACGGCGACTCGAGCATCAACATCCGGGTCCTGGCCGTCCACGACCTCGACACCTTCTCGAGATCGGTCAGGTCGACAACGTCAACACCGACACCGTGACGCGACCACACCTTGTCGAGCAGGCGCCACGTTCCGCCGTAGGCGTCCTCGCCGATGAGTACCCGCTCACCGGGACTCAGCAGCCGCAGCACCGCGTCGATCGCCGCCAACCCCGAGGAGAACGCCATCGCCCGGTCGCCCGCCTCGGACATCGCGAGCGCCTCCTCGAGCGCCTTCCTCGTCGGGTTTTGGCTCCGCGCGTACGCGAACTCCCCATACTTGCCTGGTTCATCCATCGTGAACGTCGTCGAAACCTCGATACCGGTCGACACCGCGCCGATCCCGCCGTCGCGCACGCCGGCGTGCACCAGATCGGTCTCGAACCGGGAAGGCTCCGGAGCGAGAAACACCAGGTTCACCAGACCGGACTTGCCGACGAAAGAACCCGACTCGACCCAGCCCTCCGAACGGTTCAACGCCACCGACTCCTCCTGCGAGACCATCACCGCCGACACCGGACGGAACCCGAGTGCCCACGCCCGGGACGCGGCGACGCGCTTGAGAAGCCGGCCGACACCGATCCCGCGGAACTCAGGGTGGACGAACAGACGGGACGACTCAGCGAAACCGCCCGGGTCGAGACCGAGACCGTCGAGCGCCGACGTGACATCCGGATCGCCGGACCCGGCGGCGACCAACTGGACGTGACCGACCACGCGGCCGTCGTAGAGAGCGACCAGGCGGAGCAGCGACGAATCCTGTTCGAGCCAGCGCGAGACACCGTCGGACGTCGCGTCGACGTAGAGCGGCGGGTACGTGCCCCCGTGCAGGCGCACGTCCAGAAGGACAGCGGCGAGATCGGTACGGAACTCCGGGTCGAAATCGACCACGACCAGCGACGAGGAAACGGGAACGGACGGGGTGCTCATACACACGACAGTCCAGCCGGGAACCGGGAACGCACGAGAACGGACTCCCGCCGCACGTGCAGAGGCCCGTCCACTCGTCCTTGCGGGACGAACGAACGGGCCTCGATGCTGGTCCGAGGCTCTCGTCGAGCGCGGACCGGCCGCCGGTTGTGGGGTGTGGGGGTGCGGCGGCTTGCCTGAAACCTTCGGGGCGGCCCGTCCAGGGACAACCACGGGACGGAACCGTGACGAAAACCCGGCAAAGGCCACCGTGATCGTGCCATGGAGCAGGAAACGGCGCGCCCGCGCACGCGGCGACTCGGAGGACTGCTCCCCTGGCTGATGCTCGGGTTGGCAAGCGTCGCAGCCGTCGGCGTCGCCAGGTTCGGCCGGGACGGGGATATCGACGGCATCGCCGCCTTCGAACACATCGGAGGGCTGCACACCGAGGCGGACGTCCCCTACACCGAGAACCCCCCGACCGGAGGACCACACCATCCGATCTGGCAGAACTGCGGCGTCTACACCGATGAACTACGGGACGAACACGTCGTCCATAGCATGGAGCACGGCGCCGTGTGGATCACCTACCGGACCGAGGACCTCTCCGACGACGACATCGACGAACTCGGCCGGCGCTTCACCGGTCGGCGCTACGTGATCGTCTCGCCGCGCAGCGGACAGGACCACGCCGTCGTCCTGTCCGCATGGAACCGGCAGATCGTCGTCGACGAAACCGACGACGCGCGCATCGGGATCTTCGTCGCACGCTACGCCCAGGGACCGCAGGCCCCCGAGAGCGGGGCACCGTGCGACGGAGGCACCACGGAAACGGCGGCGTCGACGATCAGAGAGAACGCGTCAGGGAACACCGGCGGCGACGAGAACCCGGAAACCCCCGCACAGGACGACACGACCGGCCCCGAGACCGAACCCCGGGCGGCGGCACAAGAACGAGGGGAACCCCCGCAGCTCAGCGGACTCGACGAAGACGACGCCCGCCGAATCGCAGAAACGCAAGGCTGGACCTGGCGGATCGAAGCACGCGACGGGGAAAACTACGTGCTCACCCAGGAACACGACCCGCGCCGCGTCAACGTGCGCATCGAGAACGGCAAGGTCACCGCGACGCGCGTCGGCTGACAACGCCGCAGAATACGTCAGCGGATGTTACCGTTACGTGTCCCTGCCGGAGGCGGTCGACCACAGGCGGGAGATCAACCCGCCACCGGCAGGGACATCGCGAGACGTTCCGCACTCGTCTGGTCGAGACGGGCCGGTAGTGACGCGAGCACGCCCGGAAGATCGGCCAGGGAACACACCCAGACGGCTCCGGAACGGAACGGGCCGGACGTCGCATCGACCACCACCACGACCGCGTCCACCGGTCGGCCGAGACGACGGGAAAGACGCTCGGCGTTCGCCGCGGCCTGCGAGACCGGGTCGCGAGGCAGACGACGCCCGGACACCCGGAATGACCCGTCGCCGCGGATCTCGACCTTGCCGCGGCCGTGCTTGGTCTCGAGAACCGCCAGACACGGACCGAGGACCACGTGGTCGACGTCACCTCGGTCGAGGAGCGCGCCGTTGACCAGGGCGGCAAGCGGCAGACGCGACACACGACGCGCCACCCGGTCCTCGGCACGTACACCCACCGACGCCTTCAGGTACTCGACGTTGTAACGCCGCACACCGAGGGCGGCGACGAGACCGACAGGGACGCCGACGACCAGCAACGGGACGAGCAGCGACGAGGAACGCAACACCCACACCAACAGCACCAACAGCACCAACCCGGCCGACAGGACCATCATCCGCGACAAGGCACGGCGTGCCAGACCGCGGGCGTAGACGGCAGGAACACCTCGAACAAGCACGAGAGAAACCGTTCCCGTGCCAGGGCGGACGACATACACCGGGCAGCACACCAGACGGGCGTTCAACGGCCCGCCACGGGAGCGGAAGACCCGGTGGACCGCACGTCGGTCACCACCAGACCCGCCAGATTAGCCAGAGCGACCCGGAAGAACCGGTCGAAGAGCGCGTCGAACGAAGAACGCAACAACGCATGATAGACCCGGTCCGGGTCCTGCCCGGTGCGGGCGACCAGCCGCGAATCCGCATAGAGCCCGGCGGACGCCTCGAGATGCCCGGCCCACGCCAGATCGAGCGAATCGAGCACGAGCGCGCCGACGAGACGGCCGAGCAACTCCTCCCGGGCGGGCGGCGCGAGCGGCTCTAGCAGGGCGAGACGTCCGGTCAGGTCGGCGAGAAACGCGTCGACGAGCACGGAGACGACCTGCGACGCATCCGGTGACTCCACACCGGAGAGATCGGGGAACGCCAGACGCGAAGGCCACAACCCGGAGAGATCCGCGGAAGTCACCGGAGCGGAACCGGTGGGACGCGAAGCCAACCGGTGCGCGAACGCCGACGAGACCGTCGTGACCACACGCTCCCACGGACGCAACCCGAGCAACTCGCGACGAAACGCGTAGAAAGCCTCGCGGTCGACGGCCACGGGGACGTCGGCCGAACCGACCTCGCGCCGGGAAGACTGGTGCTCGGACTCGACCGCCCGCTGCGCACGGTCGAAGACCCTGACCGACGAACGAGCCGGGAGCTCGCCGGACGAGGCGAGCAGGCCGCGCAACGCGCCCGGCGCGTAACGGCGAGGAAGCTCCTCGTCGAAACTCAGGAGAAACAACGACGAACCCGGCTCACCCTGCCGACCAGCGCGTCCGCGCAACTGGTCGTCGACCCTGCGCGACGGATAGCGACACGTCGAGACCACCGCAAGTCCGCCGGCGGAAATCACCCGCTCGCGGCGACCCTCGAAATCCTGCGACCCGGGAACACCGCCGAGTACGACGTCGACACCGCGGCCCGCCATCGCCGTCGCCACCGTCACCTGCGAGGGTTCCCCCGCCGCGCCGATCACCTCCGCCTCGACCTCCGGATCGCGGGCCGAAAGCACACGCAAGCGCGGAAACCCCTCCTCCGGCAGGGACGCGAGAAGGGAACCGACCCTGGCGCAGTCGTCCACCGACTCGCAAGCCACGAGCACGGGACGGCCCGCCGCACGCAACCCGGACACGACCTCGAGCAGCACGGCGTCGCGTTCCGCAGAGGTCGCGAAGACCCGGTCGGAAAAGTCGACACGGACCGACGGACGATGCGATGGTACCACCACCACCTTGAGACCGTAGAACTCCTCGAACTCGTCGCGGGCCGAACGCGCCGTCCCGGACATCCCGCCGAGCAGGTGATAACGGGCGAAGAAGTTCTGCACCGAGATCATCGCGCGTGTCACGCCGCCGGGACGCACCGGCAGGCCTTCCTTGGCCTCGAGCGCCTCGTGCAAACCGGACCGCAGACGACTCGACGAGCGGCGCCGACCCGTGTTGGCGTCCACGAGAACCACCTCCGCCGCGCCGTCCGACTGCGGCACCACCACGTAATCACGACCCTCACGAAGCAGCAGCCGCGCCTCGAGCGCCGTGTAGGCCTGCTGCACGATACGGTACTGCTCGAACAGGGGGCGACCGTTGAGCCGGTCGACCAGACCCGCCTCGAGCCGGTCGGCACCGGCGTCGAGCAGCGACACGCACCCGGCGACACGATCGACGTGCACGTCGACGCCCTCGACCAGCCCGGCGACCAGGGCGTCCATGCGCGCGAAGTTCAGACGCGACGCACCACCGGTCACCGAGACCAGTAGCGGCGTGACGGCCTCGTCGAGCAGCACCGAGTCCGCCTCGTCGACGAGGGCGGCGAACGGCTCCCGGCACGCCACATCGCCGGGGAAGACGGCGAGGTTGTCGTAGAGGTAATCGAAACCGAACGAGGACGCCGTCCCGTAGGTCACGTCGGCGGCGTGCGCGCGGCGGCGCTCCTCGAGCGAAGCCCCCTGAAGGGACAACCCGACCACGAGACCCAGACGGGACGCGAACGGGGTGAGGAACTCCGCGTCACGAGCCGCGAGGTACTCGTTGGCCGTCACCACGTGCACCCCGCGTCCGCACAACGACAACGACAGGGCGGCAAGACCGGTCGAGAGGGTCTTGCCCTCACCGGTGAACATCTCGGCGACCATCCCGGACGCCAGCACCAGCGCGCCGAGGCGCTGCACCGGGTAGGGGTCGAGGCCCGTCACGTGCGGCGACAGAGACGAGGCGAGCGCCAACGCCTCGACGAGATCCTCCCCGCCGACACCGGGGGCGCCGGCGAGCCGGTCCCGGAGCGACAAGAAGCGCACCACCAGGTCGTCGGCGGGGAGACCTGCGAACGTGCGGACCTGGTCCTCGAGACGACGAGAGAGACGGTCCAGACGCAAACGCGACAAGGAAGGACCGGCGGAGACCCGGGGGGAGGGCGTTCGAACGGAGGGCACCCTGGGCACGCCGGGAACGGTGAGCGACGACGACAACCTGTCAGCGATCCGTCCGCGGGCACAAATGAAGAACGCGCGACGGCCCGTGAAAGGACCGTCGCGCGTTGCGACATCGACCGACCTCAAGGGTCGGCGACGGATCAGACGAAGGGGTTCTCTTCGTCGAGACCGTTGGAAGCGGCTGCCGGTGCGGCAGCTGCAGCGGGAACGCGGGCAGCGCCCTGGCCGTTACCCGCGATGCGGGTGATGGAGGCCTTGGCCCAGCGGAGCGAGACGCCGACTTCGTCGACGATGACGGTCGGAGAGGTCTTCTCCTCGCCGTCCTTGTTGGTCCACTTCTCCATCTTGAGGTTACCGGTGATCATCACGCGGTTGCCCTTCTCGACGGATTCGCAGAAGTTCTCCGCGGCGTCGCCGAACAATTTGCAGTTGAAGAACGAGGTGTGCTCGGTCTTCTCGCCGCTCTTGTCCTTGCCGTACTCGTTGACGGCGACGGAGAACGTCGCCCATGGCTTACCGGCCTGCGAATACCGCAGTTCCGGCTGCTGAGTGACGTTTCCAATGAAGGTGACTGATGCACCGTTCATAGTTGGTTCCACCTTTCGTGGGTGTTAGGGGGAGAGGATCTCCCCGGTAGACCGACACCGTGAGGGCGTCCGGGAGGTGCGCAATCCCCGGGGAAGGCCGCGGGGACACACGGGAAACGGCGGCGCCGGAGGCAGGTACGCCGGACCGTCGACCCGCGTGCAGCGGTCCCTCAACCAAGAACTCCTCGACGCCCTCACCGGCATGCCACCCATCCCCGACCTCGCCGCCTCGGTCCTCGCCGCCGTCGGCTGCGACGACCACGACTCCTACCGGGAGGTGCCGGTACTCGGCTACCATCTGTCCGTCGGTGTGGACACTGCCAGCGTCTACGTCGTCACCGACCGCGTCTTCGCCTTGTTCGAGGCGAACGCCGCCGGGAGGAGTTACACCCTCAGCGTCGGCCTCCCCCGCGTCAGACGCGTCGCCAGACTCGAAGACGCCACCTACACCCGGGTGATCGTCGAACTGGAAGCCGACCGAAGCACCACCAGCGCGACGATGGGCGCCGACGGGCGCTCCGACGGTATCGTCACCCCCGCCGGATACGAACTCCTGGAAGCCGAGCCGGGCAGCCGGGCGGCGCTACGCAGGTTCCAGACAGCACTCACGGCGGCCATCTCCCTGTGAGAACTCCCGACCAGGACGCGATACGCGGCGTCGCCGCCGACCTACGAGCCGGCGGAGTCCGCTTCGACGAGGCGCGCGTCATCCACCGCGGGAGCAGCATCGTCATCGGTGACGGTACCCGTGTCGCCCGCATCACCGACGACGACACGAGCACCGCCGAAGCGACACTGGGACGCTCCATCGCGCTCGGCGCGAGCCGGGCGCCGGTCCTGGAGCCGGCACACGCACGCCCCATCCCCACCCGACTAGGGACCGCGACCGTCTGGCCACAGGGAAGGACTCCGCCCGACCCGCTCCGTAACCTAGGACGGGCCCTCGCCGCTCTCCACGCCGTCGACGACGTCGAACTGCCGCGTCGGCCGGCGGCACGGAACCTCCTGCGCGCCCGCCTGCGCGAACTCAGCGGTGTCGGCGTCGACGAGTTCGTACTCAGCGAACTCATGGGCATCGCCGCCGTCCTACCCGAAGAGACGTCGTGGCACGGAGACGGAAACGCCGTCGTCCACGGAGACGCGCACACCGGGAACATCATCTGGTTCGAAGGAAAGATCCTCTTCCTCGACACCTCCACTGTCGGGAAGGGCGAACCGAGAAGCGACATGGTCCCCGCGTGGTGCGCGGCCCGACGCGGGCAGCGCGGCTGGGAGGCCTGGGAGGAGTTCCGTGACGGCTACGGCCCCGGAGCCGCCGACCTGCGCGACTGGGAACACCTCGACGAGGCTATCCTCGAACGCGAGCTCCTCACCACCATATTCCTGGCCGAGCAGTGGCAGACACGCCCGTGGGTCCGCGACGAGATCGTGACCCGGCTGCGCACATGGGAAAGCCCGGAACGCGGCGACCGGTGGAACACCGGGGACTGACCCTCGCGAACCTCCGGCAGGGACGGAAAGCCTTGGGTGGCCGAAGCGCACGGCACCCGCACGGTCCGACAACGGAGCAGCCATGGACGACTTAATCGCCTTCCCCGACGCGTGGCGGGAAACGCTCGCCGACTTGCCGCGGACGGTGATCTTCGCCGCGATCGCAGCCGGAGCGTTCGTCCTGCTGCTCGCTCTCGTGAAGCGGCCGCGCGCGGTCCTTCGCTGGGCGGTCGGCGTCACGGCGCTCGGACTCGGCGCGGTCGCGGGCATCGGCGGCACCCGGATGGGAGGCTGGGCAGAACGCAACGACCGGCGCGCCAGCACGATCGCCGTCGCCGGCGTCCTGCTGCTCGCGGTGTTCGCGCTGCGTACGATCCGCGGTGCCCGCAAGCGCGGATCGGACCGGAAACTCGTCGACGGGGTCAGTGACGACCCGCAGCGTCTCGTCGTACTCGCCCTTGCACCGGAGCTCTCGATACGGGCGAGGCTGCGGGCCGTCAGTTTGCTCGACGACGCGTTCAGTCTCGACGGCGTCGTGCGCAGGTCCCGCACGGAGAAGGTGAAGAAGGCCGCCAAACGCCGGCTCGACAACCTGCGGGACCGGGAAGGAACGCGGGTCGATGGGGCGAGCCGCAAAGACCGCCAGGATGATCGCGGGAAGACCCGCGAAAGACACGACCGGGCCAACGTCGACCCCGAAGACTACTTCCTACCCCCGGAAATGAACTGACCTCCCGGACGAGGAGCGACGACCGCGGGAAGACGGCCCGCCCGGCGCCTAACGGAAATCGGCAGGGTCCGGCCAGACCTCGATCGCGTCCACGCGCACACGGACGAGACGTCGCACGCGGCGATCCCTCCACGCGGCGTGACTGGCCTCGAGCAACACCTCGCGTCGGAGCTCCCCCGGGCACGGGGCGGCGCCGAGTTCTAGCGGCCACACCGGCGAACGGGCCCCGACCAGGAGAGTGCTGCGATCGGCGTCGCGGACAAGGTCCCCGAGCCGGGCAAGCTCGTTCCAGTCAGGGGAAGCGTCGAGCAGGCCGAGCGCCGGGACGAGCGGCGGGACGTGACCGAGAGCCTCGTACTGGGCGGTCAGGTCGACTCGGGATGTCCTCGAGTCCTTCTGGCGAAGGTCGAGCATCGGCACGCGCACCAGCACCGCGGCACGACCCGGATCGGAGTCCGTCGCCAGCGCCGCCCACAGGGAACGCGCTGCGCAGAAATACCCGTGCACCCGGCCACCGAGACCCGGTTCGAGACCGTCGAGAGCAGGGACGGAGAGCTCGAGCGACGCGCCCACCTGCACGCCGGTGCTACCGGCGGCAGCGCGCAGCACCGGATCGTCGACGAGCAGGTCGAAGGCGACGCGGGGGACGGTGGCACCGTCGCGTCGGGCGACCTTGCGCGGTGAAGCCAACCGGTTCGTCACGAACGCACCCCGGACCGAGGAGGACGGGCGAGCGCCGGGCGCTCCATCAAGGACTTCACCTGGTCCGGCGAGAACGCGCCCAGGAGCCTGCCCTCCTCGCGTTCGCCGCGCATGAGGACGAAGGTCGGTAGAGAACGCACCTGGAAACGATCCGCGACGTGCGGGTGGGACTCGCAATCGACGACGGCGAACGCCACGCCCGACGGAGCGGCGATCGGGTCCTCGGAGAGCATTCGGAGCAGGAGCACGCCGGCGGCACACCACGGCGCGGTGAAGAGCACGCCGGCCACCCCGCCGGAACCGAGGAACCCCTCGAGGGTATCCGGCGACAGGGCGGGCGAGCCCGACGAGGCGCCAGCCGACGAGGCGCCAGCCGACGAGGCGCCAGCCGGCGAGGTGACGAAACGGTCCTGATCCACAACCACAGCGTGCCGCGCGGACCCCGCGCCGCATACGGACACGACCCCCGTACGAGTCGGGGCGGGAAAATAAGAATCCCCCCGCTTGCGCGGGGGGAAACTCGTAGCCGGGACGAACCGGCGGATCGGTCAACGTCGGGCGAACCGTCGGTCGAGCGTGCTGATCTCCGGCAAACGCTTGCCGGGCTGGCGCGCCTCACCTAGACGGGTCAACCAGTCGCGGATGGCGACCTGGGCCGTCACGTCGTCCTCGTTGTATTCGAGGATACGTTGACGGTTGTCCTCGCGCACCTGTTCGTCAGGATGCGTGGTCGCGTCCTTGTACCAGGCGAGGGAATTGCCTCCGCCCGGCTCGGAATCGCGCCAGGAGAACCGCACCCACTTGGCCACCTCCTTGAGGGAGACGGACTCGGTGGGCCAGACCAACTGTTCGACGAGCACCTCGTAGAGGTCGATGACCTCCTTGAGACGGAAGAACTCCTCCACGTCGTCGACGCTCGGCACACCGGGCTTGCCGGCATGGCGGAGCGCCAACTTCTTGAAGGCGATCGGCTCGTGAGACGAGTAGTGGTAGAGCCGGTAGGCGTACTTGCGACGCGACGCATACTCGCGGGAATCCTGGATGTGCTTCCAGAACTCGGCGAACACGCGGGCCTCGCCCTCGTCGGAACGGTCCCAGTTGACAAACGCGTCGTACTCGAAACGTCCCTCGCCGCGCTTGCGCTCGGTGGCCGTCTGGCCGTTGAGCAGCTTGCGCCCGGTCGTGCGCACCCCGATGAGGTACACGTAACCGTTGTCGTCCTCGATGTCGATGTCTTGCTCGTAGACCGAGCGGTTGATACCGACGGAGGTGACACCGCGACCGAGGAAGACCTTGCCGATCTTCTGCGCACGGGCGTTGTCGATGCTCTTGGCCAAGCCGATGGAACCGAGGCCGTTGTAGGCCATGGTCTCCTCGTCGAGGGCCAGGACGTCGCCTGCGGTGCGAACGCCGGCCAGACCGAACGAACCGGCCTGACGGGCATGGTTCGTGTCGCCTGGGAACTCGAGCACTGCGGTCTCGGCCGGAACGGCGAGCGCCCAAGCCTTGAGGGCACGGACGTCGACCTTTCCGTCGATGAGGGTCGCGGTACGCCAGTCACGGCGGGCAAGATCGGAGATCCTGCGCACACCGGCCGCGTAATGCGACTTTGCCTTCGACGGCGTCACCCCGGAAACCAGGGTGATGTGATCGAGGTCGACCTTGAGCTCGTCGTGGCAGCTCGTGCGCCAGACGCACGACTTGCACTCGTCCTTCCACTCCGGTTCGACGGTTGCGAAACCGTCGAGGGCGTTGGAAGCGATCTTCACGGCCTCGGCGAACGCCGAGTCGTAGAGTTCGAGGGCGCTCGACTTGCGACGGTCGTAGACCTTCTCGTCGAGCTGGTGCCAGAGGATGCCGAGCTCCTTGCCGACGATCCCACCGACCGCCACGGGGGCGGCGTGTCCGAGCTCGGAGAGCATGCGGAAATAGTGGGCCAACTGCAAGGCGTCGGAAAGCTGCGGAGTGCCGTCACCGAAGTCGACCATCGCGGCCGACTGGTGGAACGGTTTTTCGAACGACGAGACGGGCAGGCCGCCGCGGTTCGAACGCTCTCCCTTGACGCTCTTGTGGTGCTTGACGTCCACGGGAACCCACAGGTGAGTGCCCGAGGCGTCGACGCCCCAGTGCACGAGCGCGTCGGGCTCGCCGGTACGGTTGGACCGCTTGAGCGGCTTGAGACGGGCGTTCCAGATGACCCGGACCTTGCCCGGGTTCTCCATCGCCTTCAGGGTGAGCTTCTCACGAAGACGCTTCGACTTCTCGGAACGATCACAGGCGGGAATCGCCAGGAACTGCTCACCGAGAGCTGCGCTCCAGAGGATGCTCACCTCGGACTCGAAACGGACGCCGTCCTCCATGCGTGCGAGGTCGCCCGCCGGAATCGTGTCCTTGTCGTCCTCGGTGTAACCGGGGTGGTGGTTCTTCATCACCAGGGTCGGGCACGACTTCGCGTCGTAACCGCCCAGGAAGAACTCTTTCTTTGCTTTCTTCTTGGAAGTGGCCATGGCCATGTCTCCTCTGCCGGTAACCCGGCTTGTGTGAACGGACCGGAAAGGTCCGCCGGAGACCGTCGGTGCCCTGAGCCGGCGGGCAAGACCGGCGAGGCAGCGAAAAAAGGAAAAGGGACCTAACCGGACAGGACCCGCCGGACCGGAAAAGCAACGGGACATGAGCAGCGAATGCGGGCAGGACCGCCCACCCCGGCGACGGTCCCGGACGTGTTCCTGCTCTCGTCGGCCCGACCGGAAGGCCTCGCCACCCTCATCGTCCTGCCCGAAGGGGCCCGCATCGTCGCCCACTTCCACGACGATGGCAGCACGCGCGACATCACCCTGCAAGCCGCGGACTTGATCACTGAATACGTCCTGCGCGGCGGAGGCGGAGAACCCGGCGACGGGGAACGCGTCGAAGTGGCACGCCTCTCCGTCGTCGCCGGGATCGTGGACGGCGAACCCGGCGGAACGCTGCCACTGGAACTGGTGCGCATGGCCCTCCTCGACACGGGAAACGTCCTCCTCGAGGAGATCCCCTCGGAGAGACTCCCCGTCCTGCTCGCCGGCGCAATCGGCATGGCCGTCGCCGACGCCGTCGGCGAGACGAACGGGGACGCAGACCGGACGAACGGCAACGCCTGACACGCACGGCGCTTTGCAGAAAACCGGGACGAGAGCACGGTCGATGACCATGGACGCGGACGGAAACCCCTTCGACGACTCGTACGAAGACCCGTTCGACCCGGACGACTTCAGCGGAGACGAGGACCACGACGGCGAAACCGCCGCACCCGACCTCACGGCCGCGATCGAGCACTACACCAGCGGCCTGAACCCCGACCAGACGGAGGCCGTCAGAACCCTGACCGGACCACTCATCGTCATCGCCGGACCGGGGTCCGGCAAGACCCGGGTGCTGACCCACCGCATCGCACTGCTGGTGGCCAGCAACACCGCCGCACCCTGGCAGATTCTCGCCGTCACGTTCACCAACAAGGCCGCCGAAGAGATGCGCGAACGCGTCGCACACCTCCTACCGGCGGTCGACCCGCGTCGCATGTGGGTCTCGACCTTCCACGCCTTCTGCGCCAAGTTCCTCCGCATCGAGTGCGAAGCGGCCGGACTCCCGAGCGCCTACACCATCCTCGACACCTCCGACGTGCGCACTCTTCTGCGAGAGATCCACGGCGCGCTGAACATGCCGACCGAGCCCAGTGAGCTCCGCGCCAGCGCCGGCGTCATCTCCCGTATCAAGAACGGCATGCCCGTGAAACCCGACGCGACCATGAGCAAGGTCCTGGATGCCTACCAGAGCCGGCTCGCCCGCCTCGGAGCACTCGACTTCGACGACCTCCTACTACGCACCAAAGAACTCCTCGAGACGAATCCCGACGTGCGAGGCCGCTGGCAGAACCGGTTCACCAGCATCCTCGTCGACGAGTACCAAGACACCAACCCGGTGCAGTACGCCATCGTCGGCGTGCTCGCCGCGAAACACCGCAACATCTGCGTCGTCGGCGACGCCGACCAGGCCATCTACGGCTTCCGGGCCGCGACCCCAGAGGCGCTCACGAACTTCCAGAACGACTGGCGTGCGGATACCAAGGTGGTGAAACTCGGGGAAAACTACCGGTCCACGCCGGAGATCCTCGCGGTCTGCCAGAGCATCATCGACGGCAATCCCTCCGACCTGCGGCCGGACCTACGAACCACGAACCCTCCCGGCGAACCCGTCCGCGTCATCGTCCACGCCGACGACCGCGACGAAGCGCGCTTCGTCGCCGACGAGATCAAACAAGACCTGCGACGCGGCACGACGGCCGTGCTCATGCGCACCAACGCCCAGACGAGAAGCTTCGAAGAGGCCCTCATAGTCGACGGCACCCCGTACGCCGTCGTCGGCGCGCTGCGCTTCTACGAACGCGCGGAGATCAAGGACGCCATCTCGTACCTCCGCCTCGCGGTCAACCCCACCGACATGCTGTCGCTCACCCGCGCCGCCGGTGCGCCGCGACGCGGCATAGGACCCAAGACCCTCGAAGCACTCGAGAGCGAAGCCGACGGCGACAACCTCATCGAGACTCTGCGAATCCTCATCGCGGAGAACCGCACCGGACGAGGACGCGCCGGCTGGGAGGAGCTCCTCGCGCTCCTCGACCGGCTCAACGAAACCATCGACACCCTCGGACCCGTCGCTGCGCTCAACGTCATCCTCGACGGAGGCCTGCGCGACTATGTGCGACGCCACAGCGGCGAGAACGCCGAAGACCGGGTGGAGAACCTCGACGAACTCCTAAACGCCGCAGCCGAGTTCACCCGCAGCATCGGCGAGAACGCCCTCGACGAGAACGATCAGCCCTACACCCCGCGACGACTCACCGAACTCTTCCTAGAACGGATCGCCCTCACCGCGAGCAGCGAAGAAGCCGAGAACGGACCCGTCGGATGCGTCCAACTGCTCACCGCCCACGCATCGAAAGGCAAAGAGTTCGACACCGTCCACGTGGTCGGCGTCGAGGAGAACCTCTTCCCGCACGGACGTCGCGGCGAAGTGGCCGACGAAAACGAGGAGCGACGCCTGCTCTTTGTCGCATGCTCACGCGCCCGCAAACACCTCACCCTCCACCGCGCCCGTCAGCGCTTCGTCCACGGAAACGTCATCAGCAACAACGAATCACGCTTCCTCGCCGACCTGCCCGCCGAGGTCCAGCACATCGACCGGTCGCGCACCTGGCCCGGGAACGTCGTCTCCGGCTTGCGCGCCCCGCGACCCGGCACCCGGGGCGAACAATGGGGACGACCCGGCAGGTATGGCGGACGGGACGCCACCACGAACCGGAACACCGCACCGCCCAGCACGCGAACCGGCGGCGCGCAGACCCGAGACACGAGCAGTACACAGAGCTCCTCCCCACCGATCAACGACGGCCCCCGACTGGACGCGGCCCAGACCGGTGTCGGGGAACGCGTACGGCACACGCGCTTCGGTAGTGGAACCGTCACCGCGCTCGCCGGCAAGAGCGGCGAGGAGATCGTCACCATTTGCTTCGGTGACGGTCAGGAACGACAGTTCAAACTCTCGCTGGCGCCCCTGCAAACCGAGGAGTAGAACCCCCGGGAAACGACGATCCTAGAACGTGCTCGGACCGCTCTGGCGCAGAAGCTCGGCGGCCCGCGCTTTCTGTTCCGGAGTCGCATTGGGGTTCTTGAGCAGAGCCCGCAGAGCGAACTGCCAGCCGCCGCCCAGGCCGGACCGGACGTTCTGCGCCGCCCTGAGCACGTTCTCGAGGTCAGCCTCGGTACTTCTGTCGTACTCGGCAACTTTATCTGCAACTGACCAGAGATTTCCCGCACCACTGTAACCGTCAGGAAACGCGATGTTTTCGGCCAGTTCAGCGCAGTCTTCCCTGTGGGAGGCATCGCGCTTCCTCTCCTCACCCTTAGCACGGATAGCAGCCACGCGGGTTCTCTGCTCCGGGGGGAGATACGCGAGCAGGTCCGTAAAGACGTCTTCGTCAACGGCTCCACGCTTTCCACTGATCCCGCGGAGATTCGGACCCTCGCAGCGTTCGGAGTTGAGTAGCATATCCTCGAGGGCATCCGACGGAGTGACCGGATTTTCTAACGCACAGCGCAACAACCTAGCCGTCTCCCGCCTCAGCGTATCCTCGTCGTAGTCGCGCGCGTCCCAGTAGGCGGAACGATCAAACTCATCGCGGAGGGCCTTAAGCCGGAAAGCTGCTTCCCCCAGAAGCAGGTCGCCTGCGGCGAACGCTGCGAGGGCGCGAATCTCCTCAGGATCAGTAGAACAGGCGAGCGCGGCCTCAACCAGTTCTCGCGACAAGAACTGTGCCGCCTTGATACCATTTCCTGCCCGTGCATGCCTGAGACCCACGTTTAGGGGATCCCTACTCTCCTTGTAGCGTCTCGACCGCTCTTCTTTAAGCGACGCGAGGCGCGCGACCTTCGCGTTGATCGCGGCTTCCTTTTCACTCTCAATCTTCGCGAGTTCCAGAGACAGCCTGTCCTTCCGCGTCTTCTCGTAGAGAGCATCGGAAGTCGCCGGATTGTCCTCGACCGCACAAAGAACCTCGATAGCCCGACCCAAGTACCGGGAATCGGACGTAGCGGACTTCCCTGCGAGCGCGTCAACTATATGCTCGAGGACCTGCGGGGGTGCGAGCTTGGCGACCAGTTCCAGAGAGGTACGATACCCCACTACCTGCCTTCCCGATTCCCTCCACCTGAAGTAAGTTTGCGGGTCCACGTCATACGAGTAGCCGTCTCCGTCGCGGCTGTAGTGGGGTATCGTACCTCTACGGCGATAGGTTCGCGGACCGGCAACGAGCTGCGCCAAGAGGAGGTCGCAAGCGGCCTTCGCAGTGCCCGGATCCACGGTGTCATCCTGGGCGACGTTGGCCAGGTTATCGTCATCTTCTATGAGCGCGAGCGCGGTGAGACGCACCTGTTCGTCGGCGTCGAAAAGAGCCGCGCCGAGCAGCTTGTTTTCACGATAAAGCCAGCTCGTCTCCTCGTCCGCATCGACGA
>Ga0172372_10002024_pt1 | contig 31082 bp, 33 predicted proteins | sample LakKiv5m_2_FD_114544 | JGI IMG/M metagenome (GOLD analysis project Ga0172372, IMG submission 114544) | Freshwater microbial communities from Kabuno Bay, South-Kivu, Congo - kab_092012_9.5m | ecosystem: Environmental > Aquatic > Freshwater > Lake | place: Democratic Republic of the Congo...
AGTATGATGCAATGCTAGCCTTCATTGAAGCAGGATCTAATCCTAGACAAGATGCAAGGCTAATCCACCGCTTGGATGGAATTTGGTTCAAACCTGAAGAGTTTGCTAGCAAGAACGAGTCCATCAAGTGGACTTACCGTCATAGCAGCCATGTCATCTTCCAATCAGAGTTCGATAGAAAGATGGTTGAACATCACTGGGGCCTTCCCAGCAGTCACAGTGTGATTCACAATGGAATAGAGCTCAAAAAGGCTGTAGTTACCATCGAAGGAATTAAGAATCTTAGAAACAGCTTTGACAAGATCTTTGTCTCTTCCGCCTCTTGGCACAGGCAGAAGCGTTTAAAGGAGAACACAGAGCTATTCCTCAAGATGGCAGGAGACGACCCGAGATCGTGCTTTGTTGTCATGGGAAGAAATCCAGACCATGTAGTCTCCCATCCTCGTATTTTCTACATAGGTGAGGTCGATCACAGCACTTGCCTGCAGATCTACAGCGTTGCCGACTGGATGATCCACCTCGCATGGCTTGATCACTGCCCGAATGTTGTTGTAGAAGCACTGTCACAGGGATGTCCTGTAATATGCACGGACAGCGGAGGAACAAGCGAGATCGTAAGGGACAATGGATTTGTCATACCAGAGTCTAGAAGTTACAATTTTGAGCTACTTGATTACGACAATCCTTTTCATCTAGATCTTTCCGTTGGAGATCTTCCGGTCATTGAAGTGAAAAATGACCACCTCGACATAAAGGTGGTAGCAAAAAATTACGAAACAGCAATCTTTGGAAAATGAAGATCTCTTTCTGAGTCCTAGTATTAAAAGTTGGTCTGCTTAATACAATGGATTCATGAATGGGTGTAATATGTCAAAGAAAGCGTTCATTACGGGTGTCTCTGGCCAGGACGGTAGCTACCTTGTTGATCTTCTTGTTTCAAAGGGCTATGAAGTTCACGGTCTAATCCGGCAGTCAACGCAATTTACTCCTGACAAGTGGGGCCACCTTAAGAATGCCTTGCAATCAAAGAAGTTGATTGTTCATCATGGCGATCTTATGGACGCTTCGGGAATGAGAGCTCTGCTGGAGATGATACAGCCTGACGAGGTTTATAATCTGGCTGCCCAAAGTCACGTAGGCTTGTCTTTCGACCAGCCGGTGAACACGACAGAAGTTACTGCAATGGGTTCTTTGAATCTTCTTGACGCGATCAGACGCTCATGTAAGCATACTAAGTTCTATCAGGCCTCGTCAAGTGAGATGTTTGGCAAGGTCGTAGAAACGCCGCAGAGAGAGACAACTAGATTTTATCCAAGAAGTCCTTACGGGTGTGCCAAGGTGTATGCACACTACGTAACTCAAAACTATAGAGAGTCTTACGACATGTTTGCATGTTCAGGAATCTTGTTTAATCACGAATCTGAGCGTCGGGGCGAGAACTTTGTCACAAGAAAGATAACAAGAGCTATCGGTAGAATTAAAGCAGGATTGCAAGATGAGCTCTATCTTGGAAATCTTGATGCTCTTCGCGATTGGGGATACGCTCCAGAGTACGTTGAAGCAATGTGGCAGATGCTCCAGCAAGATGAACCACAAGATTACGTGATAGGCACTGGTGTCCACCACTCTGTCGAACAGTTTGTTGATGAAGCATTTGGAATTGCAGGTCTAGAAAAAGAAAAACACCTCAGAATAGATGAGAAGCTTCTTAGACCAGCTGAAGTTGACACTTTGATTGCTGATTATTCAAAGGCCAAGGAAAAATTTGGCTGGGAGCCTAGACTCACTTTCAAAGAACTTGTTAAAAAGATGGTCGACCACGACATTAAGCTTGCGCAGAAAGAGAAGTTTATTCTGGAATCTGATGACGTCTAAGATCTTTGTTTTACCACCAAAAGAAGACTGGATTGTTGATAGACTGGTTAGCGAGTGGTATCAATACAACAGCGACATATCAACGAGAAGTCTTGAAGACTGTGATACTGTGTGGCTTCTTGCAGATTGGTGCTATAGTCATCTTGATGTAAGAGTCCTTCGTCAAAAAAAAGTAGTGACAACAATTCACCACATAGTTCCCGAGAAGTGGACTAGATCTGCTGAAGTTGAATTCAAAAATAGAGATGATCTGACAAGCGTCTACCACGTCCCAAATGTTCACACTAAGCAGTTCATTGAAAGTTTCACAAACAAGCCAATCCATGTAATACCGTACTGGGCAAACCAAAACATATGGAAGAGGAACATTGAAAAGAGAGAAATTAGATCAAATCTAGGAATTCAAGAAGATGAATTTGTTATTGGATCGTTTCAGAGAGACACTGAAGGTCATGATTTATCTTCTCCTAAGCTGGAAAAGGGTCCTGATATTCTTGCAGACGCCATTTTTGAATGGAGCAAAGATAGGAAAATTCATGTTCTCCTGGCCGGATGGAGACGACAGTATCTTCTGTCAAGGCTTGAATCGTCTGGAATTAAAACTACTTACATAGAGCGTCCTAATCAGCAAGTTCTAAACCAGCTCTATCAATCGATTGATCTTTACCCAGTTACTTCAAGGTACGAAGGTGGTCCCCAGTCACTAATAGAGTGCGGACTTCTAGGAATTCCAGTTGTATCAAGGAACATTGGAATCGCTAGCGAAGTCCTTACCAGTCAATCAGTTAACGATGAAATTTTAAGTGCAGTCCCTAGCATACCAAATGTTGAAAATCTGAAGATGCCCTGGGGTTTTGCAAAATATAGAGACATGTTTGCAGAAATCTAGATAGAGCTTTACAGCAAGCGCCAGCTTAACATTTTTTTGTTTTTTGTAGATTGTAAGAAGGAGTTTTGATGAAAATCTTGGGAACCTGGTCTGGTCACGACTGTTCTTTTTGCGTCCTTGACAACGGAGTTCCGACCATTCATGCGGAACTTGAGAGATACAACAGAGAGAAGTCTCCTTCTGGCGATGCTGTCTCTTTTGCAAGAGAGATCTTGAAGGAGAGCTTTGCAGAAATTACGCATTTCACCTCAGCATATCCGACACAGAAGACAAAGCAGTATGAATCCTATAGGGATGCTGTAGATACCGCCCAGAAGAACGGTGGAGATTTTCACTTTATCTCTCACCACAAGGCGCATGCAGCTCACGCTTTCTACTCTAGCAACCTGAGAAGCTCTATTATTATGACTCTCGACGGCGGAGGAGTTGAAGATGATAATGGCCAAGAGACAGCTTCGACTGTCTGGATCGGAGATGACTTAGATCTCCGGCACATCCACACATTTCATCCTGCTCAGATGAACATCGGTGGAGTCTGGACTCGAGTTACAAGGTATGTCTTCAAGCTTCAGAATGGCTGGCCGCTAGGCGGGCAAGAAGGAACAGTCATGGCCATGGCTGCACTTGGAGATCCATCAAAATATCACGATGATTTCTACAGAATGCTTACTGTTGATGTCATTCCAGCTGGATTTAAGCCGCCAACACAGCCTAAGGGAGCTTACGTCCCTGGAAAAGATCCTGTTCATCCTTATCTTGACAGATGGGCAAGAATAGCAGATCAATCTGATCAAGACAAGTACGATCTCGCTGCATCTTTCCAGAGTGCAACTGAGCGCCTGGTTAGAGAGTTTATTAGTAGCGTGCTGGATAAGATCCCACTCAGGAGCATCTGTATTGCAGGTGGCGTTGCACTCAACTCGGTCTGCATGGGAAAGATAAAAGGCTGGTTTCCAGGCAGGCTCGACGAGGTCTATATTCCTCCTGTTCCCTACGACGGAGGTCTTTGCCTCGGAGCAGCCCAGTACCAGTGGCATTCAGTCCTAAGAAACCCAAGGATACAGTGGAAAGATAACTTCCTGCCTTATCTGGGTGAGGTCTGGGATGCTTCTAGCGTAGAGGCTGCATTATCTAACCTTCCAGCAGGAGTCACAAGGAGACACGCGACAGATGCGAATGTCATCGATCTTCTTGCAGAAGGAAAGATTGTCTCTGTCTTTAATTCCAGGAGCGAATCTGGAAGAAGAGCGCTGGGTAACCGCAGTATCCTTGCTGACCCAAGGTCTGAAGACATGAAAGACCGTGTGAATCTTAAGGTAAAGCACCGACAGTGGTTCCGACCCTTCGCTCCTTCGATTCTTGCTGACCACGTTGATGAGTGGTTCGAGAATCCACAAAACAGTCCCTACATGCAGTTTGTAATTCCTTTCAAAGAGTCTGTTAAGTCTAGAGTTCCTGCTGTTGTTCACTTTGATGGAACTGCACGTCTTCAGACAGTCCACAAGAATGATAATCCTTGGTACTACGGTTTCATCAAGTTGTGGCACGAGAAATCTGGAGTTCCAATCATCTTGAATACTAGCTTCAACGATAGAGAGCCTATTTGTGAGAATCCGAAGCATGCAGTTGACTGCTTTTTAGGAACTGATATTGATTTTCTGTACTTTCCGGAATTCTCAATTATCCTTGAAAAGAGGTCAAATTGAGAGTCTTAGTCACTGGTTCTGGTGGTCTTATCGGAAGTGAGGCAGCATCTCACTGGATTAAAAAGGGCACCAAAGTCTACGGAATTGATAACAACACACGTAGAGATCTTTTCGGACCAGGAGGAGATGTAACACATGTCATACGCACCCTCAGCAGAAATCAGAACTACAGTCATGTTGGCATCTCAATCACTGACAGAGATGCTGTTCTAGAAACGCTAAGAGAAGTTCAACCTGATGTCGTAATTCACGCTGCAGCTCAACCGTCTCACGATAAAGCTGCAGATATTCCATTTGAAGACTTCTCAATAAACGCTGTTGGAACTCTTAATCTTCTCGAGGCAACAAGACGGCATTCTCGAGATGCTGTTTTCATCCACGTCAGCACTAACAAAGTCTACGGTGATGCACCCAACCGTATTCCGCTTAATGAAACTGACAAGAGATATGACTTTTCTCCAACAAGATTTCTAGAAGGCATTGACGAGAGTTTCTCTATTGATCAGTGCCTTCACTCTTTGTTCGGTGCTTCTAAAGCATCTGCTGATTTGGTTGCACAAGAGTACGGCAGATACTTTGGAATGAACGTCGGTGTCTTTAGAGGTGGATGTCTTACAGGACCTCAGCACGCTGGTGTTGAGCTTCATGGATTCCTCTCATACATTATCAAGTGTGCTGTAGAAGGAAAGAAGTATCGTATCTTTGGATACAAGGGAAAGCAAGTCAGAGATCAGATTCACAGTCGAGATGTCATTTCCTGCTTTGAAAGATTCATCGAATCTCCTCGAAAGGGTGAGGTCTATAATCTTGGAGGCGGAAGGAGAAATAGTGCATCAATTCTAGAGACCGTTGATAAGATTGCAGAACTAACCGGTCACCATCTTGACTATGAATACTTTGACCAAAATAGAATCGGTGACCACGTTTGCTACTACACAGACATGAGCAAGTTTAAGAGAGATTATCCAGGATGGGATATTTCTGTTTCACTTGATGACATTATTTCTGAGATTGCAGAGCAGTCTGAGAGGAGATAAATTGACTGTAGAAGAACTTATAGGAAGACTAGTTGTTTCTCTTTCGAAAGCAGAAAATTTTGAATCATCTCTTGATTCTGCAGTCTTGGAGATGGAAGGAATGTCATCTCCCAAGGTTAGACATTTTTTAAACAACATTTGCTCTTACAGCGGAGTCAAGTACCTTGAGGTAGGAACTGCAAGTGGTTCTACTTTCATATCTTCAATGAAGAATAATTCTCCTGACTACGTTTGTGCATCTGATCTCTGGGTTGAGATCAAGAATGGAAAAGATGGAAAACGTAAGTTTCTAGGGAACTGCAAAGAGCATCTTGGATTTTCACCGCAAGATGAAGATCCTGGAAGTAACTTTTCTCTCTTTACGGGTGACTGCTTTGAAATTGACAAGTCTCTAATCAGAGAGAAATTCAATGTGTATTTTTTTGATGGTGGTCATGAGGTAGAAGACCATAGAAAGTCGATGATCTACTTCAATGAAGTGCTAGAAGATCGATTTATCATGATTATTGATGACTGGAACGACACTAGAGTTCAAAACGGAACAATGATTGGACTTCAAGAGTCAGGACTTAAGGTTAGATTTAGCCACTATTGCAAAGCCACAGTCAATTCAACTCCTCCTCGCTGGGGTGACATGAACGAATGGTGGAACGGTCTCATGGTTCTAGTCCTGGAGAAGAATTGATGGAAAAAGTAACATTTGGAATAGTGAATTGCAATCGACTTCACTATCTGAAGAGCTGTTATGAATCGATAGTTTCAACCACGTCAGAGTATCCAGACAAGGAGATCATTGTAGTAGACAATGGGTCCACTGAATCTGGAACTCTAGAATTTCTTGAAGAGCTAAAGTCTCAAGGGGTCTTAGTAGTTAGGAATGAATCTAGAGATCCAGCTAATGAGTTTGCCAAGGGTCTAAACAAAGTGTGCAGTCTTGCAACAGGAGAGTTCATCATACCTCTCCAGGGAGACATGCAGTTTGTTGTTAATGGCTGGCTTACTGAGTTTGTTAGCTTCTATCGTTCAAACATCGACACAGTTGGCTGCATCTGCCTTGATGCTCAAAGAAGAGTAACACATAACTCTCATGCAAAGTCAATGACGCAGTTTTTCGGAGATGGTAAAATAAAGTTCTGTTTTGATCTCGAGAGACCCCCATTCTCAGGAGCTGGAGACTGCATGTACTCTAGAAAGGCTGTAGAAAGATTCTATCCCTGGAGTGAGAATAATGTCAATCACGAAGGAACTCTAGACTCTGAGACAGCTATGCTGCAAAAAGTCAAAAGGATCAAATCAGAGAATTCGATCGAGATCTACTGCGCTGTTCCTGCTGTCCCAGCTTCTATTGCAATATACACCGATCCGCGTGGGACCAATGCCAGAATTAGGGGAAATCGAAGGTATGGGCAATACTGGCCTGCAAAGGGGCCAAGCTCTAGGTACTATAGCATTACATCGGTTGATCAAGCTCTTTTCGACTTCAATAGATTTCCAATTTCAATAGAGGACTTTGCATCTCCGATCGGATGGACTGCTCTAATCGATGAAAACGGGTCGTGGAAGAAGAACCCAATCAAGCCTGAATCTGCATCTCCTAGTGACTTCGTAGACCTATGAGGCCATCTTGAAGTTTTTCTTCAATAGAAGGATTAGAAGATCTGCATGGGGCGGAGGCTCTCATTTTGCAACGGGCTTCTTTGATTTTCTAACCTCAAAAGGAATTCAGTGCACTAATCAATACGAGAGAGATGTTGATGTGATTCTGATGTTTGATCCTAGAGATGAAGAGGGCTTTGCTGATGTAAATTCACTAATCCAGTACAAGAGCTTTCTAAGATCTCAAGGATCGAACGTAAAAGTCATCCACAGAATAAATGACAGCGACGTTCCAAGGGGTACAAACTTTCTTGTTGATCTCAATATTAGATCTAATAGAGCAATTGCTGATAAAACTATCTTCATAAGTGAGTGGATCAGAGACCACTACGAGCAGAAGGGCTTTGACAGAGCTTCAAGAGTCATTACCAACGGCTGCAACACTCAGTGGTTCAAAAGAGACCAAAGAGAAGATTCAAGCACTCCCGTAAGAGTCGTAACACACCACTGGTCTGACAACTATAACAAGGGTTTTGACACCTACATTGCTCTAGATAAAGCACTTTCTGACAGGAAAGACATTGAGTTCACCTACATCGGCAGGTACTACTCTGGATACACACCTGTGAATACGAAGGTTATTGCACCGATGTATGGAAGCAGCCTTGGACAAGAGCTGGCGCGGCACGACGTATATGTTACTGCGGCTCGATGGGAAGCATGCGGCATGCACCACATTGAGGCCGCGGCCTGCGGACTTCCAGTTGCGTATCATCGTGACGGCGGCGGTGTTAATGAAGTCTGTGCGAAGCACGGAAGGGAATTTTCTTCGCCAGGCCAAGCAATAGACGTCATTCTTGATCTAGCATCAAGAAGGAAAGAGATCAGAGAAAAAATCGACACAAATGCGCTATCAGAAGAGACAGTTTTCCAGAATTATTTAGATTTCATCTTAGAATGAAGATACTTGCAATTACTCCAGATAAAAAAAGAGACTACACAGCAGAGCAGACGCTAGAAGGTCTAAGATCTCTAAGTGTAGAAATAGAAGCTACTGGTCTTGGAAACGGTGTATCTTCCGTTGTAGATGACAAAAGAGCTGTATCTTGCAAAGACTATGATGCAGTATTTTGCTTTTTTGGAAAAGTAAGAGACAATAGTCCTCCAAAGCACTACCTTGTACCTCATGTCCAAGTTCCTAGAGATAAAATAGTCTATATTGACGGAAGTGAATGGACTGCAACAGGCCACAGGAGTCAAAAGCAGACTGATCTATCCTGTCTTGATCCGAAGATTAGACGAGGCGACCCTTGGATCAATGAAGAGATGCTCAAGTACTGCGGTCACTACCTAAAAAGAGAGGCATATCCCGTAGATGTTGCTAACGGAATAGTTCCTTTTCCTTTCTCAATGTCTAAAAGGCACTTAATTGACTCTAAGATTAAAGATATTGATGTTATGTGCGTCTTTGGACAAAATCAAACTGGCCTGAGACGAAAAGTTGAAGATTCTTGCATAAGGATCTCAAAGAAATTTCCAGACAAGAAGTTTGTAGTTAGCAACTCCCTCAATTCTGAGCAGTATCTTGAGGTCCTGGGAAGATCCAGGATAGTCATTGATGCCTGGGGCGGCGGCGACACCTGCGATAGATTCTACGAGGCGATAGGATCAAAATCGTGCTGTCTCTACCAGGGCTATAATATTGTCAATCCGGATCCCTACAGAGACATGGATCAAGCGGTTGAGTATAGAGATATTGAAGAATTTGAAGATAAGCTTTCGCTTCTTCTTTCTAGGGTAGATCTTCCTCTCGAGATAGGCGTGAAAGGCTTTGATCATGCAAAAAGATTTCACACTACTGAATCAAGAGCTAAAGTTGCTCTATCAAAGGTGGGAATACTGTGATTTCTTTTATCTGCCTTCCTGACAGAAGCTCAGGAGAAATTAGAGCAAATCAGATTGCAGCTTTTATCGAAGGCGCTGAAGTTCTCAACATAACTCACCATCAGATACCCAAGAACAGGTATGTCATTTTTGTCAGACAATTTGACTTAGAATACTGTAGAAGATTGCATGATCTAGGTTTCGTCGTAGGTAGAGACATAGCTGATGTTCCTGCTTGGGATTTTAGACTAGAAAGAGGAAAGACGCTGAAAGACTACATTGATTATTCTTGCAGCTTCTACATTGTCAACAACACCTGGTACAAGAATCAAATCGAAAGCCTGGGCGTAAAGAATGTCTTTGTTATACCTCATCACAGCTGTAATTTTGAAAATGAAAGGTCCTGCACAGGTGAAAGACTCAAGACGGCTGGATATCTTGGTCTTCCCGAGCAGCTTTCAAGGTCCAAAGAGATCGAAAGCTACTGTCAAAGCATTGGAATTGAATTCATATCTTCAGATCCAAAGACAAGAAGAGATCTTGTGGAAAAGATATCTCAAATAGACTTGGGCATCATCTTTCTTGATGAAACAAATCTTACACCAGAGAATCTAGAATACACAAAGAACTTCAAGCCTAATACCAAGTTAACAAATTTCCAATCTTACGGAATTCCTACCATATGCGTCGATTATCAGAGCTTCAAAGAATTTGGTGGTGTTGCTTACTTACCAGCTCTCAAGTATGAAGATGTCATAGGCTGGATAGGGAGGCTAGCAAGAGATCCTTCTATGAGAAAGAAAATATCAGATGATAGCATAGAAGCTTCAAAGCTTCTTTCAATTAATTCAATTGTAAGCTTGTACAGGAGACTTCCTAATGATCTTAGATAAAGATCTCTCTAGTTCTTCAGAAGAATTTCAAGGTGCTGAGCCTTTTGATCACGTTGTTGTTGATAACTTTCTCCAGCCAGAGATTGCAGATTTACTTGCCAAGAATTTTCCAGGCTTAGGCGATGTCGAATGGTGGATGTATGATAATCCCCTAGAGCGAAAGTACGCATTTGATAAAGTTCAAAATCTGGACGAAGTCTTTGTGAGAATATTTGAATATTTCAATTCATCAGATTTTATAGATCAGCTTAAGAAGCTGAGTGGATTAGATTCTCTTATTCCTGATCTCACCCACCGCGGCGGCGGCCTTCATATGATTGGAAGAGGTGGAAAACTTGATGTTCATGAAGATTTTAATATTCACAGAGATCTAAAAGCACTTAGGAAATTGAACCTTATTGTTTATCTAAATGAAGACTGGCAAGAGAGCTGGGGAGGACATCTAGAGATCTGGAATCCAGAGATGACACAACTTCATAAGTCAGTATTGCCAGTCCACAACAGGGCTGTAATCTTTAGGACAGATCAGTCGTCGAATCACGGACATCCTCATCCTCTTTCTTGTCCAGAAAACAAATTTCGAAAGTCGCTGGCTGTCTACTATTATGAACCCATTGAGTCGCTAGAGAGTATTGACTACAAGTCTACCTGCTATAAGAAGCTCCCTGGAGAAGAAGACGATCTAGATGAACTTAGAGCAAAAAGAAGACTTGGAAGAATTGAAGACAAGAGGACAGAATGAGTTATTCTCTAATAACATACACAACATCAAAATATTCAGATATTTGGTCAATGCACTTCAACCAGATACAGCTGCATTCTTCTGGAGCCAAGAGCTATGCTTTCTCTGACGAAGAGTCGAAAGCTGTCTGGAGCTTTCAAGACCACGAACTGGTTTGCTACAAAGAGAGCGACCCTTATTGGAAGCAATACACAGACTGCCTCTCTTCAGTAAAAGAAGAATACGTTGTGTACCTGCAGGAAGACTTCATTTTATATGCTGACATTGACACTCAAGAGATCGAAAAATGCATAGACTTCTTAGCGTATTCAGACTATGACTACGTTAGGCTTATTAGATGCGGCTATAGTACTCCCTTGGATGAGCCTCTCGGAGGCAATCTCTACGCTGTAAAGATGAACTCCAGCGACGCATTCTCAATGCAAGCAACGCTTTGGAAAAAATCTCGGCTTAGAGATCTCTACCATCATGTGAAGTCTCAGAAATGGCTAGAGTCAGATGCGTGGAACGAGGGTGCTAGGTTTCTTGGAATCAAGGGTGCTTTTACTTACCATGGTGAGCCTAGAGTTGGTGCATTTCACTATGACTCAAAAGTCTATCCTTACGTCTGCACTGCAATAAACAGAGGAAAATGGAATGTAGACCAGTATCCCGAGTTTATGAAAGATATGTTTCAAAAGTACCAGATTGATCCAAATGTGAGAGGAATAAGAAAAAGATGAGTATAAAAATCTACAGTCTTGTCTTTGACTATAATCTTGAAAAGATGAAGCAGACAGGTCGTCCATGGGCAGAGAAAGCATACAAAGATAAGGACTTCATCTTTGAATATTCTGCAGCGTCTATAGCGACATTTCTTGATAAGAATCCCCATCTAAGATATGACGTCTTAACTGACGATGTAGATCTACTCAGTGCTAAGATAGAAAGATACAGAGTATCGACCTCCAATCTTTATATTCAAGATGCATCTAGTCTTATCTCTAGCTGGACTTCTCACTGGTATTGCTTTTGGCCACTTATTCAGTCTTTTGATCACTTTGCATCTTCTGGAAGCTCAGTCCTTAAGCTTGATAATGACCTAACATGCCTAAAGCCTATTGATGACCTGCTTAGTTTTGACGGAGCTATTGTGTGGAAGAAAGAAAGAATGTGCTCCGAAGGAAAAGATTACTGGGGAGAGAAATTTGCAGCATCCAGAGCTTTTGGAACTGATAGATTCTTAATCTACAACACGGGAACCTGGGGTCTTTCTAGCAAGTGGATACAGAAAGCCAGAGAGATACCGTCTCTTTGCGAAAAGCTGACAGCAGTAGATATTTCTTCTGTTAGCAGGTTTCCCGAATCACCGGGAAAGTTTTCATCTGTTTTTAACACGAGTGATCAAACATCCAACTGTTTCTTTCTAGAAAAGCTAAAGATACCCGTTATTGAGTCGCATTTATGGTTCGATCATCACTGCTATTCTCATGAAGCAAAGAAAGACTGCATAGAAAGAGCAAAATTTTTAAAGAACTAGTGAATTGATGGAGGAAGAGCTATGAAAATCTACAGGAGAGCAAGATCTAATCAGGGTAGTAATCCCGAGCAGAACGGAGAGATAAGTCTCTGGTCCTTTATTCAAGAGAAGCTTAAGATAGAGGTAGTATTTGATGTTGGAATAGAGCGGTCTAGCCATATTGTTGACAAAAGAACTGATGAAAATATATCAGTATGGCTGTTTGAACCAAATCCAAGATACAGGGAAGTTCTCTTGGAAAGATATTCTGAAAAGAAAAATGTCTTCATTAAAAGTTTTGGATTTGGAGATATTGACGATCAAAAGCTAAAGATTTATCCATCAACAGGGTCTATCTTTTTTAGAGACAAGACAATTCCTGTCTCAAGAATAGGAACTGAAACGGTAGAAATAATCTGTAGAACTATTGATAGCTTTGTTGCCGAAGAAGCAATAGAAAAAATAGACTTTATGAAAATAGATGTTGAAGGATATGAGCTAAAAGTTCTCGAAGGTGCTAGATCTTCTCTTGAAAAAATTAGACTAATTCAATTTGAATTTGGAGGAACCTATATCGATGCAGGAATTACACTAAATGAGATCTTTAGTCTCTTTCCTGAAAGATTCATCTATGCAATTGAAAAAGATGGTCTTAATATGATGACACTTGAACAGGCGTGTGAAGAAAGACTTCATCAGACTGCTTATACAAATTTTTTAGTTTCACTAAGCGAGATTCAAATATGAAATTTGAAATTTTTGGAAATAGCCATGCTGCAATTCTTACGGGAGCACCTCCTAGCGGAAATATTGTCCCAAAGTCCAAAGAAAAACCTCGAGGACCTGGATTTACTCAGCCGCATCCTAGGCTTCCTTTTAGAACGTGGTTTCTAGGTCCTGTTCTTGCATATAACTTTTATGAGCACCACCTTCATAAGATCTACAGTCACATTAAAGAGAACCCAGATAAGTTTGATGAACAAACAATGATACTGCTCCAGGTTGGAGAAATAGATTGTAGAGCTCATCTTCCTAGGTTTGTTACAAAAGAAAGAAGTGCAAGAGACGTGGTAGAAGAATGTGTGATAAGATATCACAGATCTGTTCTGGACCTAAAGTCTAAAGGACTGAATGTCGGCGTCTTGGGTACAATACCAGTTCAAAGTGACGAGACAATAAGAGCTGGAATGCTTCCTCAAGATAGAGATAAAGATCTTGCCGGAGATACCAACTTAAGAAGAGACATCTGTCGTCACTGGGAAGATATTCATTCAAGCATCTGTAGAGAACAATCAATCCCGTATATTTCCATATACCCTCATCTTGTAGACAGCAATGGATATGCTATAGAGAGATTTTATTCTGATTTTATCCACCTAAGTCACGACAAGACAATAGGTCTATGGATAGAAGAATTCAAAAAGCTTAATCTCATGTAAAAAGGAGATAAATTGAAGGAAAATCTAACCAGAACACGATATTGATCTAATTCTATAGATAGAGACATAGTGATCTTATGAAAGTTGCAATTCTAATCTGTGGGCTCGCAAGAAGCTACAAGGAGACTTTTTCTTCCTTCAAGCATGCTTTTTCTAATTATGATTATGATGCCTACATGCACACATGGATTCTTGGTCCAAACTCTTTAAAAGCAAAATCCAATACAGGTCCTGTCCTAGATTCTATAGTTCCAACCAGAGAAGACCTTATCAAGTGCTTTAATCTAAAGAAGCTAGTAATCGAGGAACAAGATATAAGAGATATTCCTGCAATACTTGTAGATTCTCAAGAAAACCACCCTAACATTCCTATTTGCTTTCATGAGTCAATAAAGCGGTGCTTAAGAATGGTAGAGGGAGAATACGATGTCTACCTTGTAATAAGACCAGATCTATTCTTCTATGACAAGATAGATCTGGTCACGCCGTTACATGGAAGACTCTACATTCCCTATATTAACAATCTGTATGAAGGAAAAGACATTCTAAGGAAAGAAAGATCTCGCCATCCGGGATCATATTTTGATATGATGTACCCTTGTTTTTCTTACGGAACAAAAGAAGATATTCAGATTCTTTCAGATTTTACAGACGAATACGTTAAAGTTTGCAGTGATGAGAAGTACTTTCTCTCTGGAAAAATTGATCTAAATCCTGACAGAGCTCTTGCAATTTTTGCAAAAGAAATTAGAAAAAAAGAAATAGTGGAGTTCAGGACAAAGCACGGAATACAGAGAAAAGGCTGGATACAGCTTTACTCCTGGTAGCGCTATTAACGTGGCAATAAGTTTCAAAACAATGATCTATGAAGAATCTAAAAATCATTGTCTCAGATGTTGACGGAGTTCTAACAGACGGAACAAAGTGCTACGATTCATCAGGAAGAATTTTTTCCAAGACATATAATGATGCAGATATTCTGGCTATCAAGAAGCTAAAGAAGCTTGGAATAGATTTTTGTCTCTTGAGTGCTTGCAACGACGTTAATGAGTCATTTGCAAGAGAAAGAGGTATTGACTTTAGATTTGTACCACGAAATTCTGAGGGCAAAAGAGACAAGTTAGGTGCATATCTAGAAATCCTAAAAGAAAGAAATATCAATCCAGAAAACGCTGCTTACGTGGGAAATGACTTTGTTGACATTCCGACTTTAAAATTAGCTACTTTCAGCTTTTGCCCATCTGATTGTTTTGATGAAGTTAAAAATTCTTCAAAGATAGTATGTAAAACTCCAGGAGGAAAAGGAGTCTTGTATGAGGTGTACGAAAAAGTACTACACGAGATCATCCAAGATCTCGATATTGGTAAAATTCGACACAATATTGACGCGCTAAGGGTTTTTGTCTACAATGTAATAGAAAATGCAGGATCAGGGCATCCAGGAATGGCGATCGGTTCAGCTTCTGTTTCCTACATTCTTTTTAAGCACTTTCTCAGGTTCAATCCTGAAGATCCTGGAAACGAAGGAAGAGACAGATTTGTTCTTTCTGCTGGCCATGCAAGTGCGCTTCTTTACTCTCTTTTGCACTTGTTTGGATACAAAGAGCCCAGCATAGATGACCTTTTGTCTTTTAGAAAGCTTGGCTCTAAAACACCTGCTCATCCTGAAAGGTCTCTTCTCCAGGGAGTTGAAATAACTACTGGACCGCTAGGCCAGGGATTTGCAAGCTCAGTTGGTCTTGCTATAGCATCGAAGCATGCGCAGCGATCTCTCGAGGCTCCTCCTGATCAAAAGATTTATTGTCTTGTAGGTGATGGTTGCCTCATGGAGGGCATCTCTTACGAAGCAGCTTCGCTTGCAGGAAGGCTGAAACTTAATAATCTAGTTGCAATCTATGATTGCAACAGTATTACAATTGACGGAAGTGTTAGTCTTGTTTCTGAAGAAGATATTTCACTAAGATTCAAAGCTGCCGGATGGGATGTTGAAGTAATCGAAGATGGAGACTATGGAATATTAGAGATGTATTTTGCTCTTGAGAGAGCAAAAAGAGCCACCAAGCCTACTATTCTTATTTGCAAAACAACAATAGGATTAGGATTGCCAGGAGTTCAAGGAACTGAAAAAGCTCACGGAAGCCCGGTCACTCTAGATAAATCTCAAATGTTTAGAGAAAAACTAGGATTTCCACTTAGAACTCTTGAGTGGCAAGGAACTTCTGATGCATTTAGAACTGGTCGAACTTTGGAAAAATTTAATCTAAAAGCAAGCGATAAACTAGATCCCGAAGACGCTTGCTTTTCTTCATTCAGCATCTCAGAGTCTATTTCTACAAGAGATGCAAACAAAGCTATCATCAAAATACTCTCAAATAGAATTCAAGGTCTAGTTGGAGGTAGCGCAGATCTTTCTGATTCTAATGGATGCTTTTTTTCTGAAAAATCATTCAACATGGACGCAGCAGGGAAGTACATCCACTTTGGAGTTAGAGAACATGCAATGGCCGCTGCTATAAACGGAATTGCAATATATTCAGACTACTTCAAGCCTTTTTGCGCTACTTTTGCTTGTTTTTCTGATTATATGAAGCCGTCTATTAGGCTTGCTTCTCTGTCAAAAATTCCTTCAATCTTCGTGCTGAGTCACGATTCAGTGGACATGGGACAAGACGGACCTACTCATCAGCCGGTTGAACACGCCACTAGTTACAGGGCTCTCCCGGGAATTAATGTGTACAGACCTTCTGATACAGAAGAGCTGATAGGATCATGGTCCTGTGCATTGTCTTCAGATAAACCAAGTATCATCTTTCTAGGAAGAGAAAAGACGAACAAGACTGGAAATAGATCTCTAGTTCGACTTGGTGGATATGCAGTTATGAAAAGCCATGACGATAAAGTTGCCATACTGTCCACCGGCGCAGAGGTTGATCTTTCTCTGGCAGTTGCAAAAGAGATCAAAAGAAAGCACGGTGTTGGAATTTCTGTTATTTCTGTGCCATGCCTTGAAATTCTTGAAAAGAATTCAGATCAATTGTCTTCAATTTTGCCACCATCAATCAAAGATGTTTTTGCTATAGAAATGCTTTCTGGATTCGAGTGGTACAAGCACGTTAGAGGATGTGGGTGTGTTATCTCTAATAACAGCTTTGGACACTCCTCAGTCTGGAATGATGACTATAAGAGGAAAATGAACTTCGAAATAAGTCAAATCATTAATATCTTTGAAACAAGGCTAGATCTATGCAAGTAATAGTTTTGGCTGCAGGAGAAGGAAGAAGATTTTTGGAAGCCGGAATTGAGACGCCTAAGCCTCTAATAAAAGTAAGAGGCCTATCTCTACTGCGTCACGCTTATGAATCTTTAGGAATACCAGGAGAATACATCTTTGTGTGCCAAAAAGATCACGAAAGAAAGTTTAAAATCAGTAACGAGATAAAGTCTTTTTCTTCTAATTGCAAGATACACTTTGTTGAAAGCTTGACAGGAGGACCTGCTGAATCAGCTCTTTCTTGCAAGAATGAACTTAAAAAAGACGAACCTTTGATTATTATCAATTGTGATCAAAGAATGTCTTGGAACCCGTCAAGATTTTTGGATTTTGTTAAGAATAATGATCTTGACGGCTGCTTTCCGACAGTAGAGACTTCTGGTAAAAACTACAGCTTTGTTTTAAGTGACAGTGAAGGATTTTCATTAAAAATTGCTGAAAAAGATCCAATTAGCAAAGACGGTCTAATTGGTCTTCATTACTACAAAAAGGCAAAATTTTTTATAGAGTCTGCTGAAGAAATCATCAGAGAAAACAAGCGCCAGTTGGGTGAGTTTTATATTTCTGGAACTTACAACACAATGATCGAAAAGGGGCTTAAGGTAAAGAAATACCCGCTTGATCAAGTAGAATTTCAAGTTGTTCTTGGTACTCCTGAAGAGGTCTTTCAGTATGAAAAATAGAGTTCTCTGCATTGGTTATGCTTGTGTTGATGTGTGCTACAAAACAAGTAAGTTTCCAGAAAAAAATAAAAAGATGCTATCTGAAGATTTTGAAGTTTGCGGAGGAGGTCCTGCATCAAATGCTGCAATTAGTGTAAGACTTCTAGGCGGTTTCTCTGATTTTTTAGGATATGTTGGGAAAGACTGTTTTGGTGATTTTCATCAAAGAGAAATGGAAGATGCAGGTGTTGGTATTGATCTCTGCTACAGGGGAGACCTTAAGACTCCTGTTGTTTGCATTCTTGCAACGGATCAGAATCGTACAGCAATTGCCTACAGAACCAAAGATTATTGGCTAAATGAAATTCCACAAAACGTGGATCTTGGCAAGTATATCTCTGTACTTTTTGATGGTCACCAGCCTACAATATCATTGCAAATACTAGAAAAGTGCAAGATTTTAGGGATACCAACGGTCTTAGATGCAGGATCTATTAATAGTGGAACTCTTTCTCTCATCAAAGAAGTTGATTATGCAGTTGCATCTGAAGATTTTTCAAGAGACTTATGTCAGAAAGATCAAACTATTGATATTCTTAATGAACTTGTTGAGATTAGAGACAAAAAATGCACAGTGGTAACGCTAGGAGACAAAGGTCTTGTTGCATACAAGGATGGAAAGTACTTTCAAGTAGGTGCGTACAGGGTCAATGCAATTGATACTACAGGCGCCGGCGATGTCTTTCATGGATGCTTTTCTTACTTTATTGAAAAAATACCCTTTGAAGATTGCCTGCTAATAAGCTCAGCAGCTGCAGCACTTTCTTGCACCAGGCTTGGAGCCAGAAAATCCATCCCAAGACTGCAAGAAGTGAAATCTCTTATGATAGAGCAGAAAAACGTAAGATGCCTAGAATTCAAGTAGTCATTCCCTTGGCGGGTGACAACGATCAAGATTTTTTCACTCATGGTATAGACACAGCAAAAGCACTTATTAGAAATAAAAAACTGAAATCAGTGCTAGAGGTCTCCGTGTCTTCAATTTCTTTGGATAGAGAAGACATTGATGTTTTTTTTGTTCTTAGAAAAGGTCTTAACGGAGACCAAATAGAAAAAGAAGCATCTTTGTTGATTCCAAGATCTTCTTTTTTTAGAGTAGAAGAAAAAACTAGAGGAGCTCTTGAGACTTGCTATTCTTTAACAAGCACGCTCAAAGAAGACCACCATCTTTTAATCTTTCTTCCCGACATCTTTATCGAGGAAAAAGTTGCGCTATCTTCAATACCAGCAGATTGCGACGGATGGATACACTGCTTCAGATCTTCGAGCTCAAAACATAGCTACCTTAAAGTTGAAGGATCTCGAGTTACAAGTGCACATGAAAAAGAGATCATAAGCGATATTGCGACTTCAGGTCTTTACTATTTTAGATCAGTTAGAGACTTTAACGAAGCAGCTCTTTTTGAGATAAAAAACAATAGGTTTTATATTTGTCCATCATATAATTTTCTGATAGCTAGACGTAAAACTGTGTTATTCTCTTTGGGAAGTGTTATGAAGCTTGGGTCTTTCAAAGACCTGGTAAACAATCACGACCTCATTGTGCAAATTACTTCTTCTTCGATCAAGCCTAGTGATCTATAGATTTATTACAGAAAAAATTTACAACTATCATCCAGATATCTACGTTGACTTGTGAAGATTATTTCTCATAGAGGCAACATCGAGGGCCCAGACAGCAACTTAGAGAACCGCCCAGATCAAATTAGATTGGCAATGAATCTTGGGTTTGATGTCGAGGTTGACGTGTGGAGAGTTGGATCATCGTGGATGCTTGGTCACGATAACCCGTCTTATTTGGTTGAAGAAGATTTCTTCACCACAGGAATGTGGGTCCACTGCAAGAATTTTGAAGCTATTTCTGAGATGAAGAAAAAATCTAGAAATTTTGAGTTTTTTTGGCACGAGAACGACAGAATGACTCTCACTAGCGGATTAATTCCCTGGTGCTATTCAGGTCAATACATTGAAGGAGGAATTACTGTTCACCTCTCAGGTCCTGTATTGGTTCCTCTAAGGTCGTTAGGGATATGCACTGATTTTCCCAAAGAGTGGAGTTTAAAATGAAGAATGCACTAGTTTGCGGCGCTGGCGGTTTTATTGGAAGCCATCTCGTTAAGCGCTTAAAGAAAGAAGGATACTGGGTAAGGGGAGTTGATCTCAAGTACCCTGAGTTCTCACCTACATTAGCAGACAGTTTTATTGTAGGTGATCTAAGAGATCCTGCCGTCGTTTCAGATGTAATGTCCTTGGACTCTGTCGGAGGATTCGACGAAGTATATCAGCTTGCTGCTGACATGGGAGGTGCAGGATACATCTTCACGGGAGAGAATGATGCAAATGTTATGCACAACTCTGCAATCATCAATCTCAACGTTGCATCTACAGCTGTTAAGCTCAAGAAGATGCCTAAGATCTTCTATTCTTCTTCAGCATGCATGTATCCTGCTTACAACCAGGAAGATCCAGAAAATCCAAACTGCAAAGAATCATCTGCATATCCCGCTGCTCCTGATAGCGAGTACGGATGGGAGAAACTCTTTAGTGAAAGAGTCTATCTTGCTCATTCAAGAAACTACGGGTTGAAAGTTAGAATTGCTCGATATCATAACATCTTCGGGCCAGAGGGAACGTGGCAGGGTGGAAAAGAAAAAGCACCAGCTGCAATCTGTAGAAAAGTAGCAGAGTCTGCACCTGGTGGTGAAATTGAAGTCTGGGGAGACGGACAACAGACCAGATCTTTCCTCTTTGTAGATGAATGCGTCGAAGGGACTAGAAGACTGATGGAATCAGACTTTGAAGGTCCTGTCAATATTGGATCAGATGAGATGGTTAAGATTCAAGATCTTGTCAAGACTATTGAAGAGCTTTCTGGTAAGGAGCTTGTGATAAAAAATGTTCCAGGTCCAACAGGCGTAAGGGGTAGAAACTCAGATAATGAGCTCATCTGGGAAAAGATCGGGTGGAGACCTACCTCGAAGCTCAGAGACGGGCTAGAAAAGACCTATGAATGGGTATCTACCAGAGTAAAAGAAAAAGAAAGAGATAATCAGTAGCATCTCAAGAGTAGATTGATCTATGCAAATAACATCCTATGGGCTCAATGGCAGAGAAAATATTCGACAGCTAGAGAGCCTTCTTCTTTCTAGAAATTTAACAAGATTAAGCTCTCAAGACAGCATGATGAACTCTAGCTCGCTAGGTAGCAGTTTGTCTTGTCTATTGTTTGAAAGAGAAGGAAAGCGGCTCCTTGTCTTGCTAGACGTTGACGACGGTAGCGGCGGTACACCCTCTGACTGCAAGCTGGTCTGGCCAACACTAAATCAGATCCAAAGAAAGTACCGTCCGCACGACATGATCATCCTAAAGTCTCAAGTTCATCCAAATCCTGAATATAATCAGTTTTACCCGTTTAAAGAAGACGTCTACCCGATTGGTGTCTTTAGTGACTATCCTGAGAATGTTTTCAAGAAAATTCCTATCTTTGAATCTTCTCAAGAAGAAAGAGACATCGACGTCTTTTTTGTAGGCGGATACAAGTTTTCTAACTGCAGACCCTTCGTTTGGCCAAAAAATAGAGACATAAGAAAGTGGTGGGCAGGATCTTCTATTTCTGGATATGAGAAGTTGAAGCAAATAAGAGACAGAAGGCCAGACATTAAGTTTGCACTTTTTGATGGAAATCTACCGCAAGACGAATTCTTTAGCCTGATGAAGCGCAGCAAGATCTGTGTTGTCCTACCTGGAATTGGGCTGTCTGCAAGAAAGTTTTATGAATACACAGTTTTTGGAAAGTGCATCCTTGCACTAAAGCAGCAGCTTTGCTTGTGGCCCTGCGAAGAAGAAGTTCACTACAGCTCCATGGGAGAAGACGTAGCTTACGATTCTCTAGAGTCTAAGATTGACTATCTTTTGCAAAATCCAGCTAGAATCAAAGAGATTGAAGATAACGCAAGGTCTATTAGAGAAAAGCTTAAGCTTGGATTTATCGTTGAAGAGATCGAGAAAATTATTAGCAGAAAATTAAATGAGATAGAAGGCTACAAGATTCAATATTAGGAGATTTTAACATGTATGACTTTCTAATAGTGGGATCTGGTCTTTTTGGTGCAACTTTTGCAAATCAGGCTATCAAGGCGGGCAAGAAGTGTCTTGTAATTGACAAGAGGTCTCACATAGCAGGAAACTGCTATACAAGATCAGAATCAGGAATCGATGTACATGTTTATGGTCCTCACATCTTTCACACTTCAAACAAGGCAATTTGGAACTTCGTAAATGAGAATGCAGAATTTCACCAGACAAGATTTAAGCCAAAAGTCTTCTATAAAGATCGAATCTTTTCTTTTCCTATAAATTTGATGACTCTCCACCAGCTCTGGGGAGTTACCACGCCGGAAGAAGCTGAAATAAAGCTTGCTGAAGTTAGAGTTCCTTGTGAAAATCCAAGAAATCTCGAAGAGTGGACACTCTCACAGGTCGGTCGTGAGATCTATGAGACTTTCATTTATGGATATACAAAAAAGCAGTGGATGAGAGAGCCGAGAGATCTTCCTGCCTCGATTATTAAGCGAATACCGATAAGAAAGACGTACAATGATGACTATTTTGATGACGAATACCAGGGAGTCCCAATAGGTGGCTACACCAGGATGTTTGAAAGCATGCTGGATGGATGTGATGTTGGACTTGAAGAAGATTTCTTTAAAAAGAGAGATTACTGGGAAAGATCTGCAAAAAAAGTGGTCTATACTGGAAAAATTGATGAATATTTCAACTATAGCTTCGGAGAGCTAGAGTATAGAACTCTTGACTTTGATCACAACACCAAGTCGGGAGACCATCAAGGCTGTGCAGTACTTAATTTTACTGATGAAAAAATTCCTCACACAAGAATTACTGAGCACAAGCACTTTTACTCTCGAAGATCTGAAAAAGCTGACACAACTGTGTGGACAAGAGAGACTCCCAGCGAATGGAACAGAGACAAAGTTCCCTACTATCCTATTGGTGACGAAAAAAATCTTAACATCTATAGGCGCTACAAAGAAGCTGCAGATAGAACAGAAAACGTTACCTTTGGAGGAAGGCTTTCTGAATATAAGTACTACGACATGCATCAGATCATTGGATCTGCTCTTCATTCTTCAAGACTTTTGCTTGAGAAGGCTTAAATGGATTTAAAACATTGCGCTCTTGAAGACTCAAGTGACAAGTATTGCTTTATTCATTACACCATCTACGGAGATGGAAAGCAGAGGAGAGAGTGGACGTATGTTAAAGACACTGCTGTGTCAATAGCGAAGTTTTTAGAGAATTCTCTTGAAGAGAAAAGAACCGTTCTAAACCTCTCGTCAGAGTTCCAGATAGAGAACCTAGAAGTAGTAGCCAAAATCTGTGAAGTACTGAATGCAAGTCTTGAAGCACATGTTGAACATGTTACAGATAGACTGGGTCATGATAGAGTGTATAGAATTTGTAATAGTCTTCTTGAGACCAAGACTCCCTTTGAAGATGCCATCAGACAAAAGATTATAAGCAGTAGACTGGAGAGAAATTGAAATACACAATAGGAATTGTAGGAAACGGATTTGTTGGGTCTGCGGTGTATCACGGATTTTCTCTGCACGCAGACATTCTCATCTACGACAAGAATCCGTCTCTATCAGTGAACACACTTGACGACACTGTTAATAAGTCTGATTTCGTCTTCGTGTCTGTCCCGACGCCAATGAAGAGTGCTTTGGGCGGCGAGATAGACCTAGGCATCATGGACTCTGTGATGGAAGAGATTTCTGGAGTTGCAAGATCTAGAAAGATCATCATTGTCAAGTCAACAGTCATACCAGGTACTGTTGAAAGATATAGAGATCTCTACCCGAACCTTAGATTTGTATTTAGTCCAGAGTTTTTGACTGAAAGAACTGCAAGGCTTGACTTTATTAATGCAGCAAGAATCATTCTTGGAGGAAACAGAGAAGACGTCGAAGAATGTGAAAAGCTCTTTAGGCATAGATTTCCTCACACGATGATCGTAAAGACTGATCTTGCAACTGCGCAGTTTGTTAAGTACATGTGCAACTGCTTCTTTGCCACGAAGGTCTCTTTCATGAATGAGATGTACCAGATTGGTCAAAGAGCTGGCGTCGACTGGGATTCTGCGATGGCAGGATTCACCTCAGACGGAAGAATTGGAAATTCTCACCTTGACGTTCCTGGCCACGATGGAGACCTTGGATTTGGCGGAAAATGCTTCCCCAAAGACATCAATGCAATGATCAATTTCTCTAACAGCCTTGGTGTAGATCCAGCAATTCTTAGTGCTGCCTGGAAAAAGAATCTTGAAGTTAGAAAGAATCTAAACTGGACTGAGATTAAAGGTGCTGTTTCTGAAAAAGGAGAAAAATGAGCTATCTTAAAGACCTGTTGCAGACCAGAGCAGGAGACCATCCTGACATTTTTGAAAATGCAATTATTGAAAAGTCTCCTAAGTTTCAAAAAGAGACAATTGAGCCCGATTGGACTTATGCAGTTATGCACCTTGCATGTCAAAGCATGATAAAGAACATAGCAGAGCAGAACAGTTCCAGATTGAAGCTTCTAGATGTTGGAAGTCATTTTTCTTTTATATCTTTTGCATCTTCTTTTTTTGACGTTGTGATGCTTGAGCCAAGAGTAAAAGATGCAGACTTATCAATTAAGGGGATCTGCAATCTCTACAGAGTCACCGGTGAAGCTCAAAACTTGCCTTTTCAAGATGGAGTTTTTAACTTAGTTACCTCGTTGCATGCAGTTGAACATTTTGGTCTAGGTAGATACGGAGATACACTTGATTACTTTGGTGATCAAAGAGGCATAAAAGAGTTTATTAGAGTTCTTTCTCCGGGTGGAATTCTTATTATAGCGGTTCCAGCTGCAAAAAAGTCAGAAATTGAGTTTAACGGACAGAGAAAATACAATCCTGCAGACTTTGAGAACATAGTCACACGACTCGGCGTGAGAAAGCTTCAAAGCTTTATCTCTTATGTTCACGGATCTAGACAGGATGGAATCAACATCGGATCAGAATCAAGCATCGAAGATTACTCAGAATCTTTTACACCGCCAGTTCTGATCTCAGTCTACCAGAAAGAAATGGAGTAATTTTGAGTATCGGTGTTATTGGTCAAGGTTTTGTAGGCGGTAGTCTCACTACAGTGTTCTCTGAGCGAGGAGAGACTGTTTTCACCTATGACAAGGCAGGGAAGCTTGCTCCTGGCGGGATCAACGGATTTAAGCGTGACATTACGCGCGAGGTCGTGTACCCGAGTTCAATCTCTGAGTTTGTGCAGGGGTGCGAAGGGACATCGGGATTCTCAGGTGTCTTCTTTGTCTGCGTTCCAACTCCGATGTATGAGGATGGATCACCTGACGTCTCGATTGTCGAGGATGTTCTAGAGCTTGTCTGCATTGCTCCCTACACAGTAGATTCACCTCATCGTGTTGCGGTAATCAAGTCAACAGTTCCTCCTGGGTCAACTGAGCGCTGGAACAAGATGTTTAATGATCGCGGGCTTCACGTTGTTTTCAACCCAGAGTTCTTAACTGAAGCAAATGCAGTAAATGATATGAGAGAGCAGAATCGAATTGTTCTTGGTGGACCTCGACCGCACATCAATACAGTTCGAAATGTGTTCCAAAGAGCATTTCCTAAAGTTCCCATCATTAAGACTAGCTCCACAACAGCAGAGATGGTTAAGTACGTCACGAACTGCATGCTTGCTGTGAAGGTTTCTTTCGCCAACGAGGTCTCGCAAATCTGCGAAGCTCTCGATGCTGATGGTCTTAATATCGACTACGACAAGGTGGTTGAATATGCAAAGGTTGACCGCCGCCTCGGAGAAACACACTGGTCCGTCCCAGGTCCAGTTCCTACTCACGACGGCCGCTACGTTCGAGGTTTTGGTGGTCACTGTTTCCCCAAGGACATTAATGCATTGATGTGTGTCGCTCAGTCTTACAATATCGACCCTATTGTAATGAAGGCAGCATGGAATAAGAACCTTGAGGTCCGAGGACCTGATGATAGAGACTGGGAGAAGCAAATCGGTCGTGCCGTGAGCAAGAAGAATGTCTAGCATCGGAGTAATTGCGGGTTCTTTTGACCTGATACACCCAGGGTATGTTAGAATGTTTAGGGAGGCAAAGGAAAGAGCGTGTGAACGTCTTATTGTCTTGCTTCAAGATGATCCGACAATCGACAGACCAAGCAAGTCCAAGCCTGTGCAAAATTGGGAAGAAAGAGCAGAGATTCTCATGTCAATCCGATGGGTTGACGAAGTCTGGAGATACTGCACTGAATCTGAGCTCAATGAACTTCTTCGAAAGAGAAAAAACGAGATCACGGTTAGAATTCTGGGGTCTGATTACGTTGGCAAGCGATACACTGGAGACGAGATTGGGATACCTGTCTACTACTGTAACAGGTCTCACAACTATTCACTGACAGACCTGAAGAGAAGAGTAGCAATCTCAATGAACCAACCAGAGAGACAGCAATGAAAGCGCTTGTGACAGGTGGCGCCGGATTCATCGGTTCTCACATTGTTGATGCACTTATTGATCGAGGAGACGAAGTCATCTGCATTGATGACTGCTCTTCTCCTCAAAATTCTGACTTCTACTGGAATCCTAGGGCAAAAAATTACATTGCAGATATTAGAGCAGAAGACGTAGCTGGGATCTACGATGGAGTCGATACTGTTTTCCACCTTGCTGCTAGATCAAGAATTCAACCTACTATTTCAAATCCATCAGAAGCTTTTTCTGTCAATGTTCTTGGTACACAAAAAGTCCTAGAAAACTCTAGACTCGCAGGCGTTAAGAGAGTTGTCTACTCTGCTTCTTCTTCTTATTATGGACAAAAGAACAGAGTCCCGTTTGTTGAATCAATGAATCCTGGCTGCGCTACTCCTTATTCACTTTCTAAGTGGCAGGGTGAGGAGCTTTGCGACCTTTACACACGCCTATACACACTTTCAACGGTCTCGCTCCGCTATTTCAATGTTTATGGCCCGCGGGAGCCGCTGAAGGGTGAATACGCTCCCGTGATGGGACTTTTTAGAAGACAGAAGCAAGCCGGTGATCCGATGACAATTGTCGGTGACGGACGCCAGAGAAGAGATTTCACACACATCTCAGACATTGTTAGAGCGAATCTGCTCGCTGCAGAGAAGCTAGAAGTAACAGGTCCTATTAACGTTGGAACAGGAAAGAACTACTCCATCAATGATCTCGCTGTGATGATAGGAGGAGATAGGCTTTATATCGCAGACAGAGTCGGAGAGACTCGAGAGACGCTTGCAAACAACATGAGAGCTCGCGAGGAGCTCGGATGGACTCCAAGAGTCAAACTAGAAGACTATCTCGTTGAAAACAGGTAGATTTCTTTGTATTGTTGATATGTGAATACATTTCCCACTGGCAAGCCGCACGTATCATATTCTGAGATTCGAAACTGGCATGAGTGCTCTTGGAGGCACAAGCTTCTCTACATCGACAAGATTGATGTGCAGAAGCCAAGCCCTAATCTGCACTTCGGAACGCTAGTTCACGCAGAGTGTGAGTCGTATCTTACTAACAGAACGTTTGACCTCGATCGACTTGAGGCTGCGATTCGCAAAGTCTGGACCGAGAACAGCTTTGAAGACGTCGAAGGATGGATCAAGAGCGGCCGACAGGCTGTTGAAGAGGTTCCTGATTTCCTAGAATCTTCTTTCCCAGGCTGGGAGATCATGGCAGCTGAGCACCCCCTCTACGAGATGATAGAGAATGAACTTGATCTCAAGTTCAAGGGTTTCGTCGACGGCATGATAAAGTACAAGGACAAGAAAGGGAATGATCTTCTGGCCATTATTGACTGGAAGACGTCGGGCCCTGGCGGTTGGAACGCAGAGAAGCGCCGCGACATGCTGGTCCAGGCACAGCTTGCTCTCTACAAGATCTTCTGTGCTAAGAAGCTTGAGATCGACCACAAGGAGATTCGCTGCTTCTTCGTTCTTCTCAAGCGCAACGTCAAGAAAGGAAAGTCTTGCGAGATTATTCCAATCTCAGTTGGCCCAAAGACTGTGGAGAAGTCCAACAAGCTTGTCACCTCCATGATCAGAGGCGTGAGAACCGGAAGAGCTCTGAAGAACTTCTCAGCCTGCAAATTCTGTGACTATAAGGGAACACCTCACTGCAAAGGATCAGAGAACGTTTACCTTGAGCGGTAGATTGGCGATTATGATAGGATGAGCAAGAAAAAGATTATAGTGCTCTCCGATCACGCTCTGTCAACGTCAGGCGTCGGAACACAGACAAGGCATCTTATCAATGGGCTTCTCACGAAGAACAGATGGACCTTTAGACAGTTTGGTGCTGCAATCAAGCACGCAGACTATCGAACAGTCGCTGTCAACGAGGACTTCATCATCAAGCCTATTGATGGCTTTGGAAATAGAGACCTGCTCCGTGTCACTCTGGCAACAGAGAAGCCGGACGGTCTCTTAATCTTTACAGATCCGAGATTCTTTACGTGGCTCTTTGAGATCGAAGATGAAGTCCGACAGATCTGTCCGATCATGTGGTGGCACGTCTGGGACAACAAGCCGTTTCCAGACTTTAATGACTGGATGTACAAGAGTACAGATCTTATCAACTGTCACTCCTACCTGACTTACGAGATGGTCAAGGAGAGGTATCCAGGCAGGACAAACTTTGTTCCACACGCGCTGCCAGGAGACACTTTCTTCCCGCTTAGCGAAACAACGAAGCGGATGCACAGGCAGTCGATCTTAGGCCCAAAGTCGGATCACTTCGTTGCACTGTGGATCAACAGGAATGCCCGCCGCAAGCGCCCATCAGACGTCATGCTTGCATGGAAGCTGTTCCTAGATGACCTCCAGAGAAAGCATGGTCACAAGAAGGCAGTGCTTATTATGCACACTGATCCGCTCGATCAGGAGGGCCCAAACCTTGTCATGCTGCGACAGTCACTGGGAATAGATGACAATGTGATCTTCTCTCCAGAGAGAGTCGAGTTCAGCAAGATAAACATCCTCTACAATATCTCAGATGTTACAGTCAACATCTCGTTTGCAGAAGGATTTGGACTTTCAACACTTGAGTCCATGCAAACCGGAACTCCAGTCATAGCACTGAAGACTGGCGGCTTGACTCGGCAAGTAGTAGATCACCGAGACGGAAGCCACAATGGAGTGGCACTCGACGTGGAGATGCAGACTCTTGTTGGATCTCAACAGGTTCCTTACATCTATGAGGACTATGTCTCTTGCGAATCAGTCTCCCAGGCATTCATGAAGATGTTTGAGATGAGTGATGTTGAGAGAAAAGAGCTTTCCAGAAAGGTGAGAAATTACGTTACATCAGAATTTGACTATGATAAGACAATCAATCTTTGGGACCAGACGATGCTTAAGACCATAGAAGATTTCTCATCAAGAAAGAGCTGGAGGGTCGCCAGCCTATGAAGAAAAAAGTAGTTCTTCGTGCGCCGCTTCTTTCGATCTCGGGATACGGTGAGCACTCTAGGCAGATATTCAAGTGGCTCGTCAAGCGAGACGATGTCGATCTCAGTGTCCACACGCTGAACTGGGGCAACACGACCTGGTACATCGATGCAAAGCGAGAGGGTGGTCTTATTGGTGAGATCATGCGGAGGTCGACTGACAAGGGAAATTCTTTTGACTTCTCCTTCCAGGTTCAACTTCCTGATGAGTGGGATACAAATCTCGCAGGTACGAACGTCGGAGTCACTGCCGGTGTGGAGACGACTACCTGCTACTCGCAGTGGACAGACAAGATCAAGACGATGCATTCTGTCATTGTTCCATCGCTGTTCACTAAGAAGACCTTTGTTGATACAGATGCAGCTACAGAAAGCAATCTTTTTGTAGTTCCCGAGGCACTATCAATTGACCCTGCAGGTCAATTCGAAGACGTCTTGAAGGAAGTTAAGACGCCTAACAACATCCTGCTTGTAAGCCAGCTGACAGCCGTCGATAGATCGCAGGATAGAAAATGCATCATCGACACCATTGAGTCACTCCTCAGATGCATCAAGGATCGTCCTGACTGGGGCATTGTTATCAAGACCAACATGGGTCGCGGAACAGAGAAAGACTTCCTTGAGACCCGCGCCATCCTGTCTCAGATCAAGGGACTCAAGGGCCGCGTAACTCTGATTCACGGCATACTCAGCACTGAAGAGATGCTGGGTGTATACAGAAGTCCAAAGGTCAAGCTCTTTGCCTCTCTCACGCGCGGTGAAGGCTTTGGTCTTCCGATGCTTGAGGCAGCTGCATGCGATATACCCATCATCGCAACAGGGTGGTCAGCACACGATGAGTTTCTGTCTCTTGGAAGATATGGAAAGGTTGCTCACACTCTCATACCGATTCCAGAAAGCAAGGTTGACAATAGAATCTTCAAGCTTGCATCGATGTGGGCGCAACCTGATCGTGCTGATTTTGAGAAGCGTGTCAACAAATTCATCTCAAGCCAGGAAGTTCCAAAGCAGTGGGCAAGAGAGCTCGGTGAGAAGATTAGAACTCAATACCCACAGTCAGAGATTGAAAGACATCTTGATCTCTTTGCCACTGAGAGGTTAGGTTGGTAATTTTTCTTGCCATATGGGCTGTGGTTGCAACATTGCTGGCTGCAGCTTTCGGTTTCTACTGCGTTAAGTTTGGATTGATAATTCTGTCAATCCAGCAGAAGATCGAGGACACACTTGACCTTCTTGACGAGAAGTACAAAATATTTATAGAGATCTTAGAAAAGCCTGTCTTCTTCGATTCAATTGAGATTCGGCAAGTTATTCAAGAGATTGAAAACATGAGAGAGGCTGTCCTCTACATGGCTAACAATTTATCAAATCCGGAGCCACTTGACCTTGGAATCTTCAAGTCAGACAAAGAAGAAGTCGGGAAGTAGTCTAAAGCTTTACTTTCACTCCGGAACGCATGACGCAATAGTCAGATTCCAGAAAGAAGAAGACCATAGACAGCGCGAGATCATCTACATCACAGAGATACTTCCTGCGTTTGAGAAGCTGGTTGAGAACTTGTTTTTCATCCATAGCTTCTCTGCAGGTCTACCAGTAACTGATGACATAAAGACGGATTGCATCACCTTCCTGTATGAGACTCTAAAGAAGTTTGATGCTTCGAGAGGATCGAAAGCATTCTCATACTTCAATGTAGTTGCTAAGAACTGGATCATAGTCAAGACTCGACAGCGCGCCAAGAACAATCGGAAGCACGTCAACATCGACGACAAGAACGCTGTGTCTGAGACAGACATGTATGATTTCGATCCGTCTCTCCACAAGGATGACCAGTTCGAGGTCCTCTCTAAGTCAGAGCTCTCACAAAGCATTAGAAGTGTTCTCCAGCAGATTAGGAACAGGCTGGCACATGACTACGAGATTGCGTGCCTTGATGCCATACAGCAGCTCTTTGACCAGGCTGAAGACATTGACATCTTCAA
>Ga0172372_10002025_pt1 | contig 31082 bp, 23 predicted proteins | sample LakKiv5m_2_FD_114544 | JGI IMG/M metagenome (GOLD analysis project Ga0172372, IMG submission 114544) | Freshwater microbial communities from Kabuno Bay, South-Kivu, Congo - kab_092012_9.5m | ecosystem: Environmental > Aquatic > Freshwater > Lake | place: Democratic Republic of the Congo...
ATTCGGCAACCTGGCCTACGACAAGCTCAACTCCATCTCCCGCCAGTGGATCAGGCAGTACTGCCTCGCCCTGTGCAAGGAGCTGCTGGGCCTCATCAGGTCCAAGTTCTCCTCGGTGCCTATCCCCGGCGGCGACCTGACACTCAATGGTAGTGACCTCATCTCGCAAGGCCGCGAGGACCAGGAGAAGCTCCGCACGCAGTTCAACGAGCTGCTCAACGAGCTCACCTACACCAAGCTCCTGGAGAGTGAGGCCGCCGCGGCAGACAACCTCCAGAAGATCCTCAGGGCGATACCCATTCCTAACGGCCGCGCAATCATCATAGGATAATGAATCATGGCGCGCCTATTCATTACGCCTAGAGAGATCGATTTCATCAGCGATCTGACCAAAGAGCTCGTTAAAGACGTCCGGGGGCAAAAGGTCTACTACTATGGCGTGCGAGAGGACCTCACAGAGATCCATGACGTCTATGAGGAAGCCCGAGAGAAGGTATTCAATCCTCCTATTGAGATTGAGGCCGCTGTTGAGTGGCAGCCTGCTAAAATTGCGACCAATCGATACGGCTCTGAAGAAGTGTACACGATTTCTCTATTCCTACACAATAGAGACCTGCTCGATAGAGACATTGTAGCCCGTGTAGGAGACTACATTTCCTATGGAACCGAGTTCTACGAGATCACATCTGCCTTGACCGAGAAGCAGGTCTATGGACAGATCGAGCACAGCGTGGGTATGAAGCTCACCTGTGTGCAGGCACGTAAGGGCATTATTGATAACTCCACGAATGGACCCTCCTCTGAGGAGGATTCTGACAAAGACGCAGTGCAGAAAGAGTTCGTGCAGCAGCGTGGATATGTGGAGAATAAACTCGGAGAGACGGCTGACAAGAGACAGCTTGTCGATGATGGTAAGCTCGACCCAGGTCTCACAGGCCCGAAGGAAGTCACCATACAGGGATCAGAGTCCACTTCTTATTTCTATGGAGATGAGTGATGAGTACCCGTATGACTCCAAATAATGCGCCACTCGCGACCCCTACAGGCTTCGAGTCTCCTGATGTCGCGACCGATATCAAGATTCCGCCGTGCTCGATCGAGGACCTCGACCGCGCCGTCTTCAACCTCTTTGACAATCAACTACCGCTCCAGGTGAAGCAGAAGGACGAAGGCATCAAAAAGGTGCCCATCATCTTCGCTACTGGTGAAAGGTTCGCAATTCTCAGGAGAAAGATCTACTTGGGAGATCGCGGCGCCAACCATAGCGCTTTGATACTTCCTCTCATATCGATCCAGCGCTCTGGCATCTCTCAGGATCCTGAGAATGGTGCCATGCCAGGCCAGACCTTTCCTATTACTATCAAGCGCCGACTGAGCAAGGATAATCCTATCTACAAGCGCTTGGTAAATGAGTTGGGGTTCCAGAATCAAGATGAGATCGCTGCAGTAGGACACAATCTTTCTCCGGCAGGGTCAGGTGCCGTGCCTGGAACAGTGGGAACTCGTAGAAATATCAACGTCAGCCAAGACGCGCTAGAGGGAAGGCTGCTTAGCCCACAGTTTTCGAATAACATCTATGAGACGCTGACAATACCTCCCACAAAGCATTACACTGCGACGTACGAAGTTTCTATTTGGGCGCAGTACACGCAGGAAATGAATGAGATGCTCATGACGATCATGAGCCTCTACCAGAACAACGATCGTCGGACTTTTAGACTCGAGTCCCCTAAAGGGTACTGGTTCGTGGGTTATGTTTCGAGCGACTTAAGCGCCGACAATAACACTGACGATTTCACTGACCAAGAGAGAATTATAAGGTACAGCTTCTCCATTAAGGCGAACGGTTACATCATCGCCCCTCAGTATCCAGGGTCTCCTGCATACATTAGGCGCTATGTTTCAGCACCATCAGTGAGCTTTGGGATATTCAACACCTCCGCTGCAGCCATTACAGGCAATCCCTCGCCTCAGGACGCCGATCCAAATTCATTCCTATTGGAAGACCTGTATAGCGAAACAAACGACATTATCGATTCGAAGGTCGGCGGCAACACTCCGAGAGATCTTTCTGATTCTCTTGATAAGCACACTGACTTTGGCGAATCGACCGTCGGAGGCTACACACGGTCTATTCGCGCAAATCAGCGCGTCCTTGTCACTCGGAAAGACATATTTACAGGAGAAGAGAGAAATGGTCTCCTTCGGGTTAGGTCGTCCGGCGGCAGGTCAGGTGAGACTGTCTATCGGGAACAGATAATCAAAAAGTTGGATGATATTTAGAACACGACGATATGACCTGCGGAAAGAGGAAAGCTTGCTTTTTCTTCCATACTTACTAAGGGTTAACGTACGCCTAAGGAGTTGGTTCAATGGCTGAACAGACATTTAGATCCCCAGGATTCTTCGAGCAGGAAATTGACTTGTCAGCCCGCCAGGGTACAACGCTCGGAGTTCCTGCGGGCGTGATTGGCACGTCTAAAATGGGACCCGCCTTCGTCCCAGTCACTATCGGCACGACGGTCGACTTTGAGAACCGGTTTGGATCACTCGATCCTGATCGCTTTGGTCCCTATGCTGTTCGGGAATTCCTCAAGCATCGCAACGCAGTCACATTCGTCCGTGTTCTAGGAGCGGGCGCGAATACAACAGAGTCTGACATCTCGAACACTGAGATTCTAGGCACTGTCAAGAGCGCCGGATTTATCCTCTCTGGTTCCGGAACGAATAAGTCGCCAGGATCAGTCCAGTTCCTTTGCGCCGTGCATGAGCTCAATACACAAGAAGTTGCAGGATACCCTGTTTATAGCGACAACAAGACGTTTGCTGAGCGTCTGGCAGGTGGAGATGATCGAGTCAACCTGGTCCGCGCAGTCCTCTTTACTCCAACGGGATCCCGATTCGAAGTCCTAGACTATAACGACTCCTATACAGCAGCGAACGTTGACGACTCTCTTGCAGAGTTCGGTGGAGCCTCTTTCCTCGGTGAGAACTTCTTCAAGCTCGTTTTGAGCTCAAGCACGAGCGCGCTATCACGCGATGAGGGTGTCAATGGAATTAGAATCTTCACGGCTTCCTTGAATCCATCAAGCAAGCACTACGTTGGTAAGGTTCTAAACGCGAATCCAGACAAGTTCCAGGAGGAAGAGCATCTCCTTTATCTTGATTTCGCAGTCGAGAATGAGGTCGCTGCAGTTAGAGTTGCCGCTGACACGGTTGCCATTCTCTCAGGATCAGGCGCTACAACGGCAGCTGGCGGTGATACTGTAACTCCATTCCGCAATCTTTTTGGCAAGTTCAATACTCGGTATACGACTCCCAGAACACCGGCGTTTATCTCACAGCCCTATGGATCCTCTGAGTACGACCTCTTCCACTTCGAGACGATTTCTGACGGTGCGGCTTCGAATAGCGATTTCAAGATCTCTATCGCGAATATTCGAAAGTCTCTTGATCCTGCAAACGAGTTTGGTTCATTCGACGTGCAGGTTCGCCGATTTGATGATACCGACACTGACCTCGCAATCCTCGAGGTCTATCCTGACTGTAACCTCAATCCCAAGAGCGAAAACTATGTCGCTCGTAAGATCGGCGATAAGAAGGTCTACTTCAATTTCGATACGACGGACGAAGATGAACAGCGCCTCATTGTCCAAGGTAAGTACCCCACACGTTCTTCGAGAATTCGCATCGTGATGAATGATGCTGTGGAGCGTGAGACGGTGCCAGCCAGCTCACTTCCTTTCGGGTTCAGAGGCCTTCCAGTCCTCAAGACTGCAAATTCTCTTACGGACAACCCGCTCTCTGTGATGACTGATCGATTTGGTAATGCATTGGGAGATTCTGGTGTCCGTCTTGGGAATTACGGAGCGACAGGCACACCACTAACTGGGTCCGTTCTTCCTCCTCTTCCTTTCCGGTTCAAGGTGACGCGTGGAGCTGTCTCTAGCGATGTGACACCAGAATACATCGGTGAAGTTGGAACATCTGAGCGTGTCGACGCCCGTCTCTACTGGGGTACCAAGTTTGAGAGAATGCCGCTTACAGGCACAGTGCTCGACGCCGCTTTGAACTCGAACGTCTCGAACGTCCCCAATCCAATCATCAAGTCCTACGCAGCGTTCCAGGGCATCACAAAGCTCGATACGCTGGTGACAGGTGCTGGCGCCGACGAGTTCAACAATAATAAGTTCACCTTGGCGAGAGTTGCACTATACAATCAGCTTGTTGGCGGACAGATCACCAACGTTACAGGAACGGCCAGAGAGCACATGCTCGAGGCTGCGTATTTGAGAAATGGTGCTCCAGACGCGACAAGCTACACGATTACAGACACAGCGCTCGGGGCGGACAGAATCACATTGGCGACCCTAGTCCACACGGCCAGCTCGGTCTTCAACAGGTTCCAGGAGTACTGCAAGTTCACGGCTCCCTTCTACGGCGGCTTCGATGGTGTGAACGTCCTCGATCGAGATAACCGGCTCCTTAATGATAAGGCATCAAGCTCTGATGAAGGCGGCAAGGCGACAACCTCCACAACAGGATTTGGTCTCGCTGGAACGCTGGACGCCTCAATGTCAGGTAAGGGTAAGGACAACAACATCGTCTCGGCCTACCGAGTCGCGACGAATATTCTCACCGATGAGATCTCCTCGAATGTGAATATCCTGGCGATCCCCGGTATCAGAGACGTTCTCGTTACCGACTTCGCCATGGAACAGGTCAAGAACTATGGAATGGCGATCTATCTGATGGACGTGCTCAACTATGACGCGGATGTCAATCGTCTCTTCGATGATGCTGCAATCAAGCCAGACGTTCGTGAGACGACTGAGCAGTTCGACAGCCGCGCAATCAACAACAATTACGTGGCGACGTACTTCCCAGATGTGTTCCTGCAGGATCCAGTCAATCGGCGCCCAGTCAAGGTGCCAGCTTCAGTGGTCGCCCTCGGAGCTCTTGCATTCAATGACAAGGTCTCCTACCCCTGGTTCGCTCCTGCAGGCTTCAACCGCGCCGCCCTCTCGGACGTCACGAACGTGGTCACCCGGCTCAACTCCGAGGACCGCGACGTCCTCTACGACGGTCGCATCAATCCCATTGCGACATTCCCGGAGGGTGGCTTCGTGATCTTCGGTCAGAAGACGCTCCAGCAGGCCAAGTCGGCCCTCGACCGGGTCAACGTCCGCCGGCTCCTCCTCGAGGTCAAGCGTCTCGTCTCGGCCGTCGCCAAGAAGCTCCTCTTCGAGCAGAATGATGCGACAACCCGGGCCAAGTTTGTGAGCCAAGTGACGCCTCTCCTCGGACTCATTCAGGCACAGTCTGGTATTGAGCAGTTCAAGGTTGTCTGTGACGCAACAAACAACACTGAGCTCGATGTCGAGGCCAATAGAATGAACGGCAGAATCGTTCTCGTCCCGACACGGGCCGTCGAGTTTATCTCCGTCGACTTCATCATCACGAACAGCGGCGTGTCTTTCGAGTGATGAATACCTATAAGAAGAACACAAGAACTAGGAGCAAAGATAATGGCTGAGCTTACCTTCAAGAGTCCAGGCGTGAGCACAAGGGAGATCGACCTGAGCGGACCTGCGAATGTCACGCCGCAGGGGACTCCTGCCGGTGTAATTGGTATGGCCCAGAAGGGTCGGGCATTCATCCCGATCACCCTGGCCCGCTACCAGGATTTCGTCGCTGAGTTTGGTCAGACAGACGGAGAGAAGTTTGGCCCTCTGGCCATGTATGAGTGGTTCCGAAACGCGCAGGCAGGAACATATATCCGGACTCTCGGAGTGGGAGATGGCCTTAAGAGAGAGTCTTCTGGACGTGTCAATAATGCAGGTTTTGTTGTAGGATCTGAGCAGGTCCAGGCGAATGGTCAGCTCGGACAGAACACATTCGCCGGGTCGACTGCAGTCGTCCCAGGGGTCCTTGGAAGAACTTACTTCCTTGGCGCTTTCATGTCTGAGTCGAATGGGTCTCGAGTCTTTTCGGACGCAGGAATTCAGACGAGCCTCTCCGCGTCTGCGATCATTCGCGGCGTTGTGATGGTGCCCTCAGGCGTCGTCCTTGGCCTGTCCTCTTCTTACTCAGAAAACAACACACCTGCCAACGCCAATGCAGCATACGCGAACTTTGGAGTAGGCTCCAACGCTGGTGCCTCGCTAGGAACTGTCAATATCAATAACGGACAGTCCAACTTCGTTATGATTCTCAACGGGCATGCACCTACGGACGAGTTTCCGAATGTGATCACGGCCTCCTTTGACCCCAACTCAGCGCAGTACTTTGGCAGGATCCTTAACTCTGATCCAACGCGTGTCGAAAAGGCCGGCCACTACCTCTACACGAACTGGGACGTCTATCCTTCGCTGGCGGTCGTTACCAGCTCGGGAGTCCAGACAGCAGGCACAACGGCATCTGGTCTCATTGAGGCTGCCTTCGCTCTCACAGGAAGCCAGGCGCGCAATACTGGCACGGCGAGCGTTCCAAACTATGAGGGCTTCGAGGACCGCTATCGCACAGCGTTCTCTCCCTATGTCACCTCACAGAAGTTCGGCGGCAAGCCTAAGAACCTCTTCCGGATTCACGCCCTCGACGACGGTGCTGTCGCGAACAGCCTCTTCAAGGTCACGATCGAGAACATTGCGGCGACAAAGAACGAAAACAGCCCGTTCGGTACCTTCGACCTCCTCGTCCGCGACTTCTCCGATACGGATGAAGACCAGGTCGCCCTCGAGTCCTTTAGAGGTCTCAGCCTCGACCCGAGCTCAGATCGCTACATCAGTCGAATCATCGGCGATCGCCACGCCTATTATGACTTCGACCAGAAGACCGGAGCCCAGAAGCTTCGTATTGACGGCAATTTTGCCAACGTTTCCAAGTATGTTCGCGTTGAGATTGACCCGAGCGTCGAGAGCCTCTCCGTCGATGCCTCGGCACTTCCAACAGGCTTCCGGGGTCCCCACTTCGTCCTGACCGCAGGCACTCCCGCAGGCGGAGTTCCTCTCCTTACCGGACACCTAACAGGTTCTACAGGCGCCGGCGCTCTTCATGATGTGACGTTCTCTGACCTCGCCAACGCGCAGGTCGCTCCTATTCCCTACCGCCTCAATGTCGCCAAGGGAACTGGCCTCAGCAAGAAGCCTATCGCAAATCTCACCTGGGGTGTTCAATTCGAAGTCCAGGATAAGCTTGACGATCCCAATGGTACGGTGGGTCCGGACCTGAGTCGCCCATCCTACACCAAGTACTTCCCCCGCTGGGCCGTTGGAAACAGGAGCGTTCACACCGGCGACACCGTGGGTACTCCTAACGACGGAACGGTGGTTCTCAACTCCGATCTCTTCCAGAACAACCTATTTTCTCTCGAGAATGTCCAGGTTGCAACTGGATCCGACGATCGCCCTCTTTCGAAGTACTGGGATGTCGCTTCCTATCGCAGAAATAGTACCAAGTTGACTGTCCTCTCAGCTTCCGATGGTACGGTCTTCGACGACACCAACACTCGCTTCCTCGATCCGAGCAAGGACTTCGATCACCTGCCCTCCCGCAAGTGGCTCAAGTTCTCCTTCTTCGTCCAGGGCGGCTTCGATGGAGTCAACGTCTTCGACACAGAGAAGTCCAAGATGACGGACCTTGCAGTCCGTCGAGAGTTTGACGACGCCAATCAGGGTGGACAGAATGGACCGACCCTCCGCTCCTACCGCAAGGCAGTCGACGTGATGGCGGAAAAGGCTGACGTCGATATCCAGCTCCTGGCGATCCCAGGCCTGCGCCACCCCGAGGTGACAAACTATGCGATCGAGGCTGTCGAGAACCGGTTCGACGCTCTCTTCCTGATGGATATCGAGGAAAAAGACCAGATGAACACGTTCATCACTGGGTCTGGACAGCTCCCCTCGGTCTCCTACACTGTGAACACAGTCGCTGACCGTAACCTGGACACGAGCTTCGCCGCAGCCTACTACCCCGACGTGGTGATGCAGGATCCGGCGACGCTGACCAACGTGGTGGTGCCGCCCTCCGTCGCGGTCCTTGGAGCCTTCGCGCTCAATGACACGGTGGCATACCCATGGTTCGCCCCTGCTGGTTTCACTCGAGGTGCCCTGGCACGTGTGATCGAGACACAGGTAAAGCTCAACCGGTCCAACCTCGATGACCTCTACGAGGTCGACGTGAACCCGCTCGTGGCTTTCGCGGACACCCCTGGTGTGGTCGTCTTTGGACAGAAGACGATGCTGGCTGCGCAGAGCGCGCTCGACCGGGTTAACGTCCGCCGGCTCCTCATCGAGATCCGCCGCCGGGTCCGCCGCATCGCCAACACCTTCATCTTCGAGCCCAACCGCGCTGAGACCCTCAACCGGTTCTCAGCGGCAGTGAATCCGGTCCTTCAGCAGATCCAGTCCCAGCGTGGCGTGAGCCGCTTCAAGGTCCAGATCGACACGACGACCACGACCCAGGCAGACGTCGAGAACAACACCATCCGCGGAAAGATCTACGTCCAGCCCACTCGCAGCCTTGAGTTCGTCTCTCTTGACTTCGTCGTTACGAACGCCGGCGCCGCAATCTGAAGTTTAGAATAGCAGAGTAGGTGTAATGGGAGCGTCTTCGGATGGCTCCCATTATGCTATTTTGAGCTCGAACACGAGGTTGGGACAGCCCCAAATCTTGACCACACCATGTTCTGCCGCGACATCACTTTCCGATAGGCCAGCAGCTTTGTCTGCCCTGATCTTGAAGCGATCGATGCGATGACGACCGTCGGTCCACCAGAAGCGGTCTGGTGTTGCACCAGTCTGCGCCCACCCTGATGATCTGTAACCTTTTCCTGTGCCATGCCTGGTATCAACGTACGTGATCAGGCCCTGGTACCCATCTTCCTCGGCCTTGCTAAGGGCCCACCGCGTTAGACGGCCTAGCGCGCCTGGGACAGACGTGTAGAGAGAGGTACAGAATCTTGCCACCTCAAGTGACGCTCCGTACTTCTTATGAAGCGGTCTCCGGAGGGACATACAGGCTACAATCTCTCCGGTATCAGTGACGAGTGCAGCACAGTAGCTGGACTTCACATCTCCATCGATATGATTTGTCTCGAAGAACTTCTTTCTGTCTCCCTTAGAGATCGACGCTACGTGACACTTCCTCGCGCCAATCTTTCTCTGGGCGATGCCAAGCCTGTGCGATATCATCGACTTCACGATTTCCTGCTTGTCACGCCACTCGTCCTCGAAGATGTGCATCAAGGTCGTGTCGACTTTCGCACACATCTCCGTTTTTTGCGAGTGATACTTCTTGTTCTTGAAGATCGTGCTGTGGAAATACAGGCCGTTGTACTCGATCCCAAAGTTGAGCTCCGGAATGTGGGTATCGATCTCGTAGGGAGGAATCACGTCGCGGGAAGAGATATTGGTGTCAAATCCACAAGATCTCACGTAGCGATCGATCTCCACCTGTGCCTGTGAGCCGCCAGGAGAGCATGTCCCACAGCGACCGGTCATCGCCTCTATGAGACTTTTCTTCTGTATAGTGCAACATGAGGAACACTCGACCTGTAGACATCGATCTTTACCAGATCGATACTCATCCAGACCTCCCACAAGTCGAATACCGGGCACTCCAGATAGCCTTCTTAAAATTTCATCATCAGAGAGGCGCTTGAGAGAATCTAGGCGATCTCTCACCTCTTTCTGAGTCATTGTGCGGGAGACGTTGATTGCCATCGCCGCGATGCGCTCGTCTGTTTCCTTCGTGCGACCCTTGGCCCAAGGAATATAGACACCCTCTTTAAAGCCCTCTATTAGATTCTGGCGGTAATCAGCTAGCCTCTTGTCATTCAGGTGTGTGAGGCCTTTCGACCATGGGGTCCGCTGTCCTGACCTAAACTGTTGAGTCACAGTCTTTGAGCGCGTTTTCGCTGCCTGAGCAAGTCTTTCGTCGCTTTCTTTGGTGAGACCTCGAGACCAGCCTACCTTACCCTGTAGTGACACCGATCTCTTCTCGATAATTTTTTGGGCGATTTCTGGCTCATATGACGAATGGACGTTCGCGTTGTGGCCTTTGATGAAAGTCGCAAAGCCTTTGTTCCAGCCTGCGAACTGCGTCTGTTGGCCGCACCCACACTTGCAGCGGGGCGTGACACCCTTAAGGTTGGTGTCTATGTACGCTATTTCGAGTGTGCTGTATCCGTGTTCTTCGAGGTGCGAAAGAAAGCTACCGTTTCGGCCGCATGCGAAATTGCACAAAGGACATTGAAATCGTGTAGATTGAATCATCGCTATAATGTAAGTATACTTTCACTTGCGTATTTTACATATGGGTGCCGATAAAAGACACTGCTATTTTTACGCTCCAATAGTTAATACGGAGCCATGGCGGACAAATCTTTCATGCCGCCTAGGTTGACTGTATAGAATAAAGGAGATAAGAAATGGCTGATACGCTCTCAGTTTCAGAGATGTTACCCAATAAATTCGAACCCAAGAGGAAGTTTCGGTGGGTCTTCGCCATCGAGGGCATCGACTCCTTCCTCATGAAGACGGCCGCCCGCCCGACGATCAACACCGCCGAGCAGGAGATCAACTTCATCAATGCCAAGCGCTACATCGCAGGTAAGACCACCTTCGATACGATCCAGGTGACGATCTATGACCCGATCGCTCCGTCCGGCGCCCAGCAGGTGATGGAGTGGATCCGCACCCACTACGAGTCGGTGTCAGGCCGCGCCGGCTATGCCGACTTCTACAAGCGCGACTGCCAGCTCAAGATGCTCGACCCCGTCGGAACGGTCGTCGAGCTCTGGGACCTGAAGGGCTGCTTCATCACAGCGGCGAGCTTCGGCGATCTGGACTACGGCACCGAGGACCCCACAGAGATCCAGCTGACTCTGCGCTACGACAACTGCGTACTGCAGTACTAGTAGAACTCACCTATCAAATTGATAGGTGACCGATATAATTACCTCCGGGAGCAATCTCGGAGGTTTTATGTTTAAGTGCCCTAATTGTGAATTTGGCAGTGATTCTCTCGATTCTCTTAGAATTCATGCGTCAAAGCAACATAGGCTCACATCAGAAGACCTATATCTAGCAGTCTTTTCCAATGGTGTCAAGCCGCTCTGTAAGTGCGGATGTGGAGAGCAAACCAGGTTCGTGACCCTTCAAAAGGGCTACAACGAGTATATTCGCGGTCATGTCTCACGTGTCAGCAACAACTGGGGCCACAATTTGAAGGCAAGAGAAAAGAGTCTAGACACCAGGCGCGTGATGTGGGAAAATGGGGAAATACAGGGTTGGTGCAAGGGCCTGACAAAAGAGGACCCCAGGATCGCTGAAATTATTAGAAAGATGAACACACCGGCACGCGCTCAAAAAATATCTAAATCTTTGACAGGCATACCAAAATCTTTGGCACACAGAGAGAAGATCCAAGAGCACATGCAGTCTTATTGGTCGAGCGAGGATAATAGAAGACAACAGAGCGAAAGACAAGCTGATTGCATTCAAAGAGGCATGTTGACAAAGGCAACCAAAGTGCATGGATACTATCATGGCGCAAAGAAATCCAAAAATATTTCTCCATACTATAGGTCAAATTTTGAGCTAAATGCGATCGCACATTTCGAGGCAAATAATGACGTGCGCATGTATGAATCTGAGCCTTTTAAGATAGAATACGTGTATGATGAAAAGACAAGATACTACGTTGTCGATTTTCTAGTAGAAATGTGCTGTGGAAAAAAGAAGTTAATTGAAGTAAAGCCAAGCTGCTTTACTAACCCGCAGAAATATAAGGCCAATGCTGCAAAATTTCAGTATGCGAACGAGTATGCCAATCTTCATGGATATGAATTTGAGATTTGGACTGAAAAAACACACCCATTTCTGTCAAGCCATCGCAATTCTCTCTAGCCTCTCTGGTCTTCGCATTTCTAGCCCTATATGCAACAACATCTTACGTGAATCTGCACTTCTGAGGGTCACGCACATTCCTCTGCGGACATGAATACCATACTTACAGTTGGCCCTTGAAATAGGGCCTATATTATTGTGGATAGAGACATGAGAATTACAGAACAGCAGCTTCGTCGAATCATTCGAGAAGAGAGGGCCCGGCTCCGGGGCCGTCGGCTCAACGAGAGCTTCAACTCTGAGCAGCTCATGCGCATGGGCACCGGCGGCGCCGCCATGGCCACTGCAGTCGACGATCTCCGCGGAGACTGGATGGGCCTGGGACAGGCAGATCCTGCGCAGCCCGTCGACCACGCAGGTTGGGAGCTGCAGGTCGATGAGGCCATCAGCTCTCTCGTCGAGCAGATCATGAACGCTGTCGATGAGGTCGAAGAGGGCCTGATCAACGGCGACTACGCCTGAATCAGAGATTAGCCATGAGAATCACAGAGGCAGGCCTGCGAAGGCTCATTAGAAGGGCGCTCAATGAGCGCATGGGCATGTCCTATGAGGGCACCCCTGAGATGCAGCTCCTCCGCGATGCTTACGAAGACCCTGACCTGATGCCTGAGGACGTCCGCCATCTCACATTTCGAGTGCGCCTGGGCCGCGCCGAGAGCATTGAGATCGTGGACAGCGTCATTCACGCAGGCCATGCCCCTGTCGTGATCAGTCTCGGACTTGCCCGGTCCGCAGGTACCGATCTTCCTGCCGTCCTTGACATGCTCGAGGCCCTAGGAGCCCGCCGGGCAGGAAGATAAATGGTTTCCAATCCGAAGGGTGAGGGCTTCTGGGGCAAGCGTGGTGCCGGAGCCCTCATGGTCGCGCGGGGTACCGGTAGGGTGCTCCTTACGCTCCGCTCTTCTGAAGTGAAGAACCCTGGAACCTGGGGCCTGCCTGGTGGCGCTGTGGATGAAGGTGAGTCTCCTGCAGGCGGCGCTCGCCGCGAGGCAGCCGAGGAAGTTGGATTTTCAGGCTCCCTCAAGCTTTATCCGGCCTATATCTTCAGGACCAAAGGGTTCACCTACTACAATTTCGTGGGACTTGTGGGGTCTGAGTTCGAGCCTGTCCTGGACTGGGAGAATGACGCCGCCGAGTGGTTTGACTTGGATGATCTGCCTAGCCCTCTGCACTTTGGGGTCGAGAGGCTCCTCCAGCACTCTCGGGACCTCATATCCTCTGTCGTCGAAGAGGCGCTGGAGGAAGTCGATGACGAGCAGCTCGCAGGCGGAGTTTCTGGAGCGATGGCGCTCGAAGCCCACGCACACCGGATCCGCTCTTTTTCTCGTTAGTTGTTTACGGCCCGGTTCGCTCTAGATACTTTTCCTGTAGTCCAACTTCATAGGATCTACAGGAGCATAAATGTCAGAAGAGGAACTCACCCGGGCCGAGAGAAATGAAGTCTTCACTGCCGCCGATGCACAGCGGGCAGGAATTCCAGTTCGAAATGTGATGAAGGATGACTTCAATTTCGAAGTCCCCGTCGAGACCGTGCCGCTTCCGAGCATGGGCTCTGTGTACAGCGCTGACTCTCCTCTTTTTAGACAGGAGACGATCGACATCAAGGCAATGACGGCGAAGGAGGAGGATATCCTCACGTCACGTGCTCTCATCAAGAAGGGCACCGTCATCACACACCTGCTCAAGTCCTGTATGATGGACAAGAGGATCGATCCAGATGAGATGCTCACTGGAGACCGCAACGCGATCATGACGGCGGTCCGTATTACAGGGTATGGTTCAGACTATAAGGTCGAGGTCGATTGCCCAGCATGCGGTGAGAAGTCCAAGCAGGCGTTTGATCTGACTGAGCTACCAATCAAGCGGCTCAATATCCAGCCTATCGCTGAAGGTGCCAATCTCTTCGAGTTTGTGCTTCCGGTCTCCAAGAAGCGGGTTCGATTCAAGTTCCTGACCGGTGCTGATGAGGCCGAGCTCGCCACGATGCAGGAGCGCAAGAAGAAGCAGGGCATGACGGCTGACAATCTTGTCACCCAGCGCCTGATGTTCGCCCTGCAATCAGTTGAGGGTATCACCGACAAGACCAAGATTGCCATGTTCATCAAGAACATGCCCGCCCGTGACTCTCTAGAGCTTCGACGCTACATCGATTCGAACGAGCCTGGCGTCGAGATGAAGTCCTGGATGGACTGCCCTTCCTGCCTCGAGCACTCGGAAGTGAGGCTGCCAATTGGCGCCGCCTTCTTTTGGCCTGACTCCGAACGATAAAGAAGTCTTTCTCGAGATCATCTTTCTCCTGATGTACTACATGGGCTTCTCATATGAAGAGGCCTATGACCTGCCCTTGTGGCAGCGCGAGTGGTTCATCAATCGTATCAATAAGGAGATCAAGGCCTCGCAGGGACAGTCGCGCAGTCCTGATGCGAATAACGCCGAGGCGCGGGCCATGATGGGTCGCGCGCGCGCACAAGTTCCCTCGAAGCTGAGAAGGTTCACATAGTCAGTTCCTTGAATATTTAGCTCGTATGGCAAATTTCAAAGAGACTGTGTTGTTGAGATCTTACATTCGGGCGCGCCTAACAGAGGACGTATACACAGGCGGAAAGTTTATGCCTGATCGCGCCATAGCCTCTGTCGATCGATACCTAGGAGGCGACCTACCGGCCCTAGGTGTTTCTCCAGAAATTGCCGAGGAAGTGACCTTGGATGACCTCCGGTCCACATTTGGAGAGGAGGGTTGGGACGTCGACTCGGAGCTCCAGAGAGCGGTAGAAGATCGAGATAAAAATGCAGCCCGCCGACGTGTCAAAGAGATTCTCAACACAGGCTTCATTTCTCCGACGAGCTCGCTGGGAAAGAAGGGCTTTAAGTCGATCGACGACGCACTCCTGCCTGGCGATGAAGACAGGCTGATTCAGGTGATTCTCGACGACCTCTTCGATAGCGATGGCGTGATCACGATATACTAATAGGAGCGCGCAATGTCAGAAAGCAAAAACAGCGTATTCATAAGAGCATGCGCAAAGTACATCCTGGGCGAGTCGACAGGAGTAAAGCTCAAAGGCAGTCCGGAGACCCTCGAGTCCTTTCAGCGGGTCCTGATCGCCAGCCGTGATTTGTACAGTGCACTCCAGCAGAAGAGGTCTCTAGAGGAGATTAGGGACTTGCTCGCAAAGAAGAAGAGGGCAGCTGAGGGCTTTAGGAGCGCGACCGGCCTGACGTGGCGCCTATAATCGAAAATTTCCCGCCGTCAATATTTAGCCTTATACGCCCCGCGGCCAAATAAAGAGACGGTAGATGGCTGACTCCAAAACACAGGAACTGCAGAACCAGTCTGATCTCCAGGCCCAGATCAACAAGATCCTGGAGAGTCGGAATGCAATTCTTGCGGCGCAGCAAAAAGCGCTATCGACCCAAGTTCAAATGGCCGTCGACATGTGCAAGGCTCTTAAATGCGAAGAGCTCGACCTGGTCGAGGCGCGCCTGAAGACAACGCGCGATGCGATGTCTGCTGCTGCGACCGAGGCAGGCAAGCTCAAGGGCGAGCTCGGCGACGTCGCTGCAGCGGGCCAGAACGCAGGTTCTCAAGGATCTAGCGCCCTTGACAAACTTAATGACAGTTTCGACGCGAGCAATCTAACTCTGGCAGGCTTTGGGGCAGGCATCTTGCAATTTGGCGGCATCTTCATGCAGACGTTCAAGAACGTCATCAGCATGGCAGGAGGGCTGCTAGCGTCCCTAGGAAAATTAGGATTTGCAATAATAACCCTTCCCTTTAAACTCTTGGGAGGACTCTTTGATCTTGCGCAGAGCAGTGGCGGCGGCGGACCATCGCCAATTGCGCAGGCCCTTGAAAAGATAAGGGGCGAACTTGGAGGCCTGAATACCGCAGTAGGCAAGGCGGCTGTGTCAGCACTGCCCCAGTTTAGAAAACAGCTAAAGGATATGGCTGGCACAGGACTTCGGGTTGCCAAGGTCTTTGGTCAAGGTCGTGAAGGTCTCGCCAAGGCGATGGAGTATAACGTCGAGCTCATCAAGGCTTTGGGCCCCGCCGCAGAGCACTTTACAGGTGTCTTGAAGAAGAGTGCTGTCGAGCTCGCCATGTATCGAAAGGGCTTGGGAATATCTGCCGAATCCCAGGCACAGATCATGAAGCTTGCTGAGGCGACAGGCAAGGATCCTGCTGCTGCCATGCATGATTTTGCCACCGTGGCCATCAACATGGGCGAGGCATTTGGAATCAGCGCTGCTGTAATTGGTAAAGATATGGCTGAGATGAAGGCCGACTTTGCGAACTTTGGAACTCTCAGCGTCCGCGAGCTCAGCCAGGCTGCAGTTTATGCGCACAAGCTTGGAATCGAAGTAAAGGCCCTACAAGGCGTCATTGGAGCCTTTGACGACTTTGAGACGGCGGCCCAGAATGCTGCGAAGCTGTCGCAGGCCTTTGGAATGAATGTCGACGCGATGAAAATGTTGAACGCAGCAAACCCTGCTGAGCGCTTGTCGATGTTGCAGCAGGCGTTCAAAGAGACCGGAAAGTCAATCGAGTCAATGTCAAGGCAGGAGATCAAGCTCCTTGCAGCACAATCAGGACTCACCGAAGAGCAGTCATTAGCTGCGTTCAGTCAGAAGGGCCTCTCACAGTCATACGATCAAATAACGAAGGCCGGTGCGAAGGCTGAGAAGAAGCAGCTCACACAGGCTGAGGCAATGTCGAAGCTGGCCGATTCGATCGAGCGCGTCTTTGGTGGTGGCGGAGGGTCGAAATTTCAGGGTTTCTTCGACGCCTTCTCTAAAGGGTTCCAGGATGGAATACTGAGGTCCAAGGAGCTCCGTGGTCTCTTTAGGGACATTCGAAAGTCTCTCAGGACAGTATTCCTCGCCGGTCGGTCTGTTGGAAAGATGTTCGCGGAGCTTTTCCCAGGCTTCCAGCAGATGGTCGCCGGCCTTCGTGATGTGTTCAATCCAAAGCGTTTTCGCGAAATGATGGACAAGGTCAAGGACATTTTTAAGCAATTCTTCCTAGACCTTAGAACTGATCCAAAGGCCGGCGTCGAAAAATTCGTCGAGAGAATGAAGGAGGCCTTTAAGAGTCTCTTCCAGGGTCAGGGCTCTGGAGTCAACACTTTCATGGAGGGCGGTAAGACATTCCTTAAGACCATAGGCGCCATCTTCATGGCGATTCTACCGATGGTTCTCGACGGCTTGATCAAGGCTGTCAACGCAATCGCAGACTTTATTGCGGCACCTCCTGGAATTCCAGGAGCAGTGAGTGCTCTAGGCGATCAACTTTTGGATGCGCTGATCCGAGTCTTCGATGTGCTTAAGGACAGGCTCTGGCCTCCTGTCAAGAGAATGTTCATGGCGCTGTGGGAAAAGATTGGACCGTGGGTTGAGAAAACTGTCGAGGTGATATTTTATGCATCTCTTTTCAAAGCGTTCGCTCGAGGTGCTGTAGGAGCTCTGGGAGGAGCTGCCGTTGGAGTGCTTAAGAATGTTCTTCTCAAGACCTTCACGACAACCATGGTGCAGACAGGCGAGGCCGCGGCGGCCTCAACAGGCGCTGGAGCTGCTGCACAGACCGCGACATCTTTCATGCCATCGATTGGACAGTTCTTGGTCGCCGTTGGAGCGGTTCTTCTTGTTTTTGCAGGCGTGGTTGCAATCTATAAAATTGCAGGCCTGACTCCTCTGGACGCTCTAGGGTTAGGAATCATTATGGTGTCGCTTGCGACGTCAACCCTAATGATATCAGCGGCAGTGAAGATGATACCACCTGGGGCTGCGGCTGATGCTTCTGGACTGGCCACTGTCCTTGCGATCATGACAGCTTCTTCTATTGTTGTTATGGGTGTGATGGCAATATTGTCTATGATCGACACACCAAACCTAGGCCAGATCGCAGCATTTACTGCCGTCATTCTAACTTTGACCCTTGCTACACTTCCAATAATCTTAGCTGCCACAATTATTGGTGCAATGAAGCAGAACGTAGCGCAGGCGGTCGAGGGAATGGGCATTATTGGCGTGTTTATGGTTGCAGTGGGCGTTGTAGGCGTTGTCGTCTCATCACTCCTTTCCCTATTCTCTAATCCTACTGGGATTGCAGCTCTGATGGAAGGAATTTCATCTTTGATATGGGCGACCTTAGGAATGCTGCCGGCAGCATTCGCCCTAGGCATGGTCATGACTTCAGGGATAGGAGCTATTGGTCTTGCACCAATTCTTTTGGGGTTTGCACTGATCGCAGGTCTTGCAACTGGACTTGTCGGCACGCTTCTCCCTGCTGTCACAATGCTTGCTAATATTCGAATCGCCGATCCTGAGTCATTCAAGGCTGTGACAGGAGCGCTCGTCGATATCATGCAGGCAGTCAATGGATTCGTGGGTGCGCTTTCAGGTCTTGCATATATGATGAGACCGACCTTCGCGCAGATGTTCGATGGCGATGCATTCCAGGGAAATATCAACGCGATGAAGGGGCTCGTTGATACGATTCTCAAATCAGGAGTCACCGATATTATTGACAAGCTGGCAACATTCGCACAAACTGCAAATATAAAGCAGGGCACAGGAGAGGCAATATCAGCAATCGCGGCGGTGCTAGGAGCTGTTGGTACCCTTCTGAAGGCATTCTCCCCTGACGGCGAGGTGTTTTCCAAGCTGGCAGAAGAGGCCGGTCCGGAGTGGTATGAGATGATTTCTCCCATGGGTCTGGTTAGCACAATTGGCCGCGCAAATAATATTAGCACGATCATGGATGGTATGAAAGAGATGCAAAATGGCGCGCTGGGACAGCTCCAGGCTGTCCTACCCTCCGTCGCTACAGGAATCCAAAGCCTACTATCCAGCATTGGCACAATTCCTGCCGGAATCAAGGACGTGGGACCATTTATTTCTGGATTTGCTTCAGTTCTCACTGCCGTCGCTGCGATCATGAAGGCGATGTCACCCTCCGACAAGGCATTCGAGGCGGTGACCGAGGCGGCTGACACTTACGGGGAAGATGCAACCGCGGTGATGAACTCTGCTTTTGCAGGAATGCGGGGAATTTCCACAGGAATTGTCGATCTATTGACGGACATTAAGGATCCCCTTGTCAGCATGATGCAGGGAATGATGGAGGCTCTACAGCCTATCATAACTGCTGCGGCCTCAGTCGACCCTCAGGTAATATCAGGGCTCGGGCAGATTCTGTCAGGGGTCATGGGCGCTGTGAGTAGCATTATGGACACCTTTATCTCGATGATGGATGTTGCGAACGAACGCGCCGGAGCCTATGAAGACGCGTTCGCACAAGAAAGCGCGTTCGACTCCATACTCACAAACATAACGGGACTCTTCGCCACCATGGGTCCATCTTTCCTCTCGCTGGTCGAGCCCATGCGAACCATGGTCAACGCAGTCATTGCGATCGCACAGGGGATAACAAATACGCGGGGACTCAAGGCGAGAATCGAGGCCGTCACCGCGGCTCTGGCGGCGGTGGGTCAGATGTCACAGATCTTCGGACCCAGCGGTCCCTTCTATGGCGCACCTCCGCCTAATTCGACGGTGCCAGTTAGTCTAATCACTGGCATGGTTACCATGATGGGCGAAGTTGCACGTCAAATCTTGGTGCGAGGAGGACCACTGCAGCGTGTCGTTGACGCTTTTGATGCGATTGTCGTGAAAAATCCGCGCAGTCTCAAGTCCAAGGCCGAGGCTCTCACAGGCGTCTTCGCAGGGATCCAGGCACTCAGCACTGCCATGACGACGATGAACGCAACAGGCACGCAGGGCATAGGGGCTCTAGCAGCAGAATTCAATCGACGCTTGGGTGACACAGAGACAATAACGACAGCACTCGAAAGCATGGTCGATATTCTCAACGTGGTCCCCAGAAACATGGAAAACGTTTCTTCTCGTGTTCAGGCGATGGTTCAGGCGTACACAGCCCTCCACACGGCACTTAGCACACCTCTCGGTGATGCGAACATCGCCGCGATCGTTCGGCTCAACGATTCTCTAGACGGCCAGCGTAATCTCACAGTCAGGCACGAATCGCTGCCGCCCATCAACCTTACTGTCACAGTCCACGTCGACTCCGAGGCCGTTGGCGAGGCGATTCTGAATAACGAGAGAGATATTCGGACCACAGCAGGTAGAAGATTCGCCATTACAGGACCCAATCCTGCGTAATATAGACCTATGAAGAAAAGCGACACAGATGTTCAAGATAAAGATTTCAAGGGGCCCGTTCCCTCTGAAAGCAAACGAGATACTCATGAAGGAATTCCTATAGATGAGTCATCAAAGTTTTTAATGAACGCGTTCGAAAAATCACTCGAGAAGCTGGAGCCGGGTGACCGTGAGGCGGTGATGGACCACCACAGCAAGCTCATGAAGAGCATGACAATCTTGAGCGAAAAAATGAATGAGATATTTAGCTCTGAGGAAGGGCGCCGTCTCTTCCAGCAAGAGCTGCAGAATCGCGGTGGGTCTAAAAAATGACTGACAAAAGAGGCAATCAGACCAACTATGACCTGGGGCTAAATGACTCAGGCGAGCTATCGTCTGTGGGTGATCTTTTTAACCCAGGCCATCCAGATTCTGGAAATGAGCCCCGAGACCAGAGTGGTGCCGTTAGATTCGATCAGGGACAAGACATTCCTCGTGCCGCGAAGGTGACTTTAGGAAACTATCTCAGCAATGCGACCAAGGGAAATGTAGGTAATTCTCGCCCTAATACATTTCAAGTATCTCCTGACAGCAGCGATGTGGGCCTAGGAATTGATACCAACCTTTCATCCAAAAGGGCTGGACTGCTGACACGAGTCGACATCAAGAACAATGGCGTGACCATGGGAACTTATCTCGATCATGTCAAGGGCCACGTCGACGCAGCCAAGGCAGCCAGAAAGTTCGAGTCTACAAAAAACTCTGATTACGGTCGAGACTCGAGCAATCCATTTGTAAGTCCCGACGTCGGTATAAAGAACTATTCAGATCCTGCTACACGTTCTCGTGGACAAGACGGAAATAGCATTCTTTTGAACGTCGACCCGCAGGGGACTGTGAGCTTTGCTGAGCCTGGAAATCCTCAAATTGGACCGCTGAGAGACGATGCGCCTGTTGTTCAAAAGAAGATCTCCGAGGTTCTCCGGCAAAATCGCTTCAATCCTATCGAAAAAGCTTTCGTTCAAAATCGCACATGGACTGGACCTGGCACAACACTACAGCGCCAGTTGGGCACATATGTCAAGGACTCACAGTCGATAGAGATAAAGCAGGGACTTCTGGAGCAGGTGGGACTTAAGCTCATGATTAGGGCTACAGGACACAGCGTTCCTGGACAAGATTTGCTAAATGACACAAATAGCCTTCAAGAAACGAACAACTACGCGCCTCTTATCCCTAGTGCGCCACAGCTAACAGGCCTACCACTTATACCTGTTGTCAATCTCATGGCAGGTAATGTTGATGTGTCTCAGGGCTTGGCCGGTGTGGGAGTAACGCCAGAATCAGCTCGGGCTGAGTATATCGATAAGGTAGACTTTGAGCCTGCTCCTGGATCAACTAGCTCTACGTGGAATGAGACCTTCGACGGACGAAGCTATGGTGTGCTTAATTCTCACATTGAGCCCTTCAGCGGCGGATTACCAGTTGGCACATTTACAACAACCTTAGCTGGAATCGTGTTGATAGTAGGAGCGTCATTTTTAATCACGGCGCTTCCCCTAATTCTGAATAGAGACATGGCTACTGTAGATCACTTTGACCCTACAGGGTCCAGCATGCTGAATATTATTCCTGCCAATTTGACGATGGGTCGACACACTGAGATTAGAACCAACGGAGGCACAGGAGAGTATGCACCATATAATCGGTTGCAAGAATTCATATTTGAGCTCCTGGGAATACCAAGAACAAATCACCGTTGGGAGCAATGTCTCCTTCAGGGGATTGGAGCATTCTTTGGAGTAGGGATTAGAGAAGATTTTTCAATCGACGGAGAGCTCCTGGGAGAAAACATCTATTACTTGTTGACGGCACCCGGATATTACGCAGTCGTGATACGAAATGCGATAAGGGACGTCGAACAGATCGTTAAGGCCATAGAAAGCTTTGCAGAAGCAGGATCTGCAGGCAATATTGTTGCAATAGTGTCAGGGATCTTTAGTCTCATCGACTCGATCACGTCATCAGCCCTTTATCGCTTTTTTATGACGATGACTGCGCTGGGAAATCAGGTCTTGAACGCATCAATTCATACCTTTGATATATCGTTGAGGGTAAATGAGGAAGACCGCGAGTACTCTGGCCCAGGCAGAGGCCACTCCGGCGAAGTCCCGGTCGGCGCCCTCAGCTGGCGTCACTCTGCGGCACTTAGCTTTCATCTCATACCAGGTTCTTTAGGCAGTCAGGTTGCTGGATTTATCGATATGGGGTATAATGGTACGCCTAGAGGACCTGGATCAAGAGTCAACCAGTTTGATCTTACGCTGCTGGGGCCCCGCCGTGTGTCGCCAGGCGGGCTTCGCAGCATCCCCGCCGAGCAGGTCCCCGCGCGCGACGCAAGGCTAACAGCTGGTGACGTTAAGACGATCGAGAGTCTGCTAGATGCTGAGCACGTGCCGTTTTATTTTCACGACCTTCGTACGAATGAGATAATCTCATTTCACGCATTTTTGTCTGATCTATCAGACGGGTTCTCTGTGAACTACACCAACACGACGGGGTATGGTCGCGCTGATGAGGTCATGATATACAATAACACGAAGAGGACGATCGGGTTTACTTTTCATGTGGTCGCAACTTCTGAAAAAGATTTTGATATTATGTACTGGAACATAAACAGGCTGATCACAATGCTGTATCCACAATATTCTGCCGGTCGTCAAATGACGACAAGCAATATTGACTTCATTCAGCCCTTTTCTCAAATACAGACAGCGTCGCCTATGATTAGATTGAGAATAGGAGATATTGTCAAAGGAAATTATTCCAGGTTTGCGCTAGCGAGACTTTTTGGGTTTGGAACAACTAGAATGGATATCAATCGAGAGATCGCACGTCGACAAGCTGCTGTGGATAATGGGAATAATGGGAATGCCAGAATTAGTGCTGAAAACGAGGCGATCGAAGCGCGCAATGCAGCGCGCCTCAGGTCCGCGGCTGAGACAAGAGTAAACACGTGGACTGAGGCACGCCAGGCGAGGCCTATAAATGAAAGATATGTCGTAGGCGATGAGGTGAATATTCGCCCTGTAACGATTTTGGCGGGCATTGACAACGTCGAGTTTAGAGATTCAAGAGGTGGAGCCATGGCAGTTCTGGGCAGCGTCGCCGGCGTCCCTACAAGGACGCGTAAGCCAGACGCACCTGCTGCTTACTTGAGCATTCCAAGAACTTTAAGCTCGGTCAGGACTCCAGCAGATCTGAGAGTAAAGATTATCTCGCTTTCTGGCCAGCCTAATTTTCCATCGCCCCCTCCGTCTGATAACCCTCCGTTCGGATATCATTATGCTCCTGCCACATCTCCCAGCGAGAGACATGTCATTGCTTTTGTCGAGATACAGAACATGACGTTCAATCTTCCTGAGGGTCCGGCAGGTATGGAGGTACTAGGAAATTATAGGTACATGTACATCAACCTAGATTTCATTACAAGATTCGACAATACATACGTAGTAGCACAACTTGAGAATGAGCCAGTTCCTGAAGATCAGCTCAGGCTGTTGAGCTCGAGCCTAGAGCCTACGAGAGAACTCAACAATACACGTATTGCAAATAGCACCGTCTTCCGCGAATTTTTTGAACCCGCAACAAATCCGATCGTTCGCTCCTTCGAGAGCACAAAGGGTAAAGGCCTTGCAGGATTTATCACCGATCTAAAGATGGACTGGGGGGAGTCGACTTGGGAGATCGACAGAGGACGTCAGGCACCCAAGAGTATGAAGCTTTCTATTTCATTCTCACCAATACACGATATACCCATGGGCCTCGACTCAGACGGCGCGATGCGCAGCGTCGCGTATAACGTCGGCGAATTGTCACATTATATTGGATCTGATCCATATGCAACCGATCCAACTCCGGAGGGTTGATAAGTGATACATCACAACAAGTTAGAAAAACGACAAACATCACGCCTGCAAGCATCTCATGTCACAAAGATATAGTAATACTCCTAAAATCGCTGCCGGAAGTCAATATGGCACTGCCACGGCTCACAATGGCATTCGTCGAGCTGTACAACAGGGGCAAATTAGTACGAGAGAGTACGTGCTCAATGAGGGCGAGCGCCTCGACACGATCGCGGGCCGTGTGTATGGAAACGCTCGCCTGTGGTGGATTATTGCCGCAGCTTCCGGAATCGGGTGGCCCCTGCAGGTGCCTCCTGGGACGCAGCTTTTGATACCAACTGACTTGAAGCAGACGGCGCAGTATGCCTGAGGGAATTAGCACTAGACTCGAAGAGATTGTGACCGCCCTAGGGCGCTATTATGGTGCTACATCTCGAAGCGACTTCGTGTCGATGCTGCTTCTCCGAGAGAGAGATTTGCCCACTGATATGTTTACAGTGCCGGATTCAACGCCAGCACGGGTGGCCGCCCAGGCACTGCTCGACGTGACTGAGGGCGGCTTCACAACTCCTGAGCTGATCAGGCGCCTCAACGAATATGTGGGATCGGCGACAGACACCAATGACATACCTGGCCTAATAAAAATTTGCTATGAACCAGAGTTGCTGGCAGATCTTGACAATCGCGCTCGGGCTGTCCTACGCACCGGCACCGCACCCTCTGTCGATACACCCGGCGACACGAATGTGCAACAGGGCTTCAAGAGGCGTGGTGACTCGGACAACCAAGCCTTTTCGATCAAGCACACGGGCGGATTCTCAAGCGCCAGCGAAGCTGAGACGATCGTTTCTATCAATGGGACAGGAACGTCCCCAGGTACCAGCGCGCACGTCGATTGCTCGATTATTCAGGTTTTTGCGAATAGATTAGCCCCTGCTTCAAGAGACATGGGCGCGCTGACACTATTTATGAATGCGATTCCTACGCTGGAAATAAGTCGCGCCGTTCCATTTATCGACGTGGTTCTAGTTCAGGAGGGCGATCATTTTACGAATAATCGACTCACCAGTCTGTCTCTAGGACAGTTTCTACTTGGGAACCAGACGATTCCAGATGGAACGATGCAGCGCACGATTCTGGGTGCGAACGATGCACAGGTCGTTTCTGAGAATGCTAGAGATCCAGAGTTCGAGAGGACTGAGCGCGCCGCCGATGGAACAGAGACCACAACTCGATCGCCTATCGCGACTGCAGGAATGGAGCTCTTTACATCGCCCCAGACCCTAGTGAATGCTGATGAGGACTACCAAGAGCTCGACGCATTTTCTGCGAGTCGCGAGGCCCAACTCGTGAGACAATCACCTGTCATTGACAAGTTTCGCCCCTTGATGTCGCTCAAGTCTCTATCTTTCAACGTTGTCGGTACCGGCGGTATGATGTCATATAAGACAGGAAAAATGAGCGTCGTCCTCCATGATCGATCGCGACTCGCTGAAATTTCTGCGCTTGTTCGCCCGGCCAGGTTTGGCACGACACATTTGCTCATAGAGTATGGGTGGTCACACCCAGATTCACCGGCACAGTCAGGGTTTGCAGCGCTCAATAGAGACAATCTCTTTGGTTCTCTAATCGGTGCCCTCAGGGTAAAAGAGAAGTATCAGATAGTGAACTCGAGTTTCGATTTTGACGATTCAGGTCAGGTCAATATCGAGCTGCAGCTCTCAATGCTGGCGAATAGATCACTGCAGCGCGCACAGATTGGACTGGGAATCGACAATGTTCCAGCATTTCAGCAGGTGCAGCACCTCACGAATCTAATACAGGAGCTGCGCAGTAGAATTCCTTCCGCGACGGCACAGGCGGTCTTTGGAGAGTCTGATGTGCTGGGATCTCTAACAAATCCTAGCGGCGCAGTTACACCATTGAGCGCTGATGTCGTGCGACAAATTAGAAACCTGACAGCTCTGCGCACCACAGGCGCTAGTCCTGATTTGCGCGCGCTCGGACAGGCGTTATCTGATCTCATGGGATCTTCTGGAGGTCGCGCAGGGCGCCTGAGGTCTGAGATGCGAACGGCGATAACACAGCGCATCAACAACCTCTCAAGAACGTCAGATCCGTTTCTCGTTCCTGGAGTTCCAAATGGCAGGCACGAGAATACTGCCAACGTAACAGGCGCGGACTTTGTCTCGCTGGGAAAAATATTCACGTCCTTCGCGCTCCAACCAGCTGCAGCCTCCGGACACTACAAGGACGTCCAGATCATCTTCTATAACTTCAACGAAAAGGCATCCTACATGGCGAATAGAAATATCGCCACGTTCCCGATTAAAAAGAGCGACTTCGAGGCTGTTCTCAGGCGCGAGCTCGACCAACTCATCAACATGCCTGTAGAGTCTTTCATCAACTTTGTGGGTACGTACTTCATATCAGACCCTGCTGCGAAAGCATATGGGTTCAATAGCGCCTATGGAGAACTGCCGACCGACGAAAGTGAAGACTCACTGCGGCAACTAAACAATCGATATAAAGACGACGAGGCTGCGCTCTTCAATCTGCAGCAGAGTGTTTTGCAGCATGCCTATGGCACGGAAGACGCTGATCTCGAATTCAAGCACCCGACCGTCTCTGTCGTGCTCGAGTCTGTTCCTGTTCGAGCAGGCGGCACGCCTGACCAGACGATACTTCGAATTCACGTCTTCGACTCTCAGGCGACGTCACATGCGACGCTCCAGGGCTTTCTGGAATCGGCGTCATCCCGGACTTTAGGTCTCTTGAACACGACAGCGCTCGCAGTCCAGCAAACGCTTGGTAGAACCACACAAGAGAATACCGTTGCCCGCCGCGACTATGACAATGCAATAAGCACCGCCATCGCGGCAGGTCTAATCGAGCAGTATCCTGCTGCCCCATCAGGAGGCGCAGCAGGCACCACACCTGACAGCAGAACGCGCCAGAGATATGTCCTCAGAGGGGGATTTGGTCGGCTCAAAAACTTTATCATGAGAACCGTCCCAAGCGTGCGCTATGGGGAGGGGTCATCCGGCATTCTCTCTGCCAAAGTTACTTCGATGAATGACTCAGCTCTCTCCACTGTGAATATGCTCAGACAGGGCAGGTCACCTGAGAATCCCATAGGGACTCGCGAGCAGGGAGTGCCACTCCAGGTTTCGCCTGTCGAGTGCACTCTGGAGACGATTGGCTGCCCCCTATGGAGTTTTGGACAGCAGATCTTTCTCGATATGGGCACAGGGACAACGATCGACGCGATCTATGGCGTGACAGGCGTCGATCACACGATCGAGCAGGGCAATTTCAAGTCGACTGTCAAGCTGACGCCCATGAACTCATATGCGAGATACACGTCTCTCGTCACCAATCTCGAAAACGCTCTCGTCGCAATCAACGGAAATATTACTGGGGACCCTATCAATATTCCTGAGCCTGGTCGCATCGTGCCTGCCCGGCGGCGCACAGGCCGCGGAGCCGCATCAGGCGGTGGCGGGTCAGGTGGCGGGTCAGGTGGCACCGCGGTGAGCGGCTCAGAGGGCGCCCCGCGGGCCCGCACAGTCGGCGGCGACCGTGCCGAGGCGCTTGTCAGAGGCTCGCTATATGCACTTGGCGGATCCGCACCGAATTATTGGCCGGGAGCCGCTGCAGCTCGAGAAGAGGGCGAGCGAGAATCAGCTGCCATATCAGCTGCCATACTGCGAGGAAATGAGATAAATGAAGAGCTGCGGACGATCGAGAGAGATATTGCCAGATATCGCGAGAATATCCGTAGGGCCGAGGCCGAGGGCCATGGTCCATACTACGCGTCGAACGTGCGGAGGGTTCGCGGGGAGAACGAGCCGCAAATTCGCGACGCCGAGGAGCGCCGCCGCCGCCTCGAAAACGAAAGAGCCCGGCTCTAGAGCCCGGCTCGGCTGACACCGGTGTAAATTTTTATTGAGTGATCTAAAATCATCTCATGAGAGTCTGCCTCGACGCCACCTCTTTAGGCACGCAAAGTTCTCTGGTCATAAATTTCGATGGGAGCTGCGAGTGGATTGACAATCCTGCGGGCTGCGCTGTATCCTTGGGGCCAAGGTCGACCGTGTCGATCGGGTCTCTAGCTCTAATGCACGGTATGTCACCTGATTCTGTACAGCTCTCTGATCCTGCGCACCAGCGCTCTTTCGAGGCCCTAGGAATTCAGGATCTCGAGATTCCATGGGCGATGGTCCTCGGGCGCCGAAAGTTTACTGCCCGACTCAAGCAGGTCGTTCGGGCAATCCAGGATGTCACTGGAGACCCAGAGCTCGTGCGGTATGTGGAAACATATGGACAGGGAAATGAATTCTTGAAGACCCTCCAGAGGCCCCGGATCGACCTTGAGCGGATGAGACAGCACCGGTCAGATCTCACAGGGGGCGTCTCGCCCCTCACGGCTCTGGCATCGTTCTCTCCCGACGAGACCGGCCTCGCTCCTGAGATCGAGTATGACCGGGTCTCGACGGCGACCGGCCGGCTCAAGGTCGCAAGAGGGCCCTCTGTGCTCACGCTCCAGAAGGAGTGTCGCGACATTATCGCCTCTCGCCGAGGGGGCTCGGTCTGGGAGGTCGACTTCGTCTCTCTCGAGCCTCGGGTCGCCCTCAACATTATGGGAGTCGAGCCGCCTCGCGATATCTATGAGGGTGTCCGCGAGCGCATGAACATGTCAGGCGTGACCCGCTCCGCCATCAAGCAGGCGGTCATCAGCGCCCTGTATGGTTCATCATCCTCGGCCCTCGCCGAGGCGCTCGGGGGGCGCCGGGAGGCGCAGGGGCTCATCCGCGAGGTCAAGGAGTACTTCAAGGTTGCCGACTTGGTCGCGCGGCTCCGGTCTGAAATGGATCATGCAGGCGGGCGGCTGCACAACTATTATGGCCGGCCGCTCCTCGACGCAAAGGGGGATGACCCCGACTCGAAGCTGATCAGCCACTATCTCCAGTCGACTGCCGTCGACGTCGCACTGCTCGGATTTAAAGACCTCTCCACCAGGCTCTCAGCGTCAGGAGTCCAGCCTATTTATGTCATTCACGATGCTGTCCTCTTCGACGTTCCTGCCGGCCGAGAGGTCCAGCTACAAGAAGAGTGCTCCCGCGGCGTGGACTTAGAGATCGGTCGCTTCGAGCTAGGACTTAAGAGGGTGTCGCAATGAGAGATGTCAATTCATTTATCAGAGATCAGGTTCGAAAAATTCTCCTCGAAGAGAATGGGGGCACTTCCGAGTCGCCAGAACAAAAGAAAAAAGAGCCCCCGCAGCAGGGACCCAGGGTCCTTCGTGGTCGAGTTGGCAAGGGAAACTTTAGCAAAGCTACAAGGCTGGCTGGCTCTCTCGCTGAAGAAAATCCTGCGGAGCTCGTGACTAAGTTGGGACTTAAGGGCGCCTCAGGCAGGACTGACATCGAGAAGGTGCGCAGTATCATCGATCAAGCGAGACAGGGAGCCTCGGTCATGCGCTCTGCCTATGTCAAGACCGAGATCGTGAAGGATGAATCCGGCACCGAGCTCGTTCGAATTGGGCACAGCTCTGAAATTAGTCCGCGTGACGCCGCACAGTACATATTCCTCACTTTCATCGCTGCGGAGAAGGAAGGCCTGCTGGGTGGCATCCAGGGCAAGATCGTTCCTGGTCTCGTCACACTAAGCGGAAAAGAGGAAGTCGCTGTACTCCTTCAGAAGAATTAATTCTGCGCTCGAATGAACAAGTCTTAGGATCGCAGTAATATTGCGATATGAGAACAACGATCGAGCCTGAAAAAATTGAGAGCAACTGGAACACTTTCGAATCTCTGTGCAAGAGATTCAACGATGAAAACCTCAATCATCTGCTGGAGACTCTGGGGCAGCGCCTGGCCGAGTGCCCCTACGCTCCGCGGACTGAGCAGCCTGGGTGCTACACCGGCGGTCTGATCGACCTGACCCTCAAGGTCACCTCGAGCATGCGCAAGCTCAATGACATGCTCGATGACAAGCTCCCGACGGCCTCGGTCCTCAAGGTGGGCCTGCTCCACGATCTGGGCAAGGTGGGAGACTTGGATGCCACTCATTTCCTTGAGCAGGACTCCGACTGGCACCGGGAGAAGCTGGGCCAGCTCTACAAGTACAACGAGTCGATGGCGAAGATGGGGTACTCACACCGGACGCTCTGGCTCCTCCAGCACTTTGGAGTCGCTCTGACGCGCGAAGAGTGGGAGGCGATCTACATTGGCGGCGGTCTCCATCTCGAAGAGAATCGATTCTATGTGGGTTCTAAGAGCCCGCTGACCAGGATTTTGGCCGCCGCGAAGACCCTGGTTCTCTGATCCTGCCTATTTATAGGCATGAGGGAAGAGAGACTTCGGCAGCTGGTGCGACTGATAATCGAGTCTGAGCCTGAAGATCATGAAGATGAAGACCTGCTACTCGAGCCTGATCGCCTCACCGGCGCAGATGCCGAGGAAGGCTCAGGCGCTGCCGCAGCTGGTGGTGGACCTGCGATGCCCCTGGGCGCCGGGCCCTCGTATCCAGGTCCGGAGCGCCGGAGCGCAAAAACCGCTCGCCGCGAGACTGCGAGAGCAGTTGGTCGCGCATTTGGCGGAGCCTCCCCAGCAAGAAAATGACCGACGGCCCCTCGGGGTCGCTTGAACAATTGAGCACTAAGGATTACACTTTACTGTCAACTGAACAGGCATTTGACACAACCACTAACAATTGAGGTATTGATATGGCGATCGATTTTGAAGCAATTCGCAAGAAGTTGAACAAGCTCTCCGGTAACAGCTCGAAGCGTGATGTCCTCTGGCGTCCACAGGAAGGCGAGGAGGCGACTGTACGTCTGCTCTCATTCCCGAACAACGACGGCCAGCCCTTCAAGGAGCTCTGGTTCTACTACAACGTGGGTAACAGCCCCGGCCTCCTGGCGCCCTACCAGTTCAGCCGCCCCGATCCCATCCAGGAGCTCATCAACAAGCTCCGCGACGATGGCACCAAGGAGTCCTATGAGCTCGCCAAGAAGCTCTACCCGAAGATGCGCGCCTATGCCGCCGTCGTCGTTCGTGGCGAGGAGGACAAGGGAGTCCGTCTCTGGTCCTTCGGCAAG
>Ga0172372_10002026_pt1 | contig 31081 bp, 42 predicted proteins | sample LakKiv5m_2_FD_114544 | JGI IMG/M metagenome (GOLD analysis project Ga0172372, IMG submission 114544) | Freshwater microbial communities from Kabuno Bay, South-Kivu, Congo - kab_092012_9.5m | ecosystem: Environmental > Aquatic > Freshwater > Lake | place: Democratic Republic of the Congo...
CCTCAAGAGGATGAGTATATTTTAATGGGAATGTCTTCCTACGGCACAACAGACAAATATTATAATATTTGTCTGTTGTGCCGTAGGAAGACATTCCCATTAAAATATACTCATCCTCTTGAGGCTTGAGCCCGATTAAATCCGTAATAGAAGAGTAAAATAAGCCTAGCGAATCCGGGTATTGCTGTTTGTATATTATTTTATAATTCTTTTCATCCCTAATATCCCAAACAGAGAGTGACAAGAACTCACCTACGGTATCTATAATCACCCCTAGCGTATTTTGTATATTAAAGGGGGCTGTTAATAATGAAGACAATAAGTGTGCTTTATGGTGATCACAGAAGGAAAACCTACAATCTATATTATAATATTCTGAAAATATCCCTTTCACGTCTTTAAAATATAAACGACGATCAAATAAAGCATGTCTTACGAATTTCTTATAAGGGTTCTCATACCATACCAATGTGTCAGGATATCCGTACTCTAAGCAGTCATTAATAATTTTTATGTTAAAGTTCTTATCGTTTTTTATTCTAGAATATCGCTCGGTAGAGGAAGCAAATTTTATTTCGTTATTCTGAATTACACAAATAGATGCATCGTGTGAATACCCCGATACTCCCCAGATTGTCTTCATTTCTTTAAAAGAATGTTTACAAATTTATCTCTAACAGCCACTTGATTACAATTTGCACAGCCCTTATGTACATCATTAATTTCCTTAAAATATTGTGTTCTAAGTTCTTCGCAACCCTCAATCTCCTCGGGGCAAGGCTTATCTTTATTAAAAAAAGCAAATATTTCAGTTAATGTCATTTTGACCTATGTATTTTATTAATTTTTCTCATAAATTCAATTAACTTGCTTTTTGTAAATAATTGAAGCTCTAGATTATCTTTAGTAAAACAATGGCCTCCCCAACCTCTCCTCCCGTCCCTTCCCGGTACAGATGTAAAAGATTTACCAATACGATTGTCTAAAGTTAAGAGATTAACCATATCATTAAATTTTGATTTTAGCTTGAGATTTTTATGAATGTCGAAAAGCTCATTAAAAAACGTTACTTTGTAGGCGAGAAAAGCATTTTCTGCATACTTAATAAGTGCGGCGGTCTTTATGTCTGTGATGCCTGTTTTTTTAATGCTTGGTATTCTGTCACAAAGTATTTTTTGAATTTTTTTGCAAACTTGTTTTTTTCCGCCCAATATTATAAAGTCCTGACAATTAAAGTCTCTTATGTTAGAATGGTGTGATAAAAATTCTGGACTATGCACTATAGTAATATTATTATATTTTTTGCTCATTTGTTCGTATATATGTGGGGGCGCTGTAGATTTACAACATACTACATTTTTAGGTAACAATTTATTTAAATCTTTTAAAACAGTATCTAGAGTTTTAAATTTATCTTCAATAGGTGTATCAACACAAACAAAAACTAGATCAAATTTATTTTTGCTTACATCATTAATTCTTAAGCGAGTATACTTAGGGTCAATAATAATTTTTTCGTCTTGCTTAAAGATAGAGGCTACTGCGGAGCCTACGTAACCAAACCCTATAATTAACACCTTCATAATTATATAATAATATAATAATTCTTTGATTAATCAATGTTATACTATAAAATAGTTTATGAAAGTTGCTATATTAGTTGCCCTTAATGATAGGCAAATAATAGGTATGAAAGCGTTTCTTTGTAGTCTTCTGCACAATAACAGGTGGTTTGACAAAGATATTCTTCTTTTGTCAGACGGTCAACTATCTGCCGAAAGCGTTTTGCTGTTAAAGAATATTTATTCAAATATAAGAATCATCAGGGCGAAAACCCATGATTATTTATTGTGTAAAAAAACTACTCGCGACTGGGGGTTTAATCTTTTTTATAGATTTGATCTGTTTGATCTAGGGAAAGAAGGATATGATAGAATAATAATGTTTGATGCAGATATGCTCGTTTTAAAAGATATAAAAGATTTATTTCTACAAACTTGTGATATAGGGGCTTGTAAGAAATATTTAGGTATTGATGAAATAAAACCTGGTAATATTCTAGCTAGTAGAAAAAAACGATTTAACTGCGGATTAATAACTGTTTCTAAAACTCTCATGACTCCGAGTATAAAAAAAGCTTTGATTGACATTGCGACAGAAAAATCGTGGTCAAGCGATCAACCAGTTTTAAACAAATACTTTGAAGAAAGGATTAGCTATTTACCACAAAAATTTAATACCCCTACATCTATATTAACTGAAGAATCTCTTGATATGGTATCCATAGTTCATTTTCATGGTATGAGTAAGCCTTGGGATAGTGAAGATTATAAAAGCTGCTTTGATCCTTTTGTTTTAGAGCATCTTAACCATGATCTAGCTATCAAACTAAAACAAATGTTTAATAGCTATATTAAATAATATTGCGTTTTTTTAATTCCTCAATTAACGTTTCAGCGACCTTTTTATGTGCTTCTGTTTTTAAGTGGCCTTGGGAAGAAGAGGACCCATATTTTGCAAAACCTCGGTAATGAAAATTAAACATAGTATTTGGTGAAAATAGATCCTTAATTTTACCTACCCTGTGGTGTTCAGCATCACCTAAAGTAGAAAAGGCAAGAAATTTGTATTTTCCGTTAAAAAGCACACTATCGGCACACAATCTTAACGCGTCATCGTTAAGATGAAAATAATCTGATGTAAAATAATAAAGAAGTATACCCTTTACAAATTCTTGCATGAACGGTTGATTGATTAAAGGCTCTATTAACTGTCTATGATCAGCGTTCATTGTAGAGGATTTAATTCTACTATGCAGTATAAGTTTCTTTATTAAACACTCGCTTATCCGGTATTCATGATCCTTTACATTAAACATTAATCTATTGGTTTCTGACCACCCCAATAGTATTAGGGTTTTCTCTTTATCTATAAAGGGTAAATGCGTCAATAACGTTTCTAAAATCATAATATTGCTTGCTCCAGGTATGGCGAAGTTTTTATACGTTTTTAATCCTAATGATTCCTGAACGTATTTACCGTAAGCGAAATTGGGATTTTTAGGATTTTGAAAATCTCCATCGGCGACAGTTTCACAACCGTAACTGTTACTGTCTCCAAAAACAATTAAATCTTCAATCATTATCGGTTATTTTATCGTAAATACAATTACCAACCGTCTTAAGATGTCTGTTAAGCTTCCACTCCAAGTACTTTCTGTAGAAAAACATTTTTATCAATTTAAACATATTAATATTTATAATATAAAAAATATAATCAATATTTTGCCTTGTGGTATATATTTTTTAGGCTAGATATGATAAGTGGCAAACTATATTTGCCATTATTTTCGACAATCTTATCTAGAATATATTTATCAAACTGAGTTTTAGTGGTTTGCCCCGTCCAAGGCTTATTATGACCGATAAAATGAATATTGGCTGGTGTTTTTAAATTATCTAAAGTTACGACATCAGTACATAAATTAAAAAAATTAGGAAGTGGGGTAAAGATATTTCCAAAAAATTTATTTAATATAGGCTCATTACCAATCCATTTTCCAGATTTTACTCTAGCTTCACTCTCCGGGGAGGATGTTGCTAACTGTATAAGATTAAAAAATATATTGAAGTTTAGAATTTTTTTATCTATTAACATAACCCCGGCGCTGAATGCTACAGCATTATCTATTTGAGGTACTATATTCTGGGGTCTTATAACTGCACCAAAATCTACACTCTCTTTAAATATGTCCATTACATCGGTCTGAAAAATTATATCGCTGTCAATATATAATATTTTATCAAATGAACTTAATTTAAATATTTCAAAGCGATATAAACAATTATATTTCCATTTTCTAAAGGTATTATCAAAAATTATTTGCGGGTATTGAGTTTGATCTATTTTCCTGAATTGTATATTTGGATATGTTAATAGTAAATCTTTTTTTCTCAAAGACTCTTCCCAATATAAAACAACAACAGGAAGGTTGAATCTTTTGCTATGTTTTAGTAGGCTAGTTAAAGTTATCTGGGCACCTAATAAAGTGTTGTTATCCACCAACAGAACTACAGCATTCATAATAATTCGTTTTTCTTAAGTAAATTATAAAATAGTGTTGTAGGTAAAGGTGTATCAAAATCCCGTTTAATGGTTAAATCCCATCTGCCGGTTGAAACAGCTTCGTTACACCAATGAATAGCGTACTTAGGCATAATCTTGACAGGGAGAAATGCTCCAATTGCTAATAATTTTTTTATATCTTCTATATTATCATCACCAAACCAATCAACAGGAGCTACAAATTTTTCTAGATTAGCTTTCTTGACATTGTCTCTCAATATTTCTACTGGTAAAACCCATCTGGTATTATTACAGTTAACAACTTTTTCAGTATCAATAATACATTGATTAATAAAATCACAGTCTTTAGGACATTTCATTATATTACCAACAAGCCCTACCCGCTTGTGCGGTCTAAAAAGATATTCCTGGTCATCTATATCAATAAAACTACGTAAACAAGTTACGTCCATGTCACAATACCAACCGCCATGTTTCTTTAAAAGATAATATCTAAAAATATCTGAAAACCCACCATAACTTCCTGCTCTACAATCACCACCACCTACATAAGAAAATATTTTATCACTCGACATAATTTCATTTGCATCTCTTAATATGGTTTTTCTGGAACATTTTGACAGTCTTTATCATATAACCATAGATGAGGCTCGTGCCCGTTTTTTATAAACGACTTTAAAGTAAGCTGTTCAAGCCTACCAAGTTGTTTTCCAATCCACAAAAAATTAATATTCATCTATTAAAAAGGGCTGAGGTTGTATTATTGCGGGCCACGTAGAGAGAACATCTTCCGTAGTAACACATTTATCTAATATAGAAATGTCTAGCCCATCAAGCATTTTTTTATATTCCTTAAATTGATGTATAAAAGAACTTATGTCTTCTTTAGTAAAAATACCACCATAAACAGATTGTAGCTTTTCAAAGTTTTGAAATTCAAGCTCATATCTTGCAAGTTCAGTAGATAGATTAATTAAGGTAATTTTTGCATGTTTTTTCATTAGATCAAACCATGCCTTTTTTAGAGAACAGATAAAGCTTGAATCATTATTTTTTAAAGCACTATTACTAAGACCAAAATATTTTAGTACCGCTAATGGGTGAGCTTCATCATCTCTGCATATGTGATATTTTTCTAACACTTCTGTCTTTATTCTTTTAATAAGCTCTTCCCGTGTTATATTTTCTCGTACTGGATAATACCTAATATAGAACAAGTCGTTTATAACATCTTCAGAACAATTTTCATATAAGTCGACTTGACTAGTATAAAAACTAATGTAGTTTGAATACTCTGCTGCTATAGCTTTTTTTATACTTTCAATATAGCTTGCTTCTTGCAGCAAGAACATTTCACCAAATTTTTGAGTAATTGCGGTTTGTCCAAATATATCTTGATAGTTAGTGCCTTGTGGTAAGCTTATATAATCAAACCCCAAGACGTCTTTATCTAAGATAAATTCTTTCTCCCTAATTAAATCTACAAAATCACCTTGTATTTGTGTTCCGATTTTTGTTTTATTAACAAGATCCCGCCCGCAGACTAGCGCCCAGCTAACAGTGCTGCTATTTGTTCTATAGATAATACGCAGTAATATACCTCGGGCTAGCGCCTTAGCCGCTAAAGCCTTTAAATCCATACTATGGGCGCCAGAAGCGCATTTCTAGTGAAACTCTTGTCTTGTCAGTGTTAAAATTAAACCCTCCACCGTGAATAGCATAAGGGGTAAATATCATTGCTTCATTTAACCCAGGGTTTGGGGTAATTAAATCTAAACCGTGTTTAGTCGATACTATAGCGGGGTTAGTGTATTGTACACCGTCACAATATACTTTTCCAAAAGTTCTTTCTATTTCATTCTCTGGCCATAAATGACTACCGGGTATAATCGGAAGAGAGGACAGCTCATTACTACCTGCCAAAGGGAGATAGAGGTTGATAGCCTTTTTACCTTCTGAGTTACCTCTATCAAGATGTACATCTTTATGGGGTAAATTATTATCCTTAAAGCATTGAGGCCTTATAACTCTAAGCCAAAAATGTCTCGTTGTATAATAAGATCCATTCTCCATTAAAAATGTTTTAATTGCAGTAACCTCTGTATTACAAATTTGACTAACCCGTTGTTCAATAAATTCTAATAATACCGGTAATAGTTCAAAAGATAGGCCACCTGTCCCTTCTCCGCCCGCTCTAATATTTTCTATAAAGGCGAGATGTTGCTCATCGTTTACATATTCATGATATTTTTCTAAAGTGAATCCTTTTGTATCTACACCTAATCCTAGACCGGTAAGTTTATTAGCTATTCCTTTTGTAGCGGCCTCTCTTATTTTTAGATGGTCCTCTGGGGATAAGAAGGGCTGCACCGTATACCCTTCCTTGACCCACGCAGCTTCACTCCCCGGGGGGTTATCCCTATTAAACCAAACCTCGTCATTGCCATAAGCAATGTCATCTGCTTCGACTTTAACAGTTCTTACATTATCATTAATCTTAATTGTCGAAATAGCGGTTTTCATATATATATTATACTATCAAACATATAATTTCAACCTATTTTAGGGCATTTCTTAAAAAGCGTAAATTCGGTTAAATCCTTGTAGCCTCCAGGTTCAATTAAATCTTTATTTGTTTGGGGTAAAGTTTTAAGTAAAGATAATCCTTTTTTGGCTAAGACCGGGGCCATATACATATTCCAGCCTAGCTCTCTAATGTCATCATAATGGTAATCAATATCTGATCTGCCTTCATATCTGGCCCTTCTAAACCACTTTACAGCCTTATTATTATTTGTTAAAATCATCCCACCTTTGCCTATTTTTAAATGTTTTTTGTGGTGAAATGATAGACACATATAGCTATTATTAATATACATGTTTTTGGTAAATCGTTTTGCACTATCGTATATTGGATAGGGATATAGCTGATATAACCCCGACCAGTCATTAAATGATTCTTTAAAAACTATTTTACCCCCTGCGTGCATTATTGCTTGCGGTACAGATAAATATGTCTTACTCGGAATTACAACTTGTTTTACATTTAAATATTTACAACATAAAAAAATAGCATTTGTACAGCTATCAATCGCTACAGCATACTTTGACCCGGTATATTTTGCAACCGCTTGTTCAAACATATTAACCACCTCGAAAGGATTATTGTTTTTCATATTTTAAATTTAATTGTATGTTCTCTATTTGTAGAGGTGAGGGGTGATTTTCTTCTAGCATTTTTGTAAAAGCTACTAAAGCTTTTTGATTTCTTGGATTCAGCTTAATGTGACACTTCTCTATATTTAAGCAATCAATATATTGTGTAATTATCGCATAGCTAATTTCAAAATGTTTTCTAGTTATTTTTTTGATATGTTTTTTTATAGAATTAAAATCATAATTGTGGGTTAAAGAAAAATCTGTATTTAAAGCGACTATTCCAAGCCTAACATTTTTAAGATATATAATTCGAAAATCAATAAATTTAGTTTGTAAATTTTTAACGTGCTCACAAAAACTAGGTAATTTTTGCGCCCCTACAACTGTATTAGGTAAATTAAATCGTTGCTTAAGTAACCCGTAAGTGTACTGTAAATGGTATTTATTACCTAAGTCTAATTTTATAAAATTAAGTATCATTTTAGGTTGGATAGCGCCTGTTTGATTGTAAGGTTGTTTTTGTTTAAAAATTTATAGTTGGCTACAAGTAGCTTTGTGTAGTGCTTATATTCAGCAATTTGATCTTGATGTAGTCTTGGAAGCGTGTTAATATATAGCTTATTGTAGCCTACAAGCATACTAGCCCAATTCCACTGGTTTAATAAAGTTTGCCCTTTGCTTGTCCAATTAATCTTAAACTGTTCATCTATTTTATTACATACTTCCTGTACAGCTGTATTGTTTTGGAATTGCATCCAGTAATCATTATCTCTTCTCTCTGTTAACAGGTAATGGTATTTAACAAAATCTTTTGTATTTTCTAAAAATTTAATCATAATTTTATTATGTGCTATAGACATTTTATTATCCCACCTTTTATGCTTATTATAAATTTTAGAAAATAGCATTGCTGTGACGCAAGTTACCATTATACTTGTAGCTTCTAGCGGCTCTATAAAGCTTTGACCTAAGCCGTTGCTAATAATATTTTTACAGGACATTTCTGCGAGTCTGCCTGCATTAAACTTTATGCTTTTAAATGGTTCCCAATTATATCCTTTTTTCTTCCATATATTCTTTAATGTTTGTATAGCTTCATCTTCTGAAATAAAGAAATCTGAAAAAACATAACCAGTACCAACTTGTCCAAGCGTAGGTGTAATCCATACCCATCCTGCATCTTGCGCGATACTTTCAGTAGCAGGCTTGTAAAGTTGTAAGTTTTTAACCGGGCCCCATACAGCAGAGTTATTAGGGAGACCGGAATATTCTTTCCACTGTGTTAGCGGGCTCATTAACAATCTTTTCATACCAGTACAATCAAAAAATACATCTGCTTCTATTTTTTGACCATTTGATAATATTATATGCTTAACACCATTTTCATTATATTTTACATTTACTACCGTACCTATAATTTCCTTATATTTGTATGGGGGCGTGTGTTTTTTAAGGCTTTTGCCAAACTCAAAAGCATTAATATGATAGCTATAACCAGGAAATTCCCCCAGATTTACCTTACCGTTTTTATTATAGGGGCTAAGGTTGTTTTCTAATAAAAATTGCTGGCATCCATGAGACCTATTAAACCAATCAATATTATATTTTTTATTATGCTTTCTTTCAGTTAAAAAATACTCTACACTACTAATATCTTTTTTAAAAGTCTCTTTTCCAAAATGTGTAAGGGATGTACTAAAGCATTGATGCGGAATTAAATCATCAAATGAATGAAACCAGTGTGAACCTTTTTTATTAAAATTAATAAAATCTATACCATACTTAAATGTTGCTTTTGCATCCTTCATCCATACTTTTTCATCTATCCCTACAGCATCTGCAACATATTTTACAGTGGGTGTTGTACTTTCACCAACACCTATAATATCAATTTCATTACTATAAACGATTGTTAGGTCTAAATCGGTAGTTGCGGCTAAATACGCTAGAGTTATCCATCCAGCAGAACCACCACCAACTATACAAATTTTAGTTTTTTTGTTTGAGCTCATTTAAATATTGACGCTCAATCTTTTGAATATGGTGGCGCTTTTTAATTTCGTGATATAAAGATAGAACGGTCATAATGCTATATCTAGGAAATAAAGGTGGAAAAAAACTATGAATGTAGCTAGCAAGAGCGCCTAATAACAGTCTAGTACCGTTAATTAACCCATGTTTACAATGATAAGCATATGTCATGCCACTTTCCACTAAATGATCCTTTGTCGATTGCATAATAAGATTATAATTTATTTATTATATAAATCTATAGATACCAATGGCCATATTTCTTCATTGCAGATATTTTATCTTTTTGCCTTTGTATAGGGTCTGAATGAGAATGATAGTTGTAATGAACAAGATAGCATGAATCCTTTATTTTATTTCGTAAATAAGGGATTTGCCAAAGACTTCCGTTAGGGAATTTAAACACATCTAAAACTTTTATTTTAACATCGATTTTGTCGAGAAGTAGTTTGCTATTTGTCATGGTTTGTAAACTACCATCTTGAGTACCTTTAGGAAATTGATTCAAAATATCTTTAGAAAAATGTAATTTTAGAAATTGTAAATTTTTAGCTTTACTTGCTCGGGAAAGAAAGAATATAGCTCCATTTTTTGAACCGTACTTTGCTTGTTCCGCTAACCCCCAATCTGAAACTGTCTTTCTATCGTGGTTTACAGTTACAATACGGTTGTGTTGTCTTTTATGATTATAAGGATCAAATCTCCTATCCGAACACATTATAATATCGTAATCTACTATCTCCTGTTTCAAATAAGGCAAAAAATTCTTGAAAAAATAAATATCAGTATCTAGATGAATTACATTTACGTTGTAATTTTCGTAAATATATACGGGGCCTAGGCCTTTAACTGTTTTTGCATTTTCAATCCACTCCGCAGCTGTATCGTTTTTTAAATTTTTATCTAATAAAACAGTATTAATGTTTAGTTTTTTAAGTTTTTCGTAAGAGAACATATCTAGCGATATTACAAGAACGTGTTGATGTAAATTAATTTTTTCTAAGGAAATATACCAATTTTGACACATCTCTACAAATTCTTTTGTTGTGCTTGTTATAATAACATCTTCTTTTTCTTTTAAAAAAAAATCTAGACATTTTTTATCTATATCGCTAAACATATTATCTACTACTAAATTCTGGAGGTGCTGGATTTAATATCTCTGGCCAGTATCTTAATATATCTCTAATAGTTTTTTTTGCGAGCAAAATATTTTTTGCCTCTTCTAAACCTTCGTCAATCTCATTTAATATAATTTTAATCTCTTTCTCCGTATCAGTATCATTGGATTCTAGGGCGATTCTGTATTCCTCTTTTAAAATATCAGATGCTTTTTGATGAGTATTAATTATTTTTTCTAACCATTTATTTCTTATCTCATTAACCAGCTGATAATTTTCTGCTTCAGATATAGATAAATCTGCAAACATTAAGAAAGGTATTTTTAAAAATTTAAAACAACAATTAATCCAATATAAATCATCATCGTAAAGAGTTTCAAAAGGTTGTTTGTTCTTAAAATAAAAAGCATACAGCTTTTGTCTGATAGTATCAAAATATGAAAGTTTTTTATTGTGTTTAAATTTTGTTTCATAAAAATGAGGATCTCTTAAAAAATATTGCAAAAGTACAGAATCATCTTTAATATCTGCAACAGTCTCATGTTCCGCTATACTGTAATCAGATGGAGTTAATCCAATTCTTTGATTAATAAATTTTAAAAATTTTTCTCTGTAAATTGAAATAATTTTTGTTCGGTTTTTTTCATTAATATCACGGGGGTCTACACCCAAACAACGAGCTAAACTAAATTCTATTTCTCGATTAGTTATATCTTCTTTTTTTCTTAATTTTTTGACAATTTTTTGTTCGTGTAAATCTAAACTTACTTCTATTGATTGAAGAGATATTGATTCATCATATCTTTGGTTATCAATAATACTAGTTATTTGTGAATTGTGTATTTTAATGAAATCAGTTTTATTATCATTAAAGGTTATCTTATAGATAGCGCCTGACGGGTGGTGTGAAGCTAGTTCTTTTAAATGGTTTATATTAAGAGATATCATTATATATTTAAATATAATATATAATTATCAATTATACGTAGGCGGCAGATGTTATAGTAGTTGTGTCACTATTACAGCCAAAATTATTCTGTACAAATAGAGAATGGTTAGTATTACCACAAAATACTCGAGCTGACGTCCAATTAGTACCTCCTGTGTGATAGGGTGTACCGTTAATATAATACGTCAAAGACGACCCGTTGACCCCAGCGTATGAACCAAAGCTCGCTGAGATAGAAAAGTCTGCGCCATAGCATTTGTTGCCGCAACCTCCGCCTGGATTACATGCGCGGGGCGGTGGGGTCGAACTATAACCAGTAACGGATGGTTTTGGCGGTGAATAGAGAGTAAAAGAAGCAGTGGTTAGTGAAACATTGTAATTTGATGCTGGTGTATTAAACCCGTCGTTAAAAGTTATAGAAGCAGTTCTTGATACTGCACTACTGCAACTAGTTCCCCCCGGGTTGTAGGTGTTTGTGTAAGTTCTAGTGTACCCGCTATTGGTAGAAAGGGTTAAACCTGAAATACTTGCTGGCCATGTAAAATTTTGGGATCTACTACCAATTCTAGATAAAAATCTTGAACCTGCACTAGTAAAATTTGTTGTAATAGTAACACTAGCCCCGTACGCATAAGCATTAGTATTTGTTGTGGGTGTTGTAACACCTGTAATGGTGAAGGAAGTTACAGTGATATTGCTACCACTGCCTCCGGCGGCGGTTAAAAGACTTTTTGGAGAAGCGCCAGTTGCTCCTGCCAGCGCATTTATTGAGAGGTTATCGCCAGTGGAAGGCATGCTTACTTACCTCTATTTTGTGATTCTAATAAATCTACCTTTTTACTTAATTGCTTGATAGCTTCAACCAAGAGAGGGACAATCAAGTGATATTGTACTGTTAGATACTTTTTACCAGACTTACTCTCACCATTTTCACCTGTGTCAAAAGGAGCTAATTTAATAGCCTCTGGAAGAACAGATTGGACATCTTGGGCGATTAAACCGACTTTTTGATCAGTTTCCGTAAACCCAAATGTTTTAGCTAGCTCATTATGTGTATAAAGAACTCCTTTAAGGGCGTTTACCTTATCTAAGGCGTGCTCGACTTCACCTTTTACATCCTTTAGTCTACTATCCGAGTAATAAGCTATTACATCTTGTGTTGCTCTAATATTACCAGTAACATCTAATGTACCAGCATAGCCGCCAGAAGCAAAAATACTACCAGATATAGTCAAATTACCTGCCCAACCTGTAGTAGCAGATATATTACCTGTAACAGCTAAATTACCATTCCAACCAGTTCCAGATACACTACCAGAAGCAACAAAATTACCTGCATAGCCAGAAGTAGCATTTATCGTTCCGTTTATTGTTGCATTACCATTGGTGGTAAGTCCTTTAATATTAATATCGTAAAAATTTGAACCACTATTAAGAGCGTCCCTTAATTGCTTGGGATTAATACTTGTTACTGTACTTGCTCCTTCTCTTACTTGAGCTAGTGTTGAAAAGTTTACTGAGATTGTTGCTACGGCCATATACCATATTTATATCTCAACTACAATTTTCTAGACTAATCTTTTTTAATTTAACATTATAAAATTGAAATATATCTATAGCCCCGTTGTCCCTATTATAGTCGTCCAAATAACATACAAGAGGTATTTCCCAACTAGAAATAAGTCTAGCACAATCAGAGCAAGGTAACAGGGTACAAGCAACTAATCTTGCCTCGCCTCTTTTAAAAAGACTTAGCAGATTTTGTTCAGCATGAATAATATAGGGTAGCCTACTGTCTCGTTCTTTCCAGAATAAAGAAGATACTTTTTTACCGCTAACTAAACCGTTATAAGATACACCTAGAACCCTATTATTAAAGCCTAGAGCACATGCACCGACTTTCTTGAACGGGTCTTCGCTCCGTTTTGAGGCTTCTCTTGCAAGTAATAATGCATATTGTTCCCACGAAATTCTACTCTTTTTCATGGTTCAAGCATTTAATTATTTCTTCTTCTAAATAAGGTATATTAAAGACATGCCATTTGCCGTCGGTTTTAATATAATTTTCCGGATCAAATCTTTCATACCAAAAAATCTTTAATCTAAGCGGCTCAAGACCTGACATTAGTTTATAGAGATAGGCGTACATACTTAATTGCATTGAATATGCATAATATTCAGCGCATGGAAACATTTCTAGGGGGCCTAGCATTCTATGTCCAAAAGGAGAAGTAAATCTAAACTTTTTATTTGTTTTAAAATCGTATATATTAAAAGTTTTTTTATCCTTGTTCTTTACAATAATATCTGATGTTCCAGCAATTTTATATTTTTTATTAAAGACTAATTTCTCAAATTCACAATATTTTTTATCTAAATTAATACAGAGTTCTTTGAAAGAGGAGAGTATTGATTTATACTCCGGGTAAACAATTCTACCCCTACTACAAAATACTTCTAAAGCTTTGTGAACCCTAGTACCAAATTCAGAACTATTATTTCTTTTTCTCTCCCATTCTTCTAATATCATTTCTACAGGAACACCCTCATTTTTTGCAACTCTTTTTGCCATGTCTTGTTCATCAAATGGTGGTTTAAACTTTTCCACCCACCTGGTAACACTGCAATATTGAAAATTTTCTTTTGGATCAGTATAGGTGTGTTCCTTTGCATTAAAAATAGGAACACCAGTATTATTATTTTTAGCCACAATTAATTATAAAGTAATAAAAAAAATATCAAGCTTTTTGATAGACACAAGTGACTGTTTTGGGCATTTCCGTTAGATGAACTAGTTTGTATCCATGTCTTTTTAGTCCTGCATCCATAGTTGTAAACCAGTCGTGATCTACGTTAATCAATATACTATTATGGGCCCTATCTTCGTAAATGTGAGTGGCAAACTCCTCACAAAACCCACGCACCGGTAAGTGTGTTTTTTTCACACATATATTTATTCGTCGTCGTCTTCAGTACTATCAAATTCAGAATAATCAAAAGGATTTTCAATAGAAAAAGATAAATCATTTTCGTAACAATAAGCTTTCATCCCGCTACAAATAGCATCAAATTGCTCTTGAGATAAATATAGAATACCCGACTCCTTTGAGTCTAGGATCAATTTAACATGAAGGGATCCGCTTGAACTTTGATCTACAACTTGTAGAAGAAATTTATTCATCAATCACACTCATGTTTTTATTATTTATTCTTTTGTGTTACCGTGTCAACAAACATAAAAGCACTTTTTTTTGCCTCATCTAAAGTATTATAAAGTCTTGACAAAACGATTGTATCGGGGAAATCACTAACTGAAGATCCGTTAATTCTTGGTTCAAACATATCGTTCTTTTTTACAATGGTTATATAACAACACTTATAGTCGCGTAAAGTATAAACCCTTTCACTTGAATCGATTTCCCAATTATGATTGTAGTTAAACTTTTCAATGCGCTTTTTATTTAACGCATGCTTTCTCTGTACACCAAGCTCATTAAATTTTTTAAATTTTTCTAAATTAGGATTCAAAAATAAAACCTTTTTCTAGGTTATAAACTTCGTTATTTTTACTGTCTTTTATAGAAACTATTTCCTCTCTAATCTGATTATAGTATTCATTACCATATCTATGTGCAAGCCAAGTGTCTTCCGCATCAATTTTAATTGATCTACTTTTATCAGATGTATGTACATTCTTTATAACAACTGTAAACTTTTCCATGTCTTAATAATAGGTGAGTGTTTTTATAAATCAAGATTATATTTTATCCAAGAAAACCTTTTTAAATTTTTGCATAACCTCTTCTGGTGAATATTCTTTTTTAAATACATTATAATCAATACACTTATCAACTTTAAAATTATTTAAAATATTCTGCAATTCTTCTCTATTATTATAATATATGCCTTTATTACCTAAGTGATCTATATGAGCTTTCTCAGGAGATCCGAGCCATGTAATTACAGGCTTATTGCAAAAGGAAAACTCAGCAATAGCCATTCCAAATGTTTCACCACCGTGACGACAGTGGAGCATTGCATCACAAGAATTTATAAATGTACGTTTTGCATTTAGCTCAGAAAATGCCTCAATAAAAATTGCCCGCGGATGATTTATAAACGGTGGTATGTTTGCAAAAAGAAAAAATGCTTCTTTTCTGGAATTTAAACACTCTTTAACACATTCTTGAGCATAAGGAATATTAAAAGAATCTGAACCCCCTAAAATTCCAAATACAAATGAGTCGTTATTAATTTTAAGTCTTTCTCTTAAATTATTTTTATGTTCCGGAAGACGTACAATATAAGGAATATAAGGATGGCCACTTTTAGACCATTCTTCGCTAAGCCACCTACTCGTATAAGCGTAGGAAATACCGTGAGGGTCATCGTTACAACCTACAACGTGTATGAGCATAGGGGTATTATTAACAAATCGACCATCATTTTTTTTTCCGCATTTCTGTATATACAAAGCATCAATTTTATATTTCCTTAATTCTTCCTCAAGGAGTGTCATATCTTCTCTACCTTTTATTGCAATGGTGTTTATTTCCTTTTCAAATTTTAATTTTGCACAAGGGTGTGTTCTATGATCATTTTCATCATAAAACATAAATGACTCATTCCCTAAAATTTTTTGATTAAAATAAGCATATTCAAAATATGCTACCCCGGTACCTCTTTCATCCAGATGGGGTTGGTAAAACCCTATTCTCATAATAAATTTTTTACTTGATTATAAAAATGATCTATATCTGGGGGCGTGTTAAATAAAGGTTCATTAAAGTATTGATTGTATAGAGAATCGTTTTGATCTATTTCTTTAACTTTCTCAGCAAAATCTTCAATATTATTATAATCTTGTAAATTTATAAAACAATTTTTATTGAAGTCATGCTCAACAGTTCTTGCCCCGTTATATATTGGAATACAACCTGCAAGTTTAGCGTGAAATAATTTTTCTGTATGATACCCTGGATAAATCGTATTTTCAAAACATATCGTAAATTTATACGGGGCAATAAATGCATATTTTTTATCTTCTCCATAAAACCAATTACCAAATGGGTTACCAGCTCCATCTACAGGCTTATATGAATCGAGCAAATTTTTCATAGTATCTCTATTATTTGAGAGATGATTAACAACAATACAGCAAAACTTATCTTTCTTTTGTTTTGTAAATTTATTACTACCAATAGTATCAAGAGGTACTAAGCCAGAAGGGTTTTCATAGCTTCCCTTATTAAACCAATCTATATACATAAACCATAAAGGAAGACGAATGTTTTTTCCATTATACAAATCAAAATCAAATGTCAATGACACATCACATTCATTAAAGTTAGGTCGTCTGTTTTCCCCGGTATAAAATATCTTTTTGCCTTTAAAATTTTGATGGCTACTGCCGAAAACAGAATAGATTAATGTGTCCGCCTCATCCATATTAACCACAGAAACATTCTCTCTATATTTCTTTAAAAAATGTGTAAAAAAATTATTTGTTGGGTTAAAACCGCCCCAAAAATCTGCGTATGCTATTTTCATGTATAACTTGTTATAATATATAATATTCCATAGACAAAAAAAGTCAATATAAATAAATTGATTTTCTTGTTATTTACATGTATACTATATAAATGAAGAACGTCTTAATTATCAATGGTGCCATTGGGGGGCGTACTGGTAATACGTCGATGCTTCTTAAGAAAATAAAGAGAATGCTTTTAAAGAAAAATGAAAATATTAAAGTAAGAATAATTCATCTATCACCTTCATTTTGTTGGACTAGCGTTAAGCGGGCAATTAAAAGAGCAGATGCATTAATTTTTTCTACGGGTACTTATTGGGATAGTTGGGGGTCTAGTATGCAGCAACTGTTTGAAAAAATGACTGTTCTGGAGGGCTCAAGATATTTGGTGGGTAAGCCTGCATGTGCTATAGTAACTATGCACTCGGTAGGTGGTAAGGAAGTGTGTTCACGTATATTAGGTAATCTAGTTAGCTTAGGCTGTATGATACCGCCTTTTGCAGGGTTTGCCTATTCTTATGCAGATCATGTTGCACACAAAACTAGAACATCTGGCAGACGCCTCCTTGACGATGTGTGGCATATTCAGGATTTAGAATCATTACTCGCCAATTTAGTAAAAGCAGCTACAATTGAGATGAAGCCAGAATATGAGGTGTGGGATTTTCTCAATACTACTGCATTTGACCCGACTACAGTTTGGCTTAAGTGAACATAATATTTTCTAATCAATCGCATAAATGGTTTAAGCGGTTTAATATTTGTTTTAAATCACTCAGAGATATTTTAAAATACCTTTGCTACAAAGAAGGGTATCCCTCAAATAAGACTTTACACATACATATTCGCGGCAACGGACGTAATAGTGATTTTGATATAAGCAAAAATGAAATAAACGTAGGGATAGACTGTTATTCAAAAAATAAAAATTTAAAAATTAGACGTATGGTACGTAACTTACTTCACGAATTGCGTCATTTTATTCAATACAAAATACAGCATTTTCCGGTTCGTTTTTCTTATTCTCAACAAGATATGATAAATTTGTCAGATAAATATTGGTTTGCCCCGGAAGAAATTGACGCAAGAAAATACGAAATTCAGAAACTAAATTTTGTAATAAAAAAATTAAAGAAGTTACCCCGTCGGAGGTACAGCTCCTCCGCCAACAGGGACCGCTCCACCTTCAGCCGGTGCCGCTCCACCTTCAGGGGCAACACCACCTTCAGGGGCAGCACCACCGGGGGTAGGTCCAAAAGCAGGAGGTAATGTACTTGCGGCTCCACCGCCAACACCCGCGCCACCCATTTCACCGCCTTCTGCTGGAGTAACACCCGCTAAAACATTTTCTTTCCAATTAGGGCCACCAGCTTTAATTTGCTCTAATTCCCAACTAAATGCCATATCCTTTCTCATAAATTCTCTATTTGCAAGAATCTCTACATCTGTCCAATCCATATATTTCTTAAGTGCATATGTCTTACTAATATTATCGGCAGATTGAACAATATCGGTAAAGGTCTTAGATTTAATTTCCTGTTTTTGTGCTTCATGCATTTCAAAGAAATTAATAGGTACATTAAAATCTATGTCGATGTTGGATTCTTTTAAATCAAACTTTTCCCAAAGTTTTCTCAGTTTTAAATGAGTAATAAACCCGTTTTTTAGACCTTCTGCAAACTGCTGTTGCATCCTTACAATAAATTTCGCAAATTTTAATTCTTCGCGAAGAATATTCATGTCATCTTTATAGCCTGTTTCGGCATTTAGGCGGGATACTGGTACTTTTAAACTCTTATACAGTTTCTTAAGAAAATAATTCATTTCTTCTAGACCCCAAGCTTGATTTGCCCCTTCTAACTGTCTTACATCGGTACCTTCTGACCCGGCACGTTTTGCAAACCAAAAATTATCTAAAATACTTTGAGGGTTATACTTTTTAAGAGCACCACCACCTTGCTGAGCATCAAAAGACTTAGATGACCAATATTGGTTCATTAATTTACGCATGTAAGCCTCAGCCTTGGGTGCCGGCATATTACCCACATCGACGTTAAAAATTAAACGCGCCGGTGCTCTAGCTAACCGATAAATGACGACCGCATCTTCTAAGAGACTTATCTGCCTGTAAGCTCTTCTAGCATTTTCTATGAACGGCAATCTAATTGTTTTATTTTCGTTCCATATACCTGAATTAATATAAGTTATTTGATTTTTGTCCATAGGGACCAACTTATATTCCAATATCTTTGTTGGGTTGTTTTTATCAAAAACTGGCTTTCTCAACAAATATCCCTTAATCATCATATTCTGTACATTGCCAAAAATAGGATCAACAAACTCATTAGGAACGGTAATAACACCCAATATACCCTCATCTTCATATTGTTTGTGAATAATATGTTCAAAGTATAACTCCCCGTCAACAAGAAGGGTTCTAAAATATTCCCACCCCCTATGCGCTAGATCAAAATACTGAATATATTTTTGAAATTCTTCTTCTAATACTGTTGAGTCCTTATCTGATAACCCCAACTCTGGGAATTTAACATATACAATTTTTCCCTTAGCATCTTTATTAATAGCCTCATCACATATCTCATCTAGTGCATCTGCTACCTCGGAAAATGAGGCCATTGTTCTGTAATCTCTTATACGTGAAACCTTGTCATGCTGAATGTTTGCATACATGTACTGAGTAAAATTGTTGTCAAGACCCACAATAGCGGATGGGTCTAGGCTGTTATACTCTGTACTGCTGCTAATACTCTGTCTAGCTAATGCTTCTGTTCTCTTACTACCTGTATCTTGGAATACTTTAAACTTAGGGTTTAACTTGTTTATAGTGTCTATAGTAGTATAACTTTGATAGGGTAACCGAGAGTTAATATAATTCATTAAAGAACGACCAAAAGTCGATTCGCGATTAGAGTCAGCATTACCGTAGTCAGCCATAATAGATATCTTATTTATACGTAAAAAAACATATTCAAATGAAATTTACCAGTTGATTTTTAGAATATTTCGGTTAAAATGTATTGTGGGTTTAGGAGACAGATCTTTTATATGAAAAAAAATGAATGTGAAGAAATTTTTTTGCATGCGCGAGTCGAGAATTGTCAGGCACCATCACGTGATTTTATTTTCTATATAGGATATGATAATCATCAACTAACAAATACCTTTTCTTGCGCGCGATTTTTTTAACTTATGAAGTATATCGATATAAAAATTCTGCTACCACATATTCTTTTTCATAAAAAAACGGATGATGGAATTGAATGTGGTCCGATGTTTACAAAACTAGATACCGGTATATATTTTTGCAAATACGAATATGGTTACCAGTTTCAAGTATCTATTCTCGGCTTTGGAATTTATTTTCTATGGACTAATTTTTAGGAGATACTATAATAAAGTTTATGATTTTAAAAGATATTAATGTTTATGATGGGGTTTTATTACATAGACGTTTTGCCTATCGTTATTTTAGGGATAAGTGCCTACCTATAGGTAATATAATTACCTTTCGTGCCCCTGCAAAGGTTGAGACAGAGGGGTTAATTGATCAAGAAGACTCACTCAATAAGGACTTCATTTATAGCGAAGATATGATTCATTTTCTTTATGAAATACCTCTTATTACAGAAAGCTTTGGGGCGATTTGCTATCAGAGAATGTTTAATGCGAATATAGCCAATATCTTATTTAAATATATTCAAGCACCTATAGAAGTTGACGGTGATGATTTGATGGTTAGTAAAGAGTTTACTCAAGGCGGAGTTACTCAGCAGAAGGGTAAGTGTAGTGTTAGTATTGTACATGTAAAGGATGGGGCCGCACTAGGCCATACCGGTATTAATGTCACGGCGGGGAAGAGAGCCCCCGCTTTTGCTTACAGTACAAACTTGAACAATGAACAGGCAGATTCTTTTATGAAGGATGTGGTAAATTTCTTTTACCAGACAAATGATAATATCTTTATTGCTTCGACTAAAATTATTTCACATTAAATGTGAATATATTTGATATTATTGATGGAATTGCTTTTAGTAAGAAAGCTGATTTACTAGACTCTGCAGATGCCGAAAAACAGTACTCTCCCTTTTTAGTTAACCGGTGGTTGTCTATGCTTGACCCTATTGCGGCAAAAATTGTTAATATAACTGTAAACAGAAATTTAAAACAACTCAATACACCACAAGATCAATATAAGTTTTTATTAAATGCATTACCAAAATTTAGAAAACAGAGAATAACTTATATCAAGAAAGTTAGTAAAATTAAAGATTCTTGATTTTAACATAGTTACTCATAAGTGACTATATATGAGTAAAGCTAACATCGAACAACTAGGCCCGGTACAGAAAAGTTTAATCGATCTAAGCTCTCATTCTAGAAATTCAATTAATAGTGTATTTGTTGGCTACGATCTTTCTAATCTTCTTGACGATATATTATTGGTAGAATTTGTCGATGAGGGTGGCACTTCAAATACTATAGTAAGAAATGGTATTGTTGTCCCTGTTAATGCTGAGACAAACGCATGGAGAATAGGGAGAGTTATTTTGTGCGGTAATAGTTGTCGTTTAGTTAAGAGGGGTGATTATGTTTGCTTCCCTAATAATATGGGTATACCTATTGCCAATATTGAGGTGATAGACCATGGTAAAGTAAGTCATGGAATATTTTTAAATGAACAAAGAATATTCGGAGTTGTACAACCGAGAAAAGAGAATGCTAGTATCAATAACAAGCCTCAAAAGCGTGCTACAAAATAACGTTTGCGAGATAAAATTTACTCGTCGGCGCCCTAAGCCCGGTAAACCTATGTTTAGGAGAATGCTTTGTACTAATGCACAATCACTTTTAAATAGCGTAGATGGGAGAGTTGCTTTAAATTTTAAGCCTGCAGTTCGAGGTACACGGTATAGTCCAGATCAAAAGAATCTTGTTATAGTGTGGGATATTTTTATGCAGGATTACCGGTGTGTGAATTGTGATAGCTGTGATTTAATTACATCCATTCCAGCTGGAGAATCGTTTTGGAAATATTTTAGAGAAAATTTAGCTAAAATGACCACATCGCAAAAAATTAGCTATATGGATTCTTAATATGAACGTAGAACGCTTAGAAAAAACAATTAATGAGTTTTTACAGCAGAAAATATCTTTTTCTGTAAACGGTAAATCTATCAAAACAGGTAAGTTAATTCTTTTTTGTATTAAAGATTTTTATCTCGTCTTTACTATTTTAGTTAACCATACAAAGAAAGTTTTTGAAGTACCCTACCCATACAGTTTTTTTGTATCAAATAAAAAAATTATTTTTGATTATTCCGTAAATTCTTTATGTAACGGGGAACATAAAATATTAGAGTATGCAAAGTTTCTTGTACCAAAAAAACCCAACAAATACTATAACACACAGGCCGAAATTATTGTAGTTGATGAGTCATTTTTAATAAGTAAATAGAGTATGATAATTAACTGTGAGGTAGTATTGGATAAAAAGAAGTCTACCAATAAGCTTTATTTTGATAAGAAATTACGCCAATTTACAAATGAGGTTAAGAGGTGTGGTATAATGGAAGAGGTCAGACTATTACGTTCTTATCTAAAACCATCGGCAAAAAGAAAGATATCACAAAAGCTAAGCTATAATAAGTGGAAGTATTATTGATTAGTTGTTTAGGTATAACAACTAAATAATAGGTATGAAATTACCTACACATTATTTTGAGATTAAAGATCTCTTAATACAGTTTCTTGCCGCATTTGATGATGTAGTAATTAAGAGGTATAATCGTAATAGAGTAGCTGAGGCAACACAGCAAGTTAGATATATTTACGCCCCTAAACAGAGAGTATTGCACGATTTAATTAACCCAGGTCAAAACTTATCACTACCAGTAGTTAGTATTACAATTGGTAGTATATCTCGAGATAATAATCGTGTTTTTAATAAAAATGCTGGGTTTTTTGCACCAGGTACCCCGCTTGATAATGACCCTGGTATTGCAACGTTTTTTTATAAAGCCCCTGTCCCTATTAACATAGAGGTAAAAATGAGTATTATTGCTAGGTATCAATCTGATATGGATCAGATCTTAAGTAATTTTGTACCCTTTAATAACCCTTATATTATATTAAGCTGGACTGTACCCAAAGAATTTAATCTACCCTATACACAAGAAATAAGAAGTGAGGTTTTGTGGAACGGCAATATATCATTAAATTACCCCACCGATATTAACGGTAATCAGAAAGCACAAATAATTGCCGAAACAGGATTTACAATTAAAGGGTGGATGTTTCCCGATCCGCAAGCCCCAGTTAAAAATATTTTTAAGATAGATACCAATTTGACATCAGTGAGTACTGGTACATCACTTGATTATGGTAGCTATACCTTTCTTAGATCACAAGTTGTTTCAACTTCAGATGAATCTCTCTCTGCATATGGCAATACTGAGCATGTTACTGTTTCTGGGCGGCCGACAATTTCTGAAGTCAGGCTCTACACACCTCTTGGACCGTCGTTATGAGCAATATTACAATTAAGGTTGGTACATCTGGAAAAGAAATATACCTTTATGGTGATATGTTTAGTTTTAAAACTGATGTTGGGTTATATCTCAGTTCAAATAAGTTTGATGGGAAACAAAAATATTATGATTTTTATAGTAAGGTAAAAAGCACTAGCGCTGCAAATCCTCCTTTTAGCGGTTACCCAGTCTATAACTATAGAGCTTATACTAATAATACCTTATCATTTAAATTACCTGCTTTCTTCGAACCACAAACCTTAGATATTATTTTTGCAAATGATGCTGGATATAGACTTGCCTCAGATGCAAAAAGATTTGGGTTTATAGAAATTATTAGTTGAAAACTTATTTTTCTATATAAGTACAAATATGAGCGATAATACACCAAATTTGACACCGCGGGAAAAGGAGTTAGTTGAGGCGAAGGGAAAGATTGAGGCCCTTCTCGCTGAATACAAGGCTGCTTTAGTACCAGTAACGCTAATTAGCGGTACCAGGGTTCTCAGTCGCGTAGATGTTGTTCCGACTGAAGCAGTTGAAAAAGATTCTGCTAATTCCTAATAAAAGAATTATTTAGTTTAATAGACTCTTTTAAGGGGTTTAAAACTAAATAATACTATGCCGTATCGTTCGTTTGCAGATTTTTCTCGTACTCTACCTCTACCTTCAGATTATCTAGTAGGTTATAGACCAAATCTGGGGGAATTTCAGGTTGATTTTTACGCAATTTCAAATTTGCTTAGCGGCGGTCTTTGGAGCACACCTAATGTTCTTTATGTAACTGTTAGTGGATCAGATACCAATGTTGGTACAGCAGAAAACTATCCCTTTAAAACTATTAAAAAAGCTTGTCAATATGCTGCATCTAATCCAGGTACACAGTATACTATTTTTGTAAAAACTGGTGCTTACTATGAAAAAAATCCTGTCTATGTACCTCAACGTACATCAATTATTGGAGATAATTTAAGAAGAACAAGCGTATACCCACAAAACTCTGCATACGATTTGTTTTGGGTAACAAATGCAGATTATATTTGGGGATTTACCTTTAGAGGTCATAAAAGACCAGCAGCTGCTATTGCCTTTCCGCATCTTGATTCTTCTCTACCAGACTATCAGGTCGCATTTAATACCCCTGGGTATGTAGTTTCACCACCAACCGGTAACAAATTTTTACCTGGCCATCCTCTTTATATTTTTACTAGCCCATATATTCAGGGTTGCAGCTCTATAACACAGTCAACAGCCCCGGGAGCTGATGATGCTGGTGCAGGTATGAGAATTGATGGTAAATTGGTAGGTGGGTATATACGTAGTATGGTCTTAGATTCATATACCCAATTTAATGAAGGAGGTGATGGTATTATTATTCTTAATAACGGTTATGCACAGCTAGTTAGTATATTCACCATTGGTGGTACAACAGCAGTAATGGTTAGTGCAGGGGGGCAGTGTGATATTAATACATCTAACGCTTCATTTGGTTTGTCTGGATTAGTAGCGTTTGGTAAATCCAATACACCTATGTTAACCGGAACATTGGTAAGAGATATTTCTGCAAATACACCTAATTCTAATAAATTTTTAGTTGGAAGTGTAACCCCTAATGATTTAGCAAGATTTCCTGGTGAATTAATGGTTTTTGATTGTGAAGCAGACCCAACAACTACACTTTTTACAATAGTATCTACACTTAGCGTTGGTGGTAATGGGTATGAAGAATATACGTATGAACTAACAACAGAAGATGCTGCACAAAATTATATTTCAGCCGGGCCAGTATTTGAACCAGAAGGGCTTTATAATGGAAATTATGTAAGATTGTATTTTAGAAGTCAAATATTGGCTAGTGCTTATACAATGGAATATGTAGGCGCTGGTTCTACTCTGGCTACAGCGCTACCCGTACTTGGTGGTTTTGCAAAACCAGAGAATGAAGTTAGAGCAGTTGACGGGGCAAGAATATTTGTAACACTAACTAATGAAAAGGGCGACTTTAAAGTTGGGTCTGATTTCACAATTAGACAAGCCACCGGGACTATTGAAGGGAGAACATTTAACAGGTCAATATTTTCATTGATAACTCCATTTGTATTATCTTTGGAATAAATAAAATATATGGCTCAGATACCCTTAAATAAATTTGTCAGAAAATTCAGGCTATTATCTGACTTTGAAGCCGGGCAAGAGCCATTCTATATATGTCCGTCTCAACGTGCTACAATTGTTTTAACAGTACAAGCAGCAAATATATCGGATTCAACAGCTACTATTTCCGTAGGTATATCGAGTGCAGAAGATAAGACATTGTACTACTTAGTTTCTGGATTTCCTGTACCAAAAAACGATTCGGCAAATGTTGCTCTTGGAAAGGTTTTAATTGTTGCAGGTGATGCTATTGTCGCGTATACCGATACTGCAAGCGCTGTTCAAGCATCATTTGCACTACTAGAAGCATTTAATGAGAACTAATGAACACACCGTTTTTAATAAGTGGCAAGGAACGTCCAACATCGCCAACTAATCCAAACCCTACTAGATATCAATTTCTTTCTTTAAGAGACGCAGAACCAAATCTTGCTGCACCAACCCTATTAACCGGGCCTGTTTCCGAAACATATTTGCTTGTCTCTACGATTTCCGGTGTTCGAGGGTGGGGATCTTCTTTTAATTATGATTCATCGTTTACTACGTTACAAGTAAATAGTGGTTTTTGGGTCTCTACATATGTAACTGTTCAAGGGGCAAGCGGTAATTGGGAATCTACATATAATACCGTATTTGCTAATAGCGGTACTTGGTTAACAGAAGCTTCTGCAAATGCGCTATACTTTAAACTTTCTGGAGGAACTATTTTTGGTGATGCTCGGGTAGAAGGTGATTTAGTGGTTGTTGGTGTTCTTTCTGCATTAGGCGGTATAGCCACAACTGATACTCGAGTAGTAGAAACTACAGCATTAAGAATTGTTAATACTGGTGTAGGCCCTGCACTTTATGTTGAGCAGGCTGGATTTGATGATATTACACAATTTGTAGATACAGAGGGCGGTATTGCACTTCATATTGGTAACATAGCCCCCCTTGTACCAGGCATGAATACTGGTGTAATTGGAATTAGAACTGAATTTCCTAACGAAACATTAACTGTAAAAGGTACCATTAGTGCGAGTGATCATATCTACACTACAGGTCAGTATTATAGTGCCGGTGTAAATCTAGATGATATTATCTACAATGCTGTTCCTGGTATTTTAAGATCTACCTATTCTACGGTTAGCTCTAACAGTGCAAAGTGGGAGTCTGTATACAATTCTTGGTTTAGTACAAGTGCAAGATATACAACGGTCGATTATCTTTCCACAAGAGAATTAATTTTATCCGCTGCTACTGTTCGCGGTGACGTAAGAATATTTGGTAATTTATTCGCATCGGGCAGTTCTTTTCTTTCTAATACAATTATTACTACAACTAGCGCATTAAGCGTTGTAAATGATGATAAAGGACCAGCTCTTTATGTAAAACAAGGCGGTGCTGGAGCAGTTATTGCAGAATTTTATGATTCTGAATTAACAAGAGCGCCTGTATTACACCTAGGAAACGCAGCTAATCCAGATTTATTTGAACCCCCTGGCATTGTTGGTATTCGCACATCAAACCCTAACAAAACCTTTACTGTTGTAGGTGAAATTAGCTCTACAGGGTTATATAACGAAGTAAGATTATTTGGTGAAAGAAATAATCTTATTGCCGGGCAAAACATGCCTGTTCTTGGTCAGTTAGGTGGTCTTAATAATGTTTTTGTTGGAAGCGAAATAGGAAACTTTATTGGATTTGCAAGCAACAACGTACTCCTAGGGTTTCAAGCCGGCAGACTTATTTTTGATGGTAATGAAAATGTTTTTATTGGATCAGAAGCAGGTAGATCAGCAACCAACGTATCAAAAAATATATTCATCGGTAGACAATCCGGTATGCTACAAAACAATGGTGTTGGAAATGTATTTATTGGTGAAGGTGCTGGTAAAAATAATACTTCAGGTTCATACAATGTAACTATTGGGAGTCAAACCGGTGCAGGGTTACAAGGAGGTTCATATAATATTCAAATTGGCCCTAACACCCAGACAGTATCTGAAGTAAGCAGACAAAATACTCTTGTTATTGGTAGAGAGGCCAGAGCTACACAAGACGATCAGTTTGTAATAGGTTCACCAGTTTACAGGTATAACACTAGTAGGGTACATGCTGACTTAAATGTATACGGTACATTAAGTGCAACTAATACCCAGGTTGCTGGTTTTACAGCATATAATACAAGTAATTTTAAGAGTGATGTTTCTTTTAATAAGAATGTAGTTGTAGAAGGGACGTTATTGGCGTTTAATATTAATGGATCAGTTTCTGGTACAAGTACAGGATCTGTTAATATTAGCGGTATGCTTACTGTTTCAAACGGAATTTCAACCAATTCAATTTCTGCCCGTGATATAGTAGGTTATTATTCTGTATTACCTTATCAATCGTTTTCTGCTAATGGAATACAAACTGATTTTATTCTTTTAAGTGCAGCAAAATCTGTTAATGATATAATGGTGTTTATCTCTGGTGTATATCAAAGCAAGGATTTCTTTACCCTACCTACACAAAATACATTAAGAATGTCAACACCTCCTCCTGCAGGAACCACCTTAGAAGTAACATATCAAAAACCTTCTGAAATACCTTGGACAAATGTACCGCTACCTGGAATAGGGGGTGTACAAACATCAATGATTGCCAACCGTGCAGTAGATCAAAGTAAGATTAATTTTGACGCGGTACAAACTGAGCACGTTTTAGATAGAAACATTACCCACATTAAGCTAAGCAATGGTGCACCGTTATGGGATACTAGCAACAACCTCACCGTCTCTGGTAATTTAATAATGACCGATGGTAATGTTGACGCAAGAAATATTATACCAAGAACAACTAATGCTTTTGATTTAGGTACTACTTCATTTCGTTGGAGAAATATTTATACCCAAGATTTACATCTATCTAATTCTATTGGTGATTACACCGTTATTGAAGGGGAAGATAATCTTTACCTTGTAAATAATAAGAAAAACAAAACCTATAAATTTGCACTAATTGAGGTAGATCCTAAGGAAGTCCCGCCAAGATCTAATATTTCTTAATATGGCTGTTATCTTTGGAAATGACGCCAGCGTAAGAGGTGGAAGCTCTTTTAGTGTTTTTAATTCTTCTAATACAAAGATATTTGAGCAATTAGTCTCTTCAAACAATGGTGTGGTATTCGAAGGGGAAAGACCTGGGTTTATTGCCGGGGTAACGAGTGATCCCGGTTGGTTATCCTATGGAAGTGGTAGTTGGCATAAAATTACCAGTTATAATAATGTAGCGATAAACAAGGGAAACCATTATAGTACTGCTAATACAAGATTTACTGCCCCTTTTGCTGGTCCTTATTTTTTTATGCATTCGGTATATTTTTATGTTAGCGATTACGTTCACCCTCAGTTTGCTGTAAACGGTGGGTTAAGTACTAGGAGATATTCCACCCCTCACAAAATTAGACAACACGGAATGGTGGGTAATCGCGAACATGATATGCAAATTGAAGAGGTAATACAACTTGAACAAGGAGATATAGTTGAGGTTTACTTTTATACATCCGGCACAGGTTATATATACCCGCAGCATGGAATTTTTGCAGGAGTATTTGTAAGATGATTAATATAGGGACATCAAGCTCAAATATTGAAATTAGTTCACCCAGCTCTAATTTACTGGCAGTTGACAGTACAGGTAATAGAGTTTTTGAACAAACTAGTACTGGATCGGTTTTAGCACCAAAAACTGCTGCGGGAAATCTTACAACACCTTTATTTAAAGTTGGCATGCCTGGTAGTAGTTGGCAAAATTACACTCAATACCCTGTGGGTTTTACTTTTACAGGTGGAAGTGGTTATATGAATGTAAATAGTTGCTACAACACCTCAACATCAAGATTTACAGCTGTTTTAGAAGGGTTTTATCTCTTTAAACAACATGGATATATGTACGGTAATAATGGTACGACTAGTTGGTATCTACATCCAGATTTCTTTATCAACGGTTCAAGAGGCGGAAGGAGGGTTAGTACACCCCACAGAATGCGCTTATATGGATTATACGCAAATAATGCTCAAGATACAGATGCCTGCGAGATATTGTATCTTTATCCAGGAGATTATGTAGAGGTTGGATGGAGTACATCTGGAACCCTACAGACCCATTCTTCATACAACGATTTTTCTGGAGTATACATAGGAATATAACATGCCACTCTATATTGGAAATACAGCTTATATTGAAGGTGATCAAAGTAATGCATTAAAGTTTAATGCAAATTTTTTAACTGGATTATCTTTTACAAATAATACCCCGGTAAGACCTTTATCTCCTTATTTTATAGTTCAAGGAACCGGTACAAGACAATCCGGCTCTACACAATGGTTTACAATTAATGACTTTAATTATACTCTTGCAAACGTAGGAAATTGTTTTTCAAATAATTCAAGGTTTACTGCACCTATTACTGGGGTCTATTTTTTCTGTGCTCATTTATATGGTACAAAATCCCCTTCATCAGGTCAATCAGAATATACACATCCAATATTTAGAATAAATGGAAGTTACACCTACAGGCAGGCATCAGCCGATACCCCTTATAGAATTAGGTCAAGAACCTATAATAATGGAACTTACAGTTGGGATACACGTATATCTGATATTTTTTATCTAGTTGCCGGTGATTATGTAGAATATCATGTTTATATTACCGGTAATCAGCTCATTTACGCTTATCATAGTATGTTTGCTGGATTCTTGGTTGGATAAAACCTATATAATATATGGCACTTACACTAACAGTTACATTAAATGATTTAGACGAAAGGGTAGCAAGACATTTTGCTGCAGACCCTCAGGAATGGTTTTCAAATTGGGTTCATTCTAGAATTAATATTGAAAAACAAAACCTTTACAATCAAGAGGTTAGTAGGCTAAAAGCAGAAGGCGCCTCTAGTGTACCTCTTGATGTAGATATGACTTTGGCTACAGCAGAGATTAAATCCGCAGTTGAGCTAAATGCCCAGGCAGCTGCCAATTTACCTACTCCCCCTCAAGTTTAAAGCATAAATATATTCTATATGAGTAGTTTATACTCTAGAGAAATATATTATGCCATTAACTAAAGCATCTGGGAAATTAATAGATAATAGCTCTTTAAGTGCTATTAAATTTAATGAAGGTTTTTTTAATTGGTCGAATACCGGTTTTATTTCTGCTGGGTCAACTACAAAAAATAGTGCCTCTTTTACTAATCCAGGAACATATAACTGGATGGCACCTGTAGGGGTTACATCAGTTAATGTTGTTTGTGTTGGAGCTGGCGCCCATGCAAGTACAGCTACTGGTGGAGATGATGGAAATGGTTATAGAAGAGGTGGTGGGGGCGGTGGGTTGGGATGGAAGAATAGTATTCCCGTAACTCCCGGTCAAACATATACCGTAGTAGTAGGGGCACCAGGAGCCACAGGCGAAGATTCCTATTTTATTAACTCTTCTTTAGTCCGCGGCGGCGGGGCTTTTACTGATACAG
>Ga0172372_10002032_pt1 | contig 31019 bp, 46 predicted proteins | sample LakKiv5m_2_FD_114544 | JGI IMG/M metagenome (GOLD analysis project Ga0172372, IMG submission 114544) | Freshwater microbial communities from Kabuno Bay, South-Kivu, Congo - kab_092012_9.5m | ecosystem: Environmental > Aquatic > Freshwater > Lake | place: Democratic Republic of the Congo...
CCGGCGGCACCTACGAAAAAGGCGGGTTGCTTTCGACCGATGGCAAACTCGACAAGCGGGCCGGAGATCGCTGGCGCAAGCGCAACATGAAGATCGGGGCGCAGGAGCGCATGGTGAACCTCGCCGTGCAAAAGCTCGTCGCCGCCGTGAAAGGCGAACGCAAGGCAGGGCGCGAGGTTTCAATGGACCTGATGAACACGGCGCTTGGCAACCTCGACAACCCGCTCACTCGCCCGCAGCGCAACGAGGTCGAAGCCCTCCGTGCCGAGGCCAAGGAAGCCAAGCCCAAACAGCGCGAAGCCATCGAGAAGGAAGCGAACGAACTCGAAGCGGCCTACATGGCGAAGAACCGCGAGGCATTCAAAGTGCGGCAGGCGCAAGCCCTCGCCCAACTCCCCGAGGATGTCGCCGAGGCGATCAGCGAGATGACCCAACACATCACGGCACTCTCCTCCGCGCTCAAGGCATCGGGCATTGTGCAGCCGGGACTCGGGGCGACGATCGACGCGAACCTTGGCATCTATCTCCACCGCTCCTACGAAATCTTCGACAATCCGAAGTGGAAGGATGCAGTTCGCAAAAACGAAAAAATAATCAACGACGCGCAAAACCTCCTGCGCCGAAATATCGAGGGCCGCAACGCCGATAAGCTCATCGCCCAGGCGGCGGAGCAAGGCGGAATCCTCCCTAGGGCGGAGGCGTTGAAGCAAGCCCGTGGCACCGCGAAGCAGGACGAAGTGGATCGTATGCTCGAACAGCTTCTCGCCGTGGGCGAGGAAAGCCTCGGCGGCGTGATCCTCAAAGGCCGAATCCCCGGCCAAATGGACCTTTCGATCTTGGATTCACGCGGCAACATCACTCCAGAAATCCAAGCCCTCTGGGGTCGCTATGAAGACCCGACGGTCAACTACGCAAAGACGGCGCTGAAGATCGCGACGCTCCTGGAGAACAATTCCTTCCTCGGCGACCTTCGCTCCCTAGGGCTGAAGGAAGGCTGGCTGCACGAGGGCGACGACCATCCTCCGGGCTATCTGAAGATTTCCTCGGACAACAATAAATCGCTCGCGCCGATCGCGGGGCTCTACGGCAACCGCGACTTCGTGGAGGCGCTCTATGCCATGTATCCGCCAAATGGCATCGAAGAAAACTACGCATGGGTCGGGTTCTTCTCCAAGCTCACGGGCGTCTCGATGGCGTCCAAGACGGTGTTGAGTGCGGCGGCGCATGTCCGCAACTTCGCGGGCAACTTCCTGAACCTCGCCGCCAGCGGCAACCTCGGGATCAACGACCTCCCGTTTGTAAGCGGCGGGCGATACAAGAAGGCGTTTGATCTCACGATCCGTTCGACTTTCAGGAACATGAAGGCCCAAGAGCTCAAGGACACGATCAAGGAACTCACCGAACTTGGCGTGCTCAACGAATCGCTGACCTCGGGCCTCCTCAAAGACTTGATCGGAACAAAGCAAGTGGCGGGCAACGCGCTGGAGTTCTCCAACAAGATCACCGACATGCTTCTCAAAAAACCAGCAGCGGCGGTCTGGGATGTGGCGCAGAAATCCTACGGCTCGGGCGACGAATTTTTCAAAGTGGTGATTTACCTCTCCGAGATGGAGAAATACCGGAAGGCGATGCCGCAGTGGAGCGAGCAGCAGCTTAAAGAAAACGCGGCAAAGATCGCCCGCGATGTCCATTGGACATACAGCCTCTCGCCTGTGGCGGTGGGCAAGATCAAGCAGTTCCCGTTTGTCGCGCCGTTCATCACCTTCACAACCGAGGTGATTCGCACGACCCGCAACACGATGGCGCTCGCCTACAATGAAATCAAAGAGGGCAAACGCACGGGCAACAAGGAACTCTCGGCGATCGGCTGGAAGCGGGTTTACGGGATGGGGGTTGCCGCGTTCATTCCTTCGATCGCTGTGTCAGGGCTTTCCGCCTTGGCGGGCATCGACGGCGAGGATGACGATGACCTTCGCCGATTCCTACCTAACTGGCAGAAGAACTCTCAGCTTTTCGTTTTCAAAAACAGCGAGGGCAAGGTGAGCTTCATTGATGTGAGCTACCTCGACCCTTACGAATACTGGAAGCGCCCTGTGACGGCGTTCCTGCGGGCGCTCGCGGCCCCCGATGATTCAAGCGCCATGGAGCGAATCACCGAAGGCGCGGTGCAAGCGGGAGCTCAGTTGCTCAACCCCTTTGCCTCGGAGCAAATCCTTTCAGGGGCGATCCTCGACCTCGCCCGCAACCAGAAACAAAACGGGCAGGAAGTGTGGAACCCCGAAGACACTGGCATGAGAGTCGCCTCGAAGGTCGGCGATCATCTCTGGAACGCCTTCGAGCCGGGAACCATGACTTCCGGCGGGCGAATCCTTGACGCCGCCCTAGGGAATGTCAGCGACAGCGGGCGCTCTTACGGATTGTTCAACGAACTGGCGAGCGTCGGTTTGGGCCAGCGTATCAGCGAACTCGATGTGACACAGGCTCTCGGATTCAAGACCAGCCAAGCCAACCGCGCCTTGCGCGATGCGTCCTCGCTCTTCACCCGCGAGTTCTCCAGCAAGGGCACGCGCAGCGAGGAGGAGATCATGGATGCCTACGCCCGCGCCAACGATGCGACCTTCGAGATCACGAAGGCGTTCCGCGAAGATGTGGATGCGGCGATGCGCTTGAGCGGGATGTCGCCGAAGCGGATGAAGGAAATCCTCGCGGCTGGCGGCATGGGCAAAGAGAAAATCAAGATGGTGCAGACGGGCCGCTTCACGCGCTACACGCCGAGCGAGCAACAGATCAAACTGGCGAAGTCACTCGGCAACCAAGACCGCATCCAAGCGGCTCGGCAGGCGGAAAACGCGGTTCCGAAAACCGCTGAACTGCGATGAGGCTAAACCCCGAAATCTGGCCCCCTGGGGGCTGGCGCTACACGCAGCCGGAGACAGGGTGCTCGTTTCAAAGCGACACCTTTCTCGGGCTGGTGGCAAAAGTCATGGAGCATCGGCGGTCGAACAACCTCGATGCAGGCGACCCTGATTCAGAGATTCAGGATCAGATTGTGGAAAAAGTGAGTGCCGCCCTCCGTGGTTAGAGGCCCGCTGGCGGCGTGGCGGGTCGAAAGGAAACGGCAATGAAGTTCATCGCTTCATTGCGCCTCACTCCTCGAACACTCACGGCTTGTTGATTGGCGTGCTGCGGTAAATTTCAGATTCCCCGTCGAAGACACCGATCTCGCCTAGCACGGCGATGTTCACGGCGTTGGGGTTGGACTCGATTTTATCAAGGCCAGAGGCGCGTCGGCCCATGTCGAAAGCGATCTTCACTTTGTCCATTTTGTTGATGAGAGAGTCCTCATCCATGCGCTCGGCATGGCGAGCAATCTTCTCGGCGACGACAAATTCTTTCTCGCGAATCAACTCGCCGCGATCGGCCCAAAGCTCGCTGATGAGTTGGGCGGTCTGCGCCCCGCGCTCTTTGGCGATGTGATCGGCAACGAGCTTCGGCGTGGCGGTGATGGCCCCCTCCAGCCATTTCTCTTTCGAGGCGACGGCCCGGATGTAGTTCGCAGGGACATTGAACTTTTCCTCCAGCACATCGCTTTTCATGCCCGCAAGCCACATGGCGCGGATGGCGACCCAATCGGCGGACTCGACGCTCTCGCGCAGATTGCGCTGTTCGCGGCGTTGCTTGCGGCGTTTGAGTTGCGCGGGGGTAAGCTGGGGCTTTGGCTTGCGCGGCTTGGCTTCTTCCATCTAGGGGATAATGATCTTGGGCTCTTCGGGACTTGGCTTCAACTCATCGCGCTGCTGGGAGATGAAGGAGTTCATGGTGTCCTCGACGAGGAGTTCGCAATCGGGGTTGGACTCGATGGCGTTGAGCAGGAAAGCGTGTTGGACAAAGAGGCGGCGGAGGTAATCGCGGTCTTCGTTGGTGGGGCGATGCTCGGAGTCTTGAGCATTAAGATGGTTGGCGATGGCTTCGAGGAGATAGGATTTCATTTGGAGTTTGGAATTTTCATCGTGCGAACTACCAACGAACTACCAATTCATGCGAAATTGGTAGTTAGATGCGGAGGCGCTGATTTTGGCGGCGGAATCGGGGGCATGAACTTCATGGCGTAGGCTTCAATTAGAAGCCTTCTTTGAGTCGGGCTCATTTAGCAGGTCTTTTGGTTGAATCGGAAACGACGGCCATTCGTCCCGACCATAAGATTCGTCATCTTCTTGTTTGGAGTTCTCCTCCATCTCTTCCTCAATTAGTCTTTTGGCTATGCTCATTTGATGGTTTTCCCGACGCTGGGGAGGGCTTTTACTTTTTGGATAATAAGGTTGCGGACTTCGCGATCGAGTTGCTCAAGAAATTCTCGACTGACGCGATCAAAAGGATGAGCAGGGCGATGGGTCCCAGCAGCTTCGAGAGTAAATTCACGACAGGCTTTTTGATTGATAAATTTCACCAGAGATTTTTACACGCCCAATAACCAGCTTTGGTCTTATCTTTCTTGTCGGCGCAGTTGTGACGGGCGTGGAAGTTCTTCCTGCGCTTTTCGTTGTGGTGCTGCGTGAAGTCCGACATGGAGGAGTCGCCAAAGTGAACCACCTTGACATTGCCTTTGTCGGACTTCACGAACACCGATTTCTTTTTACCCGCTGGAGTGACTCCCGCAATCTTGCGAGGGGCGTTCAGCGTGACCTTCTTGCCTTTCCATGTTGCTTGTGCCATGGGCTCAAGGTTACATGGTTATTAACAAAAGGCAAGCCGAAATTAGAAGCTATAACGGCGCTTCTCTCCGGTTGTTGTGGTTGTCGGCTTAACTTCGCTTGGCTTATAGACAAGCGATGAGTTTGGTTTGGGCGTGTCCTTCTTCAAGAGAAGGGAGCGAGCGCCCCCGAAAGCCAGATAGGCCATGACTAATATCGAACAGATGGTATAGAATCCTCTCATTATTTTATATGGTTATTACTGCGACCCCCGAAGCCACTCGGCCATGTTGTCATTACATGACCAAGCGAGGAGGTTCAGGGCGTCCTCCTCATTAAGCTCCCTTGGCACAGGGCAACACCGGCGCTCGCTCCATGACGCAAGGGCGTGGGTCAAGGCCGGGATCAATTCTTTCCATTGGAAAGGGTGAAGCCGGTGCCGCTGCATAGCTGACTCGACGAACCGATCCGCCACGGCGGCGGGGTCATCTCCGAAGTCGAGAAACTCTTGTTTCATTTTGATCTTTCTTGGGTTGTTGTTTCTTGGGGTAATAGCTCGTCGCAAAGCGAGGAGCTTCATTGTTGCACGACTGCGCGATGCGGATATACGCCTCGGGGGGAAGGCAGGTTTGAAACGACTTTTCGATGGCGCTCATGGTTGGTTCGACATTGTGTGGTTATTACTCGTTCAATTTATTTTTGCTTTTTTGAGCGCCTTGGCGAGGTGGAACGCCAACTGCGTTGCTTGCGGGTTGCCGGTCGCAACCAGTTCGCACAGGCTCGCCTCGTCTCCGATGTTGTGCCTCGATTGAAACGCCCTGATACCTGCGTCGCAGAACCCCAATTCTTTAGCGTTCTGTAAGGTTGCTTTGGCGTTTTTGCACAGCCTCACAATCAAGCGTTCCCTCCGATCGACATTGCGAGCTTCTTTCAGGCGTTTGAGTTTGGAGCAGAGTTGTTTTTTCGCGTGGTCAAAGCTGGTCTGCGAGTGGTAGCAAACTCCATTTTCATACGCGACCCACCCACGCTCCGTATTGAGTCTTTTGTTCGTTACGACAGTCCAAGTGCAGGCTCCGGTCTTCGCATCGTAGCCAATGAGAGGCAGCCCTTCCCGTCGGGACCATTCTACCAAGTCAGGGGCATCCAGAAGGTCAACAATGTCGCGGACCGACAAAGACACAACATGCTGGGCATTTGTCTTGCGGTAGGTGCAGCGACGAGAATACTGATCGCCCGATGTGGTAAAGGTCTTGGCGCTGGCCGTTGCCGCCCATGTCGATTTTATGGTGGTGGTTCCGCTATACTCTTTGCCGAGTGACGAGGCTCGTGCCCCTAATTCAAAGGCGTCCTTGTGCGCTTTCTCTGCGTAATCGCGTTTGGCTTTCGGGAAGGACTTGAACCTCGTGTTCGCAGTAGCCCATTCCCGCTGTGCGGCAAGGGCTTCCAATGCGTTGTGAGTGAACTGCTCGTCACTAGGGCAGTAGCTCAACGACTCGACCATGCGAGTCTTCTTGAAGTTGGCTTGGGTTTTAGCGTCTTGCAGTTTGATGAATGCCTCAAGGGCGTGGATTTTTGTGGTCTTTTTCATTTTCGTATTTGGTTAATACTCGTCTGGGGTGAGTATGCTGGTGGTTGTGCGGTCGGCTTCGGTGATGATCCAAATCCTCCCGACGGCGGTGTCAAAACATGATAGTAGTCTGTCGCCGTGAACGAGTGCTTGCTCGTTGGCGTCCTTGTCCTCCGCGTCGATGTCGCCCCAATCGCCGCGCCAATGGCGGTCGAGGTAAAGATCGGCGAGGAGTCCGTTGGTGATGAGTTCATCTGCTCCTGGGGTGGTGTAGATGTTGCCCATCTCGAATCGTGGTTGTCCTAGGATGTCTGTGTTCATAATTTCTTGAGTTGTTTGATGGTTTTCCAGCCGGGGTGTTGTCTCTCGCCGCTTGGCTCGAACTCGGGCATGACGCCTTCGAGATCGGCAAGGGCGCAGCGCAGGGCAAGAGTTATCTTGTCCCACGCTCTGTCGATTGATTTTGCTTCGGACGGGCACTCTTGAACATAGGCTTCAAGAGCGGTTTGTATTGTGTCTATTGGTTTCATTGGTTGAGATAGGTTTGAAGGTTCTCTTTGAGTCGGTTCATTTCCTCGTCCGAGAGGTCGAGTTGATTGGCTATGTAGAGCCAAGGGTGCGTCCGAACTCCGACCGCATCGAGGTATAGGTCAGTTGTTAGTGCGATGTGGGCGATTTCGAGGTATGTGGTGAGGTCGTCTTTGATTTCTTTTGGTAGTTTCATTTTGGTTTTTCCTTTCGTTGGTTTGTTTTTAGGAGACCCGCAAACAAAGCAGGCTCCGTCATGGCAATCGGGAGTGATGGCATCGCAGAGGACGCACTCGCTCCATTCGTCGATTCCCAGCTTTTCAGCGTGGGCATAGACATCGGTTACGCCGCCTTCCTCATAGAGTTTAACGGCTTCTTCGTATTGTTGTTGTGTGGCTTTCATTTTTCCTTTCGTTGGTTTGTTCTGAGGGGAACAGGGTTAGAATCGTGCGGTCTTGAGGAACCGAACGAGAGCGTCGGCGAGGCCGTTGAGAGACTCGCGACTGATGAAGTGATCGAACTGAGCCTTGAGTGTATCAGTTCGATCGGTGCTGGTGCAGCACAGCCCTAGGGTATAAAGCCCCTTGGCGTGTAGCGGCTTGCGGTCGAGGACGGAGCTAAAGCACCCATCGGTGTAGATGAGGGCGAGCTTGGTCTTCTCGGTGATCTCCTTGAACACGCTGACCGTGCCAGCAGGAGGGTTGGGGCTCAACGCCTCGGGGATGCCGTCATCCCCCTGCCCGCCGATCAGATGCAGGTAAGCGTTCGGATCGGTGATCGGGAGATTCCAGCGGCGTTGAATGCCGTTGATGCCGGAGGCATACACGGTGCCGGTAAGACATCCGCGCTTGGCAAGCACCGACAAGGTGCGAATCAACACGCGGCCCGCATCGGCGGCTCGGCACAAGTTGCGCTTCTCGCGATCCACGAAAGCCTTCTGGCTGTGCATGGAGCCGGAGAGGTCGAAGATGAGCGCGATGTCGGGCTTGCCGCCGTCTTCGCTGGACCGACCGATGAACGGGCGGGACCAGTTGCCACGGAGCAGGCCACGGACATTGAGCTTCTTGCTGGGGTTGGCCGTGGGGCCAGCGCCATCGTCCTTGCGCTTGAAGGCGGAGGACAGCATACCCGCTAGGCGAACCGCTTGGCTCGGCTCGTCGGAGATGAACGAGTCGGGGACGGGAGTGCTGGAGCCAGCCCCCTCGCCGTGTGTAGGGTCGTCAACGGGAGCCTCGCTGCCCTGGGGCGATGGATTGCCGCCGCCATTACCTTGAACCTCGGTCGTCTCGCCGCCAGCCTGCTCGATGGCTGACTTGAGATCACCCGTGCCAAGCCCGCCCTCGGCCTCGATCGTGTTGTCGCCGGTCTCAGGGAAATCCTTGAGCCAGTCGAGCAGGATCGGGATGAGGTCGAAGGTGGTCGCGGAGGTCTTGAGTTCGACGATGCGGGCGAAGTAGCGCCACACTTTCTTGAAGTGCAGGTTGGCACGCAGGAGGCCAGCCGACTTGGGGAGTGACCGACCGATGCTCTCACACTTGAGATGAAAGAGCAGTTGTGTCGGCGACAGATCGGCGGCGGTTTGAGGGATGCTGATCCACCGACGCCAGCGCCAGTGCTTGCGTTGACGGACAGCCCACCACCAACGGCGCTCGATGCGAACATCCTCGAAGAGGTTCTGCAACCGCCACGGGATTTTGTTGGCCTTGAGTTCGTCGGCGAGACGCTTGAGGTCTGGCGTGGTGAAGAGGGAGTGCGCGGCCTCATGCTCGTGGATGAGCTTGTAGAGGTCGGTGACTCCACGGGTCGAACCCTTGTCGGCAATCACATTGTAAGCATCGTCGTGAATGCTGATGATGTGCTTGCCGGAGGCGGGGTCGAACCGCCAGCAACCAGTGTCGCAGCCTTTGGGCGGCGACCAGTTGAGGTCGTAGGATTGTTGAAGCACCCCCTTGGTGCGGAAGCTGATGTGGTGGGTTTCCACATCGCGTCTAACTTTGCGTGTTGCGGATGGCATGGTTATTCCTTTCGTTGGTTGTTTTCCTCGTCGTCATCTGGGCATACCCAAGGAGAGTTGGAAGCATCGATGGTGACTCCGGTGTAGTTCCAGTCCTCGACCCATATCGGGTCGTTCGGGTCTTCCAGTTTGCAGACCACAACTTTAGCGAACCCATCGGGGTCGGTTAGGAGGTAATCTATAGCCTCATTGAAGGCTTCGCGGAGGCTGGTGAATGGCCCCTCGTCAACCATCTTGGGGCCGCGCAGGGATATTTCGTCATCGGTGATGACGCCGTAGTGTAGTTGTTTGCTCATATTAGGTTTGGTTTGGTTGTTGGTTGTTGGTTGTTGGTTGTTGGATGGCATGGTTATTCCTTTCGTTGGTTGTTGGGTTGTTACACCAAGATCAGTTGGTCGATCGTGGGGTCTCCGGTGGGTGCGGGGGCGTAGCCGGGGAAGGCAGCCTTGAGCGCATCGACGACGCGCTTGCATTGCTCGGGCTCGGGCAGGCCATCGAGGGTCTCGGCAACCCAGATGTGCAAGCCCATATCGAGAATGCGGTGCGGGACATCATCCTCGTTGAGGCTGAATGACACAGCCTGTGAGAGGATGCGGGTGCTGGGCAGTTGCTCAAGGAACGAGTCGGCGACAAGAACCTTGCAGGCTTTCCAGAACTCGACGACACGATCGGTGACGAAATGTGGCACGGAGTTGGTAAACCCCTTGGCCGTGACATGAGCGTCGATGACTCGGCGCAGCTTGGTCTCCTCGACCTCGACATGAACGGGCTTGAAGCGTTCCTTCAGGGCTCCGTCGGGCGGAGTGATGTCGAACTTGCCGCCGACATTGGTGGTGGCGACGACAGCAAGATTGCGACGCGGGGCCACGATCTCCTCGCTGGTCTCACAATTTGTGACCGGATCAATGATCTCCTTGCCGGTGCGGATTCGATACCAATACTCGCCGTTCTCCTCGAACTCGGTGAGGGCGGTCAGAAGAATCTGCGACGCGCCGCCACGGGCTCGGTAATACTCGTCAAGCAACAGGCACACAGTCTGTCCAGCGGCAGCGAGTCGGAACGCTTGGGAGAGAGGGCCGTCGATCCACGAGGTCGTCGGTGTCGGGTAGCCGAGCAGGTCGCACGCCTCGGTGGCAGGGGTGATGCCGATCTCGATGTAGCGGTCGAACTGTCTGCCGTGCTGGCGGGCACCGTAGGTCTTGCCTGCCCCAGGGCCACCCTTGATAAGCACGGGCTTGAGGGTGTTGCCAGGGGCGCAGTAGAACTCCAACGCTTTAGCCACGGGGTCGGCGCTGACCGACGGAGCGAGGCCGAGGACAGGGGCGATGACCTTCGCCGTGGCAGTGCCGCCTTGCTGCAAGGCTGCATCGACCTTGGTGATGAGGTCACGGAACATGTCCGTGGCGGCGCTCTCCGAGTCGGTGACACGGCGGGCGAGGTCGTCGAGCTTGTCTTCAACGCCCTGTGGCACCGAGCCGATCTGGTTGGCGAGGTCGTCGAGTCGTTGCTGGATGGCACCGATCTGCGAGCCGACCGCATTGGTGATCGCCGCACCGAATACCCCGTCGAGTGAGACGGGAGCGGGGGCAGGGGTTGGGGCGGGAGCAGGGGCGGGGACGCCGCCGCCGATCGTGGCGACTGCGGCATCGGTCGCCGTCATCTCGCCCTTGAGGACTTTCTTGAGGATGTCGCTCTTGGCGCTGGCGATCCAAGTGCCTTTGTAACCAGCGGCGCGAACCGCTGTGACTGCTGCATCGTAGTTGAGGTTGTCGATTTCTTGTGTTGTCATGGTGTTGTTTCCTTTCGTTAGTATTCCCAGCGGTGTTTGACCCAGAGTGGGAACTCCGTGCTGGGTGAACGGAGTTGTCTGGGGTAGAGGGAGTCGGCGCGTTTTGCGACGAGCCCCTCAAAGAGTTCCGCATGAAAGCGGAGGTTGAGGTTTTGCAGATGGTTCCATGCTTCGGTCTTCCCCTTGTCGTTGTAACAACAAGCGAAGGACATCAGCCGATTCTCCCTAGGGCGGTCTTCTACCTGCCAGGAGTCCCACAGATCGTTCATGCTTAAACGATCCAGGAGAATCTCCCGGCGCTTCGAGTAAGGTGTCCGATCAATCCCGGTCGGGATGTAATCAAGGACGACCAAACTCCCTTGCCCTAGGGCGTGACGACGCTCCAACGCCTCACAGTCCAACCAAGTCAGGGACTCGGGAAGATTGGAGGCGCGGAGCGAGGCGAGCACCTCGGCAAACTCCTTCTCAATCGAGAGGCGCTTGCCGTGGCGGTTCCACATCTCTCCGGTTCGCGTGTTCACTACGGCACGCCAACCATTGATCTTGGGTTCATAGAACCACTCGCCCGTCTTGATCCTTGCCTTGGGCAAGGGTCCGCCGTTGATCGGGCGGAGCGGGTAGGATGGAGGGTTCATGTCAGTAAAACCCGATCTCCTCGGCTTCATGCACTTCTCGGGTATGATCTTGAGGCTCGTAGTTTGCGTTGATCGGGTGCGCCGACCCGTTCATGGCTTCCTCGATGGCGGCTTCTTTGGACGCCGCGACGATGTGATAAATCTCGCGGCGGGTTCCGCTTACGAGAATATCAACCTCGAACATGGCGCACTCTTGGCGGTATTCCCTCGCCGCCTGTTCGGCGAGGGCTTGATCGTATTTGTCGTGGTTCATGGCAGTTTTGCTTTGGGCCCTGCGGTTGAGTAAAACCTCCCGTAAAGCTCCAGTTGTTTCTTTTCTTTCGGGGTAGCCGGTTGAGGAATTTGTCGGATCAATGCAGAACCCACCCAAACAAACCCCGGCGGTGCGGGGTCTCGCGGCAATGGTTTAGGCTCTTTCTTGATGGTAACATCAACCCATTCATCAATTACTTCTCCTCGTGGTTTGAACCCTGCTTCTCGGAGCAGTTTGATGAGGCGGTTGGCCTCGGCGATGTCTTCCTTGCCAGGCTCTTCGTCTCCAACATTCCCGTGTTCACGGGTGCGGAGGGAAAAGCTGTCGTTGTCCTCTTCAAAGAAGAACCAAGTCTTACCAATGGTTTCTTTGATCTTGGCTTTGGCTTGTTCGTCGGTCATATTACTTCCTTCCTTTCGTCTTAACCATTGCCACGATGGGGCAGACCATCTCGACGGCGAGGTTCTCATCGACCGACAACGCCGTGTGACGGGCGGTGTGGAAGTCGGGGGTGGGTTTGATGACCTCCTTGCAGGTGAGCGCCTCGGTCGCGTTGTGTTCCTCGAACAGGGCTTGGATGGCACCGATCAACGCCTCGGCATTGGCGGCGGGTATCTTGTCGCCGTCGATCTTCAACTCGAACGACTGCCGGAAGAACTGCGCGGTGCGCTCCGCACCAAGCACATCTATGATAGTCGATTCGTCTTGAATCGCCGCGTATCGGTTTTGGAAGGTGACAAGCACCTTCTCGTCGGGGTTGCCAACGGCCTCGACACTCGAAGGAATGTCGTGTTTGCCATGCAAGTGATTGAAGAAGAATCCTTGAGCCAAGGTCTTCAACTCCATCTTCTTGATCTTGAGGCTTCCCTCCAGGGCTTCCATCTCCCTCGACTCATTGATGATGTCGCTTGTCAACTTGGCGACATCGCCTGTCGGGTCGGGCAAGGCGGGGTAGCTTGTCTTGGTTTTGTCTGTCTTGGCGGCGATGCCTCCAAGGTTGATCTTCTTGATTGCTGGTGTTGATGTTGTAGCTGTCATTTTATTTCCTTTCGTTGGTTGGTTTTATTTTTTTTGGGTTTAGGTCTAGGGGTTGGTTCGATGCGAGCGGTTCCGTCGGTGTAAGCCACCAACTTGCTCTTGGGGGTTGGCATTTTTTGTTTCCGACACCGCTTCATTTCAAGGGTTTCAGCGATGCAAAAGTCGCCCCAGAACGAGTTGTTTCCTCCTCCGAACCGAATGTTCAGGAATGGGGCAGCATCCCCATCGTTATCGACCTTTACCCCGATGTCTTCGATCGTAAGGCTTGAAGCGACTCGCTTGATCTCGGCCAAGGCCAGGCTTTGTAGGCGGGCCGTTATCTCCGCCCTTACTTTGCGGATGTTTTCAGTTTCTTTCTTCATATCCAAAAACGCTTTTTGGATTTGTTTTTCACTGAGATGTGGGTGGCTGGCCTTGAGCCTTGCCATAACCATATCGAGTTCTTGTCGGTGTTCTTTCTTCATGGTTTCCTTTCGGTTGGTTGGTTGGTTGTTACTTCACAATTTTAGCAATAGCTGCAATGAGCCAGTCGATTGCCTCTTGGCGTGTCACAGAGCCATCTTGGTTGCTGATAAATAGCCTACCGATGGAGTCAGCCTTAATGCGCCCCGCGCCATCAAAGCACAGCGTGGGGTCAGTAATAAAACAGTGATTCAATCGACCGTCTGGCAGGCGGTGGACATGAAAACCGCCATGCAAATCTTTGTCGATATGCGCCCCAACTGTGCGGGGAGCTTGAGGGTTCAGGCTTGCTACAGAGTGCGGGGCTATGTCGCGAGTCGGCAAATCTTTTGCCTCTTCAATGATTTTCACAAGCGGTTCGAGGGTTTGAGTCATCACCTCGAAATCCCGTTTTAAGTTTGCTATTTTCAATTCTTCTTCTGCAATCAATGCGTTTTGTTTTGCTCTGATGAGTTCAAGTGTTGCGTTCATTGGTATGTTTCCTTGGTTAATGTTCTGAGGGGAACAGGTTTAGTTGATGCGCTTCTCTGCGCCTGCTTCGACGACCTTGAGCATGTCACTCAAGGCGGCACGACTCTCGGCGTCTTGCAACAAGCGGGACACCCGGCCAGCCGCATCACGGGTGAGAGCCTCTTGGATTTCCTTGCGGATTTCCTTGTATCGGCGGTCAGCCCCGCCCCAGTAGGAAGGGACTTTCTCGGCGAGCTTGCTCGCCTTGTCCCATTCCTTCTTCAAGTCGGCGGGAGCGGAGATGTGAATCTCGCGGTCACTGCCGTAAAGATAGGAAGAGCCGCTGGAGCCATTGGTGAACTTGAAGCTAACCTCAATATAGTGATGGCTATACTGCAACTTGTCCTTGTTTATTAAATTCAAATCCAAGGTGGCGGCGTGTTTCAAGGCGAGGTCGAGGACGACCTCCTGCTGGGCCTCGTAAGCGGCTTGCGCCTTGTCACGGGCGGCATCCTGCTCCTCGATCTTGAGACGGGTAAGCGCCTCGATGATCTCGGACTTGGTTGGCTTGGGTTGAACCACCTGGGCGGTGGCGGCGGGGATGATTTCTGCGTTGGTTGTTTTGGTCTTTTTCACTGCGGTTCCTTTCGTTGGTTGTTTGGTTATTACTCTGCGGCTTCAGTCATACCATCGACAACACGGGTGTCGTCGGCGGTATCCCACTCGGGGCTGAAGATGGTGTCGAGGGCCTCGCCCTCTTGAATCATTTTCTGCACCCGACGATCAGCATCGGGGCGTGACTTGGCTTGAACTTTCAGTTTGCCGTAAGCCTCAACGGTTACAGCGACATGGACGGTGTAGATTTTCATTTGAGTAGTTGCTTTTGAATGTGTCGGCGCTGTGGCGAAGGAGGTGTAAACTCATCCACCATAAGCTCCAACTTGGTTGGGGTTCTGTTCTTGGGGGTCCAGTAACTTCCGTTCGCCGGATCGTTGAGGTCTTGGAGCCAGCCGCACACTTCGCAGTAGGCTCCCTCAAACCCCAACGCGCCGTCGTAATAATGATTTGGCTCGCCGCACTTGCAGCAAGTGAAGGTTAGGTTTGTCATTTTTGTTTAAGCAGGTAATTGATTGAGTCGGTGAGAGTCATCATAATGCTCTCATCCTCTTCATCATCGAACGACCCGTCAGTCATGGCGCACCAGCCTTCGGGGTCGAGGTTCTTGAGTTGCCCTAGGGCGGCGTAAAGCTCGGCACTAGGACGGTTGAGGACTGGAACTCCAGCCCAGGATTCTTCGTTGCTCATAGGTTGTCTTGGGTTCACCAGTAGCCGAGATAAACTCGGCGATACCGGGCGATGTATTCGTGGGGTTCACGGATGAACCGCCATTCGTAATGCTCTTCGGGGATGTGGTGTCGGGTGTTCATTGGTAAAGGTCTTCGTCTTGTGGGGTGTCGATGGTGACGACGCGGTAGTCCGAGGGGCTTCCATCGGTCGGGATCACGATGTCGTATATCTCCGCCCATGCTTCCTTCTTGGAAGCATACCCTTCGACGACATAGGTTTTCCCATCGTCGAAGGATGTCTTGAGGTCAGCCCACCCGAAGGAGGCTGCTGTTTGGATTTTGTATTTCATAATTAGTAATCCCAAATATACTCGTCAGAGTAAGTTGTAGTTTTCATGGTTGTTTCCTTTCGTTGTTCTCTATCATCAGCCGAAGGCTCCGAACGAGACGGACAGGGGTGATTAACCCCCAGCTTGTCCGATACAGATTCCCCGACTTCTTGACCCCCAGGGCCTCGGCCAACTGAAGGCCGAGCCTGTGGTCCTTTGATTCTTGGGCGCTCATTTGAAACGCTCCCGCTGTTCTGGGGTTCCATGTTGAGCGACAAGCTCCCGCACCTTTTCAAAGGTGTAGAGCTTGCGATATGTCTTGGAAGGGTAGTGCCCACCAAACATGTTGGGAGCGCCGGGGAAGACAAGGGTGACGGGATACTTCCCATCCCGTCGAGGGTTGGCGATGCCGATTGTCATAGGGTGTTCTCCTTCCGGCGGAACTCATAGTCGGGGCAGTCGGCATTCCTAGGGAGCTTCTCCAACAGGCACGCCGCATCAGTCACCCAGACCGGAGCCTGCTCGATGTAGTGGTTGTATGTCTCCGCCCCATACCACCCCACGGCGGCTCGAAGGAGTTCGAGCAACTGCGTGGAAGCGGCGAACAGATGGGCGTATTCCTTTTGATACTCATCGTCAGTCATCTTGGCGATGATGCCTCCATTGAGGAGACGCCAATCGGATCGGTCTGGATCGAGGACATCTCCGTAAGCACTGGTTCGGGTAACTTCATTGACCTCGACTTGAGTGTCGGCGGTCACGATGAAGCGACAATCATGGAGCGGGTGTTTCCCCGAATGTTCGGGGCAGGGTAGGATTTTTAATGGTCTCATTGGTTATGTTTCCTTTCGTTTTGTTTGGTTATTAACCTTCGACACTCGAAGGTCAAGACTTGTTCAGAGCCAGAGAAGGCTGATGAAAAACCCGACGCCGATCAGAAAGCCGATCGTGTCGAGGATGAGTGCGAGTGTGGGTTTCATTGTTTGGTGACTAGGTTGTTATCCGGAATTCCGGATAAGGTTTCCTCCACGGCGACGAGGTTCTCAAACAGCCTCGCGAGGTACGATGGATAGCCCTTCTCCCATCCCGACGAGCGGCACAGGTAGAACTCTGTGCCGTAGGGATGGGTGACTTGGACGACATCGCCCACCGAGAGGGAGGGGGCGTGGTTAATACGATGGAGCGTCTCCCATCCCTTTTGCGCGTCGGAAAGAAGTTCCTCTGGAGCGTTGGTGATGTGGAACGCATCCTCGGCGAGTGCTTCCCAAGCATTCGCCACGGGCTTGACTTCAAGGACAAAGGTGCTGGTGATGCGGCGTTGAATTCTCCACGGGCATTCCGCTTGGAGTGACGAGTGGGTGTTGTAGGTTTGCTGGAGCAGGGTGACTTGAGCGAGCATAGGTGTATTGGTTTGGTGGGTTGGGTTATAAGGCGAGACGGCTTTTGATGATTTTGATTTGTTCAATGATACGCTGGCGCTCCGCTTCTTTGGCTACGGCGGCGCGGTCAGCCTCCCATGCTTTTCTGGCAACGGCGGCTTCCATCAAGCGAACTTGAAGGCGGAGTGCCTGGTTTGGATCATGTTCCACCCTAGGGATGGATTGACGAGGGACGCGGCCCTTGAATGCCCAATCGCCTTGATCAAGAAGGCGGTCGGGTCTATGAACCCAGTTTTGCTGAACGCGGAACCAGTTAGATTTCATGGTAATTTCCTTTCGAGTTGAGTTAGCTGTTCGGGGATGAATGGTCTCATCAGTATCCGCTTTACGGATATACAAGGGGGGATTGAACCCCCTTGTTTCGACCTGTTAGTTGCCGTTAAGAGCCGCTTCGAGTTGAGCGAGGCGGCGCTTCAATTCCTCATTCTCCGCCTTGAGGGATTGATCCTTTTTGGATTCGGAGATTAACGATTTTTCGAATCGAAGCACCGATTTGCCGGATTCTTTGTGTTGTGCGCGGACGGCACGATTATTGTTCATATACTGGAACTCGATGAAGGCGAACGCCTCCAAGCGGCTTGCCGCCGTCGAATCAGCCCGAACTCGGGCAACTTCATTCTTCACCCGAGAATTTGACCAATCCGGGTGTTGTGCCTTGATGGTTTCCTTGAGCATTGGCGTATTGCCAAGACAAAACTCAAATTCCTTGCCGATCACATTGCCGGATTTGCTGATGATTTCGGTGTAGTTAAGGGATTGGGTTTCCGTGGAGTTGGACGGCTTAATGTGGACGATAGCTGACATGGTATCTATTTCCTTTCGTTTAGGTTGTGTGAATCTTGGAGCCGATCACATGATCGGTAGCCTTTGCACCACGACAAGGTGATTCACTTGCAAAGGGAATGCGGTTGACCTGCACCGCAAGGGCGAGATGGTTTCGTTTCACAGATGCTACGCTTGCCAGGCGCGGTGAACTTATCAGCCATCTCGGAATGAATCAGCGGTTTGCGTTTGTCCCCACTGTTAGACAGGGCGCAAGTGATCTCACTTGCCGCTGATCCATAAGGTTAGTTGTTTCGTTCGGATTTCCCCAGCCTCGCTTAACGGCTGGCCGATAACAATTTTTCAAGAATTTGAAGGCTGCCCAAGCACCGGATTCCGCCGGAACATGAGGCCCGTTGCCATTGGCCAGCGTTTAGCTGACACACTCATGCTTTGTTACTTGGATTCAATTTACTTGCCCATTCCGCATTACTTGGTCGGAATCACCATTCTAGAATGTCAAATAGAGATCGGGAATTTACTCGGGCTTGCTGTATTTCCTCGCGGTGTCGCTCCATTCGGAGCCGGATAGCTCCACAGGAGCTCCGTCACACTTACGGGGAGTCATTCAAGACCTTTCAAAGACCGCTGTCAGATTCGGAGCGTTGCCACTCGCTGACACTATTCTATACGGAATCTTTGTAACCTATTGATTATGAACGCCCTAGGGCGAAAGATGCAGGCATCTTGCTATCCGTTTTCCCAGTCTAAAAACCCACAAACCCTTGCACAATAATACTTTGTAACTATGCACCATGATTCCGTGATGCGTCGAATCTTGGGACAAATGCGAGAAAAGCCCGGTGAAACTGGCATAAGTTATTAACTTTCAATGGTTTAAGGCGCATAGTCGCCGGATTCAAAACCCGTATGCCCCTACTTACACCGAAAAATCCAGGACCCCCACCCACTCCACCACGGTAGCCTACCATCACCTCAATCGCCGGTGGGGCTATCATATTGACCCCACAAAAATTTTTTCCAGATTTTTGGAGTTATTAACTTTTTGGCCTCGAAAGGCCCCCGAAGGGAGGTTTAGCGACGAAGGGGAGGTTTAGGGAGGTTTAGGTTTTTGCTAAACCTCCCAAGTTAAGTCGATAGACGATAAGGCTTTTACTCCCGAAGGGAGGTTTGGGGGGTTAAGATATATTCTTTTTTAGAGAAAAAATATAATACATAGTATGGGATTTCCCCTATCGCCCCGCGCGGAAAGCGAGCTACTTTCCCGCCGCTAAACCTCCTTTTGGCCTTTTTGCGAGAGCTAATCGCTATCGCTCAATAAATAATAAAAGGAGGTTTAGCAAAAACCTAAACCTCCCTAAACCTCCCTTTGGCCCTAAACCTCCCTCCCTCACCAAAGAACCTACGCAACAAAGAAACAAAGAATCCCTAAAGACTCGGTATTTTGTGCGTTGATAACCTGTCGCCGTTAGCCCGCTTCCCGATATGTGGGCGCTCGACCTCGATCCCCGAACTTTTCCCCGAACTTTTCCCCGAACTGGCGTATAATCCGGTTTTATACGGGGCGGCGCAAATTGGGCAGCAGACTACTGCCCAATTACCGAACCAGTTGACCGCAGAGCGGGCACTCGTAGAGGTTGGCTCGCTGCTCGGCCTGTTCACGGAACACGATCGCGGCAGTGATGAGGTAGATGAGAATGATGATCGCGGCGGCGATCGCGGTTTTGATCTTTCGAGTGTCCATTATTTGAGTTGGAGAGCGATGTTTTTCAGCCACAGGGGGCTTTCCTTTGTGATTACAAGGTTCCACTCCTTCAAAGCAGGGGTGAATACTGGCACCGGCTTCTTTTTTGGCTTTGGTTTCACCCTCCGGCGCGGTTTTCGGACCTGTTTTTTCTGAACCCGCCCCACCCTAGGGTCCTTGTAGGGCCACGGGCCGTCGAAAACAGACTCAACCGTGACCCAAAGGTTCAAACAACCACATTTCCTGCGTCGGTATCTCACGCCTTCGACGAGTCGGGTGTCAACGACGATGGAATCTTTGTTGCAAGTGGGGCAGATCACAGGTGCTTGTCCAAAAGCCCAAGAACCTTGAGCCAGTTTTCCTTGGTTTTGAAGTAAATCTCCATAATCGTCGAGCCGCCCGAGCCCCCGCTGCTTTCGACCAAGTAAATGTCGATCCCGTAGAGGCTTGCGTCGTCTTTGTAGGCGTAGTAGCCCTTGAAGTCGATTTGGTTGAAGCAAAACATCACGAACCCATCGACATAGACCTTAATCCGTCCGTTAAAGATTTTGAGGTCGTAGGTGTGATTCATTTCTTCTTCCTTTCAAACCACTTCTTAAAATGGCCAAAGTCCCGTGGTTCTGTGACTTCGGCGTTGTTTTCACAGACATCGCATTTGCCGTAGTGCCAGCAGGAGACGGGGCGCTGCCGGGTTCCGTGCTCCTTGCCGCAAGGCAGGCAAGTCCATCGCGGGTAGGGTTTAATCATCAAAGAACTCCCTCCAGCGTTGTTGTCGTTCCAGGTGTTTCCTGAAGGCTTTCCACATGCTTCTTTGGCCCATGCAAAAGCTGACGAAACATGCGGTCATGCTCGCCAGCAGGTAGAAGAAAAGTTCCAAGTCGCTCATTTGGACTCGTCGAGGAACTCAATGGCTTCGGTTACTAGGAGTTTTGAATACTTCTCCCCGATGCGCCGGTAGAACCCGACAAGGTTATCTGCGCCCAATTCGAGAGCGAAACGGGCCTTGTCGGAGTCGCTGATGTCTCCGGTGATCTTGATGTTTTGTTTTCCGGCTTGATGCCGGATTCCTGCGGTGAGTCGTGTCCAGTGCGCTCCGCGAAGGAGTTTCTCTGGTTTACGCTCGGCTTCTTTTTTGGTCCTGATCTTGAAGGCCAGTTCCAGTATGTTTTCTGTGTTGTCTGTTGTCATAAATTAGATTGCGATTCTCAATGGGTTGTTACGGCTCTGATACCAACTGGTCACTCCCCCTCGGGAGTCGAAGACGATGTAACTTTGGTCATACCACCACCATTCGTCCTGAACGCCTGGGGTGATCCGCGTCGGGGTGCCTTGAATCCTGGCTACCTCCGACTTGGAGGAGCCGATAGTTATGTGGTTATTATTCTGTGGCGCAGGGAGATCGTTTTGCTCCCACTCGGTCGGGAACTCGGCGATGAGTTGGTCGTCGTTGTGCGGTTGTTCAACCCCGACATACCGTTCCGCGCTGTGAACCGCTGTGCCGTTGCGGAGATACATCTCCTTGATGTGCGGGGTTTGACCTTTCGGGTAGGTTAGGGTTCGCTTTTCGATGTAGGTCTCTTTGCTAACGCAGGATGTCAGTGTTATCGCGGCTATCAATGTGGTCAGTATTTTCATTTTTATGATTTGATGGTTTTGTGTATTCGGGGGATGGGGTTAAGACACCGTGTTCCATGAATTGTTCAATAAAAGTGGAACCCGCTTCGTGATGGCCGTCCGTGGCGGGCGCACGGGTGAAAGAAGGAAGTAACCAGCTTCCTTTGGCCTAATGCGTTCACGATTCACTTCTTGCTACGAAGGTGACATCCTCTTTAGGTTCCACCCACGGCAGGAAAATGGAGAAGCGGAGTGGCTTCTTGGAGTTGGGGGATCGCTTGACGATTTCGACCCCTGAGTCGCCTCTGAGCGCGAGTTCGCGGAGTCGGGCCGAGAGGATCGTATGGGTGATCCCGCGCATCTGCTCCGGGGAAGACCGGAAACATGCGCCGAGTTCGTCGAGGATCGCGGATGCCGTGCCTACAAAAGCGGTCTTCCGCTCCGAAGCCGGTCGTCGCGCCCACCACTCGGAGAGCTTTTCTTGGAGCGAGTAGGCCATGGAGCTTTGGAAAAGTTTTTCCTGCACTTCCTCGGCAATGATTGGTTTGATTCCGTAGCGCCCCCTTTCGTCGATGACTTCCTTTGGCGGGTTCCACGCTTTTATCCAAGCGAGAAAATGCGGCAGTTCCGTCTCTTCGATGTTTTTGAAGACCTCGGGGTGGGGGTGGTTCTCCCAGCTTTTCATATAGACGGCCACCATCTTGTCTGCGTTGCTGATCTCCAGATTCGGCATCAGGCGGATCGAGAACGGATCGTCGTTGAGCGCCAGCACCACACGCCCCGCCCATGAAATCTCCGTCGGGGTCTCAAATTTCTTGTGGTAGGCGTGGACTGGATTCGCGACGAGCTTCTTGATCTGCGCCGCGTATTGATTCCGTTTTTCCTCGCTCGAAGCGCCACGGGCATCGTCGATAACCGCCAGTGGAGACTCAAAGACATCGGAGGTGAAGCCGCCAGCCTCGCCTGCCGCCATGGAGGAGAAGTCGGCATACCCGCCCATGGCAGGCTTGAGGACTTTGTGAATCGTCCAAGACTTGTAGCAGTGAATCGGACCGACAAGGGCCAGAGCTTGCCCTGGGGCGAGTTCGCCCTCCTCGGCGGACTCGTAGAAGCGTTTGAACCAGGCTAGGAACAGGTCCTTGTAGATCGACTTCGCGAACACATTGTCATAGACGCTCGCGATCAAAGGAAAGTTCTCGCCCCATGCGCCTGAAACGGGAGCCGCTGGCATGAGGGAGATCGTCGAGGTGTTGAGAAACTTGCGCCCGCTCCGCACGAAGATGTCGTTGGGGTGGTAGAGAAACGGAGCCGCGCCATCCACGCGGCGGTGTTTGAGGATTGTGTGCTTCGCCCGATCGAGCGGCGAGGCGCTTTGGCCCTTGGCAATCCGGTCGCTGAATCCCCGAACCTTGAGCATTGAGGTAATCATACCGCTGGAGAGGAGACGCCAGATGTTGTCGGCGCTACGGTCGTAGAAATTCCGCCCGTCAAAGGCGATGTCGTCGAATTGATCGGGGGCGACTGTCTGCCCGACTTTTAGTTCCCTTGCTGCCCCGCCAAGGGCTTCAACGAAGGGATCGGGTTCAGATACAGGAGCCTCTGCGGTTTCCCCGTGTCCGCCCTCTCCACAAACGGCAACCTCGTCAGGCGCACCGCCGTCAAGCTCCCCTGACACGCCCCCAAAGGAATCACCAGACTCGCCAAGGCTCTCACCCTCTCCGCCCATTGCTCCCTCGATTTCGCGTCGATCAGAATTATCGAGTGCGCCGATTCGTTGCCCGATAGGGTTATCGAGAGGATCGGGAGGGGGAGTTTCTTGAGGATGGTGAGCCATAGGTTTGTTTGGATTTTGTCGCTTTCAACGAGGGCGAATTTGTAACTGAGGATCGTCTCCTCGGCTCGGCGGCTCGCTTTCCCCAACCGCTCGATATAGGTCTTTTCCCCGCTGACGGGGTTCATTAGAAACCACGCACCTGCGCGGTTGTATTTGACGAGGCGTTCGACCAAGCCGCGAGGAGTCGAGTGACCCCACACAAGCTGGCCTTGGCTACGCTCGTCGGTAAACACGACGGTCTTCTGCCCGTCGCGGTAGAGTGTCTGGAGGAAGTCGTCCACGCCGATGTCGGCAGGGCTGATCGGGCTCATCTCCTCGATCTCCTCGAAGGAGGTTTCGCCGTCTTTGGTCGCCTCGGCAACGGCGTCGGGGTCGGGTTCGTGGCGCGGGATGTAGCACACGCGATCGCTTGTGCCGCCTCCCCGCACCTTGCGAAGCGTGTTCTCGACTTCGTTCGGCTGCGGGGCGCGGGTCATCCAATGTTCGACCCACGCCTCGATGTCCGTGTCATCGAGCCCCGCATTCACGAGGCCGTTGACAACAAGGTAGAGCCAGCGGTGGCACCCTTCACCGGATGCAGGGCATTCCGGCAGGCAGAGGTCGCTTGGGCTGTGTTGGGCAGGGTCGATCATTTTTCCTTGAAGAGATCGGCTTTGGCGCATTCGTCACCTTCGGCGGCGAGGGCTTTCAGTTGGTCTTTGCGGAAGATCGCGTCGTAGTTCTCTTCGTATTTAGTCCGGTTGGTAAATTTTCGCGGTTGGCTCCCTTTTCCGTTTCTTACGCGAACGAGTTCGTGTGTTTTCATTTTTTTCTTTTTGTTTTCTGATCTCCTCGGCCCTCTCTTCGGCCTTGGAAAATTCCTTCCCCGCGAGCACGCGCACGCGGTGGTCGTTGAGGTTCAGCGCCAGTGCGATCGAGGTGAACGCGCCGCTGAAAAAAAACTGGAGCGCCTCTTTGCGCTCCGTTTCATCGGAACCCCCGCAGTCCACAAACGCCTGCTCGATGATCGCCGCGCAGATTCGGCGGGCCCCAACCGCGTCCAATTCGATGTTACTTGACATATTGCTTGGTCAAATTGGCTTCGGCCCCGATTGGCAGGCTGGAGCACCATTTCGGTGATGTCGCCATGATGGCTTCGATCTCCTTGAGTGAGTCTTCCGCGCCCTCTTCATCAACGAGGCAGACGACCTCATCGTGAACCCGGAGGATCACTTCGTATCCACGGCGGGAGAGTTCAGCCACGCGATCCATGAAGATGTCGCGGGCGAATGCCTGCGTGAGATTCTCGGCGAGGAGACCGCCGTAGAGTTTCGATCGCATCATTTTTCCGTTGCGCGGGATCGTTCCTGAGAACCCGCTCGGAGTGTTTTCTTCGACCCTCGACCCCATGATCTCGCGGTAAATCAACTCCCGCTTTTTTGGCAGGCTGATACTAAAGTTCGCTCCTGCGCTTTTCTCCATGGCGGTTTGCAACTTCCTCCAAAGCGTCACGATCTTTGGGTTTGATGACCGATAATCGGCCACGACCCGCTCGGCCTCGGCGGCGCTGATTACCAGCCCTGCCATCATCTTCGCGACGACTTGGAACTTGTTCGCCCCGCATCCGAAGCCCAGCCCTAGCACACGCGCCTTGGCGAGTTGTCGCATCGGCTTGTCCACATCCTTGAGAGGACGAGGATCGGTGTATCCCATCGTGGCGCGGGCGTGTGCCTCATAGACATCCACGCCTGTTCGCAGGAGGTCGAGAGTGTCGTGGTCGTTTGCCAGCCAGAGAATGCAACGGGCCTCGATCTGAGCGAGGTCGCAAACGACCAGCGTTTTCCCTTCGGGCGCTTCGATCATCGAGCGGATGTCCACGCCGCTCACCACATCACGCGGCATGTTTTGGGCATTCCAACCGCCCGAGCCCGAGTCGCGCCCAGTGGTCGCCCCAAAGTATTTCAGGTCATATCCCATCCGACCATCAGGGCGGGTGCGGGAGAGCATCGTCTCGATCGTTTTAAGATGTTTGTTCGCCTTTCGGTGTTCGCGAATGGCGGATACCCATGGATATTTATCGGCGAACTCCTCTTCCCACTCCTGCGCCTGCTCCTCTTTTTCGGCGAAGCTGTCCGGTGCCCAGATGCCTTCTATCGTGCATTGATCGCGCACCGCATGAAGACTGAGAGCCGGACGCTCTGGGTGCCACGGCAGGAGGTCTCGGGTTTCTGTCGAGGTCTTCGTAAGAACCTCCAAACTTTCCTGCAATCGTCTCGCATTGACCGGCACCCCGCGCATCGTCATTTCGCGGGTGAGTTTGGAGATGTTTCGCTCGTCTTCCGGCCACTTGCCGCCGTGTTCGAGCCAAAGTTTCAAAGTATTCTCTGCGTCCGCCAGAGCGTATTTGCGAACCTCCTCTTGGAAGTCGGCGGTCATGCTGCCCCACTGCTTCCCTTTCATCTTGTCGCGAACATCCTTGGAGACTTCGGTGCCGAGTAGATGGTGGGACGCCTCTTTCAGTGAGCGGGGAAAGCCGAGGAACGCCGTCATATCTGCGGTGTCGAAGACCTCCTTGGCGTGGGTGAACGGAACGATCGCCTTTTCGATCAGAGCATCGAGGAGCGTCAGATCGAACGCCGCATTGTGCATCACCCAGGTCTCGTCGTGGACTTTCTCCCAAGGAGCCTCCTTCGGGTGCCCGACATAGCGGGTTCCGTCATCCCCCGCGATAGACACAAGGTAGATGTCGGTTGCGCGCGCGTAGTGCCACGCCCCCATGTCTCCAACGGTGCAGTCCTTGGAGTAGAACGATTCAAAGTCGATGGCGTAGGTCGGCATTAGAAAAACCTCTGGATCAAAGTTCGAAAGGCTCTCTCTCCGGTCGGGACGCAGACTCCGTTTCCGAGGAGTCGCAACTCATCGACACGGGAGTCACCGGACACGCACAACTCGGCATAGTCCACCCCACCGGAATCCCTTGCAGGGTCTCGACCCATCTCGGGTTTAATTTCATGGAACTCGGCGGCATCGGCCCCATCACCCACTGCACCTGACGCGCCAGATAGTCCGTCTTCCTCCCTGTCGCTATCCGGCTCGGCCTTAGTCCCGGCGACATTGCCGCCGCGTCGGTTGTTGTCGGAGTTGACCACCCTTGGGGGTTCCCACCAGTGCTGGGGCTCTCCGGGTCTGGAAGGCCATGCCACTCCCGTATCTCCATCGTCCCTCCCTCTCCGTCCGTCGCTTGTGGAGTCTTCCAACAACTCGGGGCATTTCCCTCCTGCGTCACCACCGCGCACAGGTAGTGCTTGCCCAGCATGTGATCGTGGCTCTTGGAGCCAACCGGCCCGACATCCTTGTATTCCGACGCTCTGATCGTAGGCCAAGAGGAAAGTGCGTTTGCGCTGGTGCGGTGCTCCCGTTTCGCTCGCGCTAAATAATCCTGCCGTTGGGCAGTAACCCACGCGCTCCAACTCGCGGAGGACATGGAGCAGAACGGGCGTTCCGGCTGGGTCGCGCCACCCATCGCCTGCGAGTTTTGCGCTGACGATTCCCTCCACATTTTCCAAGAAAACAAGTCGGGGGCGGCATCGGGAGATACCGTCGAGGATGGCAGGGAAGATGTGACGCGGATCGGAGTCTGCGTTGCGCTTTCCGGCTGCCGAGAATGGCTGACACGGAAAACCTCCTGACAGGATACCCACCAAGCCGTGAAACTCGTCCCACGGGAAGGATCGCAAATCGCTCCAGATAGGTGCGTCGTCCAAGTATCCCGCTTGAGCTTTGCTAACCAAGTTCGCGACGGCGAAACCTTCGATCTCTGAGTAAGCGATTGTGCGAAGGCGTTCGCCAAAGACTCTTTTGAGGGCGAGGTCGATTCCCCCGTAGCCTGTGCAAAGCGAGATGTGAGAGATGGTGTCAGTATCCACATTAGAAAATTGTTCGGGTTGGTGAGGTTATTACTCCATCACCAACCCGATAGGTAATTACATGCTTAAAGAAGCGATGAGGTTCTTCTGCGCCTCGGTGACAAGGCCCGCCGTGCGGATGGTGGGAGTCCACCAAGTCTTGTCGCCCTTGGACATGATGACCGAACCCAAGTCCCATTGACCGCCCTTGAGGCCGGTAGCGGCCAAGTGGGTGCGGAGGCTGGTCGCCAGCGGAACCGCAACGCCCGAGTAGGAGGTCGAGGCAAAGGTTGCGACAGCGCGGGTGTAGCGTGTGCCATCCTCGGCGATGTTGTAGAAATGAACCTCTGCATCCTCTTTCAGCCAATCGGGGGCTTGGATCAAGAACTCGACGGTCGCGATTTCGGAGAAGAAATTCGCACCACGAGTCCAGTGGATAGTTCCGCCCACTTCGCGCACCTCAGTTGCCGAGTTGAACAAACGGGATGGAGTAACCTCCCTGTCGTCGTAAGGAATGTTTTCCTGATACTGCTTCATCATTTGAAGCGCGATCACGCGCATCGGCTCGCCCTTCTTCTTGTCCTTTGGGTCGAGTTGGCTGATCTGGTGCTCCTTGTTTATGACCCAGCAGCCGGGAGTATAGTCGTTGCCGAGTGCGCCTGTCTTGTTGACCAAGTTGATGCGGGGGAGTTTGGTGTCGCTCGCGCTCCAGTCACCTACTAAGCCTTTTTCAGCAAGTGCCGTGGTTGTTGTGATGTTGGCGAGGGAGTTGGCTTGCGGTTGCGTAGTTGCTAATTGTTTTGAGTCAGAAGTTAATGTTACTTCGTCGAATGATATAGTTGCCATTTTTTTGTGGTTTTGTGGTTTTGTGGTTTTGTGGTTTTGTCTGGGGTGCGGGGTTAGACTTATTAGGTTATTACCCCGTTCAATTATTTTTCGATTTTTTTAAGAATACTACGGTGCCTTCTACTTTTGCCGCATTTGCGTCAATCAAGGCATCTCGCAAAGCTGCTTTAGCCTTAGCCATTTGCCCTCTTTCTGCGGTTCGGGCAACGGCCTTTTCAAGCTCGCCGATTTTGAGCTTCGCGCAAGCGGCAAATGCTTCGGGAGTGATTTTATTTTTCACCACCTCCCACGCGGCTTGAGGATCGCTGATCTCGAAGGCGCTGGCCCGCTCGGCAAGTTCGTAGCCTGGGATTTCCACGCCAGAGAGCCGAAGCTCCAAAGCGCGGGCATCGACCTTTTCGGCCCAGCCCTTGAGGATCGGCGCGAGGCGCTTTGCCAGCGCGATCTTTTCGGGGTCGCTGATGAGAGCAGGGTCAAACTCCGGCGGAAGCGCGAGTTCGTCGGGTTGATATTTTTTTGCGATAGTCAACGCCACTTCATTCAACTTGTGACACTCGGCGCGGTGATTGCACCACGCGCAATGGTCGCCTGTCTGGTAGGAGGCGGGATCATTGCGACGAGCCGCTGCGACAATGGCGGCGACTTGCGCGGAGAGCCGCTCGTAAGAGGCTGACCGGTTCCACTCCACCACATCAATGATGCCTTGGAATGGTAGCAGGACATGAACCTTGAGCGTCTTGACTTCGGGATGCGCATCGAAGATTCCAACGCCATAGGCCCAGAACTGCGGGGAGTCGGCCTCGTATTTTCCCCACGCAAATTTGTAGTCAACCAACTCGGCTGTTGAGCCGTGGAGCATTACATGGTCGATGTGCCCGAATTGGTCCTGCACGATGTAGCGGCGTTCGCGGATGTCAGTGATCTTTTCGGAAATCCCCTCGCGGAGCTTGGTGAGATACGCGAGACACAGCCCCGCGCATTTTCTCAAAAACTCATCATCCGGCGGGATGAGATCGAGGTTTTGTTTCTCCACCGCTTCGTGCCCTAGGGTGCCACGATCGGCGGCGGTGGTGTCGCGGGTGTTGTCGTTGCGAAAGCCTGGGCATTTCGCTTTTTCTTTGAGTGAGCTTGGCGAATGTTCCGCATGGGCTCTCTCGGTGTGTAGCGACACTTCGGCAATGTCGCGGGGTTGTTCTTCTGGTTTCATAATTCCGTCGTTTAGGATTTTTGTGTTTTCGCGTTTGTGTTCTGTCAGGGAGAGTGCGGCGACCTCGATGGTTCCCGGCACGAAGAGGCGCAGGGCGAGCGCCCTGTTTTTTGCGCCCACGCGCCGGATGCGACCGATCGCCTGTTCTTCGGCGACGCCTGAAAATTGCGGGCAGAGAAGCGCCGTGCGCGGCGCGTCACCGTGAGTATCGTGAAGATCGATGGATTGGCCTCCAGCGCCGATTTGCACGATGAGGCAGCGCAGAGTGTTGGCTTGAAATTTGTCTCGGCTGGCTTGCCGATGCTCTGTTTTTTCGCGACCGTCGATCACTTCCGCCATATCGTCCAGAAGCGCCTTTGCGCGGTCGATCGAGGCGTGGAAATTGAGGAATAGAACGACGCTTCCGCCCTCGGCGACGATCTCCTTCGCCCGTTCCACAATCGCAGGCGTCTTGATGAGTTCGATCGCTTGGCGCTGACGCAGGTTTTTCACCGCGCCGATGTCCTCTTTGTCGGTCATCTCCTCGTAGAGCTTTTTGATTTCGGCCCGTTCTTCCGAGGACAAATGAATCGGTTCGTCAGCGAGCGTCAGGTCGGGAAGCTCCTCGCGAAGCACCTCGGCGGGGGTTCGATTTCCTCGACATCCGAAAATGGATTCGTGGAGGCGCTGCATCCGCAGTTTGTTTTCGGGCGACTTCGGGTTCCAATCCAGTCCGCCCCACTGCCCGTTCTCCGCGCCCATTTGCCGCGCCCAAGACCAGAATGCCCTGGGGTGAAAGAGATCGAGCTTCGCCCCGATTGCTTTCATCTTGAGGGGCGACTCCGCCGCCGAGGCAGACAGCATCAGTGTTCGGTAAGGAGCGCACTCCAGCATTTTTCCGTTTTGGCTTTTGAGCCCGCTGAACATGTGAACCTCGTCCACGATGAGGAGCAGGGTCTCGGGAATCCATTTGAACGCCTTGGCCGCTTTCTTCACCCAGGGCGTGTTGCCCGCTCGCAGCTTCTCGGGGTTTTCCACAAAGACCGGCTCGATTTCAAACTCTGCAATCGTCGCCCGCCATTTTTCTTTGACGCTCTTCGGGCAGATCACTCCCACCGGCAGAGCCATTCTGCGAGCCACTTCACAGGCGATGATTGTTTTTCCCCCGCCGCATTCGGTCGCTTCCAATGAAGCCCCCACGCGGTCGAGCGCGGTCATGTTGACCAGCACCGCTGATTCCTGAAACGGGTAGAGCGAGTATTTCACTCGGAGCCCGCCACCAAAGACGATTCACGAAGGATGCCGATGAAATCCTCGGCACGCAGCACGACGATCCACTCGTGGTCGTTTCGCTTGTGGAAGACGGCAGGCAGTTTTCCCACCTTCGCGTCGCGCACGGCTTGTTCGAGCCACACATAGGGGTTCCCCGCCTCGACCCGCTTGCATTCAATGTGGAGCGGCAATGAATCGCATACCACATCGCTTTCGGTCAGGCCGAATTTCCCTTGCGAGAACTGAACTCCCCGTTTGGCGGGGAACCCCTGGTCGGTCAAAAATTTTGCAAGCTCGCGCTCGCCCCGTGCGCCTTTGGCGCGGCTGTTGATTTTCATAAATCGAGAAGCGTCCTCCCTGTGGCCCAGCGTGTGAGTTCCCCCTCGAAGTAAACGAATTTGCGAGGGCCGAGTTTTTTGTGCGGTAGGTTCATGTGCTCCCGCCAGTAGGCCAGATTGTTCCGCCCTACTTCGCGCCCGAGGATTTCGGAGAGTCGTTTGGTGGCAGCTTTGGCTTCGTAGGCTTGTTTCGGGTCGCGATTGCTGGAGATCGCTTCACGCACCTCCAGCCGGATTTTTCCCTCGCCTAACGCAGTCGCCGTGTAGGCGCTGCACTCAAGGATCATTGTTGTCATATCAGGTTATTACACCCCAAGAAACTTTCGGAGGGCTTCCCGAATAATTTCAGAGATAGATTTGCCCGTCCGATCCCGCTCCTTCGCCAGACCCTTTTCGAGGTCTGGCGAGGAGGGGAAAGAACGAATCATTTTAGGATTCGTGTTTTTCTCCATCGATTCCGAGCAACTGAGTATCCTCGACGGCGCTTTTCACCATGTCTTGCAGTAGCTCCTCCGCCAACGCTTCAGGACTGTTGCCTGTGGCCGCAGCGAGACAGCATATAGCTTCGGAGAGATTTGGTTCGAGGGTTATGGTTAGTTGCATATTACGGGTTTGTTCTTTGTCTTAGTTTGTTCGGTTATTACTACAGGGTTATTTTTTGTTCTGGGAGGAACAGGTGCAGTGAAACTATCGAGCGAGTTTTTTCTGGAGGTTTTTGGCAAGCTCCAGAATTTCGGGGTCCAGTGTTTCGCGTGCCCGTTGCTTTGGGGTATCGGATTGTTTTTCACGCGACTTCCTGGCTTGTGAGAGGAAAACCCCAGACGGGTCTTCTTTTTTCAGGAGGTCTTCGGTAGCGACGCGCATGAGGGCGCTTATTGAGACGCCTTTATACACGGACATTATTTTAAGGGCCTTGTGAACATCGCTGCTTTCGACATACGATACTCGTTCGGTTCCTTCTTTTAGTTGGTTAGGCATTTTATTTGTTGGTTTCTTTGGTTGCTGGTTAGGCAACCGGTCAAGCTCCTACCAAGTTA
>Ga0172372_10002033_pt1 | contig 31019 bp, 25 predicted proteins | sample LakKiv5m_2_FD_114544 | JGI IMG/M metagenome (GOLD analysis project Ga0172372, IMG submission 114544) | Freshwater microbial communities from Kabuno Bay, South-Kivu, Congo - kab_092012_9.5m | ecosystem: Environmental > Aquatic > Freshwater > Lake | place: Democratic Republic of the Congo...
ACCCCTGCATGATATTCAGTTTCTTCAACAAGAGTTTCTCCGTCAATGAATTGTCTTTCCACACCCTCTTTTTTTCCAAATTTATAAGGGCTCTCTAGATATTTGTACCCATTTTGAAAATAAGTAGAGATTCCATGAAGTTTGCCTTCATTGTAATTTTCAACAAAAAGAGGCTCTCCAGCTGGACCAAAAGATTTTTTCTCACCATGGATTTGCCCGTTTTTATAATAGGTGATCGTGTCAGGTAAGCCATTTGGATGATAGCTCTCTTTTGCAACACAGTTTCCAAACTCAAAAGTTTCTTTATAGACTAGAAGACCTTCTTTATTTCTTTGAGTTTTAATCCCTTTACCATTTTCGATCCGTGATTCAAGTTCATTTTGAAGAGTGTAGTATTCTCCGTTTAATAAAGAAGAGTCTAGCTTTTCTTCTACGGACATTGGAGTCCCCGATTGGTACCAAATCTTAGATTTTAGATGACCAGGAGAGAGAAAAATTTCTTCTTTATGTGGAACCCCTTTAATATCAAAAGAGGTCTTTTTAATAAGATTGCCTCTTTCATAGATTTGTAGAGATTCTAGAGTTTGAGAATGAGGGTAAGTAAATGAAGTTGTCCCATGTAAAACTCCATCTTCGTAAGAAGATGCAATTGTGACACCATTTTTTAGTGTGGTTACAACTTGTCCTGGATAGTGGTTGTTATTCCACTCATCTTTAGAGACATCGTATCCATACTTATGGATGTATCTTTGAGAGACGACGTCACTTTTTTTATTTTTATTCGATTGTTGAGTGCATCCGCATAAGCCCATGATGAGAATGCTAACAACCGGTAAAAGTTTTTTGTTCATACTTTAGACCTCATTACTGTGGTAGAAAGGATTTATGGTTAAGATATCATAACATGAACGAGATGAAGAATTTCTTCAATACTTTTTTTCAAAGATTTTTCATGTTAACGCAAATCAACAAACTTTAATTTTATAAATTGATGATATAAAAATACAAAAAGATGTAAAAGCAAGATGAATGACTTTAACATAGCCCCTATGAGGTTGTGATGAACAGCGTGATCAAATTAGCTTTTTTTTTCTCTTCTCTTCTACTCATCGATACCTTGAGCTCCTCTCAAAGTGTCGGATACAATCTCTTTGGAGCTTCACGCCTTTCATTAAAACATAAAGATCACAAGGGGATTGGATATAATGATGGATATTCGACCCTTGTTCTCTATCTTTCTCCAAGGTCTAGCCTTCCGATCATAAACACATTCATCGATGCTCGTGCTCATATTTTTAACGATTCCTATTTCGCATCAAATCTCGGTTGTGGAATGAGAATTTCAAGTCATGAATCAACCTATGTTGTTGGAGTGAATCTATTTTATGACTCAAGATGGTCAAGGGAAATGAGCTCTCATCAGGTGGGGGGTGGATTTGAGATTCTTTCAAGATCTGTAGATTTTAGAATCAATGCCTATAAGCCGATTCTTGGAAGATATTTAGATGAGCAGATGTCCTTTTCTAGATTTAAAAATCATTTCGCCTATCTCAAACAAAAAGTGACCTATGCTCTTCCCATGGCCGAGATGGAGCTTGGATTTCGTCTTCCAGATCCCTTCGATCAAGTAGGACTTTATACTGCATTTGGAGGGTATTATTTGTTTAAACAAACAGCTTTTAGAGGATCTTCAGGAGATGTGTTTGGAGGAAAAATAAGAGTCGTTGCTTCTCCAAATTCTTTTGTTTCTTTAGGAGTTGAGCATTCATTTGATGAAATATTTAAACACAGAACAAACGGGTTTGTAAGTCTAAATGTTCCACTCGGAATTACTCCAAAAAGACCAAGAGGAGTTCTGAAGAAAAAGCAAATTGATTGGGGTCTATTCCAACATCAAGAAGTTGTTCGCCAAGAGATCATACCCTATGATATGAAAACGTTGGAGTTTTTACATAAAAGTAGCTCAAAAGAACCCTATCGCTTTTTATTTGTCGATAATTGCTCAATTCATGATGAGCCAAAAGGTTCTTTTGAGTCACCCTATGAAACAATTCATCAAGCTTTAAATGATTCAATAGAGGGAGATACAATTTATGTAGCTCCGGGCAGTGGTCTGTATGAATCAGATACGAGTTTGGTGATGAAAAATGGCGTTTCTCTTCTGAGCAAGCAAGTCGATGCAGAAATCGGGGGAATCACTATTAAAGCAGTAGAGGGAGAGGGTCTTTCTAAAATTTATTCACATAAAGGAGCTGCAATCATTTTAGATGGAGTGAGTAACGCACGTATCAGCGGATTTGAAATTGCAAGTGAAAATGATATGGCGCTAGTTGTAAGAAATTCATCTGCTGAAATCACAAATAACATATTAATTAGTGCAAAAGAGAGCTCTGCAGCTTATTTTGAAAACAACTGTGGAAAAATAGTTTTTAATCATAATCAAATCATCGCTGAGAAACAATCTGATCTTAAAGCTCCTCTTGTGCTCATTAAAGATGTAGCAAGTCCTGCTTCAAACTATGAAATAGGTTATAATGTTTTTGCATGTAGTGATGGGCAGAGTGCTCTTAAATTAGAAGATACATTCTCCGATCTAAACCTGTTTTATAATACATTTGTTTCTCAATCTCCAGAAGGTGCTGCTATTTCAATTGCGGCCTCTTCGAGTGATCCTAAAGCTTCAAAATATATCATTAAAAATAATGCAATCTCCTCAGGGTTTTTAGAGGGGGTCAATATATTAATTAAAAATGAAGCAGGATTAGAAATTGATTTATTGAATAACTCACTTGAGAGTCAAACCTTAATCTATGGAGTGAATTATAAAAGTGAAAGCTTAACTTCTGATTTAACTCTTATAGGAAATAGATTGATTGGATCAGAGCACCCTTTAAAAATTGATCAAACCGGAATCGAGAATAGAATTTTGATTCATCAGAATGACATTTATCATGGAACTGAAAGTAGTGCTATTTCAATAAAAACAGCAAGGGATCATCACATCGAGATTTCTAACAACACAATCTTATATCAGGGAATGCTTGAGGAGAACTTTAGCGCAGTAGAAATAGAAGTAGCAGAAATGCTGCCAATTACTTCACAGATTGTTTTTGAAAACAATGAAATAAATACAAAGGTTCAAAATCAAGCTCTAAAAATAGATTATAAACAGGCGCATCATTTAGAGGATAATAGCTTTATTAGAGCGCATGGAAACACCTTTGATGCATCAGAGCAGCAAGCTATTTCGATTGAAGCTTTAGAGATAAACTCAATAAATTTAGAGATAGAAAACAACAAGTTTTCTATAGAAAAACTTCAAGATCAATACGAAGATTGCAAGTAAATGAGCATCTGCTCATTTACTCACAAAGGGAGTCTTGAAGCTTTTGCTTTGCTTGCGCAAGTAGCCTTGCATGCTCTTTTTCTACAGCTTCAAGAGATAGAGTTTTTTGATCGTCTCTATAAATAAATCTTAATGTAACATTTTTCTTGTCATTTCCAAGCTTTTCGCTTGTATAAATGTCTAATAAAAAAGTCTCTTTTAAAAGTCTTGAAGAGAGTGATCTTAACGTCGATAAGATCTGATGCATGGTTGTTTCTTTTTTAAATGTAGCAGTCCAATCTCTTTCTGTTCCTGGATAGATAGGAAGAGGCTTCAAGAGTCTTGCTTTTGGTTGGTGTTTCATAAGCTCTAAAATATCTAGCTGAGCAAAGTAGACTTTACTATCTAGATCTAGCGCTTTTGTAACACTTGGATGAAGCTCACCGAAGAATCCAAGGATTCCGTGCTCTCCCTTGATCATCCCCTGTCTTCCAGGATGAAGTCCTTTTATAAAAGAGGGTTGATACTCGGTATTATTTATAAAAACCCCATCAAGTAAGTTTTCAATGAGCCCTTTTAAATCGAAAATATCGACTTTTTGAGTTTTCTCTCCCCAAAAAAGTGGTTTTTTATCCCCTGTTAAAACGATTCCGATAGATGGGGTTTCAACAAAGGTTTCACTAAGTTTATAGTGGATTAGTCCGATTTCAAATGCTGAAATTGAGAAGTTTTGATGGTCAAAGTTATGCTTTACAGCTTGTAAAAGACCTGTGGCCATAGAGGGTCTTAGAATGGATTGATCAATTGAGCTTGGCTGCATGACATGTATTAATGCGCTCTCAAAAGAAGGGTTTTCAAGCGATAGGGATGCAAGCTTTGGGCTGATAAGATCACATGTTAACATCTCTTGTAAACCTTGACTAATTAAACAAGAACGCAAAGTTTTTTCCATTAAATATAATGGAGAGTGATCAAGATCAGAGGGTTTACAAACTGTTTCAGGAAATGCAATATTATTATACCCATAGATTCTTGCGACTTCCTCAACAAGATCTATTTCTTCTTTGATATCATTTCTATAAGAGGGGATTGTTAGATGGAAAACGCCTTTTTCACCCTCTGTAGTAACTTCCATTCTAAGTCTATGAAAAATTGTCTCTACTTCGCTAATGCTTAAGTGAGTTCCAAGCACAGAATTGATTTTGCTGAGTCGGCAAGTGATTTTTTTAGCAGAATAAGGGCGAGCCATTTCAATGATAGGATCTTTCGCTACTATTCCATTTGAGACATCAGCAATTAAAGCAGCAGCTCTGTTTAGAGCCTTAATGACACCAAGTGCATCGATTCCCTTTTCAAATCTTGAAGAAGAGTCTGATCTTAAATTAAGCGCTTTCATAGATCTACGAATCAAACTCGGATCAAAATGAGCTGATTCTAAAATGATGTTTTTAGTTTCAGATGTGATGGAGGAGCTTTTTCCCCCCATAATTCCAGCTAAGGCTAAGGGTTTTGATTCATCTGTAATCAAGAGAGTTCCTGTTGGAATAGTGCGGCTTATCTCATCAAGGGTTTCTATTGAAATAGGCTCTAAAGCTGCTTTGATAAATAGAGTCTTTCCTTCAATTTTATCAAAGTCAAATGCATGAAGAGGTTGCCCATATTCCATCATGATATAATTTGTTACATCCACGATATTGTTGATGCTTCTTAATCCGCAAGCAGTAAGTCTATCGACAAGCCATTTTGGGGAGGGTCCCACTTCAACATTTTCTATATATCTGCAGCTATATGTGTAGCAGTGCTCTGGATTTTCAATAGATACAGAGATCTTATCTTTTGTAGAAATTTTATCTGATTCTAAAACGTCACTTGGATGGGAGGCAAGTTTGAGATTTAAAAGAGAAGAGAGTTCTCTTGCAATCCCTTTAATACTTAGGCAATGTCCTAAATTTGGAGTTAGGGAGATTTCAAAAACTGTATCACCGTAAAGTTCTTCGAGCTTAGTGCCAAGCTTATGCTCCCCATTTAGCTCGATAATACCCTCACCCTCTTGACTTAACCCAAGTTCTCCCTCTGAGCAAAGCATTCCCTCAGATTCAATTCCTCGCAGCTTGCTTTTTTTGATTTTAAAAGTTTCTCCGCTCTCTGTTTTAAGTGTTGCTCCAATTTTAGCAAGAGCTGTCACAAGACCTTCTCTGCAGTTTGGAGCGCCGCATACGATTTGAAATGTAGATGTTCCATCTGTCACCTTTGCAACGCGAAGCCTTTCAGCTTCAGGATGCTGAGTTGCCTCTAGTACTTTTGCAACAACAACACCTTCAAATCCAAGCTGCGTCGCCTCTACTTTATCCACTTCAAGTCCTGCTAGAGTGAGTACTTCAGCAATTTTTTCAGGCGTCAGCGTTGACTGCTGCTGGGGCGTTAAATCTAAATGTTTTTTTAACCAAGAGAGTGGAACTAACATAGCGATATCTGTTTGTTGTAAAAAATATTGGTAATAATGAGTACTAAGGTACCAAATTCAAACCTTAGATGCAAGAAGACTCCTAAAAACGGAATCAAACAACGATGAGATAATATTAAGTTGGCCCCCCTCCGCCGATTGAGTTTTGTAAGTAATCATAATCGTAGGTAGAAATCGAATCGATCACTCCTTTATTAGAGAATTGAAAAAAGACATAATTTACTCCGGAGGTCCATCTTGGAGCTAGATTTGGGAATCCTTCTAAAAAATTTTTAGAATCATCTGATTGGTTTTGGATAAATGTATTAGATGCGTATGCGTAGACAGGATATTGCTTTGCATCACAAGAAAGCTCCATTCCATTAATAAAAGTAAATCCGTAATACTTAGCCCCCTTAGTTTGAGGTTGCGTTAGGCAAGTTACAAACCTAATTTTTTGGTCCTTCTGATATTGCTTTACTTTCTCTTGGGTTAAAACATCGTCACTTTTATCTATTAAAAACTTTCCATCTAAAAAATTTAGTAGTGCATCTTCGCTTTTATCTATTTTCCAGCCTTTTATAATAGAAAAAATCTCTTCAGAACCGCTTGTTGTTAACTCGTAGACGTTAACACTATAGTTATTTCGATCTGCAAAAACAAAATTAAAAGCAAAAAGGCTCAGACATAAGAGTTTCTTGAGCATAATTTCCTCTGAAGTATTTCTTGTTAATAAATCGATTTTTCTCTTTTTTTTAAATAAAAAAATACAGTTTATTTAAGCTTTTTTAATTCACTCTTGAAGAAAGTGAAAAAATTTGTTTAGATATCAAGAATGCGTTTTTTAATAACTTCGAGTAAATGTAATGGATGATTTGGTTGAAAATAATAAGTGGATAAAAAAAATTAGAGTTTTGACTCAAGGGCTCATTATTAGTGGGGCTTTAAACCTAGGTTTTTTAACAACGTTTACTGTCATGGCTGTAAAAAACATGCACAAAAAAAGCCTTGAGCCAGAGCGTCTTGCTCAAAGTTCTCAAAAAAATGCAATTAATCTCTCTCTTGGTAGCATGGAACTTTTATCTCAGTATTTTGAGCTCTCTTATGAGGCTCTGCTCGAGGAGCTTTTAGATCCACAGCTTGTAGAGGAGGGTTTTGCAAAACGAGACTACGCACTTGGATGTTTGGTAAGTTTTCACTACTTTGATATTCAAAAGGCACTCTCTGGAGTCGCTCTTCAGCCAAGGGCGATAGAGTTTATTCATCATGAAGGGGGGGAGAGGGCGAAAATTGATTTGTTTGCTGGTCTGACAGATGCTCATTTTGAGGCGATTGCTTCTTTTGCGAAAATTGAAAAGTGGCCCCTGACTTCTCAGGGACTATTTCATCAGATTAAAAGATTTTCTGAGTTAACAAAGCTTCCTCAGTCGCTCAAAGATGCTTTTTTTCAAACAGAAATCTTTTTGCAGTTTTGGAGACTTTTCCATCATTTTTCCTCTTCATTTTCTAAAGAAATCGTTCTTGCAATGATGAGCGCTGGAGATTGGGATTATATTGATAGTTTTTACGATCATCTTTGTCATGAAAAGAGTTTTTCTGATTATTCAGTTAAAGAATTTTTGCTTTATTTAATCGAGAGAAGATCTCCAATTGCAGCTAAAGTTCTTCTAGAGTTCGATCCAGACTTTGCCCTTCAAAAACTTGATGATCATTCTATTTTGTTTTTACTCTCACAACTTGATAAGTCAATCACAAAGCCGGAGGCTTTTGCAAGGCAGCTGCTTGTAAGTGTTAGATCCGATTATATCCATGTTGCAGCTGGAAAAAAGCTCTATGAGCTTTTTGCAGAGGTAGAGCCCTTTCCCTACGATCATCAAAAAGCTCTTATCAGGTTTTTTCCAAATTATTTTCAAAAACCTGATTGCAAAAGCACCTATCCTTGCTCAAAAAGATTCAGCAAGCTTAAAAAAAATTGTAAAAAGAGAATACCTGGTAGCAAAAGGGGATACTATTTGGAAAATAGCTCTTAAGCACCATGTCTCTGTCAAAGACTTACTTAAAGAAAATCAGCTCAACTCTTCTTCTGTGATAAAACCTGGGATGAAACTTTTGATTCCTTAGCCGTTTTCTTTCATTTAATCCCTATCTAGTGCTACTCTTTTTCCCTTTTTTACCTAAGAAATGTCATGGCAATTAAAGTAGTAGATCGTCTTTCTTCTTTATCAATCTCTTCCTTTTCACAGAAAAACATCGAAAGAATCCTCCGTGATTGGGCAACAGAAGATCCCAAAACTTTACCGATCGGAGAGTCAAGAGAGCGGGCTCTTGAGCTAATATCAGACTATCTAAAAAACCCAACATTTATGCTTGGCATAAATGATCTTTTTTTAAGTTCTTTACCAGATATTTTTGATGCTGAGCCATTTGTTGAGCACTTAGAGTTTATTCGGCTTAACTCCAATCATCTTAAAGAACTTCCTCCTTCTTTTTTTGCGATGAAAAATCTAAAGGCGATATGGATCCATGATAATTATTTAGAGGGCTTTCAGAGTTCTTTTTCAAATTTTCCTGACCTTGTCGCTTTTTGCGCCTCTAATAATCACCTTAGCGAAATTCCAGACCTTAGTATGTGCAAAAGCCTGCAGGATATTTGGTTTCATGAAAATTTAGGTCTTAAGCTAAATTCTCGTTTTTTACCAGCTGCTCTTCAAACAATTACCCTTCACTCTACATGCGTAGATCCCTTGGCAATTGCCGACATTTCAGAGCTTGCATCTGTTCAAGTTATCACCCTATCTCACGATAAAAAAGAGCTGGCGCAGACCTTAAAAGAGAAAAGATCGGATATTGATTTTAGATTGGAGCAGGCCCCTTCCGGGCGCCCCATTCCAAAAATCGGATTTGCAGATACTGTTTATAAACCCTGGGGTGGTGGCTGGTTTGTTCCAACAGCAAGTATCCATGGAAGCGCGATCTTTCTTAAAGATGATGAAATTTTATCGATAGAAAGAGTTGTTAAGAAAAGTTTAATTCCATCTACAGCCCATTACATAGATCATTTAGCAAGTGGGCGATGTGTAATACAGCAAGGGGCTACAAGAGCTTGCTCTGCAGCAGTTTCTGCGATGCTAATTTACGATCGTACTCAAAAGATTGAATTAATTGATGTAAAAGAGTTATTTGATAGAAATTTAGGAAATAAAAGCGATATAGCATCTGATCTAAAAAAGGCAAAACTTCCATCTTTTTGTTTTCCTGCTTCATCTGATCTTTCTTATCTAAAAACTCTTTTAAGCGAAAATGGATCTTTAATTCTTGAGGTTTCTGATGAGGAATCAGGTGGGCATTATATTATTTTAGATGAAATAGATGAGATGCTTGAGTTTGCCAAGATAAGAGATCCCTATCATGGTTGGGGCGTTCAGATTAAATGTGCTAGTTTGATGAAAAGAGTGGATCATCAAAGTTATCTTATTGGAGTGAAACCTATCTAGAAAATCAAATCTATTTTTTCTTCTTGAAGGTTAACATCTTTTTTTTTAGAATAATCCTTTCATTTTTGCGGGAGTGGCGGAATTGGCAGACGCGCTACCTTGAGGTGGTAGTGAGGTAATCATCCCTCCTGGGGGTTCAAGTCCCCCCTTTCGCAATCTTCTACATGCAAAAGCTCTCAAATAATTCCCGAATTTTAAGATAAAGTAGATCATCTAAAACTATCTCTTTGATCCGGGTAAACTCTTTACCATAAGTTAAAATCTCAACAATCTTTTTTTCTTCCTCATTAAAAAAAATTGACTCTTTAGGTAAACACCTACTGCAAAGTCCATCTTTTTTATAAAATCCCTCTACTTCCTTTTTTTCGCATAAAGTGCAAAGGTGATCTAGTGAAAAAGAGCCTTCATGCGCAAGTGTCTTGAGCCAAAAACTTGCAAGAATCACATGTCGATTTTGAGTTTCTTTAAGTTTACGAAGGTAAAAAAGAGTTAATTCATAAAGTTTTAAAGAAGGCTTTTCTTCTTTTTGCGTTTTGTAAATCGCATCTAAGATTTGGGCTGCAACCTCAAGTAATTTATAATCTTTAGGGTAATTTAGATAGGAGCTCAAGATGCTTGCCTCCTCGATTTTTCTTAGATGACCACGAGAGGAGGAAAGAAGATACTCGGCATGAGTGAGGGTGGTTGTTGCGATTTTCTTTTCAGGCTCTTTTTTGCTATGGCGACAAATGCAGCTTATGACTCCCTCTTGCGTGAAGAGTATGCAGATGTTTTTTTGATCTTGATAGGGGATTGTTTTTATTACAATTCCCTCAATTGTTTGGGTATACATAAAGTAGGTTTAGATAGATTGATCCTCTATCATGCCAAATTCAAGATACTTTGATCTAGAAATATTTCGGATAAGATGTTAGACTTACCCTCCTATCACTTGCATCGATAGCTCAATGGATAGAGCACCTGGCTTCGGACCAGGCGGTTAGGGGTTCGAGTCCCTTTCGATGCGTTTTTTTTACTTCTTTTCTTTGTAAAAAACTTTTTTTCTTACACTAGAAAAATAAAGAGCTAATCAATACACTCACGATTTTCTATACTAAACGAGGAATCTAAAAGTTATGGCTCAAAGAGTTGATTTGTCACAACATCAAGAAAATCCGATTAATGTTACGATTTTAGGGAAAAATATCGATCTAACTGTCCCGATCAAACAATACATTATGGAAAAAGTAGAAAAAGTGGAAAGAATGAACCATGCAATCATCGAGATGGTGGTGAGAGTGGACGTTCAAAAACTGGATCATACCGTTGATATCACAATGAAATTCTCTCATTTTAAAATCAACGTTCATGCTGTAACCCTTGAGATGTATTCAGCAATTGATAAAGCTTTTGACAAGCTAAAGGCTAAATTAAGAAGATGGAAAGGAAAAATTCAAGATCATCATGCCAAAGGGGCGAAGGTGATCGATTTAGAAGTTAACGTATTAAAAGTAGCGCCTTCTGAACTTGATGATATCAATGACGCAATTGAAGAGGAAACTCTAAGAGAAGAAGATAAAATTCTTCATTTTCCAGACGTACATAAGAAAAAAATTAGATCTCTTAAAACTCTAACACTGCAAGAAGCGGTCATGAAAATGGAGCTTTCGAGGGATCATTTTCTTATTTACAAAAGTGAAGAAGATAAAGAGCTAAAAATTCTTTATAGAAGAAAAGATGACTCTTACGGAATCATTTCACTTGAGAAGGCCAAGGAAGGATAAAGATCGAATCTACTGTTTACGATCCTATCAGACAAACTGAGGTTTGCGCAACGCCTGAGGAAATAGTTAGGCAAGAGGTGATTCAAAAGATGTTAGAGCTTGGATATCCAAAGCATCTAATCTCTGTTGAAAGGTCCTTAAAAGATCTAGTTATTTTAACTCAGGCAAGCGCGCCTCAGCTGATTCCAAATAGACGTGTTGACATTGTGAGCTACTGTAAAACTACTTTTAAGCCCTTAATCATCATTGAGTGTAAAGCACAGTTAGTCACTAAAAAAGCTCTTTATCAATTAATTGGGTATAATTCTTTCATACACTCTCCTTTTATTGCTCTTGCCGATCCTAAAAAAATTCTTGTTGGATTTTATGATTTTGAGCATGAGGATTATCGCTTTATGGATGTTTTACCAACCTATCAGATCTTATCCACTGCAACTCAAATAAAATGAAAGATTTTTTAGATCAGTTATCTCTTCTTGAAGAGAAAAACCCCTCTCTTTGTTTTCTATTAAAAAATCTATCTGGAGCTAGAAAGCGCGCTTATTTTACTAAGGCTGAGTTCATTTATCCAAAAGAGAAAAGATCTATGATTTTCCTTGGCTATGATTTTAAAAACAAAAGCAAAAATCTTTTGGAGCTTTTAGAATTAGGAAATAAAGTAATTGTTATTGCAGAGTGTTTACATCAAGTTAAAGAGTTGATTCAAACATCTTTTTTTCAAAGTTTGATGAAACATCCAAGCTTTTTTTTATATTCCACTTTTCAAATGGATGAGGAAGTTTGCTTAAAAATTTCTTGGGAGTCTCTTTTTGATCCAATTGAATTTTTCTTTTTTTCAAGAAGTGCTGCTCTTAAAAAAATTAAGGAAAAACTCCTTTTTTTCTCAAGTAGGGTGTTTCTAACCTTTTCAGAGTACAAAGATTTTGGAGCGCCTGTTTTTAAGAATATCGTTGAAAATATTAAACATCTAAGTCTCTCTAAATTTGGAAGAAGCCTTTCACTAGAAAACATTCCAGTTCTTTTATGTGGAGCTTCTCCTTCGATTCAATCTTACCTTCCCTTTATCAAAAAATTTCACGATAAGGCTCTTATTATTGCGGGAGGAGGAGCGGTTGAATATCTTGTTAGAGAGGGGGTTTTTGTAGATATTGCAGCTTTTGTTGATCCAACATGCTCAAAAGAAAGATTTGAAATGACAATCAAGAATCAAGATAAATTAGTTGGGTCGGTTTTTTACTCTTTAAGATGTAGTAGTCTTCTTTTGCAAAATTTATCTCAGCAGAAGTTTGTATTCGAAGGGAGCGGGGAGAGTCTTTTTGAAGAAGAAATTTGGCGTTTATTGAGTGAAGAGAAAAATTTTCAATTTGAAAGCGGCTGGAATGTTGGAAATTTTATAGCAGCTACAGCGTGCTCTTTGAAGGCTTCTTCCCTTTTTTTAATTGGTCTTGAGGGCACGCATATGAATGATTTGCGCTATCCATCCAAAGAGATTGAAGATAAAAACGATTTAAATCGAGGGCTACTTGATTTAGAAGTTGGAAAAGAGTTTTATCAAGAGCTTGCTCTAAAATTTCCGAGCACAGAATTTGTTTTTTTAGATCAAACAACACTTGAAAGCTCAACTAGAGTGCTCGAGAAAAAAAAAGAGATTTTTGACAAATCTAAATTCCTACTTAATGAAAAGAATTTCCCATCTTTATTTCATTTTGAGCCTATAATAGAGAATTTTTACAAAGAAATTAAAACGAGCTTTTATCAAATAAAAAGGTGTTTAAAAGAGATGTTAAATGAGGGTGCTTTAAAAAACAGCTCCTATATCCTTTATGAATATGAAATAGAAAATGAGCTTTTTTATAAGTTAATTCTTGATAGAGTTTGGGAAGTTTGGAGAGGAATTCTTCTCGGGCACTCTTGTAAAAATGAAAAAGAAAAATTCATTAAAAAATCTCTTTTTCTACATAGAGTCTGCTTAGAATATGATCCTATCTTTTCTGATAAAGAGTGTAAATAATAGGTTAATCAAAACTTTATAAATCGATGCATATCCAAGAGATCTTTGAGGAAAAATACCCAAATCTTAGTTTTTTAATTAGTTTTGCAAAGAAAGGCAAAAGAAGAGCGACCCATGTTGTAACTCAGCTGTCTGATAGCTTTTTAGAAGAATATGGTAAATTAAAACCTACCCTAATTCTTTCAATTGGATCAGATCTTTGTGAAGTTTTAAAAATGTATCAGATCAATCAAGAGGGGCATGAAGCAGATTTTGTAATTTTAGAGCCAGATCTAGCAGCCCTTTCAAAGTATGGAGTGGATGAAAGAGTCAGATCGGCTCTTAAGAGCCCAAGATTTCATTTAAGAGCATTATTTGATGAAAATTTGATGGAAGTGGCTCTAGGAGAAATTGCATCTACGTTTCCTTCTGAACGGGTTTTGCTTCATATTACATCAAGTTATGAAAAAAAATATGACAAACAAAAGCTTTTAGATCTTTTACTTAAAAAAGTGACTTTGATTTCTTCGCTGTATCACGAGCAAGCCTTTTATCATCTTCTCTTTTTTAATCTTTATAATAATATTAAACATCTTCCTAAGTGCTTTTATGCAGATGCGCTTAAAGGGTCTTTTAAAAAGATCCCAGCAATTATTTGTGGAGCTGGTCCCTCTTTGGGCTCTCATATCGATAGATTGAAAGAGTTGAAAAATAAGGCATTAATTTTTGCTGGTGGATCTGCAATTGGGGCTTTAATTGATAAAGGAGTGGATCTCGACCTAGCTTTTGCAATAGATCCAAATCCAGATGAATTTAAAAGAGTGCAGAATATCTTTTCTACTAAAGTGCCTCTTTTATTTTCTACAAGACTTCAAGGAGAGATTTTACCTTTAGTCCAAAGCCCATGCGGTTATTTAAGAACTTTTTCTGGAGGACCTCTTGAGCAGGCTTTAGAGTATGAGCTAGATCTTAATCTTTCTCCTCTTTCAGAAGGGCTTTGTGAAGAAGCTCTTTCTGTCACAACTCTTGCTTTAGCTTCAGCGGTTCACATGGGATGTGATCCTATTATTTTATGCGGCGTAGATTTAGCTTTTATCGATGATAAAAAATATATAGATGGGGTCATTGAAGATCCTAAGATAGAGGAGAAGTCTTCTTATTCATCTGCTCCAAACCAAGTGATCAAACAACTCTCAAGAGAGGGAAAAGAAGTGAAAACAGCTGTTAAGTTTGTGATGGAAGCTTCAGCTCTTGAAAAATTTGCTAAAAAGTATCCTGAGGTAAGTTTTTTTGAATGTTATGGAGGAGGGCTTGGGGTAAAATCGTTTGAAAAACTCCATCTATCTTCCCTCCCATTTCATGCGCTAAATCTAGATGAAATTGTGAAGGAAAAGATTGAAAGCTGCCCTCAATTTCGCGTTCAATTCTCTAAAATAGAGGGGTTTTTATCCTCTTTGCAAAAGAGTTTAATTAAAGTGCTGGGGCTTTTAGAGAATCTTCTTTTGAGAAGATCTGAGCTTGAGAAAAATGGATCTATCGATTTAGGCAAGGAAGATGCAAGGCTTACTCTTTTAGAAATGGATATTTTCGAAGAAAATGCCTATAAATGGTTTCTTGAGCCTCTAGAGGCAAATATCGAGTACTTAATTAAAGAGAGCGATCCAGATCTTTTTTATAAGAAAAAATGGGAGCATTATCATAGATTAATTAAAAGCTATCTTACGCGGTTTTGATAGATTCTAAATGGATTTTATTTAAAAAGTTTAAAATCATCTCTTCTACATCATTGCCGTGTTGATCGTTATAAAAGCTAAGAGGTTGAACGTGGTGATTGAAAATGCGATGAGATGGATCTTTTTGTTTTAAAAGAATTTGATCTGAATTTTTGGTAAGATTTTCTTCTAAAATCCCAGCCTGAAGGCTTGCTCTGTATCTAACGATGGGGTCTTTTTCATGAGAGATAACCATTTTAGGCCCCTGAATCTTACTCCAAGCTGAAAGAGGGTCTAAATGCCAATTTGTCTTTTTTGCAAGGTTTTTAGCAGCATCTGATATCAATAAAGAAAGCGTTTGACCAAGTGGAGTAAAGATGTGCTCTACAGCCTTTTCTAAAGTTTGAAATGAGCGGTTAGAAATTAAGGCTCCTTTTGTATCTTTATAGTGTTCTTTAACAAGGGTTGCAATAGCTCCCCCAAGCGAAAATCCACAAAGATCGATTGAATCTTGATCCATGCCAAGTTTTTCATTCACATAGCGAAAGATGGTAAGACCATCTTCAATCAAACCGCTTGCAAAAGCGACACCTGAGCTTTCTCCGCACTCTCTAGGATCAAACATCACGATATCGTAATCTACATTTGCTTTAAGTATAAGCTTGAACATCCAAGCAGCAGAGCCAATTTTATAAAGCTCTCCATTTCCCCCAAATAATATAAGAGTCCGAGAGGGAGTTTGATGCTTTTTTTTCTTTTTAAAAAGAGTCCCGTTTAATCTTATTTTATCCTCTGTTTCAGTTTGAAAGTGATGGAGGGAAAACTCTGATAAAAGCTCTGTTTGTTTTTCATCTGAATCAAAGTAGTATTCCCAAAGAGAGTGAGGAGTTCCAAGTGTAAAAGTAGAAAATCTTGGTTTTTTTGAAGATTTAAAGTAAGAGCTCACTTTTTTTTCTTCCCAAAAACGTCTAAAATTCTCATCAATCTTTTCTATTTGCTTTTTGGTAAAAATTGAAGCTGGCAAAAGAGATTTTTTTGCAATTACATGAGAGATCTTCTCAAGGTTTTTTGCGAGATATAAATTTAATAGTCTCTCTAGTTTTTTCATTCTTTATTTATTTTTGATGTTTTTAATGTTATTAACTACAAATATTATAACATTTTTTTTTAAAAAAGGCTTTTGTTTGTTCTATTTTTGTGCTTTTTTACTTAAAAAACTGTGGCTTAATGTTTTGTGATTTTTAAACATCTTGTTTTAAAATAAATATTGATCTTGGTTAAGATGAGTTTTTTCAAAATGGAAGAAGAAAATAAATGAAAGGGGCTAAATATTGTTTTTCTGTTTTAGCTTTTTGTCTAGTTGGTTGCTCAGGCCTTGAGCAATCAGAGCAAGAACAAATTAGAAAAGTGAATGCTAAGGTAGATCCCATTACAAGGTTTAGTGATGAGCATTTTTATGAAATTTCTTTCCCACAAAAAAAAACAGAAAAAAGAGCAGGTTTGAAAGAGTCCTCCTCCTCTATTAAAAAAATAGATAAAGAGCAGTTTAGATGTAGGGGAAGTCTCAGTAATAAGCCGATTGTTTCCTTAGACGGAAAAACTTTAAATGACTGTGAGGGAGCTTATAAACATTCACTTCCAATTCGAGCAGAGAAAGAGTTTGTCTATCCAGCGTTGATTGAGGTGTTAAGCTTTATTCAAAATAGACTTTCCAAAAAGGTAGTTATTTTATCAGGACATAGATGTATTGATCACCTAAGGTATATCAAGCAAGATTATACTCCAGTCTCATTTAAATCCTTAATTGGAGCGGAAGTGAGATTTTATGTAGAGGGCGCTGAAAACGAGCATGATTCTATAGTGTCAGCAATTTTTAGTTATTATGACTTGTTTTTCCCAAAAGATAAGCAAATGGTCAGCTTTATTTCCTCATCTGAGAATAAAGTGCACGAAAACAAAGAGCTAACCGTTCGGCTGATTGAGCCAAATGATCCCGAAATTGAGGAGCATGCGCTAAGTTTTCCCTACTATCAAATCGAACTTAAGTTTGATCGGGAGTTAAACAAAAAAATCTCAGCGAAACTTGAGGATGGATTATCTGCTTACTATAGGTGGTAGCTCCCTTAAGATCTCATCGAAACTACAAAATGTATAATCATGATTAAACTTAGTTAAATCTATCTTTGGATAATAACTTGGATAAATCAAAACCGATGTTAGTGGCGAGCTAACAAGTGCCTTTAAACCCCTGCTGGAATCTTCAAAACCAATCCCTTTTGCGTTTATGTTACCATGCACCTTAAGAGCTTTTATGTAGCACTCAGGTGAGGGTTTTGGCTCGCTGTATTGCTCTCTTGTAATCCATGATTTAATGGTATCTAAAATCGGGTGAGAGTCTTTAATTGCGATAACCTGCTGCTCTGTTGCATTTGTGACTACATAGCAAGGTTTTTGAAGCTTATGCAAATAAGATAGAAATTTTTCGACCCCAGGCATTAAATGGATGGTCGTTTCCAAAATAAGTTTTTGGTAGATCGATTGCTTTTCTTCTCTTAAAACATTCCATGTTGGCTCCATCTCTTTAAGAAGGGGAAGAATCTCATAGATTTTGTTTGCAAAAACTTCTGTTTTTTGGTGAGCCCAAAAGCAATAAGATGGAAAATCAAGAGGAAGCAAAAATCCTCTTTCTTTGAGCATTTCTTGGTAGGCTCTAAAGTGAATTTCTTCAGTATTTGCAATCAATCCATCAAAATCAAAAAAATAGGCTTCAAAATTCAATAAGTGATCAAGTCTGTTTTTCATAAAATATTGTGTCTTTTAAGTCTTTCTTCAAGGTTTTTCAAAGAGGGGAGAATTTTTTGAAGAGTTGAAGGAGGTAAATGGTCAATAAACAAAATTCCTTCAATGTGATCATACTCATGCTGAATAATTTTAGCTTCCCAGCCAGAGGCTTTTTTCTTAATTTCTACTCCATCCAAATTTGTGTAGGTGATCTCGATGATCTCTGATCGATCTACATCAGCATAAATTCCTGGAATCGATAAACATCCTTCTTGAGCGCACCACTTTTTTGCTCCTTTAAAGGTGATTTTAGGATTGATGAAGACTTCTACCTTGTTAAAATCGGGACCCTCTGTTGGATTTCTCATGATAAAAAGGCGAATTGCATGGTGAATTTGGGGGGCAGCAAGACCAACTCCATCGACAAGATCCATTGTTTGAATCATTCGCTCGATGAGCCTCTTAAGTTCTTCACCTATCTCTCCGATTGGAGCTGCTACCTTTCTTAAGACGGCCTCTCCGTAGTACGCTAGAGGGAGCACTTGAAGTTCTTCGTTTGTCACAAGATTCGGGGCGTGACCTTCTTGGAGAATTCCTCCCTTATAAAGCCATTTCCCCCCTTGTTTTAAAAAAAGACTTTTTTCGGTAAATGATGCATCTTCTTTTTTTTTCATCAAAGAGGCGGTAAATGTCACTGTAGCCTGATCGTTTTTCTCTCTTGCATCTAGCACCTTCAAACTAACAAATTGATGTTTTGATGAAAAAGCGCTGATTGAGCGCCTCATTACTTTTAAATCGTCTTGGTATTGTGAGGAGGCAGGGTGTGTTGTTTGAATGATATAATCTGGGATGTTTAGAGCATAAGCAGAGTATCTAGATCTCATGAGCTCTTCTGCATGCTCAGCGACTTTACCCTCATGATAAGGTTTACAACAAAAACTATACTCTTTTCCAGAGCAGCAAGGGCAGCTTAAAGGTTTTTTTTCCATGATAGTTCCAAATTTTTATTTCATTTTAATGGATCTGGATAAAAAACCTAAATAAAGAACTTTGTTAGTAAATCAAGTTTCATAGGAAAATAGGATCCCTTAAAGGACCTCACCTGCAAAAAATGACTTCTATTTTAGGGTTTTAGATTCAAAAGTCTAAAAAACAATGTTTTATAAATATAAAATCGAATCTGTCGCCTCAAATCTACCCAAATGACTAATTAGAGATTAGTAACTTTAAAGAAGTTTTATCTAATTTTATAATAAATAAAATTTTAATAAATTTTTTTAATTAATTTAATTGTTATAATATTTTCTTAATTAAAAGGGTTTTTATGATCAGTTCATTAAATATTCAATCTTTTTTTAAATCAGGGTTTGATATTATTACTCGAGGCTTTGGCAGGGCGCTTCCAGCTCAAGCTCAGAAAGTTTATGAATTTGTAAAAAACAATCAAGCAACACTGCTGAGATTTACAGCTCTAGGAGCGGTCTATTTAGGATTAACCTATTTAAGTGAAATGAAGCCCTATTTCAATGGGTCTCAAAATGAAAGGAATCTTTTAAAAGCATGCGGCAGATCCTGCCTTTTTGAGGATAAGAATTCAACACAACCTCTTGTTCTTTGGCTTCATTCCACAAAGGATCACAATGGAGCTTTTTCTTTATTTAGAAAAACTGAACTACATAGGCTAAGATCAGTGAATGAAAAAGTCGATTTAGTGTTTAGAGAAATCGCTTCTGCATCAGACATTTGTTATTATTTATCAAAGCTTTCAAGAAAGGTAGACGCTCTTGTCATAGGAGCTCATGGAAATCCAGAGCAAATGGAGCTTTCAGTTTGGAACCTCGATCATGGCAAACGAAGCGATAGATTCGATAAAAGCGATTTAGAATATACTTTTAGAGGAAATTGCCTTAATAATCTTAAAGAAGATGCTACCATTTCTCTTGAGAGTTGTGCAACCGGAAGAGGAAGTGATTCTTTTGCATGGAACATTGCTAAAACTGCAAAAAGAGTTGTCTTTGCTCCAGAGGAAATTTCTTTCTCAGGGGCGTATTCATTTTCTGTCATTTCAAAGTTATTTCAGGGGAAATTATTTAATCTTAATGTGAGTCTAAATACTACTTCTTATTTAACACGGATGTTTGATCCAAGAAGCTCTAATTCTGAAGGAACAAGAATTTCTCAGATATCCCCGATAGGGAGTTTGGATCCAAACTCTTTTGAGGATTACATGAACGATTTAAGGTAAAAGCTATTCAACGATCTTACATCGAGCTAATTTATCGATGGAATGCGCAAAATCTAAGAGCTTGAGCCGTTTATAAAAATTCATTCGATCAGTGAAAGCAAACAGAATAAGGCTTTTATCCGAGAGATGGCGTTAGCAAGCCTATGAAAGACTCTTGGACTCTTGCCTGCTACATCCTAACAAGAACTAGAACCAGTAAGTATATTTATCTGCTTCACTCGTTTCACTCAAATGTCAAGTTTCTCGTAAAACACAAAGTAAAGCTTTGTTGAGCAAATATCACTACCCTTTCTCAAAAGGTCTGACATCAAAAAACAACTCATAACAAATGATTAAGCCATCTTGAAAAGTTAGCACCACGGCCCCTCTGAAAACTCCAATCGGAACGGGAAAGTCTATATCATACTCTACGATAACTCGACCCGCAGCATTTAATTGTGCGCGAATCGTGAGCGTGCTCAGGAAGGTAATAATACGTTTTACGGAGAATCTAAGTGTTTCTAATCTGAGGGATATTCATTTGGCATTCACTCGCAGGGGGGGGTTATCGGATGCTGGTTGCTCATCGAGCTGGTCATCGGATCAATATGAGAAGTGGTTAGCCCAGTTATTAATTCAACTCCTCATATCTAAAATGCCATCTTTACTTGAAGATTTGCAAAGAAACCTCTAAAAAGATTGGTTGTTTTAAAGAAAATTTTCAAAGGCAAAACGACTCATTCTATTACTATATGAGAGAGGAAGAGCTTTTCTCTGAAATAAACATTAGTTTCGCAAACTGATTACAATTATAGGATTAATAACTGATTTATTGGATGTTTTTCTTGAAAATCATCATCAAATTTAGGGTTAATCAAGAAAAAAATAAGTAAAGGTAGATCGGAGGTTGATAGTTTTCTTGAAAATATCTAATATTATTAGTAATAATAAAGAAAAAGGACAAGTGTAATGAAGCTCGACTCATTCTTCGCTCAACAGCAGATATTTACGGTAAATGACTTGATTATTTGGCTTTCGAAGGAAGCAGCTTCCCCTGTCAACCACTCAACACTGCATAATTCCTTGGCTTATCATCAAAAACAAGGTCATATCCTTCGCATCCGTCGAGGGTTGTATTATTCAATTCCTAAGGGAGTGATTGCGGCCTCTTATCCTGTTGATCCTTTTTTGGTAACAAGCAAAATGGCAGAGGATGCAATATTGGGCTATCGAACAGCCCTCGATTTACATGGAAAATTACACACTACTTCTAGCAAGTTTATTTACCTGTCAAAAAAACGGGTAATGGCTCACTTCATTTTTAAAGACATTGAATATCAAGCAGTTTCAATTCCAAGAGCACTAAAAGAAAATAATAATGAGCTGTTTGGAACACAATCCATCAATCGTCTAGGTGAAAATATACGAGTGACTAATCTTGAACGCACGTTGGTTGATGTTTTAGATCGGCCTCATTTGTGTGGATCTTGGGAAGAAATTTGGCTTTCTCTTGAAAGCATTGAATACCTCGATTTAGACCTAATATTAAAATACGCTTGCCTTTTGGGTAATGCAACCACAATTGCTAAACTCGGATTTTTCTTAGAGATTCATCGTGAAAGACTGATGATACCAGAAAAATACCTTGAAGATCTTTGCAAACATCGCCCTATGAAGCCACACTACCTAGAACGTAAAAATAAGCAACCTCAAAAAATGATCTCAAAATGGAATCTAATTGTTCCTTTAAGTTTGATCAATCGTGAGTGGGAAGAACCTAATGGAAATATCTAAAAAAGAATTGTTGGGCGAAGCTTTAAAGACAGGATTCCGCCCTGAAATCATGGAAAAAGTTTGGCACCTAATGGCCATTCTTGATGGCATTAGCGTACATCCCTTTTTGAGAGAACGGTTAGTATTAAAAGGAGGCACAGCTTTAAACCTCTTTTTCTTTGATCTTCCTCGATTATCTGTGGATATCGACCTAAATTATATTGGGCAACTCGATCGACAAGAGATGCTGACTGAACGTCCAGAAGTAGAAAAAGCTTTAGAGGCAATATTTCAGCGAGAAGGTTTAACCATTCGGCGTATCCCTGAAAAACACGCAGGAGGAAAATGGCAACTTCGCTATAGAAGCGTTCTTGGAGGGAATGGCAACCTAGAAGTTGATTTGAACTACATGTTTAGGGTGCCTTTATATGAAATAGATAAGAAACGTTCCCATAGCATTGGAGGAAGAAGAACTAAAGAGATTCCACTTTTAGATCTTCATGAGCTTGGTGCAGGTAAGCTTTCAGCTCTATTTGGCAGACATGCTTCTCGTGATCTTTTTGATGCTCATCAACTACTGACGAAATGTTCTTTAGATATCGAGCGGCTAAGACTAGCGTGCCTTGTATATGGAGCAATGGGGACAAAAGACTGGCGGCAAATATCGAGCGATGAGATTCACTTTGAGGAAACCGAAATTAAAGATCAGCTCATTCCTGTGCTAAGAAAGCGTTCATTTCGTAATGACGATTGGCTCAGCTGGACAAATCAACTACTAGCTGAATGTAAAATAGCATTGAAGATTCTTTTCCCATTAAGGGAACATGAGAGAGCTTTTCTGCAAAGTTTGTTTGAGAATGGAGCGCTAGATGCAACGCTGGCCACTAATGATCGTAAGTTAATAGAGAAAATCAACTCTCACCCTCTCTTACAATGGAAAGCAAAGCTTGTTATAGGACATGGACCGAAATAGAGGAAGAATAAGTTATAAAAAGTCATGCAGAAATAAAGAAATGATAATTACAAGTGCTTCTCTATCTTCTTGCTAGATCTGCTTACGAACAAGCTGCTGGCCAAGCCCGTGTTAGTATATAGCAAAGTCATGAGTTAGAAACAACACTTAAAGCAAGTTTAAAAATAAACACATGATCAACTAATAGCCTTTTTCATTCTGCCTTGTGAACTCGATAATAGGAAAGAGATTTAGTTAGAGCTGTCGGTTGAGTCACGGTAAAAAAAATCAGTGTCAATGGAAAAAGTTACATAGATGAAAAGATCCATTATCGAGACAAGCCTGCCTTATGAGGGATGCTTGAATCTCAGGCAGGGCTTTTTTCCTGGGCGGGTAGTGTCTTCAGAGGTAACGGTAGTGCATGCTTCTGCTATCACTGTCAAAATAGCTGCAAAGAACGACTTAAGGCAGAAGAAGCTAATTCGGTCTTTTCTGATTACCTAAAAAGTTTTTAAGTACAGCTTGAAGTTTCAAATCTCTTGATCCAAAAAAAACTTCTTGGTTCGATATTCAATGGAAAACTGGTTTTTCAAGATGAAAAATATCGAACCACTGGATTGAATGGGGTAGCGGCACTTATCAGCTTGTCTAAGAGGGGCTCGGAAATAAAAAAACGAACGTTTGGACAATTCTGACAAAACGTTCAGGAATGTGCCGATGACCGGACTCGAACCAGCACCCTATCGCTAGGAGCAGATTTTGAGTCTGCCACGTCTACCATTTCGTCACATCGGCATTAGGTGAGATAGCAAAAGCTTAACCTATGCTTCTATTTTTGATAAAGCCTTAAATATTAATATTCTATTTTTACAAGGAAGAGACCCAAAGCTGGGGCTGATTTAGGAACAAGGCGCCGATTTTCAGATTTGATAAGATTTGGGATCTCACTTGGCTCAAGTTTTCCCTTAGCGCATTCAAGAAGAGTTCCAACGATATTTCTTATCATTTTGTATAAAAATCCATTCCCTTCAAACTCCAGGCGATATCCTCCGGGCTGTTTGATTAGATCTATTGAGTAAATCGTTTTTACCGGGGATGAGCTTGCAGCTCCTTTACTATTTTCATTTGCAAAGGCTTTGAAATTATGGGTTCCGATAAAATGCAAAATGGCCTCTTTGACTTTTTCTTCGCGAAAAAGGTGCCTTACATGGTGAGAGTAGCTTCTTTGGCAAGGATTATGAAAGAGCTCACAATGAAGATGGTAATGATAGATTTTCTTTTTAGAGGAATATCTAACATGAAAATTCGGATCTACTTCTTCAATTTTATTGATGCGAATATCGTTTGGTAAAAGACTATTTAATGAATAGATCAGTTTTCTTAAATCACTTTGATGCTCAAGAACAACTGTTGCAATTTGTCCGAGAGCATGGACCCCCGCATCGGTGCGGCTACAACCTGTTATTTTTATCTCTTTTTTAAATAAGGTTGTAAAAGTATCTTCGATGACCTTTTGAATAGAGAGGCCATTTGGTTGATATTGCCATCCAACATATGCTCCTCCATCATAGGAAATGGTGAGTTTATACTTGGTGGTGTTATCTTTTTTTGCAAGAGTTGTCATCTAATAAAAATTTAGCAAATTCTAAGTCTTGTTTTTCTGTGATTTTAAAGTTTGTTTTGTTTCCGCAAACAATCTTAGCTGGAAGATTTAAAAGCTCAGATAAAAACAGATCATCAGTGACTTCTGCATTTATCTTTAAAGCTTTTTCTATCCCTTTCTTTAAAATATCAGCCCTAAGTACTTGGGGTGTTTGAATCTCAAAAAGAGAGCTTCTTTGGAGGGTTTTTTTTACGAAACCTGTTTCATCTACTTCTTTGATTGTAGAAGAAACAGGGATCCCAAGAGCTGCACTTCCGTAGATCTGTGCCTCGTTTAAGACAGATACAATATCACAAGATTGGATAAATGGCCTAGCGCTGTCATGAATTAAAATTAAATTTGAGGCAACCTTTAGAGCGCAAACCCCATTTTTAACAGATTCAAATCTAGTTTTTCCAGGTAGAGCAAAGAGTAATTTAATATTTTTTATTTTAAAAAAATCTCTGTATTTTTCTTCACAAACAACGCAAATTTCTTTTGGATTCAAAGAGCAAAGCATCTCAAAGCTATGTAAGGCCACTGGTTTATTTCCAAGTGGAAGAAATTGCTTGGGTGTATTTGCCCCGACTCGGGAACCTGACCCCCCTGCTAGAAAGATGAGTGAAAAAGAAATTTTCATAAATACAAAGAGAAGAAAAAGACCCCACTTTTTTTTGCGGAGTCTTTATTTTATTAAGAAAGGTGATTGTTAATAAGTTTTGTCATTTCGAACATATTAACAGCCTTTTTTGTACCGAACACTTTTGCTAAGTTTTCATCAGGAATGATGTTTCTTAGATTTTTTGGATCTTGGTTTTTATTTTTTTTGATGTAAGCCCAAATTTTCTTTGTGACTTCTGTACGAGGCATAGGCCCTTTACCAACAACTACTGCCAATTCTTCACTAATTGTCATAGGCTGCATAAATTTAGAATTTGTCGTTGTGCTTTTTTTTGTTATCATAATTATAACTCCTTATTAGTAATGAGTAAAAGGTTTTGAAAAAGAGGATTTCTAGGCACAATAATTTCCTCGTGCGACAGTTTGTACAGCGAGCTTGAATTAATAGTCAAAAAAAAACGAAAAATCTCGCTTATTTTTTCAAAAAAACTAGATTTTCTTGCCTTTTTCCACTTTTCCATGGCAATTTAAACCGTTTACGATGGAGAGGATAAAAATTTAAATTATGCCTGAATCTAAGATTTCAACTTCGATAGACCAAAAAGCGGCAAATGATCTTGTTTCTCAACTTAAAATGATTTCATCTCTATTTTTTAAAATTTCTAATTCTACTGATCTTGAAAGAAAGGAAAAGATTCTAGATGAGCAGACTTCACTTGTTTTTTTCTTTCTGCAAAAGCCAAACCTTTATTCATGGATTCAAAAAAAAGAGCTCACTGACAGAGTCGCTTTAAAATCATTTGTTTTTATTGACCAGTATGAAAATGTGTTCGGACATAAAGATTTATCAGAACATGAGCATCAGGCCCTGGATCAAATTCTTTTAGAGCTATCTCAAGTTGAGAAGTTTTATGATCAAATTGGAGGAGTCATTGGATATCATAAAGAGTGTTTAGAATTAATCCTCGAGCAGCAAACAGATAAGGTGCAGCAAAAAGACCTCCTCTATATTGCCCCAAAGGGTTTGGATTTGACGCAGGATTCAAAATTAGTAAAAGAATCTATTATCGAGGGGATAAAATCTCAAACACTTCTCTCTGAGCTCTATCCTGTTGGAGGGGCAGCAGATCGTCTTAATTTACAAGATGAAAAGACCCATTTTGATCTTCCGGCGGCAAGACTTGAATTTCTCGGAAGAACTCTTTTAGAGGGAATTATTCGGGATGTGTTTGCAAGAGAGTATTTATATTTCAAAATTTTTGGAGAGAGAATCACCATACCGATTGCTCTAATGACATCTGAAGAAAAAAACAATCACAGGTTGATATTAGATATCATTTCGGAAAATCAATTCTTTTTAAGACCTAAAGATTCTTTTAAAGTCTTCTCTCAACCTCTTGTTCCAACGTTTACTGAAGATGGGAAATGGTGTTTAAAAGAGCCGATGAAGCTTCTTTTAAAGCCTGGGGGGCATGGTGCAATCTGGAAGCTTGCGTCTGAAAATGGGGTCTTTGGTTGGATGGAGCAAAAAGGAAAAAAGGTGATGCTCATTCGGCAAATTAATAATCCTGTTGCTGGAGTCGATTTTGGGCTTTTAGCTCTTGTTGGATATGGAGTGAAACAAAAGAAGAAATTCGGTTTTGCCTCTTGTCCAAGAAGAATTAAAACAGCAGAAGGGATGAATATTATAAAGTATTCCAAACAAAACGATGTTGGTACCGCAGCTCTTTCAAATATAGAGTATTGTGATTTTGAGAAATATGGAATTGAAGATGCAGCCAAAAGTGCAAACGAGCCCTACTCCATCTTTCCTTCTAACACAAATATATTATTTTCACATCTTGCTTCGATGAAAAATGCTCTAGGAAAAATACCTTTCCCTGGAAAACTTGTTAATTTTAAACCTATAGATATTTATCACTCTCAACTAGGGAGCGTTAAAGCAAAAGTTGCAAGACTTGAGCTTTTAATGCAAAATATTGCTGATGCCTTTGAGGTGGAAGTTAATGAAGAAATTAAAGAAGAAGAGCTTCCCTCTTTTTTAACTTTTAATCAAAGACATAAAACAATCTCTCCAACAAAAAAGCAATTTGTTCCAGGCTCAGGTTTAGTGGAAACAGCGGTTGGTTGTTTTTATGATTATCTTAAAAATGCCAAAGAATTACTTGAAAATTTTTGTTTTTTCAAACTGCCACATTTCCCTCAAGAAGAGAACTTCCTATCCTTAGGCCCCTCTTTTATTTTTCTTTATCATCCCGCTCTTGGACCTCTTTATTCTGTGATTTGTCAAAAAATAAAGAATGGAAGGCTCTTTGATGGTGCAGAACTGCAACTCGAAATCGCGGATGTATATATGGAAAATATATCGATTGAAGGAAGTTTGCTGATTCATGCAAAAAATTTGATGGGAGAGCAAAAAGAGGGCGCTCTTTATTTTTCTAATCAAACAGGAAGAGCGATTTTGAAAAATGTGAAAATTAAAAATAAAGGAATTACGCAAGCCTCTCACAATGTCTTTTGGAAAAATAAACTTGATCGAGAAGAGAGCTGCTTCATTTATCTAGAAGGTTATAGCGAATTTGTTGCAGAAAATGTTGTTCTAGATGGAGATTATTATATTGTAGTTAAAGATGGAGAAAGAGTTGTAGCTTATAAAGATGGAGATGAGGTTCTTTTTAGAAAAGAATTGATGTCAAAAGAGGCTAGAGCTTTCTTTAACTACAAGATAAAAGAAGATAAAGAAGTTATAGTTGAGTTAAATCAAGAGCCTTAAACTCGAGGCCCTTGACTTATTAGTAGATTAAGCGTCGTTTGCAGCTTGCCCTGAATGAACAGAGGAGTTCTCATCAGCAGAGTCAATAGAGGCTGTTTTAGCTCCTTCTACTTCTTCTTCCTCTGATGCTTGTTCTTCAGCTGCAGCTAAAACTTCAGCTTTCTCAGCTTCTGGCTTAGCTTCGTCAGCTTTTGCTTCTGCTTTTTTGAAGAATTTTTTTGCGTAAATTGCTGTTGCTGCTGCTGCACCAAATGCGATTAATGTATATTTATTTTTAGGAAGGTGTTTTACCCCAGCAACTAATCCGCTGCCTATAGATTTCAGCGCTCCGAGTGCTACGCATCCAATTTTTGCAATAGAAGATCCGATAAAAGAGACACTTTTAGTCATAACAGAGACTGTTGAAGATCCGAGTTTTGCTACACCTCTTGCTCCGTGGCATACTCCAGATGCTGCTAAAGTATAAGTTTGTTTTCCGATATTAGTTAGTTGCATATTTCCTCCGCAAACTGTAAGAATTTCAGTAAAAATTAGCTTAATTTTAGGTGAAGAAGGATACTCTTTTTTTATCTTTTGTGTAAAGAGTTCGTTAAGTTTTTTCTAAAAACATTTTTTCTTATAAAGATTAAAATATTATTTAATATTTAGTTTTGTAAAAAATGGACGATCCCTCAGAAATAACTTGAATCGAATTTGATTTTCATATCTCTCAAATATCTAAGATTGCAATACGAGCTTTTTTTCAGTATAAATATTACTGAGAAATAATATGTGGGCAAATATGAACGAAGAGATCAAATCGAAATTAAAAGATCTTGAAGATAGACTCCATCATATGTGGGGGTATCTTTGACTTGGAAGGAAAGCAGCAAAGAATCTTGTTTTTAGAAAATGAAATGGAATCTGTTGCGTTTTGGGACGTTCCAGCAAAAGCAAAAGAAGTCATCGATGAGGTAAATAGCCTTAAAGAATGGACAGAAGGATATAAGGGTGCATCCTCAAGCTTTGAGGCTGTTAAAGAGTTTTTAAAAGATGTTAGTGAAGAGAGTGATCCAAAGTTTTTTGATGAGCTAGTAGGTGAGCTTGAGAGGATATCGAGTCAAGTTGAAGAGCTTGAAGTTAAAAAAATGCTCTCAGGAGAGCTCGATAATAAAAGCTGCTATCTTACTGTAAACGCAGGTGCTGGTGGAACTGAGGCCTGTGATTGGGCCATGATGCTTGTTAGAATGTATCAAAGGTGGGCAAATAAAAGAGGGTGGAAAGTCTCTATCATTGATGTGGTAGAGGGGGATGTAGCTGGAGTGAAAAGCACAACGCTCCAGATAGAGGGAGCTTTTGCCTATGGATATGCCAAAGCTGAAAAAGGTGTTCACAGGCTCGTGAGAATCTCCCCTTTTGATTCTAATGCCAAACGGCATACAAGCTTTGCTTCGGTCGATGTTTCTCCTGAAATTGAAGAAGATATACAAATCGTAATTCGTCCAGAAGATATTAGAGTCGATACCTTTAGATCCTCAGGGGCAGGAGGTCAGCACGTGAATACAACAGATTCAGCTGTTCGAATCACACACCTTTCTTCTGGGATCGTCGTCTCATGTCAAAATGAACGATCTCAACTACAAAATAAGGAAACTTGCCTTAAGATGCTCAGATCTAAACTATACGAGAAGCAGGTGATAGAAAGAGAGCTCGCCCTTAAAGCTGAAAGTGGTGAAAAAAAAGAAATTGCTTGGGGCTCTCAAATTAGAAATTATGTCTTCCATCCTTATACTCTTGTAAAAGATACAAGGACTAAATTTGAAAAAAATAATGTTCAGGAAGTGATGGATGGGGAGATAGATGATTTTATTAAAGCTTACCTAAAGGAATTTGGATGAAAGATTCAGAAAATCTTATAGATTCAAACGATTTCAATATAAGATATACAACTCAAAGCGATGAACCTTATTTGAAAAAATGGCTTGAAGATCCAGAAGTTGCTAAAGGATTTTCTTTTGCTTTAGAAGAGGAAAGAGATGAGTTTTTAAAGATTTGGATGGGGTATGTAAGGTTTAAATGCAGCCTAACTGCCACTTATAAAGAAGTCCCTTGTGGAATTGCTACGCTCTTTTTAATGCCTTATGTAAAATTGATTCACCAGTCTATGGGATATCTTGTCGTAGATTCCTTATTTAGAAGAAAGAGGGTGGGAACGAGTTTGGTTCGAAATTTGGATCACCTTGCAAAAAACTATTTTAAGCTTGAAAGACTCCATTTTGAACTTTTTGGGGAAACACCCCTTGAGCCTCTTTTGGAAAAACTAAATTACAAAAAGCTTTTTACTCAGCAAAAGTATGTCAAAGAGGGTAGTAGTTATCTTCCGAGAATCGTATTAGAGAAGGTTTTTAAAGATGGTCAATAAAGAAATTAACATCCGCGTTTCTAGGGAAGAGGATGCAAACTATTTATTTTCTTGGCTTAATGATCCAGAGGTTTTACCTTGGTTTCCTCTCGATAACGTACGCGAGATAGAAGATGCAATTAGAATTTGGCTTAGCTATCGAGAAATTGGGGCTGCTTTTACGATTTGTTTAAACGATATTCCGGTTGGAATGGCTGTGATTTATCTACATAGATACAAAAAATTAAGGCATCAATCCCTTTTTGCTATTATCTTGGATAAAAATTTTCGCAGTCAGGGGCTTGGAAGTAAATTAATGCATCATGTGATTGAAGCTGCAAAAAAAAACTTTGGACTTGAAATTCTTCACCTAGAGGTTTACGAGGGCAATCCTGCTAAGAGCTTATATCAGCGGCTTGGGTTTAAAGAATATGGAAGACAAGATTGTTTTCTAAAAGAAAAAAATGGAATTTACCGTAATAAAATTAACATGGAATTAGAGCTATAACGGGGTTTGAATGGCTGGACATAGTAAATGGGCAAATATTAAACATAAAAAAGGAAAAATGGATGCAGCGAAAGGTAAAGTTTTTACCAAGCTAACAAAAGAGATTATCAACGCTGTTAAAAGTTCAGGGCCCGATCCTAAAACCAATCCTAAGCTAAGACTTGCTCTTCAAAAAGCAAAAGATGCCAATTTACCAAATGATAATATCGAAAGAAATATTAAAAAGGCAATGAGTAAAGACCAACAGGCCTACAATGAGATGACCTATGAACTTTATGGTCATGGGGGAGTTGGTATTCTAGCTGAAGTGATGACGGATAACAAAAATAGAATCTCCTCAGATATGAGAATTGCAACTAATAAAAGAGGTGGAAGTATTGCAACTCCAGGCTCTGTTGCATTTAACTTCGATAAAAAAGGGGTAATTCAAGTTCCAAAAGCTTCTATTTGTGAAGAAGATCTTTTTATAATTATTTCTGAGGCTGGAGCTGAAGATGTAGATCAAAATGAAGAGCTCTTTTTAATTATCACAGCCCCAGAAGATCTAGCGCAAGTGAAAGAGGCGATTGATCAAAAGCAAATTAAAGTTTTAGAAAGCAGTTTTGAGATGTTTCCAAAAGTCTTTGTTGAATGTGATG